>Ga0072500_150054_pt1 | contig 26514 bp, 30 predicted proteins | sample GBScelen77Swater_FD_63803 | JGI IMG/M metagenome (GOLD analysis project Ga0072500, IMG submission 63803) | Hot spring microbial communities from Great Boiling Spring, Nevada - cellulolytic enrichment S 77C v2 (version 2) | ecosystem: Environmental > Aquatic > Thermal springs > Hot (42-90C) ...
GCGAAAAAGCGAAGCTCGCAGTGACAAGGGAAAAAGGACGAAACTACGACCTCGCAGTGACAAATAAAAGGTCACTGCGAGCGAAGCGAAGCAGTCTCACGAGGTTGCTTCGCAGACGGAACGACGACCTTGCAATGACCGCCCAAGAGATGAGACTGCTTCGGAGGCAAAACAGCGACCTCGCAGTGACTTCTCCCCAGTCATTCTGAGGAGGGAGAAAGATGTCGCAGGATATCCGCGCCTTCTTTAACGAGAAAGCTCCCTTCTGGGACGCCATGCAGGAGGTTCCTGAAGGGAAACTCCGGGCATTGCTTTCGGAACTTCCCATTGTCCGGGGTGGTGTCATTCTTGATGTCGGCTCGGGCACGGGAATCCTCATCCCTTTTCTCCGGGAACTTTTTGCTCCTTCCCTCATCGTGGAGCTCGACCTTGCTGAGGCCATGCTTGCGGAAGCCTGGAAGAAATTCGGGGACGATGGTATCCGGTACGTTCACGGCGACGCAAAAGAAGTGGTGTTCGCCGAGACTTTCGATGCCATCATCTGTTACTCCTCCTTTCCTCATTTCGAGGACAAGGAGGGGACTCTTCGGCACCTCCTTGCTTTCCTCAAGGACAACGGGGTCTTTGCCATTCTCCACACCGCTTCTCGGGAGTACATCAATGCTCTCCACGCACAGAACGAGGTCACCAGAAACCATCTCCTTCCCGAGGGAGACGAAGTCGCCCGAATGCTTGCCGGCCTTGGGCTTTCCGTTCTCATCGTTCGTGATACCCCTGAGGAGTACCTTGTCGCGGGACTGAAAAAGGGCGTACAATAGGGAAAAAGAACTCGAGGTGCACCTTGGGCATCTTCCTGCAGTTTGGGGCAGGTAACATCGGACGGGGATTCATGGCGCAGCTCTTTTTCGAGGCGGGATACGAGGTCGTTTTCGTCGATGTCCGAAAGGACCTCGTTGACCTCCTCAACACCCGAAAGGTGTATCCCCTCCGTATTCTCGATGCGTATACGAAAGAAACCATCGAGTGCTCCATCGGTCCGGTACGGGCGCTCCATGCCTCTGACGTAGAAGCAGTTGCTATGGTGTTTTCTCAGGCTGAGGTCTCTGGAACTGCAGTTGGGGTGAAAAACCTTGAAAGCCTTGCTCCCCTCATAGCTCTGGGAATTAAAAGACGCCGGGAATGCAGCGGGCCACCTCTTGACATCTACCTCTGTGAGAATGCCAAAGATGCCTCAAGCTTCCTCAAAAAAGCGGTTTTCCAGCACCTTACCGGGGAAGAGCAATCATGGGCCGAGAAGAAAATCGGTTTTGTGACCACGAGTGTGGCCCGTATGGTTCCCTCGAGAGAAGCGTTCCCGGAGCTTGAGGATCCCCTCCTTGTGGTTGCCGATGCATACCGTGAGTTCCCCTATGACGCCAGGGCCTTGCGGGCTCTTCCGCCCCGTGTTCAGAGCATGAAACCAGTGGCAAACTTCGAAGCCGAGTTCTTTCGAAAACTCCACACCCACAATCTCGGCCATGCCGCTTTGGCGTACCTCGGGTACCTGAGAGGTCGTACCTACGTCCACGAGGGGTTTTCTGACCCCCTGATTAACGAAGTTTTCGAGAAGGCTCTGGATGAAACAACCGAGGCGCTCTTTCGCCGGTTTCCCGGTCTTGACCGGGAAGAGCACAGGAGGATCCGGGAGGACATTCGGGTACGCTTTGGGAATCCCCTCCTTCGGGATACCGTGCACCGGGTTGCCCGGGATCCCCTTCGGAAACTCGCTCCTTCTGAGCGCCTTATCGGGAGTGCTCTGCTCTGCCTTGAAGAGGGGGTATTCCCCGAGTACATTGCCTGCGTGTGCGCTGCTGCCCTGTGTTACGACTGGCGTGGGGATCCTGAAGCGGTTCGACTTCAGGAGATGATAAAGGAAAAAGGCCTTTTCTCTCTTCTCGATGCACTCTGTGGCATTCCCCCTGTAAGCCCTCTGGGGGAGCGAATCATCTCCTGGTACGAATTCTGGCGACGCCCACAAAAGGAGTGATGGAACGTGCAAGCGGCGGTTTTCTACGGACCCTCAGATCTTCGGGTTGAGGAACGACCGGTTCCGCAGGTGGGGAAAGGGGACGTTCTGGTGAAGGTTGAGGCGTGTGCCATCTGCGGGACAGATGTTCGCATTTTCCACTTTGGCCACCGGGCCATCACCGGACCCCAGATTCTCGGCCATGAGATTGCCGGGGTTATTGCCGAGAAAGGGGAAGGCGTGGAGGGGTACGAGATAGGAGATCGGGTCGTGGTGGACCCGATTGTTTCCTGCGGGCAGTGTTTCTTCTGCCAGCGGGGGCTCACGAACCTCTGCCTTGTTTTCAAGGAGAGGACCGAGGCTTTTGGATACTACTACCCCGGAGGGTTTGCCGAGTACGTCCTTGTACCGGAGAAGGCCGTGCGGCGGGGGAATCTCGTGAAGTTCCCCGAAGGCCTTTCCTTTGAGGAAGCGGCGATCTCCGAGCCCATGGCCTGTGCCCTGAATGGTCAGCTCCTCTCCCGGGTGGGACTGGGTGACCGGGTTCTGGTTATCGGTGCAGGACCAGTCGGATGCATGCACGTAGCGCTTGCTAAGGTCCTCGGAGCAACGAGGGTTTTCGTTGCCGAGATCCAGGAAGCCCGCCTTTCCGAGGCGAAGCGCTTCGGTGCTGACCGGCTCATCAACCCTGCGAAGGAGAACCTGAGAGAGGTTGTCCTTGCGGAAACCCAGGGGATTGGCCCTGATGTGGTCATTGTTGCCGCATCTTCCCGTAAGGCCCAGGAAGAGGCGGTGGAACTTGCTGCCCCCCGGGGGCGGGTGAACTTCTTCGGAGGTCTTCCCAAAGACGACCACATGGTCCAGGTCGATGGCAACACGGTTCACTACAAGGAGCTCTTCATCCACGGGACCTCAGGAGCCACCACCGCCCACATTCGTACCTGTCTTGACCTCATGGGTGCAGGACGCATCGATGGCAAAGCGTACATTTCGAAGGTTATTGCTCTTCAGGAACTCCCCCAGATGCTCCGGGAGATTCAAAAGGGGCCATACCTCAAGGTGGTCGTGAAGCCGTAAGGGAAGTATTGCGGGTTTTAAGCTAAAGAGGGGAATCTTCTGGGAAAAAGCAGGGCCTCTTTCCGGGTCATCTGCAGGAAAGATTGGAGCACCCCTGTCAACCCAAGGATGCCGGCAATTCCTCGATGACCCGATTGGCTTAAGAAAAAAGAGGGGGATTGACCTTTCCTGGAAGCCCTGGTCCTTCCCCCAGGAAGAACATCCTCCTCAGAAACCGGGAACTTACCGCCGGTCCCGAGGTGATCAGCCTCTCTTCTGGCGAGGCTTTCCCTTCGCCTCATGAAATGGGGAAGAGGAGTAGCCCACAGATATCTTTCCGAGCCCTGAAATTCAACGGTGCTCAGTGTGACGCGACATTCTGAGAGCCCAAAAGCGTAAGCTTCCTCCCTTCGCCCTTTCCCCTGAAACCGTAAAACACCATCCCGGTGATGCGGAAAGCAGTGAGTACTCTCCGCATGACCCTCAAGGCCCTGGCGAGAGTACGTCTTGGGTTCCTGCGATATGAGGTGACCGTAATCCTCTGGATGGGTGAGGTTGAGGAGGAGAAACCCATAATGAGAGAGTTCAGGAGTGGAGAGGGTTTTAAGAAACATCCCTACAATAGGTTGACACTATCGGACCTATACAGGCTGTGGATAGGTTCACAGAGATCTGCAACAGGTAGGGTAGACAAAAAGGTGCAGGACCCTGTATCCTAACTCAGGTGTCGAAAACCCTAAGAGAAGGGAGGCCCTGCACCTACATGAAGAGTAGCACAAAGGGAGCAAAAAGTCTATCGGCATATTCTGGAGATCCTCACCTTTCGGGCTTCTCCACGGGGAGTGCCATCGGGAAGCTTTCCAGAATCCATGGACTCTCGAAGAAGGGAGGATCCTTGAAGTCCTCGACTTTGCTCAGCCCCCACCCTGTGGCTGTTACTTGCGAAAGATGGGATAGCCCGGAGCCTCCTTTCGGTGGAAGAAGAAGTGGAACCCCAGAAACCTCAAAAGCCTCGGAGATAGATCCAGAAGACCCAAAAAGATCCGGAAGCCCCAGTGGACACCGGAGCTTGTGGAGGGAATTCAAAAACTCCGGGAGAAATATTCGCTTTTCGAAGACAAGGCTCGCCGTCCTCCTCAGGAGAGAGGGTTTCACTGTTTCTTCAAAGATAAAGTGGACCTTTTGCAACCATGGGGTTCCACCTCGAAAGGCGGACAGAAGAAGTGTACAATAGGAGAAAACCCACTGGAACTTGAGGAGGGGACCCCAGGAAGAGCTGAGAGGCACTGGACTTTCTGAACACCCCGTAGATGCGAACCTGTGCGCCATCAACGGGTCCTTTTTCAGAACACATTTTCAGCTCTTAGGGAGGTGGGGCTGTGAAGGAGCAGACTCAGGGTGATAACTGGCACGCTATAGGTGTACAGGAGGTACTGGGACGTCTTAAGACTTCTGAGAAAGGTCTGACAACTGAAGAAGCCCTGCGTCGTCTGGAAGAAGTGGGTCCTAACTCTCTGGAGACAGAAGAAGGAACAAACCCTCTCCAGCTCCTCGTAAGGCAGGTTCGCAACCCCTTGATTTACCTGCTTATCGGGGCTGCCATCCTTTCTCTTTTTATAGGACATACCATTGATGCGATGGTGATCGCCGGTGTGATCGTCCTGAACACCCTGCTTGGTTTCATTCAAGAATGGCGAGCTGAAGAAGCATTGGCTGCGCTGCGTCGCATGGCCTCTCCCCACGCCCGAGTCTTGAGAGATGGGATCCCAAAGGAAATCGATGCTACTGGGGTGGTGCCGGGAGACGTTCTTATCCTTGAAACCGGCGCCCGGGTTGCTGCAGACGCCAGGCTTATTTCGGCCAAGGAATTGGAGGTGGATGAATCGGCCCTCACGGGTGAATCAGTGCCGGTAGCAAAGAAAGTAGGGGTTCTGGACCCGGATACCCCCTTGGCAGATCGGAAAAACATGGTCTATATGTCCACCAGTGTGACCGGTGGCCGGGGTCTGGCAGTGGTTGTGGCAACGGGCATGAGGACTGAGATTGGCAAAATAGCTGCCCAGGTCAGCGCCACAGAGAGAGAAGAAACACCCTTGCAAAAAAGAATGCATAAGCTGGGTATTGTTATTGGAGTCGCCGGTATTGTCCTGGCTGCCTTCGTCTTCATCCTGGGACTCCTTCGCAGTTATAAGCCGGCAGAGATGTTGATGTTCTCGGTGGCGGTAGCCGTCTCAGCAATTCCTGAAGGTCTTCCTGCGGTTATCAGTGTGACTCTGGCTCTGGGCGTTCGACGTATGGCTTCCCGGAATGCCCTTATCAGGCGCCTTCCTGCGGTAGAAACCCTTGGCTCTGTCACGGTAGTCTGCTCTGACAAAACAGGCACCATTACGAAGAATCAGATGACCGTTACGAGAATTTGGGCCGGTGGTCGAATCTATGAGTTCACCGGAGAAGGCTACACACCTGAAGGTGAGATCAGGACAGAAGGAGGAGAAAAGCTTGAAGAACTTCCCGATGACCTTAAGAAATTGCTCGAAATTGGGCTTTTCTGTAATAATGCCGTGCTCAAGAAAAAGGAAGGTCAATGGGTAGTCGAGGGCAATCCGAGCGAAGGTGCGCTGATAGTTGCCGCCATGAAGGCAGGACTGGAGAAGACTGCAGAAAAGGAGGAGAGGCTATCGGAAATTCCCTTCTCCAGTGACGCCAAGTACATGGCTACCCTCCATCCAGATAGGGAATCCGGTGGTCGTGTTGCCTATGTCAAGGGGGCTCCAGAGCGTATACTTGAATTTTGCTCCCATGTACTGAAGGACGGACAGCCTGTGGAACTGGATGAAACCCTCCGTAAAGAGATAGAGGGAATAAACGAAGATTTTGCGTCTAAAGCTCTCCGGGTGATGGCCGGGGCTTACCGAAAGTTCGGGGATAAAGAGAAGCTTGAGCGTAGCGATGTGGAAGAAGGGTTGGTATTTGTCGGGCTTTGGGGGATGATTGACCCCCCGCGTGAGGAAAGTATCGAGGCAGTTAGAGCTGCTAAAGAAGCGGGAATCAGACCGGTTATGATCACCGGTGATCACGCTGTAACCGCTCTCGCCATTGCTAAGCAGGTGGAGATTGTCGATAACGGAAAGGTGATCACGGGCAAAGAAATCGACGAGATGGAAAACCCGGTACTTGCCCGGGCGGCTCTGGAGTACGGCGTTTTTGCTCGAGTCACTCCTTTTCACAAACTCAAGATCCTCAAATCCCTCAAAGAACAGGGCCACATCGTAGCAATGACCGGTGACGGAGTAAACGACGCCCCTGCTCTCAAAGGTGCAGACATCGGCATAGCCATGGGCATTGCGGGCACAGAAGTGGCTAAAGAAGCCTCTGACATGATCCTGATGGACGATAACTTCGCCACCATTGTCAAAGCGGTAGAAGAGGGGAGGAGAATTTACGATAACTTACGCCGAGTGGTGTTCTTCCTTCTTTCCACGAATCTTGGAGAAATCCTGACCTTTATGGCTACCTTGATGCTTGGCCTGGAATTGCCTTTAACCGCGGTCATGGTGCTCTGGGTCAATCTGGTTACCGATGGGGTTTGCACGGTTCCACTGGGCATGGAGCCTGGACACAAGGACATTCTCAGGCGGCCTCCTCGAGACCCCAAGGAGTTCATAATTCATCGTGCTGTCCTTCTAAGAATGGTCCTCCTGACTCCCGTAATGGCTGCAGGAACTTTAGGACTCTTCTGGTATGCCCGACAAAATGGCAGTCTGGATTACGCCCGGACTGTGGCTTTCACCGTCATGGCGGCTTTTCAGTGGTTTCAGGCCTTTAATGCTCGTTCCACTTTTAGCTCGATTTTCTCTGTGGGGTTTTTCACCAATCGATGGATTCTCCTGGGTATAGGCATTGCCGTTATGCTCCAGGTGGGTGCAGTCCACTTGCCCGTTGGGCAGATGCTCTTTAGAACCACAAGTCTTTCCTTGGGCGACTGGGTTTCCATTATGCTTGTAGCAAGCACAATATGGGTGGCAGACGAAATATGGAAATTGCTGCGTCTGTATGGAAATCCCGGGAAAAAGATAATGTTCGGGAAACAATAGTGCTCATTGCGCCTGTGCGTACCGATGGGGGATTCGATTTTACCCGATAGGCTTGGAGGTCTCACATGTTTGGAAAGCGTGTCGATTTGTTCAGACTTTTTGGATTTGAGATTCGCATTGACCTGAGCTGGGTGCTCCTGGTAGTTCTCGTTGCCTGGTCCCTTTCGACGGGGCTCTTTCCATTCCGTTATGAGGGCCTTTTGATGCAAATCTACTGGATCATGGGAACCGTAGGTGCCATAGGGCTATTTCTTTCCATTGTCTTCCATGAAATGGCCCATTCTCTTGTTGCTCGGCGGTTCGGAGTGCCGATCAAAGGGATTACCCTTTTTCTTTTTGGTGGAGTTGCGGAGATGAAAGGAGAGCCTCCCAGCGCTAAGGCGGAGTTCGTGATGGCCCTGGCTGGACCTCTTTCCAGCATCATCCTGGCAGCGGTCTTTTATGGGCTCTCCCAAATTGCTAAAAACGCCGGATGGCCCGAGCCCGTCTATGGGGTAATCAGATACCTGGCCTGGATCAATGCAATTCTGGCTGCCTTCAACCTCATTCCTGCCTTCCCACTTGATGGAGGCCGCATGCTGCGTGCCGCGTTGTGGGGCTGGAAGAAAAATCTGCGATGGGCAACCCGGGTTGCCGCCGGAATTGGCTCCGGATTCGGTCTATTCCTCATTTTTATGGGAATTCTCCAGTTTTTCGGCGGTAACTTCATTGGCGGAATGTGGTGGTTCTTTATCGGAATGTTTCTCCGAAACGCTGCGCAGACGTCGTATACCCAGCTTCTTGTGCGTAAGGTGCTGGAAGGAGAGCCGGTTGAGCGTTTCATGAAGAAAGACCCGGTGACGGTACCGCCCTCCACGACTGTGGAAGAACTGGTAGAAGATTTCATTTATCGCTATCAGTTCAAGCTATTTCCAGTCGTTGAAGAAGGAGGCCAGCTTCGGGGCTGTGTCACCATGAAACAGGTGAAGGATATTCCCAGACAGGAGTGGCAAACGAAGACGGTTGGAGAAATCGCTGTCGCATGTTCCCCGCAAAACAGCATCGATGCGAAAGCCGATGCTTTGGAAGCCTTAGCGCTCATGAACCGGACCGGCTCCAGCCGTCTTATGGTCACAGAGGGCAACCGACTGGTGGGCGTCATCAGTCTTAAAGACATGATGAAATTCTTCGAACTGAAAGTTGAACTTGAACCATAGCTACCTGCGTCAGGTTTTGCCGTTTGTGCGAGGCGAAAGAGCCAAACAGCGTCCCGCGCCGGTTGAGGTCCTTGAAGATTCCTTTCTCATTTCCTTCTCGTCATCGAGCTTGATCACAGGGCAACGTACATGGGTTCCTGGTCGTTTTTTCTGGAGATGGAGGGGGAAATTCTGCCTGGGAATGCCGCACAGCACTTCACCACCAGGCTTTCACCTGTTCCCGGTGGTCTTGATGCGCCAGAAGATGTGATGAAACAGGGGAAGTTCCGTAAACCTTCGGAAACACAGAGGTTTTTCAGGTGCTTGTGCTCGCAGCTAAGGGTGGGGATGGTCTTAGAAAAGAGAAAGGAATCAAAATCGGCAGGTTCTGGGCTGGGCTTTCCCCAGGATTGGCGTTTCTCGCCTGGCAGAGCTTTTTACTCCTTCCTCTGGCGTATCTTTGCCCAGAATAGCGTGTTTTTGTCTGGTGCTGGTGATAGCCGGTTTGGTGCTTTTTGAAAGATGCTGGTTCAGAGAATTCCTCGACTTTGAATAAAGTGGTAGACGATGCTCCAGGTGCCCAGGGTTACTTTGAGAAAGATGAGGAGGTTGTAAAGAGGGATGTACCCAGCGCTCAGTAATGTACCCGGATTTCCCAGGGGTAGTTCAATGCCCCATAAGTCGAGGATTGCCAGAGACAGGAATGTCGTTATCAGCCCTTGCTCCAGAAGGTGATTCCGGTTGACAGAGGCGATTTGCTTTTCCAGGACGAAGATTCTGCCAGTGATGGCCAGAAGAAAGAACGCGGTGCCTCCGGCAACACCTGCAGCGAAACCGCCTCCAGGAGTAAGGTGTCCAAAGATGGCAAGATAAACCCCGGAAAGGAAAGCAAAAAAGGCCAGAAATCTGAGCGTGATGGCTGTTGCCGGATCGGTCAGACAGACGAATTGCGTTGTCTTTCCCAGAAACCGGGAATAGAACGCCACACCTCCAGCGGCAACGGTGAAAACCAGAAACTCGAACACGGTATCGTAAAGTCTCGTGGAGAGGTACACTGCGCTAACGATGTTTGTAGCCCTGGTTTCTTCGAAGAGCCTTGTTACGAGTTCCTGGCTCTCAAGTCGAGAGAAGATCATCGGTTCCTGGAAAAGGAGAAGCAATACTCCCACCGTGGTCATCATGCTTGTGACCAGAAGAGTCCGGAATGCGCCCTTCATACTTCTTCCTCGCCAGTGTTGCAAGAAAAAGCTTGGAACAACTTCATGAGGTCACTCTTTTTGGGGAGGATCAGAACGGCTTCGGTCTTTCCTTTAATGGGGAGAACTTCCAGATCGGGTCGCGAGAGAGGAAAAGCAGTGCTGTAGATGAGATCAAGGTAACCTTCTTCAAGTGCTTCGGTAGCCTTCTGGATTGCCTGGTAGTTTACCAGTTCTACCTCGTATCCTTTGGCTCGGGCGTACTGCTCAAGAAGGTTCTGGATCTCTCGAGAAGCTGCATCCTGGGATACAAGGCACCCGATGCGGATCCTCCCCAGGCTTTTAAAGGCGGTGATGTACACAAAAGTGGAAAGTGCCACACCCAGAAGTCCTTCGGCCAGGGCTACGTCAGGGGCTTTGCAGGCAGCATAAAGCGCTACAGCCAGAGTTCCCAGAATCGTCCGGCCAAAGATTGCTTCAAGAGGTCGTTTTCGGGTCACGGTGTAGAACGCTGCAACCAGCATGAAAACCACGATACCTATTTTCAACATCGTTTTGACCTCTCAAACATTGATTTGGCGAAGACGTGCGCCATGATCGACCCTGTAACGAGGCTCAGGAAAAAAACGAAAAGGACCCGGGGGAAAGCCTCCGTCCATTTTGTAGCTACTCCGAGCATAATAAGCCCTGCCCCTAAGGTATCGGCGATGCCGAAAAAATGAATCCGCTGGAAGTTATTCCGCGCGCAAATCATTCCCACACTCCCATAAGCAGTCAGGACGAGCCCCATGATAAAGAGGAAATGGTAGATCACTCCAGATCCCTCCTGGTAAGCACGTAACCGATGAAGATCATTTCCACAGCGCTAAAAAGAGCGTAAAAGAAAAAAACTTCCAGGATAAAAATGTCTCTGGTAGAAAAGGCATAGAGAAATATCAGAACGGTAATTTTCGAAGAGAGGCTAGCGACGTCAAGGAGTTTCTGGTAGCGATCCTGGACGAATATGAAATGGAGAAAAATGATTGTGAGGATAGCGAGATAGATACCAGAGTAGATCAACGTCCTTTCTCCTCCTTTATCGAATGAATGAGGAGTTCTCCTTTTTCCTCTTTGATCACCAGGGTGTAGGGGGTGAGCGTGATGAGGACTGTCTTTTCGAACAGTTCTTCTTCTCCAGTGGGTATGCTCTTCCATAAGAATTGTGAGGAATGATTGTAGAGTCGCGCAAGAAGGGTAAGGGCCTGCCAGAGTGCTTCGAGGAAGAAGAGAGGAAGTTTCAATGTAAAGAGCACCATGTGTTTTGGGGTAATGTGGGGCGTGACGATGCAAATACCCATGAAACTTGCCCCTGCCCCTAAGGCAAGGAGCCAGAGGCTGCGCCACCCGGAGAGTACCGTCCAGAAGAGCATTCCTAAGAGGAAGAACAGCCATTTACCCACAGGCACTCATCACCACGCACAGTGCAAAGAGAATGAGGTAGAGAAGGGCGGCATTCTCGAGCCGTTCCAGGACCCGGGGGAGAGGTTTGCGATATCGTGCTCCAAGGAGGGCCACAAGAACCCCCAGGAGAAGTATTCCCGTCGATTCGAGGTCTTTCCTGCCCCAACCAAAGAGGGGAAAAAACGTGAAGAAAGCCAGCAAAGCATGGCCGAGGATGTTTTTGGGTATTTCTCCCCATTCCAGCCTGGGAAGGGAGAAGAAAAACGGAGCAAAAACCGCTGCCGTTCCAATACTCACTCCATAAAGAATAGGTCGTTGCCACCATGCAGTTCCCACAATGAGCATTTCTTTCGAGAAACCGCCAACGGTCCAGGGGAGTCCAGCAATGGACAGGGCAGGAAGGGCGATCAGAGACCAGGTAACAATCGGCAATCGATGTTGAGGCAGCGCTCTGGTATCGTGGGTTGGGAGGAGATCAGCTCCCAGAAAAAGCCATGACTTGAAAACGCCGTGGGCAAAGACGTAAAAAATACCGGTTTCCGGAGCAGTCAGGATGTACCCTATTTGGGAGAGGGTGCTGTAGGCCAGGATGCGTTTGTAGTGTTTTTCGTGGAATGCAAAGATTACCCCCAGAATTGCCGAAATGACTGCAAAGAACGGAACCACTTCAAAGTGGTTGCCTAAAGCGGGTCGGAGACGCAAAAGCGCGTAAAGTCCTGTTTTCACCGCAATACCGGAAAGAAGTGCTGATACCTCGCTTGAGACACTCGAGTGGAGATCGACCAGCCACATGCTGAAGAGGAACAGCCCAGTTTTCCCCAGAAGTCCGGCAATGAGAAAGCCTGCCGGAATTCCTGTGATGGTTATCGAGGAGACCCGAAAACTTCCTTCGGCCAGAAAAACCATTCCTACCCCGAGGAGATAGAGATTCATGGCGCTTGCGACGAGGAGCAAATACTTCATCCCCGCCCAGAGGGGTTTGGTTTCTCCGGTTTTTCCAGCCAGGAGGAAAACCAGAATGGTGAGGAGCTCCAAAAGAACGTAGAGATTGAAGAGGTCACTGGAAATAAAGAGGAGATTCCCCGCGCCCAGAAAAAGGAGGAGTAGAAAAACAAAGAAGCCGTCCTGTTTTTTGCTCTCCAGGGAGATGGCTACGGCGAACCACACCACCGCGAGGTTGAGCAGGAAAAGGCGGGAGAGCTCGTCAATGACGAGTTCCACTCCAAATGCGCTTTTCAGGAACCATCTTGTGTTTTCGCTCTTCTGCCAGAGAATGGTGACAATGATGAGATTGATGATACCGGCGCCCCAGAGCACGGGCTTTTGGAATTTCCGCGAAAAGCCCAAAAGGGCGCTTGCAAAGAGACAGAGGTTATAGAGGACAAACGCCGTCATCCTCCGCTTTCCTCTTCGAGTCTTTCTGTGTCTACTGACCGCAGTCGCTGAACAAGGATCATGGCGTAGACAAGAGAAATAGCCAGGATGGCAAAACCGATGACGATGGCTGTGACGATCACGGCCTGGGGTACGGGATGAGCGTACGAAGAAGCCCCTTCGGTAAGGATGGGGACGTTATCCCCGGAACGCGAGGAAAGGACCACAAAAAGGCTGATTACGCCGGTATTCATGACGTCCAGGCCCACAATCTTCATGAGAAGATTTCGACTGAGGACAACTCCTGAAAGTCCCAGGAGAGCTATGAAAACACATCCTATTTCCGGAATGGTCATCGTCTTTCTTCCCGGTTGCTTTTGCGGCTTTGGTGGTATTATACCATTTTTTGCAAGGTTTCCCGGTCCTGTAGTGCTACCTGTGGTTTCCCCCTTTTTGGAATTCCAGATGGATATGGTTTTTGACGGTGTCCATCACATGGGGGAGACCGCCCTCCTTTTGGGAAATGAGAATGAGGAGAAGACACTGTTCAGAGAGATTGGGAATGGCCCATTATCGGGTTACCGTAGATGGCAAGGTTCTGAAAGCTCCTCCCTGAAAATGGTCCGGTCAGGCTTGTGAAGAGGTCTTCGGCCAGAATTCTTGAGGTCCAGGTTGCAGAGGGAATCCAGACTACGCCGTACGAACGCACCGAAAGGAGCTGTAGCGAAAGTTGGCCCGAGGGAGCGAGCTGGCAACAGTATCGGGCGCGTTTGCCGCTGTGGTGCCGAAGGTGAAGGGGGATTTGAGGCTGGCTTTGAGGGTGTTTTTTGGGTGGTGACAGACCTGCCGAGCCGGCGTGAGACGCCGCCTGTGCACGACCATCGTTGCGGGACGTCTGAACCGGGAATTCGGGGTGATCGACCATCAGCATCCAGACACGGTGGAGTGCTGGATGCAAAAAGTGAGCGAAAACGGGTTGAGCCAGCAGAGTATACGGCAATCCTGAGACGGCTTGAGAGAGTTCTCAAACTCGAACTGGGGACATTCGCTTGTGGATTTCTGGCAACGATTTTTCTCCTTCTGGAAGAGACAGGGCGCTTTTTGTGTTCTATAATGAGCAAAAGGATTTCTGGAGGGGGATATGGGTAAGCTCACACTCCCGGCGCTGGTGCGAGCGGTTGAGGATTTACCGGCCTTACCCGCAGTGGTGCAGCGGGTTATCGCGCTCACAGAAGACCCGAGGTCTACCGCCCGGGATATCAACAACGTGCTCACACAGGACCAGGGGCTCACAGCCAAGGTCCTGCGCCTGGCAAACTCTGCGTTCTATGGTTTTCCTCGGCGCATTTCCACCGTCACCGATGCCACGATTCTCCTTGGCTTCCAGACCATCCGGAGCATTGTTCTTGCAGCCTCGGTCAGCGAGATGATGAAAAAGGAGCTCAAGGGGTATGCTCTGGAGCGGGGGGAACTCTGGAGGCATTCCCAGGCAACGGCTGTGGGTGCCCGCATGCTGGCAAGGGAGGTGAAATTTTCCCGCCTTGAAGTGGCCTATACGGCGGGTCTGCTCCACGACATCGGGAAACTCGTCCTCGACACCTATCTGAGGGATGAATACGAGGCAGTGCTTGAGAAGGTCGAAAAGGAGAATGTGACCTTCCTTGAGGCCGAAGAAGCCCTTCTGGGGTTCCACCATGCCCTTGTGGGGGCAAAAGTTGCCGAAAAGTGGAATCTCCCTCTGGAGCTCGTTGAGGCCATTGGGTTCCACCACGAACCGGAGCGGGCTCAGGAGAACCCCAAACTCACCGCTATTGCTCACATTGCGGACTGCATGAGCGTGAGCCTTGGCATGGGAGTGGGGGTTGACGGCTTCCTCTACCGCATTTCCCCAAAGGCGGTGGAACTTTTAGGTCTTCGGGAGGACCAGGTGGACCGCCTCCTTGCGAATCTCATGGAAGTTCTGGTCGATGAGGATACCTTTGGGGAATGACTCGGTCCCTGTGGGGGTGGAGCGATGGAGGACAGAGCAAAAACCCTGGTGTACGGAGCTTTGGGTATTGCCCTTGTGGCTTTGGCCACAATGAGCATCCAGATTCCGGTGCCCCAGACCCGGGGGTACATCAACCTGGGAGACACGGTGATTTTTGTTTTTGCCATGCTCTTTGGAGCCCGGATCGGAGCGCTCGCTGGGGGTGTAGGGTCAGCGCTGGCCGACCTCCTCACAGGATACGCGCACTGGGCACCTTTTACGCTTGTCATTAAGGGGATTGAAGGGCTTCTTGTGGGCCTTTTGGCCTCGGGAGAAAAGAGCTATCCCGTTCGGGTCCTTGTGGGCCTTCTTGGGGGTCTTGTCATGGTTTCTGGGTATTTCCTCACCGAAGTTGTCCTCTATGGATTCGGGGCAGCCCTGGCCGAACTTCCAGGGAACTTCATCCAGGCCGGGAGTGCGGTGGCGATCGGCCCCCTTGTTGTCTTAGCTCTCCAGAGAATTGCGAGGGCCATAATCCGCCGAATCTGAGGAGAGTTTCTCCAGGACCTCCCTTGCAATTTCTGGAAAGGCCGCAAGGAGGCGGTGCACAAGGGAGGGGATGGCTTCTCTGTCTTTCCCCTCAAAGCGAAGGGTGTACACGGGCTCGGTCACGGATTTCCTGATGAGCGCCCAGCCCTCTTCCCACTCCACCCGCAGGCCGTCGAGTTTCAGGATGTTGCCGCTTTGCAGAGTGCTCTCAAGGAGGGGAAGGAGGTTTTCCCGCCCTTTCTGAGGGATACGGATATCTGGGGTTACGAAACTCTGGGGGAAAGCGGCGATGATGGACGAAAGAGGTTCGCTGTTTTTGCTCAAAAGAGTGAGGAAGAGCGAGGCGGCGTAGAGCCCATCGTCCCGTCCGAGTTCTCGGAAGAAGTAGTGGCCGCTGATTTCTCCGGCCATCACAGCGTTTTCCTCAAGGAGCCTCCGCTTGATATAGGCGTGGCCTGAGCGCTCCGGAATGGGGATGCCTCCGGCTCGGCGCACCTCTTCGGGGACGACAGAGGAACACTTGAGATCGTAGACGAACTTCTTCTCTCCAGGAATAGGGGCGAAGTGCTGGCGGATGAAGAAGATCATCCCCTTTTCTCCCTCGAGCACCGTCCCATCGTCGGCCACAAAGACCACCCTGTCGCCGTCACCGTCGAAGGCGATGCCAGCATCGGACCTCGTTTCCAGAACTTTTTCCCTCAAGGCTTTAAGGTTTTTCGCCTGCGCAGGATTAGGAGGACGGTTGGGGAAAGTACCATCCGGGGTGCAGAAGAGAGGAACGACCTCGTGTCCCAGGGAATGGAGGAACCTTGGGGCGAGTTCAGAGTAGCATCCATTCCCGCAATCCACGACAACCCGCAGGGCACGCTGAGGAGGAAGGACCCGGGAGGTGAGGAACGTTAGGTACTTCTCTGTGAGATTCATGCTCAGGAGGTGACCCCTTGCACTCTTGCGAAACGCCCGTTCTTCCACTTGCCGGGCCAAAGCGGTGAAGTCCTCGGGGAGGGGAGGACGATGGGCGAAACCGATTTTGAAACCATTGTACTGGGGAGGGTTGTGGGAGGCGGTGACCATAACCCCTGCCGGGGTGCGGAGGTGGTCAATGGCAAAGTAGAAAAGGGGTGTAGGGACAGTGCCCAGGTCGACCACGTTGCCGCCACTGTCTCGAAGCCCCTCAATGAGCGCCTCCTTGAGGGAAGGAGTGTGGGTGCGGACATCCCCGCCCACAGCGAAAGAGGTCCCCTCAGGGAAAGAGGAGGCGAAAGCCCGACCAATGAGGTAGGCAACCTCCGGGTTCAGTTCTTCAGGGACTGTGCCACGGATGTCGCAATCTTTAAAGATGCCCACGGTCACTTCACCTCAAGGATACCCCGGGCAATGAGGTCGTACATGGCTTCGAGAACCGCCCCTTCCGGAGTGTAGCGAGGGACAAACCCAAGGAGTTCCCAGGCCTTTTGCATCAGGACGCAGCACCCCTGGCGAACATGAAGGGCGGCCTCTTCGGGATACCCAAATCGCTCGGTGTACTCCTCAAGGGGCATCGACCTGAATCGGAAGGGTTTCCCAAAGGAAGTGGCGATGAACTCTCCAAGGCCAAAGAAGGTCATCGCGTACCGGGCACCACAGTTGAAGGCTTCTCCCACAGAGGCTCTGGGATTTTCAAGGGCAGCGAAGAAGAGCTCAGCCACATCCTGGGGGTGGACGTGGTGGAGCGTGCTGAAGCCCCCGTCAAGGAGGATGACCTCTTCTCCGTTGAGGATTTTCTGGAGCGTCTGCGGATTGTGGTCGCCGAAAGGAGTCACGAAGGTTTTCCCCGGGCCGGTGATGTGGGTGGGGCGGATAACGGTGAGCTTGAGCTCACCCTTTTTCGAAGCGGCAAAGAGGATATCCTCAATCTCGACCTTTTTCCGGGCGTAATCGTTTTCGGGGAAGCGGGGAGCGTCTTCTGGGGTGGGAATGATGCGTGTTTTCCCATAGACCCAGGCAGTGGTGCACACGAGCAAGTGCACATCGCTTCCCCGGAGCACCTCTAAAAGTGCCTGGGCACTCTCGGGCTCGAAAGCGACGAGGTCAACAATGGCATCGGGTTTTACGGCGCGGATGTGCTCCTGGAGTATCCCCTTCCGCTCATCTTCTTCCCGATTTCCGGAGATAAGGGTGACTCGCTTCCAGAGGGGAGAGGAAGGGTAGGGCTGTGTCGTCCCCCGAGCGTACACGAAGACCTGGTACCCGGAGCTCACAAGTCTCGGAACGAGGTAACTCCCAATGTGTCCTGTTCCGCCGATGACAAGGACTCTTCCCTTCATACTTCCATTGTATGCATTTTTGGTTGCTTCGAAAAGGTATTTGGAGTAAAGTGGAGTAAAGTTTTTTCGAGGAAAGGGGTAGGATGCCGTGGCAGACTGGAGAAAGAAGCTGGCGAAAGCCTCGCTTGCTGACATCATGAAGGCTGCGTTCGTGCACCGGATTCTTGTTCCTGCGTTTAACGTTGCGTATCTCCCTATGGTTTCGGCGATTGTTGAGGCCCTGCGCCGTACCGAAACTTTTGCCCTTCTTGAGGTCTCCCGCCCCGATATCACCCGGTTTGGGGCTGAGAGTTTCCGGGCGGTGAAAGAGGCTTTCGACCGCTTTGGGGACCTCTCGCTCTCCCGGCTCCACCAGGACCATGTGCCGGTGATTGACGAGGAGGGGCAACTCGTAGACTGGAGCTCCCTCATCGATGAGGCCTTGAGGCTCGGGTACCACTCGGTGATGATCGACGGGTCACGCCTTCCCCTTGAGGAGAACGTCCGGGTGACCCGGGAGGTGGTTTCCCGGGCTCATCCTCTGGGGGTATGCGTTGAGGCGGAACTCGGGGCTGTTCTGGGGCATGAGTCAGGGCCCCTGCCGCCGTACGAGGAGATTTTTGCAAGCGGCAAAGGCTTCACGGATCCGGAGGATGCGGGGAGGTTTGTGCAGGAAACGGGGGTCGACTGGCTCTCGGTGGCTATCGGCAATATCCACGGGGCAATAAGTGGCGTGGCAAAGGACCAGAAGAAGGTTGAAGCTCGGCTGAATATTGAGCACCTCAAAAAGATTGTGGAGCGCACCGGCATTCCCCTTGTCCTCCACGGTGGTTCGGGAATTCGGAAAGAGTACGTCCTTGAGGCCATTCGCCACGGCATCACCAAGATCAACGTGGGTACCGAAATCCGCCAGGCCTATGAGCAGGCGCTGAGAACCCACGGGAAGATAGAAGAGGCGCAGAAGGCGGTGACGGAGAAGGTCGAAGAGCTCATCGTGACGTACTACGAGATTCAGGGTTCGGCCCGGAAGCTCGCAGAGTACGTATAGAGAGAGGAGGGGGAATGTGCAGTACCCACATCTTTTTGCACCGGGGAAAATCGGGAAGTGCAGCATACGGAACCGGGTCGTCATGCCTCCCATGGCGACGAACCTGGGAAGTGCTTTTGGTGAAGTGACTCCTGAGCTTCTGGCCTATTACAGGAGGCGGGCCCAGGGAGGAGTGGGGCTCATTATTGTAGAGAATGCGCAGGTTGACATGTTCCAGGGCCGAAGCCTCACCGCGCAGATTGCCGTTGATAGTGACAAGTTCCTCCCGGGCCTCCGTGCTCTTGCCGAGGTTATCCATGCTGAGGGGGCAAAGACCTTCCTCCAGATTCAGCACGGTGGACGGCAGTGCACGCCTTCGACGACGGATGGATTGCAGCCGGTTGCTCCATCTCCTGTGCCCTGCAAGTTCCTCGGGGTCATGCCTCGAGCACTGACGAAAGAAGAAATCCGTGAGCTTGTGGAGAAATTCGCTCAGGCAGCGCTCCGGGCAAAGCTTGCCGGTTTTGACGGCGTTGAGGTTCATGCGGCCCATGGATATCTCCTGAACGAGTTCCTCTCCCCGTACACCAACAAGCGGGATGATGAGTACGGCGGAAGCTTTGAGAACCGCCTGCGGTTTCTCCTCGAAATTCTTGCGCGCATCAAGGAGCTCGTGGGAGAGGACTTTGTTGTTGGGGTTCGCCTAAGCGTTGAGGAGTTCGTCCCCGGAGGGCTCACCCTTGCGGAATCTCAGGAGATTGCCCGGGCGCTTGAAGCCAGTGGGGTGGACTACATCAGCGCAAGCTGTGGCATCTACGAATCGGTGAGCACCATCATCGAGCCCATGAACTTTGCAGAGGGCTGGAGGGCACATCTTGCACGGGGTATCAAGGAGGTCGTTTCCTGCCCGGTCATCGCGGTGGGGGTTATTCGGCATCCCGAGGTTGCCGAGCGCATCCTTGCCGAAGGACATGCTGACTTTGTGGCCATCGGGCGAGGACTCATCGCCGACCCGGACTGGGCGAAGAAGGCCGCCTGGGGGAGAGAACGAGAAATCAATCACTGTATCAGCTGCAATGTCGGTTGCATCGGGGAGCTCTTTGCCAACGGGAAGGTCCGCTGCGCGGTGAACCCCTGGGCTGGACGGGAGCTCTTCTTTGACGAGCGTGCGAGGGCCCCGGAGAGAAAACGGGTGGTTGTCGTTGGTGGTGGGCCGGGAGGCATGACTGCAGCGCTTGTTGCCGCGCAGCGGGGACACGAGGTGCATCTTTTCGAGAAGGAGAAAGCCTTAGGAGGACAGCTCCGTTTTGCTGCCCGGGCTCCCCACAAGGAGAAACTCCTGTGGTTTGTGGAGTACTTTGAGGAAATGCTTCCGAAAACTGGAGTCTCAGTGCACCTTGGAAGTGAGGCGACTCCAGAAACAGTACTTGCCCTCAAGCCTCAGGCTGTTATTGTGGCGAGTGGAGGAACTCCTGTTATTCCTGAGTTCTCCTCCCTTGATCCTTCCTTTGCCTGCACGGCCTGGGATGTTCTGCGGGGGAGTGTGGTGCTTGAAGAAAAGGATGTCGTTGTCGTGGGTGGGGGCGTTGTGGGGTGCGAGGTTGCCCTTTTCCTTGCCGAGCGAGGCAACAGGGTCACCCTTGTGGAGATGCTCTCCCACCTTGCCGTGGATGCAGAGGTCATCACAAGAATCGAGCTTTTGAAGGCCCTGGGTGCCTCGAGCGTCCATGTCATGACAAGTACCCGGTGCATGGACGTCGAAGGGCGGAGGGTCGTGTACCTGTGTGATGCCGATCCGAGAACTTCAGAACTCCATCCAGAGTACATCGTTTTTGCCCTGGGAACGCAACCCAATCGAGCGCTCTTCGACGAGCTCTCCGGGAAAGTTCAGGAGCTCTTCCTCATCGGTGATGCTCGGGAACCCCGAAAAATTTTCCACGCAGTTTATGAGGGGGCTCTGGCGGCGACTCAAGTGTAGATGGCGCATGTTCTCCTTATTAATCCCTGGGCGTATGATTTCACCGCTTTTGATTTGTGGAGCAAGCCCCTGGGGCTTCTGTACCTGGGGGCACACCTCAAAAGGAGAGGTTTCAAGGTAACACTCCTCGATTGCCTGGACCGGGGAGACCCGGATTCCTGTGCACCGAAAAACGAGGGACCGCGGAAGCTCCGGGAGGCCGGGTGTGGAGGGTACTTCAGAGAAATCCTCCCAAAACCTGTCTTTTTCTCCTCCATTCCCCGGCGCTTCAAGCGCTTCGGGATGCCCAGGGAGAAGGTTCTCGCTCGTCTTTGGAATCTCGACCCCCCGGATGTGGTTTTGGTGACCTGCGGCTTCACCTACTGGTACCCGGGCGCTTCGGTTTTTGCGGAAATCCTGCGGCGCGCATTCCCCAGGGCATTCCTCGTCCTTGGAGGTGTGTACCCGACGCTCTGCCCGGATCACGCAGAACGTCTTGGGTTCGACGCCGTGGTTTCCGTGGCTGACCCCCTGAGTGTCTCCAGGCACCTTGAGGGACTTCTGGGCACAAGCCTCGGCATCCGGACGTATGAGGACTTCTTTGCTGTACCACCGGCTTTTGAGCTCTACCCGAGGCTTTCCTACGGGGTTGTCCTCTCTTCCCTTGGGTGCCCCTTTTCCTGCACGTATTGTGCCTCCCGAATCCTTGCTCCGTCGTTTTTCCAGCGCCCTCCGCAGGATGTAGCTGAGGAAATCCGCTACCTTTTCGAGCGCTTCGGTGTTCGCCACATTGCGTTTTACGATGACGCCCTTCTTTTCCGGACAGAATCTCACTTTCTTCCCCTGGCGGAGTACCTTGTGCGCCTCAACCTTCCGGTTTCCTTCCATCTCCCCAACGGGCTTCACGCCCGGTATGTGACCAGGGAGGTTGCCCGTTTCCTCAAGAGAGCAAACTTTTCCACCGTCCGGCTGAGCCTTGAAACTGCTGTGTCTCCCCGGCAAAAGCAGAGTGGTGGAAAGGTCACCAACGAACTCTTCGAAGAAGCAGTACGCGCTCTGCAGGAGGCTGGATTTTCTCCCCAGGACATCGAAGTGTACCTGCTTTTCGGCTGGCCGGTGGAGGAAGAAGGCGATGTTGTGGCCTCGGTTTTGTATGTGCGGAGCCTTGGTCTCGTGCCCCGCCTTGCCCTCTATGCCCCAACGCCGGGAACGAAAGACTACGAGACTTTCTTTTCCCATGAAGAGGAACCCCTCTGGCACAACAAAATCGCCTTTCTCTACCGGCGCGGGTGGAGCAAACTCTATGAAAGGTTGCAGGGGAAGGGGAAGTGTTAGATAATGGTTGTGGAGGTGTGGTAACATGGAAGTGAGGTGGTTTGGGCACTCGTTCTTCCTTGTGGCGACGGAGCGCGGAGTGCGCCTTGCCTTTGACCCTTTTGACCAGAGTGTTGGATATCCTCTCCCTGAGGTTGAGGCCGATTTTGTCCTGGTGAGCCATGAGCATTTTGACCACAACAACGTTGCTCTGGTGCGGGGGTACCGGGAGGTTATCCGCCAGCCTGGAGAGTACGTGAAGGATGGTGTGAAGATTCAGGCATTTTCCACCTTCCACGATGAGGAGGAGGGAAAAAAGCGGGGACGAAACAATGTCTTCCGGGTTGAGGCTGATGACCTTGTCCTCATGCACGTTGGAGACCTTGGCATGGTTCCTCCTGATCAGGACATCGCTTCTTGGAAACCGGTGCATCTCCTCTTTGTTCCCGTCGGGGGTGTCTACACCATCGACGCGAGAGGAGCCCAGGAACTCGTGAGCAAACTCTCCCCATCCATCACGGTCCCCATGCATTACAAAACACGATTTCTCTCCTTCAGCCTGAATCCAGTAGAACATTTCCTGAAGCCCTTTGAACGGGTGAAGTTCCTGAGAAGCTCGTCTTTTACGGTGACGGCAAAAAGCCTCCCGTCACTTCCTGAGGTGTGGGTTCTCGAGATCTGAGAAGTGTGGTATAATGCGAACCCTGTGGAGGAGGGGGAGCGGTTGCTCCCCTTTCTCTTTCTTCGGCAAGGAGCGTGAAAATGGTCACGATATCTGTCTGCGTGGGGAGTTCCTGCCACTTGAAAGGGGCGTACGACATCATCCACCAGTGTGAGCGCCTCATTGAGGAGCTTGGTCTCAAGTCTCAGGTGGAACTTCGAGGGACGTTCTGCCTTGGACGATGCACGGAGGATGGTGTCACGGTGGTTGTGGATGACGAAATCCTGAGCGGGGTTTCTCCGGAGAATTTTCGGGAAATCTTCGAGCGCAAGGTGCTCCCCCGAATCCAGGAGGGTTCCCGTGAGCGTCATTAGCACGATCCGCACGAGCTGTCGGGATTGCTACAAGTGCATCCGTCACTGTCCGGTGAAAGCCATCCGCATAAGCTCGGGGCATGCGGAAGTGGTGGATGAGCGATGTGTGAAGGACGGCCGGTGCGTGCTGGTGTGCCCTCAGAAAGCCAAAAAAGTGCGTTCCGACCTGGAGGAGGCCAGGGCTTTGCTGGGAAAAGGAGGGCGAGTTGTGGCCAGTATCGCTCCGTCTTTTGTTACGGCCTTCCCTGAGGCTACGCCGGGTCAGGTTGTCCAGGGGCTGAAGATGCTGGGATTTTCGGAAGTTCGGGAGACTGCAGAGGGTGCTGAGTGGGTGGCAAAGGAACATGCCCTGCTTCTTGCAGAGGGGCGCACCAATGTGATTTCGAGTTCTTGCCCAGCGGTGAACTTCCTCATCACCCGGTACTTCCCAAAGTGCATCGAGCATCTCGCTCCGGTGGTCTCTCCCATGGTGGCGCACGGTCGGCTCCTTAAAAAGGAGGATCCTCATACCCGGGTGGTGTTCATCGGCCCCTGTATCGCCAAAAAGGCCGAAGCCGAGGAGGAAGAGGTCCGGGGGGATGTGGATGTGGTGCTCACCTTTGAGGAGCTCCGGGAGTGGTTTCAGGAAGCCCATCTCGACCTTGCGACACTCCCTGAAGCGCCATTCTCCCGGAGACGAATCCGGTGGGCCCGGGCCTTTCCTGTTGAGGGGGGTCTTTTGCAGAGTGCTTCTTTCGAGGTGCATCTTCTTTCCCGGGACGTTGTGACCATTACGGGAATTGACCGGTGCAAGGAGTTCCTGGAGCGTTTTTCCCCAGAGCGTTACAAATTTCGAATCATTGAGATGATGTCCTGTGAGGGCGGGTGCATCGATGGACCGATGCTTTCTTCCTCCCTCTCTCCCTATGAACGACGGGAACGGGTGCTCCTCTATACCGAGGAATCCTTGGAGCCTGAAGAGTCCCTGGTGTGTGTTGATCCGCCGAGTTTCCGGCGAGCCTTTGTTCCGGCTCCGGTGCCCAGTCCCGAGGTTCCGGAAGAGGAGCTCCGAAAAATCCTTGCTCTTACTGGGAAATTCACTCCTCAGGATGAATTGAACTGCGGCGCCTGTGGGTACAATACCTGCCGGGAGAAGGCAAGGGCTGTGTACCAGGGCATGGCCGAAGCGGAAATGTGCATCCCCTTCATGCGGATGCGGGCAGAGTCTTTCTCGAGTTTCCTCATGACCGTGACCCCCAATGGCATTGTCCTTGTGGATGAGGACCTTCGCATTGTGGAGATGAACCCCGCTCTGCGGCGGATGCTTGGGCTTGCGGGGAAACTGGTGATCGGGAAGAGGATTGATGAGTTTCTGGATCCCTCACCCTTTGTGGAGGTTTTGCGAACGAAAAAGGCCACAACCTGTGAGGTGACCTATCCCCAGTACCATAACCTCTTCGTGCGACTTTCGGTCTTTTTCCTGGAGAAGTCGCGCCTTCTCATGGGAATTTTTGTGGACCTCACGAAGGAGAAAGAACAGGAAACCATGATGGCTACCATCCGGGAGAAGACCATTGAGAAGGCCCAGCAGGTCATTGCCAACCAGATGCGGGTGGCTCAGGAGATTGCCAGTCTCCTTGGGGAAACGACGGCGGAGACCAAGGTCCTTTTGAACAAACTCATGCGCATCCTCCGGGGAGAGACGCTGGAAGAATGAGAGACCTTTTTGTTGAAATTGCCTGCGCCCAGGTGGCGAAATGGGGCGAGGAACTCTGTGGGGACAGCGTGTGCTACGAGAAGGACGGCAACATGACTGTCCTTGCCTGGTCTGATGGCCTGGGGAGTGGGGTGAAGGCGAGTATCCTTTCCACCCTCACCTCCCGGATTATCGTTTCGATGCTCCGGCGGAACTCTTCCCTTGAGGATGTGGTGGCAACGCTGGCCGAGACACTTCCGGTGTGCCGGGTGCGGAAAATCGCGTACAGCACCTTTTCGGTGGTACAGATTTTCCCCGATGGGGAGACCTATATCGCCGAGTTCGATAACCCTCCTTTGTTCTGGATCCGGAATGGCAGGGTCATGTACCTGGAACGGCGAAAGCGGGAAATCGGGAAGCGCACCGTTCTTGAGGCGAATATCCGCCTCCAGCGTAATGACTGGATTGTGGGTGTCACCGATGGGGTGGTGCACGCCGGCATTGGTGGACTCTGGAACCTGGGATGGAGGTGGGAGAAAATCGCCTCATTCCTTGAAAGCACGGTGAACGAACACATGGACGCGGCGACGCTGGCCTCGCGCATCATTGAGACCACGAAGAAGCTCTATCAGGGAAGACCTGGGGATGACGCCACCTGTGTGGTGGCAAAAATCCGCCTTCCTCGGCGCCTGATTCTCTGGGCGGGACCACCAGAGAACCCCGAAAAAGACACGGAGATTGTGCAACGGGTCCTTACGTTCCCCGGCAAGAAGGCGGTTTGTGGGGGAACCACGGGGAATATTCTAGCCCGGTTTCTGGGGAGGGAAATCCGGGTGGATCTCGCTTCCTTGCGAGAGGATGTGCCTCCTGTGGGAATTCTTGAGGGTGTGGACCTTGTGACCGAAGGGGTGCTCACGCTTTCTCTCGTTCTCCGGCGCTTGCGTCAGGGAGTCAGAGAGGAGGACGTGCGGTATGAAAAAGACGGTGCAAGCCGGCTCCTTGTGCTCCTTTTCGAGGCCGATGAGGTCACCATTATCGGCGGGCGGGCCATTAACCCTGCACATCAGAACCCCAGGCTCTCAGGAGAGCTTTCTCTCAAAGCCAGGATTCTTGAGGAGATTGCCGGGGAGCTGCGCAAGCGTGGAAAGATGGTGCACCTTGAGTACTGTTAGCGGAGGTGAGACCTGTGGAAAAGCTTGGACCAGAGGTTGCCCTGGGCCGAAGCTTCGAAAAGGTCAACGCAATCCTCGAGAAACACGGTTATGATTCTACAAACCTCATTGCCATCCTCCAGGAAATCCAGGAGGAATACCGGTACCTGCCGGAAGAAATCCTCACCTATGTGGCCACAGCCCTGCGGGTTTCTCCGGCGTACGTCTACGGAGTGGCCACGTTCTATGCCCAGTTCTCACTGAAACCAAAGGGAAAACACATCATCAGGGTCTGCGATGGCACGGCATGCCACGTGAAGGGTTCGGAAAAGGTCCTGAGAGCGATACGGGAGTACCTGGGCCTTCGGGAAGGGGAGAATACCACTCCGGACCTCCTTTTCACCGTGGAAACGGTGGCCTGTATCGGAGCGTGTGCTCTCGCTCCGGTGATGGCCGTCGACAACGAAGTGTTTGGCCCTATGGATGAGGAGCGCGCACGACAGATCATCGAAGAGATCGAAAAGAGGAGTGAGGTCTCGTGAAGTTTGCCACGCGAAGCGACCTCGAAGAGTACATCGGGTCTTTGAAGAAGCAACAGCAAAAACAGCGGGTTCTCGTGTGCATGGGCACAGGGTGTCTTGCCAAAGGTGCTGAGGCAGTGTACAGGCGTTTTGCAGAAGTTCTCGCCCGGGAGGGCCTCGATGTCTCTCTGGTTTTGGACAGGGAAGATGCTGCCGAGCAGCATTTTGCTCTCTGTCCTACAGGGTGCATGGGGATCTGCGAGACAGGCCCGAGGGTTCGTGTGGAACCCCATGGAATACAATATCTGCGCGTAAGGCCGGAAGATGTTGAGGAGATTGTCGAAGAGACCCTGAAAAAAGGAAGCATTGTTTATCGCCTGGTTCAAAGCGAAGTGTTGCCCGATGGCCGAGTACAACACTGGCCCTTGATGAAAGACGACCCCTTCTATCGGAAGCAGGTTCGGCTGGTGCTTCGGAACTGTGGAACCATCGATCCGGAGAACCTTGATGAGTACCTCGCCCGGGACGGGTACCTTGCCCTGGCTAAAGTTCTGACGGAGATGACTCCTGAAGATGTGATTGGGGAAATCATGAAATCCGGTCTTCGAGGCCGGGGAGGCGGAGGGTTTCCCACGGGGAGGAAATGGCAGTTTGCCCGCATGGTCAAGGCCGATAAGAAGTACGTTATTGT
>Ga0072500_134825_pt1 | contig 26457 bp, 19 predicted proteins | sample GBScelen77Swater_FD_63803 | JGI IMG/M metagenome (GOLD analysis project Ga0072500, IMG submission 63803) | Hot spring microbial communities from Great Boiling Spring, Nevada - cellulolytic enrichment S 77C v2 (version 2) | ecosystem: Environmental > Aquatic > Thermal springs > Hot (42-90C) ...
GCCCGTCCCGGTGGCTTGTGGTGCTCCTCGGCAGGGAAGAAATCTCCCTCTCCATTGCAGGAGTTGTGGCTTCCCGCCACACCCGGGGGCATCGCTTCCTGGCTCCTGCGCCACTACCTGTTCCTGAGGCACGGGCGTATGAGAAGGTGCTTCAGGAGGCCGGGGTTGTGGTGGACCCGAAGAAACGGCGAGCCCGCATAGAGGAAGCCCTCTCCCGGCGTGCTCAGGAAGTCGGCGTGCACTGGTTGCGGGATGAGGAGCTTCTTGAAGAAGTGAACTTCCTCGTGGAGTACCCCGACGTTTTAGTAGGTCGCTTTAGCGAGAAATACCTCTCCCTGCCGCCCCGGCTTTTGATCACCGTCATGAAGCATCACCAGCGGTATTTCGCCGCCTGCGATAGCGAAGGGAATCTCCGTCCCTTCTTCTTCGTGGTGGTCAATCGACCCTGCGATGGGTCAGAGAAAATCATCCAGGGGAATGAGCGGGTTCTGCGGGCCCGCCTTGAGGATGCACTCTTTTTCTTCGAGGAAGACCGGAAGCACCGTCTTGCCGATCGGGTGGAAGCGCTGAAAGGTGTGCTCTTCCAGGAAGACCTGGGGAGCATGTACGAGAAGACCGAGCGCCTTGTGGAGCTTGTAACGTATCTTGGGGAAGTACTACAGCGCAGTGAGGCAGAAATCGCCCTGTTGAGGAGGGCAGCTTTCCTCTCCAAGGCTGACCTGGTGTCGTCAATGGTCCGGGAGTTTCCGGAACTCCAGGGGTACATGGGGCGGGTGTACGCGGCGCTCTCGGGAGAACAGGAAGAAGTCGCCTTAGCCATTGAGGAGAGCTACCTCCCCTCACCTGACGGTCGTTTCCCTGAAACGACCCTGGGGAGCATCCTTGCCCTGGCCGATAAGATGGACACTATCGTCTCGAGTTTTGCTCTCGGGAGAATTCCCACGGGGTCTCAGGATCCTCTGGGATTGCGCCGTATGGGACAGGGGATTGTCGATATTCTGCTTGTTCGCCAGTGGTACTGTCCCCTTCCGGAGTGGATTGCCAGGAACCTGGCGCTCCTTGCCACTCAGGGGTTCACTCCCCGGATTCCCAACCCGAAGGAAGAGGTGCAGCGTTTCCTCCTGCAGCGGTTGCGCTCCTTCCTCCTTGAGGGAGGGAAGCACTATTCGGTGGTGAACGCGGTGTTTGCTGGAAAGACCGACGATCTGTACGAGCTTGCAAGACGCGTCGAATTCCTGCAGGAGCTTTTCGAGAGGGACCGGGTGCTCCTTGCTGAAATCGTCACCGGTTTCACCAGGGCGTACAACATTTCCCGGAATTTCGAGGGTCGGGAGGTTCAGGAATCCCTTCTTGTGGAAGCGGCCGAGAAAGACCTGTACCGGGCACTCCAGAACATCGAGGGCGAGGTGCGAGGGTCGCTCACCCGGGGAGAGTACCGGAAGGCCGTAGAAGTTTTCCGGGACATTGTCCCTCCCCTGAACCGCTTCTTCGACAGGGTTCTCGTCATGTGTGAGGATGAAGCTCTTCGGAGAAATCGCCTGGGACTCATGCGGCGTATCGTCGAACTCTTCGCCGATTTTGCCGACCTTTCGCTCATCGTGGTGGAGGAGGGAGCAGGGGTTGTCTGAGTTCGAGGACCACGAGATTCAGGGGGCAAGCGACGACTTTAACATTTTCGTCATTTCCGACGGAACGGGGAAAACCGCCTTCTCTGTGGTCCAGGCTGCGCTTTTGCAGTTTGAGCTCCCCCGGGTGAACGTTCTCCGATTCACTCACGTGCGGAGTGAGGAGGAAATCTACAATATCATGGACATGGTGCGGGTGGGAAAGGACATTGTGGTCTACACGGTGGTCAACGAGGACCTGGCACGGGTTCTGCGGGCAGAGGCGGCCAACCGCAGCGTCATCGCTTTGGATGTCCTTGGGCCGATGGTGGAGGCGCTGAAGCGGGTAAGCCTCCGAAAGCCCCGGGGAATTCCCGGGATTCTCCAGCGGGAGGAGAACGTGGCCGAACGCCTTGAGGCCATCGAATACGCCATGGAGAAAAGCACTGGATTCAGCGTATCGAATCTGGACCAGGCCGATGTGGTTCTGCTCACTGTTTGGTATCCGCACCGAGATGAGTGCATTCTGCGACTGGCCGAAAAGAGCATCAAATGTGGGTACGTCATGCTTGACCCGAATCTCCCTCTTCCAATAAACTTTGAAGAAGTGGTGGGGGGAAGCGCAAGGGCGCTCGTTGTGGGTATCGACATGGACCCCCAGTATTTGAGTGAGCTCCGTCTTGAGCGGATCAAGGCACTGGGGCTATACTGTCTCATGGAGAAAGCAAGTCTTGAACGGGTAAAGGAAGAGCTTGCCTTTGCCCGGGGGATTTACCGGCGTCTTCGTTGTCCAGTCATTGATATCACCCACCTTTCGGTGCACGACGTGGTGGGAAAGATTTTTGAATACATCAAAAAGAAAAGGGAGGAACAGGCATGAAGAAGTACGTGTACTTCTTTGGCGAAGGGGACGCTTCGATGAAGCTCCTCCTTGGGGGTAAGGGAGCAAACCTTGCGGAAATGACCCGCATCGGTCTTCCCGTGCCTCCTGGTTTCACCATCACCACAGAGGCGTGTTCGCACTTTTACAAAAATAACCAGACCTGGCCTGAGGGGCTTGAAGAAGAGGTCAAAAAGAGCCTCAAGATGCTCGAGGAAAAGACTGGGAAGAAGTTCGGTGACCCCAACAATCCTCTCCTGGTTTCCGTCCGATCCGGGGCTCCTGCATCCATGCCCGGAATGATGGACACCATCCTGAACCTGGGACTCAATGACGAGGTGGTGAAGGGTCTTGCCCGCCTCACCTCCAATGAGCGCTTTGCCTACGACTGTTACCGCCGCTTCATCCAGATGTTCGGCAACGTCGTCATGGGTGTGGACCATTCGAAGTTTGAGGCGGTTCTCGACGAGGTGAAAGAAGAGGTTGGAGCAAAGCAGGACACAGATCTCGATGCCGAGGCGCTGAAGAAGGTCGTCGAGAAGTACAAGAAGCTCTACAAGGAGAACACCGGTGAGGACTTCCCCCAGGACCCGTGGGAACAGCTTCGGCGGGCGATCAACGCAGTATTCCTCTCCTGGAACAACAAGCGCGCCATCACCTACCGGAAAATCCATAATATCCCCGAGGACTGGGGAACTGCCGTTAACGTTCAGATGATGGTCTTTGGTAACATGGGCTTTGACTCCGGAACGGGCGTTGGCTTCACCCGGAACCCCTCCACGGGAGAGAAGGAGTACTACGGTGAGTACCTCCTGAATGCCCAGGGTGAGGACGTCGTCGCCGGTATCCGGACTCCGAAACCCATCAAGGAAATGGAAAAGGAACTCCCCCAGGCGTTTGAGGAGCTCAAGAAGGTTTACGAAATTCTTGAAAAGCACTACAAGGACATGCAGGACTTCGAGTTCACCATCGAGCGCGGCAAGCTCTACCTCCTCCAGACCCGAACTGGGAAACGGACGGCTCAGGCAGCCATCAAAATTGCTGTGGACATGGTCCGGGAAGGGCTCATTGACGAAAAGACCGCTGTGAAACGTGTGGAACCAGGCCAGATCAACCAGCTCCTCCACCCGCAAATCGACCGGAGTCAGCCTCTCAAGGTCCTTGCCAAGGGGCTTCCTGCGTCTCCTGGTGCTGCTTCCGGAAAGGTGGTCTTTGATGCCGATGAGGCGGAGAAACTCGGCAATGCTGGTGAAAAGGTCATCCTCGTTCGTCCGGAGACCACTCCTGACGACATCCACGGTGTGGTGGCGGCTCAGGGTGTCCTCACAAGCCGTGGTGGTATGACGAGCCATGCGGCCGTTGTGGCCCGAGGCATGGGGAAACCCTGTGTGGCCGGATGCGAAGCCATTAAGATCGATCTCGACAAGCGGGAGTTTACCGTCGGCGACGTGGTGGTGAAAGAGGGTGAGTACATCACTATCGACGGGAGCACTGGCGAGGTTATCCTTGGCCAGGTCCGCACCATCCCGCCTCAGCTTTCTGAGGAGTTCAAGGTGCTCCTTTCCTGGGCCGATAAATTCCGTAAACTCGGTGTTCGAGCCAACGCCGACACACCCGCTGATGCGAGGAAGGCGCTGGAATTCGGCGCGGAAGGCATCGGTCTTTGCCGGACCGAACACATGTTCATGGCTCCGGACCGTCTCCCCTGGGTCCAGAAGATGATTATGGCCCAGACCCTGGAGGAGCGGAAAGAGGCCCTTGCCCACATTGAGCCCATGCAGAAGGGCGATTTCAAAGAAATCTTCCGGGTCATGGAAGGGAAACCGGTCACCATCCGGCTCATCGACCCACCGCTCCATGAGTTCCTGCCGAGACTCGAAGACCTTCTTGTGGAAGTTGCTACCCTCCGGGCCAAGGGTGTCACTGGACCGGAGCTTGAGGAGAAGGAGAAACTCCTGAAGATCGTCCGGAACCTCCATGAGGCTAACCCCATGATGGGTCTTCGGGGATGCCGTTTGATCATCCTCTATCCTGAGATTGCTGAGATGCAGGTTCGCGCTATTATGGAAGCAGCGTGTGAGCTCACCAAAGAGGGCGTCAAGGTCATCCCCGAAATTATGATTCCGCTTGTGGGTCATAAAAACGAAATCAAAGTTCTTAAAGAGAAGCTCGACGAAGTTGCCCAGAAGGTCCTGCAAGAGCAGGGCGTTTCCATAAGCTACAGCTTCGGTACCATGATCGAAGTGCCCAGAGCAGCGCTTGTTGCTGACCAGATTGCTGAATACGCCGAGTTCTTCTCTTTCGGTACCAACGACCTCACCCAGATGACCTTTGGCTACAGCCGTGACGACGCTGAAGGGAAGTTCCTCTTCTTCTACGAAGAGAACGGCATCCTTCCCGAAGATCCCTTCCAGGTCCTTGATCAGGAGGGCGTGGGACAGCTCATGCAGATGGCTGTTGAGAAGGGCCGCAAAACCCGTTCGAACCTCAAGTGCGGCATCTGCGGTGAGCATGGTGGAGAACCGAAATCTGTGGCCTTCTGCCACAAGATTGGTCTGAACTACGTGAGCTGTTCGCCCTTCCGGGTTCCCATTGCCCGGCTGGCTGCCGCTCACGCTGCACTTGAAGACGTCGAGAAAGAGGCGAAATTCAACCTGTGAGGGAGCAGGCGGGGGTGATCCCGCCTGCCTTGAAGCCATGGTGGACATTCAGAGCATCAAGTGTTTCCTTGAAGAGAAGGAGAGAGAGTTGCTCTCTCCTTTTGCTACCTTGAGTACCAGAACACGGGGGCGGGCAAGGGAAGAGAGGGAATGCGAGCTCCGGACCTGTTTCCAGCGGGACCGGGACCGTATTCTCCACAGCAAGGCTTTCCGCCGTCTCAAGCACAAAAGCCAGGTATTTTTGAGCCCTGAAGGGGATCACTACCGGACCCGTCTCACCCACACGCTTGAGGTTTCGCAAATTGCCCGCACCATTGCCAGGGCGCTTCGCCTCAACGAAGACCTGGTGGAGGCCATAAGCCTTGGGCATGACCTCGGGCACACCCCCTTTGGTCATGCCGGGGAAGAAGCGCTGAATGAGGTTCACCCAGGAGGGTTCAAACACAACGAGCAGAGCCTCCGGGTTGTGGATTACCTCGAGCGGGATGGGGAGGGTCTGAACCTCACCTGGGAGGTGCGGGATGGAATTGTGAGGCACTCGAAAACGCATCTTGCATGCCTCACCGCTTCCCCCGAGGACCTTCCGGCAACGCTTGAGGGGCAGGTAGTGCGCTGGGCAGACGTCATCGCTTATGTGAACCATGATATCGACGATGCCCTGCGGGCCCGGGTCATCCGCTTTGAGGAGCTCCCCAAAAAGGCCATCGCTGTTTTGGGAGAGACCCACAGGGAACGCATCAACACCATGGTTCGGGATGTCGTTATCGAGAGTTTCGAGCGCCCGGAAATCCGCATGAGTGAACGGGTCCAGGAAGCGACAGAAACCCTTCGGAATTTCCTCTTTGAGCGGGTGTACTTTGGTCCTGAACAGTGGCAGGAGCGGGAGAAAGCCAAACGCCTGGTGAAGCATCTTTATGAGTTCTTTACCGAGCACCCCGAAGTCCTCGAGACGGAGTACGCCTTCGCCCAGAAAAGACAGGAAGACCTGGGAACGGTCATCTGCGATTTCATCTCGGGGATGACCGACCGCTATGCTCTATACATCTACCGGAAGTATTTCATTCCCTCTTCGTGGCCGCAAGAGGGGTGGAGAATTCGCTAAAGGGAGGTGTCCAGTATGGGAGGAGTCGTGTACTTTACTCCAGTCGCCGGTCTCATTGCTGTGCTCTTTGCCGTAACGCTCATTCGCCGGATCAACGCGTTCAGCCCTGGGAATGAGAAAATGCAGGAGATTTCCCGGGCTGTTCAGGAAGGCGCCATGGCTTTCCTGAAGCGAGAGTACAGCTTCCTTGTGGTGTTCGTTGCGGTGATGTTTGTCGTTTTGGGCTTTGCCCGTGGCTGGGTGACGGCAGGGTGTTTCTTGGTTGGCGCTTTCTGCTCCGTCATGGCTGGCTTTGTGGGTATGCGCATTGCCACCCGTAGCAACGCCCGGACGGCTCAGGCCGCAACCCAGGGAGCCAATCCTGCTTTGCGGGTTGCTTTCTCAGCGGGAGCGGTCATGGGGATGTGTGTGGTGGGTTTTGGACTTCTGGGTCTTGGGATACTCTACGCCATCATCCGGGATGCCCAGATTATCAACGGCTTTGCCCTGGGCGCAAGTTCTGTGGCCCTTTTCGCCCGTGTTGGTGGGGGGATTTACACCAAGGCTGCTGATGTTGGGGCAGACCTTGTGGGGAAGGTTGAGGCGGGCATTCCTGAGGATGACCCCAGAAACCCTGCGGTTATCGCCGATAACGTGGGGGATAACGTCGGAGACGTGGCTGGAATGGGAGCAGACCTCTTTGAGTCCTACGTTGGATCCATCATCGCGGCAATGGTTCTCGGAACGGCTTTGGCGGAAAACACCGCAGGACTCCTGTACCCCCTCCTCATTGCAGGGCTTGGAGTCATTGCTTCAATTATCGGGACGTTCTTTGTGAGCGCTCGAGATGAGAAAGGGCTTGCGGCGGCCTTGAACCGGGGGACCTACGTGAGCAGTGGGCTCATCGTGGTCTTTAGCCTCATTGCTTCCCTTCTCCTTTTCCGGGGTCTTGGGCCGTTTGTGGCCACGGTTGCAGGACTCGTTGCCGGTGTGGCCATTGGGCTCCTCTCTGAGTACTACACCTCAAGCGAGTTCAAACCCACCCGGGAACTTGCCCAGGCATCACAGACGGGCGCGGCGACCACCATTATCAGCGGTCTTGCCCTGGGCATGGAGAGTGCGGTTTTGCCGCTGCTTGTCATCTGTGGCGCGATCCTTGTAGCCTACTGGGCAGCCGGGATGTATGGGATTGCCATTGCCGGTCTTGGTATGCTCTCAATCACCGGTATCATTGTCTCTGTTGATGCCTACGGACCGGTGGCCGACAACGCCGGAGGTATTGCCGAAATGGCTGGCCTGGGTCCTGAGGTTCGGAAAATCACCGATTCCCTCGATGCTCTGGGTAATACCACTGCAGCCATCGGCAAGGGCTTTGCCATTGGCTCTGCGGCACTCACCGCCATGGGGCTTTTTGCCGCCTACGGGCAGGCTGTGGGACTTCGGAGCATGGACCTTCTGCATCCCCATACAGTAGTGGGGCTTTTTGTGGGTGGCATGATGCCCTTCCTCTTTTCTTCCCTTGCCATGAAGGCGGTGGGAAGGGCGGCATTCCAGATGGTTGAAGAAGTGCGCCGGCAGTTCCGGGAAATCAAGGGGCTCATGGAAGGGAAAGCTCGTCCAGATTACGCCCGGTGCGTGGACATCAGCACCCGTGGGGCCATTTCCCGGATGATTCTCCCCGGCGTTCTGGCTGTAGTGGTGCCCCTTGTTGTGGGACTTGTGCTTGGCCGTGAGGCTCTGGGTGGGCTTCTGGCGGGAGCCATCATCAGTGGACTTATGCTTGCCATCATGATGGCCAACGCCGGTGGTGCCTGGGATAATGCGAAGAAGTACATTGAAGCGGGAAACCTCGGTGGCAAGGGCACACCAACGCACGCCGCAGCGGTCGTGGGCGACACCGTTGGAGACCCCTTCAAGGATACTGCAGGACCTTCCCTCAACATCCTTATCAAGCTCATGTCCATTGTGGCACTGGTCTTTGCCCCCCTCTTCATGCGGTAACCTTCACCCGGAGGGGCAGTTGCCCCTCCGGGACAACACAGGGTGGGCGTATGTTCATCCCCGAGGAGTACCTGGAGGAAATTAAAGCCCGTGTGGATATCGTGGAGCTCATCTCTCAATATGTGGAGCTCCGTCCCTCGGGCCGGAACTTCCGGGCTCTCTGTCCGTTTCATGAAGAGCGCACGCCCTCTTTTACCGTTTCTCCGGAGAAAGGCATTTTCTACTGCTTTGGCTGTGGTGCAGGGGGGAACATTTTCACCTTTGTCATGCGCATGGAGCGCCTGACCTTTCCCGAGGCGGTGGCTTTCCTGGCAGAACGCTGCGGGGTGGAACTCCCTTCCGCTTTCCGGGGAGCGTCATCGTCTCTCCGGGAGCGGGAACGACTATTCCGGCTGCTTGAGTCTGCCAATCGGTATTACCGGGAGTGTCTTGAGGTGGGGAAAAGTGAGGAGGCGTGCCGGGCCAGGGAATACCTCGTGAAGAAGCGAGGGCTGGGTGAGGGAGTCCGGGAAATCTTCTCTCTCGGGTTTTCTCCATCTCTGGGGAAAGAGCTTATTACCCGGCTACTTGGGGAAGGTTTCTCGGGACAGGAGATTCTCCGTGTGGGGCTGGGTGTGGTCACAAAACGGGGTGAACTCCTTGACCGCTTCCGGGGAAGGATTACCTTTGCGCTCCATGATGCCCAGGGGAGAATCATCGGGTTTGCGGGGAGGGTTCTTGGAGAGGGTGAACCCAAGTACATCAACAGTGCCGATACTCCTCTCTTCACGAAGGGTCGCCACCTCTATGGACTTTTTGCTACCAGAGACGCCATCGTGAGGCAGCGTTTTGCCATCCTCGTTGAGGGGTACATGGATTGCCTCACCCTTTTTGAGTACGGCGTGAAGAATTGCGTTGCCTCCATGGGAACGGCGCTTACCCGGGAACAGGCCGGGCTCCTTCGGAGGTATACTGAGCGGGTGGTGCTCTGTTACGATGCTGACCAGGCTGGACAACAGGCAACGGCCCGGGGGATGGCGGTGCTATATGAGCGGGGGCTTGCGGTGGACATTGTGACTTTGCCATTGTCGTATGACCCTGATAGCTTCCTTCGGGAAAATGGTAAAGAGGCGTTTCTGGAACTCCTCGGCAAAGCTCAGCCGTTTTTTGAGTATGCTCTGGAATTATTGCTGAAGAACTGTGGTTATACTTCTCTGGAGTCAAAAGCCAGAGTCATCCGGGGTATGGCGCCGTTTATTGAAGCGACGAAAGACCCGGTGGAACGGGCTTTGCGGGTGAGATTCCTCGCTGAGCGGGTTGGTGTTGATGAGGTCCTCGTGGAGCGGGTGCTCGGGAGGGAAGACTTTGGGGTACCTGGAGGTGCGCTTCCCCGCGGGATTCCTGAACCCGGATGGGTACAGGCTGAAAAGATGTTGCTTCGGGCGTGTTTCGATGATGCGACGCTGCGGGGGAGGATTGTGGAAGCCGTTGATCGGGACCACTTTCAAAAGCCGGAACACCGGCGAATCTTCCAGGCTGTTGTGCATCTTGCTTCGAAAGCAACGTTCACTCTCTCGGACCTTGTGGACGTTTTCCAGGGGGAGGAAGGTATTCAGGCGCTCATCGGGGAAATTGCTTCTCGGGAGGAATTCGCCTGTGCTTCCCGAGAGGACCTTGTGGAGGACCTCATCCGCCAGGTGAAGCTTTCGTCGCTTGAGCAAAAAATTCGGAGCCTCCGGGAAGAGCTCAGGCGCTCTGACGATCCGGAGGGCTGGAGAAGGTACCATGCCCTGGTGCAGGAGCGGGAGAAACTCCGGAGAACCACGACGTGAGAGAGGAGAGAAGGAGCCTTGAGCGGGAACGGCAAAAAGAAGACCTCTCAGGAGATTGCTTCGCTTGTTGAGAGTGGTAAACGGAAAGGGTACGTAACCTTCAAGGAGCTCAACGATATCCTGGGGGATGACGCGGTCAACGTCGACAAGCTCGACGACGTGTACGACACGCTCTCGGAACTCGGCATCGAGGTTTCCGACGAAGAAATTTTTCGGGAGGAAGTTCCGGCTCTTGAGGCTGAAGACTGGCAGATTGAGGACGTTCGAGGGATTGGTGCAGACGACCCGGTCAAGATGTACCTGAAGGAAATCGGTCAGGTACCGTTGCTCACCCCCGAAGAAGAGGTAGAGCTTGCCAAGCGTATTGAACAGGGAGATCAGGAGGCAAAGAAGAAGCTCATCGAAGCGAATCTCCGACTTGTGGTGAGCATCGCCAAGCGCTACGTTGGCCGGGGTATGCTCTTCCTTGACCTCATCCAGGAGGGGAATCTCGGGCTTATCCGGGCAGTGGAGAAGTTCGACTACCGCAAAGGGTACAAGTTCTCAACATATGCCACCTGGTGGATTCGTCAGGCCATTACAAGGGCCATCGCTGATCAGGCCCGGACCATCCGCATTCCCGTGCACATGGTGGAGACCATCAACAAACTCGTCCGGGTGAGCCGCCAGCTGACGCAGGAACTCGGCCGCGAGCCCACTCCCGAGGAAATTGCTGAGCGCATGGGCATCACTCCGGAGAAGGTGCGGGAAATTCTGAAAACTGCCCAGGAACCGCTGTCCCTGGAAACCCCCATTGGGGAAGAGGAGGACAGTCACCTCGGCGATTTCATCGAGGACACGGGGATCATGGCACCACCGCAGGCAGCGTCGTATTCCCTTTTGCGGGAGCAGCTTGAGAATGTCCTCAATACCCTCACCGAGCGGGAACGAAAAGTCCTGAAGCTTCGCTTTGGCCTTGAGGATGGGAAGCCTCATACCCTTGAAGAGGTCGGGCAGATTTTCGGAGTCACCCGGGAGCGCATCCGCCAGATTGAAGCCAAAGCCCTGCGCAAGCTCCGCCACCCCAGCCGGAGCAAAAAGCTTCGGGACTATCTTGACGAATCCGATTGACGTTTTTATAATCTGTACTTGGGTCGCTCCTCGGTAGCTCAATGGTAGAGCGTCCGGCTGTTAACCGGATGGTTGCAGGTTCGAGTCCTGCCCGGGGAGCCATTGCTTTTTCAGGGAGGGCAGCGACATGAGGAGGGGATTCCTGCAGTTTCTTGGAAGTACGGCAATCGTTCTTCTTTTCTGTCTTCCCGTGCTGGCCCAGGAATTCACGGGAGAGGCTTCGGTTGCCTTTCCCCCTTTTACCCCGGAAGTCACGTCCATCTTTGAGTCCGACCAGGGTGTGGCCGGGGGCATCACCTTCTACTACCTGCCCCTGAGGCGGATTACTGTGGGGTACAGAATTTCGCTTATCGAGCCATCGCAGCCTCCCTCTGAGGCGTGGTGGCGGAAAGACCTCCGCTACACCTATCCCGTGTACTTCTGCGACGTCCCTGCCCAGTATGTGCTGAGCCGGGATGGTCGGTACTACGAGCAGGCCAACCCCCAGAGCTTCACCCTTCGGGGTCTTGTCCCGCGAGCGACCTATCATCTCGTGGTGACCCCTCTCTGTATCTGGCCCAGGTCTCCCTGGAACGTCGACGAGCGTGGAAAGGCCTTCTGGTACGTCTGGCTTCCGGCAAAGACTTTTGGCTGGATGTATACGGATGGGTCTGCCTGGGGCCTTGTGATGTCTGAGGGTGAGGGAGGGGAACGGAAGCGGGGGTACGCCGAGGTTTACCATGTGATTTTTAAAGGGGCGGTTCTTGCCCAGAAGTCCTCTGGGGAACCTGGAGGGAGGTACAGTCCCCAGTGAGACGGAGGAATTTCCTGCAACCCTGGGGGAAGGTAACCTGAGTCACCATTCGTAGCTCTGAATAACGATAACGCCTTTTTCCTCGGCTTTCCGGAGGAATCCCCGGGTGGCGAAGTGGGTGACGAGGATTTTCACAATGTCAGTCACTTCGTACTCTTTCTGCACCGCTTTCGCCTTTTGCTCGAGTTCCTGAAAGACCCTCTCTTTCCCGCCATCGAGGCGGATTTTGGCTTCTCCCACAAAGTACACCGGTTTCCCTTCTCGCTCTCCTTTACCAAAGAAGTTAACCTCCACACCACCTATGTCTATCCGAACGAACCGCTCCGTTACCCTGAACCCGTATTTCTCCTGGAGTACCCGGGGCAGCATTCGGTACGCTTCGTTTTCAAAGGCATAGCTGAAGCTTCGGGAAAGCCCTCCGAGCTCTTCCCGGGTCCGTTTGAGGCCCGCTGACAGGCTCCTGATCTCTTCCTCCGTCCTCTTCTGGGCTTCGGTGAGGGCCTCCACCGTCTCGGTGAGCTTGTCCACCCGTTCCTCGGTTCTCCTCTGGGCTTCAGCGAGTGCCTCAATCCGTTCCTCCGTCCTCTTCTGGGCTTCGGTGAGCTTCTCGACGTGGCCAATGAGCCTGGTGAAATCTTCCTCTCTCCTTTGCTCTACTTTGACGAGCTCGCCGACAATGGTTCCCAGGTCCCTGAGGGTATCCCGAAGCTCAACAAGGCCCTCCGTGCCCCCATAGGTTTCCCGGATGCGCTCATCAACAATCTGAATGATTTCCCGCTTTACTGCGGGGGTGATTTTCGGTTTGGGTTTTCCAGGCTGCACTCCCTGCTCCTCCTGTCCATCTTCTCCAGGGCGATGGTAATATTATCCCTGAGAATCCCCTGAAAGGCAAGTCCTGGCGCGCTTGCTGAGTCTCTGGTTGTGCTTTCTGACCACGGTCTTCCCTGGAATTCTTGCAGGAGAGGAGGGTCTCTGGTACAGTTTCTTTAGGGGGATCGTACACTGTGATCCCGGGGGTTGCCGGATGTGGAAAAAGGCGGTTAAGCGACGCTGGGTTTTCCTGAAAAGCGTACCCTGGATCCCCGTAATCCTTGTGCTTTTCTCAACCTCCTGGGGCCTGTGCCAGGAATCGCCCTTTGCCAACGGGCGTTTCTGGGAGAAAGGCGGACTTTTCCTTCACTACCGGGTGTGGTTTCCCGAGCACCCCAGAAGGAAAATCCTCTTCATCCACGGTCTGGGTGGGTCAACGTTCTCCTGGCGGTACGCACCGGACTTTCTCCTCCAGGAGGGATACTGCATCGTGGCGGTGGATTTGCCTGGCTTTGGGTATAGCCAGAGGATAACGGGACGGTTGCTGAGAGCAGAAGTACAGGCCCGGCTGCTCCTTGATTTCCTGGAGTTCCTTGATCAAACCCTTCTTCCTGAGGACCTCTCCCATGTTCCCTGGTGTCTTGTCGGGCACTCTATGGGTGGGAAAATCGCTTTCCTTATGAGCTTCAAGGAGCCGGAGCGCTTCCTGGGCGTGCTTTTTGTAGACGCAGCCTTCCGGGGTCCTTCCCTGCGCTTCCTCAGGGTCTTCACGACTTTTCCTCCTCTGAGAGGATGCTGGGTGACGTTTATCCGGAACGTCTTTCTTGCCCCTTCACGTGTTCGCCGCTTCCTTGCCAGAGCTTACGGTCGAAAACCAAGCGCTTTTGAAGTAGAAGGGTACCTTGCGCCGCTTCGGCTTCCGGGGACTGCCCGGAGTCTCCTGAGCCTTGTGAACCAGGCCTCGTCGCTTCGGCTTGCCGCGTTTTCGGGGAGACCCCACCCGCCCTTTCTCCTTCTCTGGGGAGAGCGGGACCGTTTTGTGCCGAAGCGGCAGGCTGAGAAGTTCCGGGAGGTTTTCCCCGAAACGCCTCTTGTGGTCATTCCCGGGGCTTCGCACTGTCCGATGGAGACCCACCCGGAGGAGTTCTATAGAGTCGTCGTCGAGTTCTGCAACGCCCTGGCTTTGCGGTGAAAACGATTCCGGCACTGTACGCTACCCCAGCTATTGGAGGGTTCAAGGAGGCACCAGGAAGCCCTGGGGTTTTCGGGAACGGGCCGGGGAGTCAGGAAGAGGAGAGGATGAGTTCCCCAATCACCGCCACAGCCACCTTCACAACTTCCGGATCGAACTGGGTGCCCGCGCAGCGCTTGAGTTCGGCAATGGCCTCCGCTATGCTCATCGCCCTGCGGTAGGGGCGGTTGCTCGTCATGGCCTCAAAAGCATCCACCACGGCGACAATGCGGGCTTCAAGGGGAATGGCCTCTTTTGCCAGGCCGTCCGGGTATCCCAGGCCGTCGAAGCGCTCGTGGTGGTGCCGGACGATCCGGGCAACGTCTTCAAGGCCCCGGACGCTTTTTAGAATCTCCTCGCCCTTCAGGGGATGGAGTTTCACGAGTTCATACTCTTCCGGAGTGAGAGGACCCGGTTTTCGGAGGATACTCTGGGGAATGAAGATTTTCCCAATATCATGGACCAGGGAAGCCCAGCGGATGCTTTTTGCCCTCCGTCCTTCAAGCCCAAGGCATCGGGCAATGAGCAGCGCATACTCTGCGGAGACCTCGGAGTGTTTCAGGGTGGCACTGTCGTAGTACTCTAAGGCCCTGGCGAGAGCCACAAGGAGGTTCTCAAAGAAAGATTCCTCCTTTCTCGCATACTCCCGCAGGGCGTGAAAGGCCACGCAGATTCGGGAAAGCTGCTCGGCAAGGGCAACATCACCGTCGTCGAAAGTGTCCTGCGTTCCTCTGGGAAGGTCGAGGGTGAGGTGTCCGAAGAATGTCCCTTCCCACGTGAGGGGAACGACCAGAGTTTCGGCAACCGGTTCGGTACCCTCTATGAGCTCTCTGTACTTCTCGGGGGACGAAAATTTCCGGTGCGGGCTGAGGATGTCTTTCACCACCGTGACCCGCTCTTTCACGATGAGCTCCTCCGGTTCAAAGGTAAACCCAAGGAGGCTCTCTCGATGACCCCGGACGGCGACGATTTCTCCTCTTCCTTTCTCATCGATGAGGAGAGCAGCTCCCATGAAAGCCTTGGGGACCATCCCCAGGGCAAGGTCGAGCATGCGGGAGAGGAACTCCCTTTCCCCAACCTCAAGAAGGGGAAGGAGTGCGGTGACCTCAAGCGCCTCAAGGAGCTTTCGCCTCGCCCTCTCCTCGCCTTCCAGTGCGCGCTCGAGCTGAGCGGTGGCCTGTCGCACAAGCCTCTGCAACCTCCTGTTGAGCGCTGCAAGGACGGAGATTGTGCCGAGGATACTCAGGGCAGCGATGAGCAACCCCCGGAAAAGCCAGGGTGGGTACTCCCTGACGGTGACAAGGTACGATTGGAGGAGATCCTGGAGTTCCTCCGCCGAGAACCGGGCAAGTTCCTTTTTGACGAGCTCAACGACTTTTGTATTGCCCTTCCAGGTGGCAAGGTGGAGGAAATTCTCCACAGGGAGAGGAAGACGGGAAAAGTCAGCCAGAAGCCCGTATTTGACAAGGTAGAAGTTCGCCGGAGGATCGTCCATGAGGAAGCAATCGATCTCTCGGCGTTGTGCCGCAAGGACGATGTCGCTGTAGTTGGGATAGAGCCGAAGCTGCAGGGAGGGATTGAGGGAAAGGGCGAGATTCACTAAGGCGTCTTTTGCTTTGGCGCCCACAACGTGGGGAGTGAGGTCTGAGAGGGAATGGATGTTCAGGGTTTTCCGGAAGTACACGCTTGAGGTGACCCGGAAAAGGGGCTGGATGTAGTCAAGGTAAGTTGCCCGCTCGGGAGTGTAGAAGATGGTGTCCACAAGGTCTGCCTGGCGTTCCTGGATAAGGGCATGCACTTTTGCCCACTCCGTTGGCAGAAGTTCCACAGGGATTCCGGTTCGCTCTTCCCACATCCTCCAGAACTCTACGGATGCCCCCACAAAGCGTCCTTCATCGTCGTAGTAGGCAAAGGGCGGGTAATCCCTGTCGATGAGGACTCTGATCGGGGTGTCCTGGGAAAAAGCCCCAGAGGGCAGAAGCGCCAGAACCCAGATCACCACCCCTATCCCAAAGAGCACGCCCTTTTGCATCATGCACCCTCCCCGTTTTCGATGCGGCCTCGCCCAAGGCCCTTTGCCCGGTACGCCAGAGCATCCACCCGGCTGAGGAGGGCATCAGGGGTTTCCCCCTGGGCGTACTCGACCACACCGAAACTCGCCGAAAGAGGAAACGCCAGGCGCTCACCGACCGTGCGAATGGCCTTCTGGATTCTTTCGGCCACCTGCCTGGCCTCGTCTTTTGAGGTGGTGGGAAGGAGGACCACGAATTCATCTCCTCCCAGGCGGACCAGGAAGTCCATTTTTCGGATTGCCGATTGCACGGCTCGTGCAACCTCCTGCAGGACCCGGTCTCCAGTGGCGTGGCCGAAGCGGTCGTTCACCACTTTGAAGTGGTCGAGGTCAAAAAAGAGCAGGGAGAATGTCTCTTTGCGGCGGTTTGCCCGCGCAATTTCCCGGGAAAGGATTTCGAAGAAAAAGCGGCGGTTGTAGGCTCCGGTGAGGGGGTCGTGGAAGGCGAGAAAACGAAGGGTTCGCTCCATCTCCCGGTACGGGGTGATATCGTGGAGGTAGTGGAGGTAGAGGTCTTCACCTAAGGGGACCCAGAACACATCAAAGAAACGTTTCCTCAACCTGATTTCGCACCGGATAACCCGGCCTTCTTGCAGGGCCTCATCAGCTCGGCAAAAGTAGCACCGCGTTCCTGGAAAGATAACCCCTCGTTTCAGGGCTTTCCGGTATTCTCCCCGAAGGGCTGTGCCTTTGTGGATGGCGAGGAAACAGTACTCCCCGACTTTTGTCTGCCAGTCCCTCTCGGCGGCTCTGTTCTGGGCGAGTATCCGGCGGTCCCGGGAGATAATCCAGGCGGGGGCCGGAATCCCCTCAAGGAAGAGGAGGTTGAGCCGTCCCCGCTCGTAGAGGGACCAGGGGAGGAGCACAAAGTCAGGGTGTTCTCCTTGGGAGAAGGCGGCGTCCTCGTGGACTACCTCAACAGTGTACCCGTTCGCCTCAAGGAGGGGATGAAGGCGCAGGAGGTCGTGATCGTTCTGGTGTACGAGGAAGATTTTCCGGGCCACCGGGCCTCCCCCCTTTTGGGAAAAATTATACCATTATACTCCTAACTGCCCAACAAGCTCCTGCAGTTTCTGCGTCATCCGGGGCAGGGGACATCGGGTTGACTGCTTCAGGGAAGCTGTTTCTCTCGTGTGGTGTTTCTGCATGGGCAGGATCAGGGATGTGCTTGTCCGTAAGACCAGGAGGGCTACCAGGACCGCAGCAGTTGCAACGATGATGGGGACGAAGTGGTTTTCCCACACCGGCGCCATGATCTGGCTTTCGTCAGGATGTCTGGGTCTTCATGTTTTGGCGCAGCAGGCAAAGGGATACCCCATTTTGGGAAATTGGATCTCTTGGCCACCTCTTCCTCCAGTTTCCCGAAGTCGATCCGGAAGTTGACGACAGGTAACACCAGCACAGTGCTACTCTATGGCCTCGAACACTTCCTGCGTTTTCCATGACAAATAATCGGCAGGGGTTCAAGGAACTTCAGGTCTTCCAGAATTCCGTGTCCGCCCCTCTTGCTTCAGGCCTGCCCTCTCATTCCAGAGGCGGCTACAGAACACCCTTTCTTCTCAGAATTCCTTGCCACTTCCGGCGGGGGCATTGCTGACCGAATGATCCTGGGTGACCGGCGACGGTTACCATGTGTCCTTTAGGGAAATGGCAAAAGGATTTATCTCCTGAGTACTGCAGGCTTTCCCTGGGAGAATGCGACGGGATTTTTGGGAGAATTCTCTAGAATTTTGAGCCTGTTCTTGACGCAGGGAAACCGTGTGAGATAATGAATATCATGAGTATAACAATAATCCAAAAAGGAGGGTACTGCCATGCGGAGACTGTCCTTGATGTTCTGTGCGGTCCTGGTGTTCTTGCTCGCCGTTTCCAGTGCTGCCTTTTCCGCAGAAAAGGCTCCTGCAGCAATCGTGGAATTTGCCCAGAACGAACTCATGCGGTGGGGCGAAAATCCGGTGATTGTGAAGGCAGTGAAGGACCAAAATGCTCGGGGCATGACGCTTGAGGACATTCAGGCCTTTGACGAACGCTGGGTGAAGACTCCAGGCATTGCGGATTTCATGAAACCCTACCTGGAGAATGAATGCGCTCAGGAACTGCAGAAGCTCCAGTCAAGCGCCCCGTACTTTGCCGAGATTTTCGTCACCGACAACCAGGGAGGACTCGTGGCGGCAACGGGGAAGACTTCGGACTACTGGCAGGGGGACGAGGCAAAGTTCACCGAGTGTTTCAAGGGGGAAGAAGGGGTTCTCTACATCAGCGATGTGGAGTTCGACGAGAGTACCCAGACCTATTCGGTCCAGATTTCGGTCCCGGTGCGGGAGGAAGGGAAGGTCATTGGGGTCATTGTGGTGGGCATTGATGTGGATGCGTTCCTTGGAGAGTGAAGGAGGGAAAGATGGCGCTCAGCTCTCGAAGGAAAATTGGTACGAGGATTCTGCTGGGGTTTCTCGCCGTCATTGCCTTTGTGGGGGTACTGGGGTACCTGGGGATTTTCCTCTCCCGGAATATTTACCGGAATCTCGAGGAGATTCACACCGTTCGTCTGCCGGCTTTAGACTATATCCTCGAGATTGACCGAGACCTGCAGCAGCTTCTCGTGGCCGAGCGGTCCATGATCTTTGCCAAGACGGATTCGGAGGTCTTCCGCAAGCTCCTTGAGGACTACGAAACGAATCTCAGGCAATCCGAGGAACGGTGGGAGAAGTACAGGGCGTTGCCGAAGCATCCTGAGGAGGAGCAGCTCGCTGCAGAGTATGAGCGGGCCAGGGCCGAGTGGGTGGGGCTTTCCCGCCAGGTCGTGGAGGGGAGAAAGGCCGATACCCGTGAGGGGCGTACTCTGGCCATCGACCTTACCCTGGGGCAGGCAAAGGAGAAGTTCGAGGAAATGCGGCATTTCCTTGACCAGCTGACGGAGGTGAACCTCCGTCTGGCTGAGGAGGACCGGAAGGAAGCGTACAGCAGTTTCCAGCGAAATCAACGCTTTGCCCTGTTCCTTATTGTCCTTGCGATTATTGTTTCGCTCATGCTTTCCCTTGTGACCACCCGGAGCATCACAAGACCTCTCCAGGCCCTTGTGCATCTTGCCCGCCTGGGGCAGGAGGGGGATCTCACTGCTTCCTGCAACCTCTCCTCTCAGGATGAACTTGGAGTCCTGGGTCAGGCCTTCATGGGGATGATAGCAAGCCTCAGGGCAACAGTGCAGAGGGTTATCCACGCTGCAGAAAGGCTGTCCTCTTCAAGCCAGAATCTCCACTCTTCCGCAGAAGAGGTCTCGAAAGCCACGCAGGAGATCGCCCAGACCATCTCTCAGGTTGCTCACGGAGCAAGCCGGCAAGGAGAGGAGCTGAGCCGTCTCAGTGAAGATGCCAGGGGTATTCACGGTCAGGCCCTCAGGATACAGGAAGCAAGCCAGAAAAGCACGCATCTTTTCCAGACCGTCCTTGATGAACGGCTTGAGGAGAACACCCGAGCGCTTGCGGAAATGCGCAGAGAAGTTGAGCGTACCATGCAGGAAGGTCGTGAAACCGGAGAAGAAGCCCGGAGAGGCCAGGAGCTTCTGACGCATCTCCTTGAGACCATCTCCTCCATCGCCTCGGTGACTCAGGAAGTAGGTCAGGGCATTGCACAGCTTGAAGCCCGTTCCCAGGAAATCGGAAAGATTGTGGATGTCATCACCGGAATCGCTGAACAGACAAATCTCCTTGCTCTGAATGCGGCGATTGAGGCTGCTCGAGCCGGAGAGGCCGGAAGGGGCTTTGCCGTTGTGGCTGAAGAGGTGCGCAAACTCGCTGAGGGCTCGGCCCAGGCTGCCCAGCAGATTGCCGTCCTCATTGCGGAAATCCAGAAAGATACCCAGGTGGCGGTGCAGCGGATGGAGAAAGCCCAGGGCGAGGTCGGTGAAGGGGTCAGGAGAGGTGAGAACATCGCCTCGAGCTTCCGGAAAATCCTCGAAGCGATCGAGCAGGTTGTTCAGAGTATCACCAGTATTGCCGGGGCAGCGGAAGCGCTGGAACGCACCCAGCAGGAGATTGTCCGGGCTCAGGAAGAGGCGGGGACGCTCTCGGAGAGCATCGGTAACGCCGTTGAAGATATCACCCGAAGCCTGCAGACCATGGCTGAGCGGATTGCCGCTCTTGCTGCCATTGCAGAGGAGAATGCCGCTTCAAGCGAAGAGGTTTCAGCTTCTACTGAAGAGCAGAGTGCAGCTTTGGAGGAAGTCGCCACTTCTGCCAAGGCACTCGCGCAGCTTGCCGAAGAACTGACGCAATCGGTGGCCCATTTCAGGGTGTAGGTGTTCCTGGAATTTTCCCTGGACCCCCTTGACGGCAAGGGAGGTCCCCTGTATAATTTCCCTTGAAAAGTGAAAAGAGTACCCCACTAGCACCTCCTATTAGAAGTCTTTCCCCTCCTTGCACCTAAGGGGGGCCAGGGAACACCTGGCTCCCCTTAGGTGTTTTCTGGACTCGAGTCGTTGACAGACACTTCTTCTCCCCTGTAGAATTCAGGAAAGTCCCCGTACTGGTGTTTTTGCAGTCTATGCGGAACGTTCCAGGTATCGTTCTCGTTCTCGGGATAGTCCTTTTTACGGTATCCTGTAATTCGGGTTGGGATTTTACCATTATCAATGTGCCGTTGCATCTTTTCTGCGGGGAGGAGTTCCACTTCCAGGTTGCCTGCCAGGGGAGCTGTCCCTTTCCACTTTTCTGGAGCGCCTGGTACGGAACCATCACGCAAGACGGCTGGTATCGGGCTCCGGATTTTCCCTGTACTGAGGTGGTTGAGGTCATCGGTCGGGGGATAAAGAAACTCGCGAGCTTCCCCGTGCTGATGCCTCTCTCGCCTTTTCGGTCACGGTTCTTGCCGCAGCACCCCGGTTTTTCGAGGACCTCTCTGTGCTCCCTCCCTCAGGGAGAGTTGGGGAACCTTTGACCTTCAGAGTGCAGGTACGGGATACCTATGGCAACCCGTGTCCTGAGAAAACCGTGAACGTGTACCTCAGGGAAGAGGGAAATCCTGTGAAACAGCAAAGCGTCGTCACCGACGCCCAGGGAGAGGCGTCGTTTACGCTCATCCCGCAAAAGCCAGGGATGTTCACCGTGGAAGCCTACCTGCAGTTCACTCCGTACTCCCTTTCCTGGTCTTTGCCGGTAAATGATGGATAGTCTCCTCCACTTTTTCCTCCCCCAGCACTGTGTGGTCTGCGGGACATACGTTGCGCTTCCCTCCCGTTTCCCCCTCTGTGAGCGCTGCCAGAGTTCGGTCGCTTACCTCCGGGAAGGGGTGTGCTTTCGCTGCGGGAGAACTGTGCCGCATCCTGGGATTCTCCTCTGTCACGTGTGCCGCCGTTTCCGGTACCACTTTGAGTTCGCCCGGGCGGTGAGCGCGTACACGTCACCCGTTCGGGAAGCTCTCCACGCCTTCAAGTACGGAGGGGTGGTGTCTCTGGCAGGGTTTTTCGGTCTCCTCCTTGTCCGGTACTGCGAAGAGTTCCCCTTTCTTCTGGATGTCGATGGTGTTCTCCCCGTGCCTCTGCACCCTTCAAGAGAAAAAGCCCGGGGGTTCAACCAGTCCCTCCTTCTTGCCCAGGAGGTGGGGAGGGCATTCCGACTTCCTGTTCTTGCACGGAGCGTCCTGCGGGTGAAGCCCACGCTCCCCCAGGTGGGTCTTAAGGCAAAGGAACGACGTCAGAACGTCCGGGGGGCATTCCGGGTAAGGCGAAAAGAGGACATCTTGGGGAAGCGAATCCTCGTGATCGACGATGTTCTCACCTCCCGCGCAACCGCAGAAAGCCTTGCGCAGACTTTGAAAGATGCTGGATGTCGAAGCGTGATGGTGCTTGCTGTGGCCTCCGGGAAGTGAAGTCCTGAGAATTTTGATTCTTCCATCGTCAGATTATTGACGATTTCTCCAGGATGTGCCAGAATATTCTCGAAATATTATTCTTTTGAGGAATATCCATTCATGAGCACCAACGAGGTGGAGTTGCTCACCCGGGTGGCCTGGTTGCACTTCATGGAAGGGGTCACCCAGCGGGAGATTGCGAAAAAACTCGGGATTTCCCAGCCCAAGGTGGCCCGCCTTCTCGATCGGGCCAAAAAGTGTGGTATCGTCCGCATTTCCATCGCTTCACCCTATGTGAACTGTCTTGCTATCGAGGGAGAACTCCGCCGCCTTTTCCCTCATCTTGAGGATGTTGTGGTCATTCCCACCCCTCAAGGTGGAGACCTTTTCGTAAGCCTTGGTCGGGCTGGTGCCTGGTATCTTGAACGGGTGCTCCAGGATGGGGACCTTGTGGGGATTGCCTGGGGGAGGACTCTAAAACACGTGGCCTCCTCCGTTCAGGGGGCCCGGGTGCGGAACCTCAAGTTCGTAACCCTGGTTGGGGGGTTGACTGCCTCTGCCTCGCTGAATCCATACACCATTGGAGAGAAGCTGGCCTCGATTTTTGAAGGAGAGTGCTACTACCTCTATGCCCCAGCGGTGGTGGAGAGCGAGGAAATCCGGAATTTCTACCTCAGTGAGCGGATCAACCAGAAAACCCTGGAGCTTGCCCGGCAGACCCGCTGGTCGCTTGTGGGGATTGGAACGGTTGATGCCCGTCACTCCATCTATGCCCTTACAGGGTTCATTGACTACCACGAGCTCGAACTCCTCCGTCAGAAAGGTGCGGTCGGCGATATCCTCGGTCAGTTCTACGACCGGCAGGGAAACCTCATCGATACACCCCTGCACCGGCGAACGGTGGCTCTCCCCCTTGAGGACCTCCGGAAAATGAAGAACGTCATCGGCATCGCCGGGGGGAAGGAGAAGGTTGAGGCGATTCTTGGAGCGCTCAGGGGGAAGTACATCAAAATCCTCATCACCGATGAAGAAACGGCAAAAGGCATCATGGAGCTTGCAGAGAGGGAGGGATAGCTGTGTCCTTTGTGACCTGCGTGGGGATTCTCGTAGCTGACCTCATGGGGCGGCCTATCAACCGGTTTCCGGAGAAAGGCAAACTCCTCCTTGTGCCTGAGATGGAGCTCCATGTTGGGGGATGCGCCCACAACACCGCAGTGGACCTCCGTAAACTCGGGGAGGAGGTGCTCGTGGTGGGGAAAGTGGGGGACGACGACCTGGGAGAGGTGGTGATCAACTCCCTGAAGCGCCATGGGGTGGACACAAGGGGTATTACAAAGGACCCCCGGTACCACACTTCAGCCACTATGGTCCTCCTTGATGAGCATGGGGAGCGGACCTTCCTCCATTACCCTGGGGCCAACCAGGCTCTTCGGGCTGAGGACGTGAAGGACGAGTTCCTTAGAGGAGCGAAAGCGGTCCACGTGGCGGGGAGTTTCCTCATGCCGGGATTCGATGGGGAGGAAACGGCAAAGGTTTTCGCTCGGGCAAGGGCGTTTGGGGTTGTGACCTCTCTTGATACGGCCTGGGATGATACGGGGAGGTGGCTGGCCACCATTGCTCCGGTGCTGCCTTTTGTTGACATTTTCATTGCAAACCGGGACGAGGCCTCCCGAATCTCCGGGAAGGACGGTCTTGCGGATATGGCTTCCTTTTTCCTGAGCTTTGGCATTCGGGTGGTGGCCATCAAGATGGGAGCAGAAGGGAGCTTCATCATGACTGAGAAGGAGAAGATCCTCGTTCCGCCCTTTTCGGTGCAGGCTGTTGATGGGACAGGAGCAGGGGACGCTTTCGCCGCGGGATTCCTCTATGGGTACCTGCGGGGGTGGGACCTCTATGAGGTGGGACGGTTTGCCAATGCCTGTGGGGCCATGTGCGTAACTGCCATGGGGGCGACCGAGGGTGTGGGGGATTTCGTGGCGGTGCGGCGATTCATCGAAGAACACGAGGCGAGGATGGGATGAAACTTTTTGGTGTGCAGTTTGGAGCGGGAAACATTGGTCGGGGGTTCATTGGGCATCTCCTTCAGGAGTCGGGGCTCTGGACTGTCTTTGTGGAGGCTAACGAGGATCTTGTGGCAAAACTCCGGGAACGGGGTTGTTACCCCCTCCGGCTCATTGAGAAAGACGGAACCTTTCGGGACGTTGTGATCGACCGAATTGAGGTTCTCTCGGTGAAAGAAGAAGCGGCGGTAGCTGAAAAAATCGCCTTTGCCGCTTTGGTCCTCACGGCCGTAGGAGCGAAGAATCTCCCACAGGTGGCTCCGCTTCTTGCCCGGGGGATTGAGGAACGCCGAATGCGCAACCCTGAACCCCTCAATGTCTTCCTCTGTGAGAATCTGAAGGACGCCCCCGCCATTTTCCGGGAAAAGGTGCAGCAGTACCTCTCTCCCGAAGGAATGGAGTTTCTCAAAGAAAGGGTGGGCTTTGTGGGAACGGTCATCGCCCGAATGGTTCCGGTGCTCGATGAGCGTTTCGGTATGACCGACCCTCTGGGGGTGGTGGCGGAATCCTACACCCGGCTTCCTTTTGATGCCCGGGCGGTTCGGGGAGTTCTTCCACCGCTTTTTGGCTTTGAGGGGACGGAACACTTTGAGGCCGAAGAGGAACGAAAGCTCTTTTTCCACAACCTGGGCCATGCCGTTTTGGCGTACCTCGGGTACCTCAGAGGGTACTCCTATGTCCACGAGGCCCTTGAAGATATGGACATCGAGCGCGTATTTTCCGGTGCCTGGGACGAGGTTACCCGGGCGTTTTTCCGGAAGTACCCCTTCTGGGACAGGGATGAACACGGAGAATACCTTCGGGACCTCAGGGCGCGCTTTGCCAACCCCGCCATGATGGACACCGTGGTCCGGGTGGGAAGGGACCCCTTGCGGAAGCTCTCTCCAAAAGACCGTCTCATCGGAGGGGCGCTCTTCTGCCTTGCCCAGGGTGTTTTCCCTGAACATGTGGCCTGTGGGTGTGCGGCGGCGTTACTTTACGATTACCCCAAAGATGAGGAGGCAAAAGCCCTGCAGAGGATGATCGCTGAGGAGGGAGTGCGGGGGGTGCTCGAGAGAGTTTGTGGGGTGGATCCTGAGAGTGAGCTGGGAAAAGCGATTGAGCGCTGGTACAGGCGATTTCAGGAAGAAAGGCGCAGGAGGTGAGTGGGATGGAGATTCAGGAGAAGGTTTCAACAGCGCAGAAAGAGACCAAAGAGAGGCTTCTTGGCATGTACCGGGATATGCTGCGTATTCGCCGCTTTGAGGAGACGGTAAGCGACCTCTTCAGCCAGGATAAAATCCGGGGGACAACCCACCTTTACATCGGAGAAGAAGCGGTGGCAGTGGGGGCATGTTACGCTATTCGCCCTGATGACTACATCACCTCAACCCATCGAGGTCACGGCCACTGCATCGCCAAGGGAGCACGCCTTGACCGGATGATGGCCGAGCTCTACGGGAAAATCGACGGGTACTGCAAGGGAAAGGGCGGATCGCTCCACATTGCCGACCTTACGGCCGGGAATCTTGGCGCCAACGGTATTGTGGGCGGAGGTATTCCCATTGCGGTGGGATCAGGGCTTACGGCAAAGTACAAGAACACTGGAAAGGTCACGGTATGCTTTTTTGGCGATGGAGCGGCCAACACCGGGGCATTCCATGAAGCGCTGAACCTTGCCGCCGTGTGGAAACTCCCGGTGGTCTTCGTCTGCGAGAACAACCTCTACGCCATGTCCATGCCGGTGCGAGAGGCCTTCCCCATCCAGGACATTGCCGAAAGAGCCCAGGCCTATGGGATGCCTGGAGTAGTGGTGGATGGGATGGATGTTCTCGCGGTGAAGGAAGCAGTGGAGCAGGCCGCTGAACGGGCCCGCCGGGGTGAGGGACCAACGCTCATTGAGTGTAAGACCTACCGGTACCTGGGCCACTCAAAAAACGACCCCCGAGCGTACCGGACGCGGGAAGAGGAGCAGGAATGGAAGGCGAAAGACCCCATTAAGCGCTACCGGAAATGGCTCTTAGAGCAGGGTGTGGCTGAGGAAGAGGAGCTCAAGACGATTGAAGACGAGGTAGAACGGGAGATTGAAGAGGCCATAGCCTTTGCTGAACAGAGTCCCTATCCTCCCCTTGAGGAAATCACAAAGGACGTCTACGTTGAGGAGGATTTTGCCGAGCTTGAACGGAAGAAGGGGACAAAGGTCGTCCGGAGTATCAAGGAGTACGATCCCGGGACGATGCGCATCATCACCTACCGGGATGCGTTAAACGAAGCCCTGCGGGAGGAGATGCGCCGGGACGAAAATGTCGTGCTCATCGGGGAAGACATTGGCCTCTACGGTGGAGCCTATGGAGTCACCCGGGGCCTGTGGCAGGAGTTTGGAGGAGAACGGGTTCGCAACACCCCTATCTCTGAGGCGGCCATTGTGGGGTGCTGTGTCGGTGCGGCCATGACCGGGCTGCGTCCTGTGGGCGAAATCATGTACATTGACTTCATGACGCTCTGCATGGACCAGCTGGTGA
>Ga0072500_182366_pt1 | contig 26378 bp, 22 predicted proteins | sample GBScelen77Swater_FD_63803 | JGI IMG/M metagenome (GOLD analysis project Ga0072500, IMG submission 63803) | Hot spring microbial communities from Great Boiling Spring, Nevada - cellulolytic enrichment S 77C v2 (version 2) | ecosystem: Environmental > Aquatic > Thermal springs > Hot (42-90C) ...
ACGTTTCACCGGAATCGATTTTCTGGAAGTGACCGATCAGCCGACACTCTATGCGCGCGCCCGGGCTCTCGGAGCCGACGTGGAGCCCACCACGGTCTGGCCTCGCATTCTCGACGAACTCCTCAAGACCTTCGTTCGGCCGCGTCTCGTCCAACCGACGTTCATCTACGATTACCCTGTGGCTCTGTCACCACTGGCCAAGCGCAAGCCGGAGGATCCACGCCTCGTCGAGCGTTTCCAACTCTTCGTTGGGGGGCTGGAACTCGCGAACGCTTATACCGAGTTGAACGATCCGCTCGATCAGTTGTATCGCTTCCTCGAGCAAGCACGCGACCGCGCGCGGGGAGACGAGGAAGCGATGCCGATCGACGAGGACTTCATCAACGCCTTGATGTACGGTATGCCACCGACCGGAGGATTCGGCCTCGGCATCGACCGGCTGGTTATGCTCTTCACGAATCGGCCAACGATCCGCGAGGTCATCCTGTTCCCACAGCTTCGAACCAAACCTCAACCGCTGGGGCTAGTCGAAGACTTACAGCCGTACCTCGAACTCGTTCCTGGGTTTCAAGAATCAGTGTCGACCGGCAACGCGTCACCCGAAGGCGATCCCGGCTGAGCAGCAGTATCGAGGTCACTCCAGCGCCGATACAGATAGCGGAACACATCCCGCAAGACAGCTGCGACCGGCACCATGACGACCATTCCCGGCAGTCCCCAGAGTGCTCCACCGGTGACGACCAGAACCATCACAACTGCCGGGTTCATTTCAACGACATAGCCATGTACCCGCGGAACCAACAGATTGTTCTCCAGTTGCTGAATCAGGATAAAGACGAGTCCAACCCAGAGCAGCTTAGCGGGGTCAGTGGCCAGCGCGACGAGCGCGATCACGACGAACGTCAGGATTGGACCCAGGATCGGCACGAGCTCCAAGACGCCAGCGATCAGCCCGAGGACGATCGGCTGTGTCATGCCGATCGCCCACATAGCGATCCCGACGGCGACGCCGATGACGAGCCCCAAGAAAAGCTGGCCGCGGACATATGCCGCCAACGTTCGGTCGACGATCGCCACGAGAGCACGGACATCTTGACGCCAATCTGCTGGCCAGAGTCCATAGAACCACTGGAGCGCTCGTTCGCTATCTTTCAGCACGTAGTACATCCAGAACGGGACGAGGACGAGTGCCGAGAAAAAGCCGATCGCCGCGGACACTGCCCCGAACGTCAGGCGCATCGCACGCTGTACCCCCTGCAGCGCCATCGACCACAGGTTACCCAGCGCTGACTCGATCTGAGTCCGTATCGCCGCCGGAACATTGGCCTCGTATTGCACCAGAAGGTCATCGATTTGCTCATTGATCGTCTGCCAGTACCCTGGTGCGGCCTGAATGAACTCGGCCGTCTGCCGAATCAGAGGAGGTACGAGAAGCAGCCCGATACCAGCGAGCACAGCGGCGGCCGTGAGATAGGTCGCGAGGATGGCGACCGTGCGAGCGAGCCCTGGCATGCGCCGGTGGAACGGCAGCAGTCGCTCGTAGAGGGTGACCAGTGGTGCGAGAAGGTACACGAAAATCGCGCCGATGAAGAACGGAACCAGCGCCCCTCGCACCGTCCACAGGACCCAGAAGACAGTACCGAGAGCGAGCAGTACCAGCCCGCGGCGCAGCCAACGCTTGGTCGCCGACTGCGACACGCGTACGGAAGTGTTTTGTACCGGAGGCGACTTCCCTACGACCACGGGCTACTCGACCTGGCTACGCCGCCGCACCAATTCCGCCGATGCCAAGACCAGAACGGAAAAGGTGATCAGCATCGAGGATACCGCGGCGATCGTCGGATCGATCTCCATACGCAGTCCTTCGAACATACGCATCGGCAGCGTGCGACCCCGGGCTCCTGCGATGAAGAGAGCAACGATGAGTTCGTCGAACGAAGCGATGAAGGCGAAGACAGCGCCAGCGAAGATACCCGGGCTGATCAGCGGCAAGGTCACGTGCCGAAACGTTTGCCACCCGTTCGCTCCGAGACTCCGAGCCGCTTGCTCCAAGCGGATATCGAAACCCCGTAAGGTCGCGGACACGTTCACGATAACGTAGGGAATCGCCAGCACCGTATGCGCCAGGACGAGCCCCCAAAATGTCTGAACTAAACGAAATTGCACATACAGACCATAAACTGCGATCGCGACGATGATAGCCGGTACCACGAGCGGCGACACGATGATCAGGTTGACGATCTCCTTACCGGGAAACGACGCACGAACGAGTGCGAGCGAAGCCGCCACCCCTAGGACGGTCGAAAGCACCATGACCATAAAGGCGACCCGAATGCTTTGAATGGTCGCCGATGTCCAGTCGGAACGCGCGAAGAAGTTCTCGTACCACTGAAGGGAGAGCCCCGGGGGTGGAAAGGAGAGATATTTGGCCGCGCTGAACGACATCGGAATGACGATGAGTACCGGCGCGACGAGGTACAAGAGCACCAGTGCACTGAATACCCCCAGGACGAGACGCGCCCACGGTATCGTGCGCCGGCGTCGCCTCGGCTGTACTGCCACTTCGAGGCGTCCGAGTGGAGTCGCTGCTTCGGCCATCAGACGCCACCCCCGAACATCTTATCGAGTCCGAGTAACCGGTTATAAATGGCAAAGATGATCAGCGTCACCACGAGGAGGACCGTCGCGAGAGCAGCTGCGAACGCGAAGTTCAGCTGAGTCCGAATCTGGGTTTCGATCAACTGGGCGATCATCATGTCATTTCGACCACCCATCAAAGCTGGAGTGATGAAGAAACCGAGCGCCAGAATGAAGACGAGCAGACTTCCAGCTGCGACCCCGGGGAGACTCAAGGGAAGGAACACGCGCAGGAACGACTGGAGCGGCGAGGCTCCCAGATTCGCCGCTGCTCGCAGGAGATTGCGATCGATTCCCCGCATGACGGCATAGGTCGGCAGCACCATGAACGGCAAGAGCACATGCGTCATGCCGACGAGCACGCCGATGCGGTTGTACATCATACGGAGCGGCTCGTCGATCAACCCCAGTTCCAAGAGCCACCGATTGAAGACACCCTGGCGTTGGAGCAATACCATCCACGCGTAGGTGCGCACCAGGATGCTCGTCCAAAACGGTATCAGAACCAGGATCATGAGCAGTCTGGCTGTTCGGGCGCGGAGTGTCGCCAGAAAATACGCCAGCGGGTAACCCAATGCCAGGCAGAGGAGCGTCACCTGCAGTGCGATCGTAAAGGTCGTCCGCAAGACCCGAAGATAAAGATCGACCTCGACGATCCGTCGATAATGTTCGAGCGTCAGTTGGCCCCCGTCGTAGATGCTCGTGACGAGAAGTCGGAGGATCGGATACACGAAGAGCACGAGAAGCAGGATCAAAGCTGGAAGCAAGAGCGCCAGATAGCCAAGTTGGCGGCGTAGTTCCAACCGACGACTCAGCGCACTTCCCTGATACGCTGCCCGGACTAGCGCATCACCCGTCGTCATCGTCGATGCCCTTCGAACCACTCGACTGGAACTTTCTCGACATTACTGTACACATCGGTGCGATGACACGCTACCGGGGGGGCTGGCGCCCCCCCGGTAGCCTACCGCTACGATGCATCACTTGGTCAGCCAGTCGTTGAAGCGCTCGGTGAGCTTATCGAGGTTAGGGAGCCAGAATTCAGCGTCTGCAAAGAGCATCTTCTCTTTCTGTGCGGGTGCACTCGGCAAGCGGGCCTTGAGGTCTTCGGGAAGCAGGTCAAAGGCCTTCGCGTTCGTCGGGCTGTAGGGAATGTACTTGGACAACTCGGCTTGGACTTCTGGTCGCGTCGCGAAGTTGATGAAGTCCATCGCCAACTCCTTCTCCTTCACCCCCTTTGGAACGATGAAGGAGTCAGTACGGAGCAGCCCCTCGTTCCACTGGATCGCGATCGGCGCCCCCTGCCGCTGCGCAGCGTCGATCCGCCCGTTCCAGGCGTTGGCCATATCGACCTCGCCGTCGGTGAGCAACTGAGCCGGCTGAGCACCCGCTTCCCCCCAGACTGTCACGTGTGGCTTGATCTCGTCCATTTTCTTGAAGGCTCGCTCGATCCCCTCAGCGGTGCGCATGACCTGATAGACTTCCTCCTTCGGCACCCCATCGGCCATCAGAGCGAACTCGAGGTTACCAACCGGTCCGTCGACTTTATCCATGGCGCGCGGACCCGGGAAGTTCTGCACATCCCAGAAGTCCTTCCAACCTTGCGGGGGATTGTTACCGAATTTGTCTGTTCGATAGGCCAGGATGAGCGCCCAATAAATGACTCCGACGTCGAACTCTCCGGCGATATCCTCGAAAAAGTTCGTTTTATCGACGAGGGAGTAATCAATCGGTTCCAAGTACCCTTGCTGACCGAGCACCCGGCTTTCGAAGGTTCCCTGCTGTGCCACCGTCCACTCGACCGCCTTGGCGTCGACCATCGCCTTCAATTTCCCGATGTCGGTCGTATCCTCGACGATGGTCGCACCGGTGAGCCGCATGAACGGCTCCAGCACCGCCTTGCGCTGGGCATCCTGCATCGCACCGCCGAACCCCGCGAAGACGAGTGTCTTCCCTTTCCACTTGTTGGGATCGTCGTATCCAGCGACCTTGAGGAGACCACCTTCTTGCGCTTGCGTCGGTGCTGCAGCCGGCGTCTGACCAGCGGGAGCCGCCGTCGGAGTCGCCTCTTGACGACAAGCAGCCAGTGCGCTCATCCCCGCGAGCGTTACCCCGGACGCTAGCAGGGCTCGGAGAAACTGGCGGCGCTGGAAGCGACTGGCTCGCTCCAGGTCCTTGAGTAGTCGCTCCCAATCTCGACTCATCACAATCCTCCTTCCTCACGCGTCAAACACCCGCACACAGTATGCCACGATCAGTCCTCGAGTTCGCTGAAAGCAGCTTGGTTCGGCGTCGGAATCCACCATTCTTCACCGCGAACCGTCGTGATGTACTCTGGCCAGCGCAAGTCGATCGGGGGTAGGAAATCGCGGGGCAAGAGGGGTGCCACCCACTGACTGCCACCGACGCCGCCCCCGGTACGTTCGCGAAACTCGTTCCAGGCACGTGCCAGTAACTGGGGATACGTCACTAGATCCAGCAGTGTTGCCGCGATGACCTTACCGGCCACGAACATGCCTGGATCGACGATCTCGGGACGCCCACCCAGCGCGTTGTCCGCCCAGGCCGGGTACGCGTAATCGGGCGATGGCGGACGCAAACGTGGTCGAGCCGTGTACAAGCGAACCGTCGGAGCATGCCAGGTGTACTCCACATAGTCATCAGAGGTAAAGTTCCGCTGCCATTCCGGCAAGGCTGATCGCAGGCGAGCTTCGTACTCCTGGGGAGGAATCACTCGCTCGACATCCTCGATGAACGGATCCGCCATCGGCTCGAGGCCCAGATTCCGCTGGATCTCGCGTGCGAACGCACGCGCTTCCTCACTGTAACGAGGAGGACCAACCAATTCCAAGTTGTCGTATGTCAATCGCGCGAGCGTCAAATTCGGTAGTCCAACACGTGTCTTGCTGACCCAACGTACCGAAACGCGACAGCCAGTCACCTGAGCCGCACGTCTGGCATTGTTGGCGAGGACACGGTAAATCTGTTCCTGGATTCCCAGGCTCGGTGAGCGCCACGCATATTGGATCTGGGCCAACCGGGGTGGGAGATTGTCTGCGGTCGCGTCCCCCGCGACCAAGATGAACTCGTTCAGCGTCCAGGAACCGGTATGCGGAAACATCGCCTCTTTGGTGTATTTAGTCATCGTGTACATCAAACAGAGTGCGTCGATGGCTCCCGGGCACCGCGCTGCTGCGTGGGCTCCACCGACGTCTGGAAACAAGCTCCGGTCGATCCATCGCTCTGGTTCCACGCACTCGAAGGAGAAAACGCAGCTCCAGTACGAGCCGCAGTGCGTTTCCCAGGCGACCGTATTGGTGCCCTTCGGGTAATACGACGGGTGATAGGCGATGAAGGCATCGAAGCCGTCATAGTACCCCTTGGCAGCATGGATCGGTTTGGAGCCGCAAACCTTCTCGGCTGGTTCACCGAAGAAGCGGAGCGTTCCTTTGAGCCCATGTCGCTCCATCGCGTAGCGTGCAGCCAAGACGCCGCTGAGCGCGGCCACGCCGAGCATGGAATGTGGATCCGTGTGACCCGCAGCCCACGGATGCAAGCCCTCGCGCGGCTTCCGGTACGGAACCGGTTCCTGGGAATTGCCAGGTACCGCATCGTATTCAGCATAGGCTCCCAGGATCGGGCGACCCTCGCCCCAGCTCGCGACGAAAGCGGTCGGCATGCCACCCGATCCGACCTCGACGGCAAAGCCATGCCGCTGGAGGAGATCCACATAAGCGCGAGCCGACTTGTATTCTCGCCATGCCGGTTCGGCATAGCGCCAGATTTCCAGATCGAAGGCGGACAGCCACCGCGCATTGTCGTCGATCCAGCGGAATGCCGTGCGCTTCGCCTCCGTCAGTGATGCCGCCATCGCGTCCCTCCGTCCGCGGATGCCGCTTTGCCGTCACTCCCCGAGTGGCTCGTAGTAGTGCGTGTACTGGAAGATCGTGGCCTCGCGCAGCGAGGCTTCGTCGATCACACCAGCCAGGCGTTCCGGCGCAAACGCGGCCAGATCGACCGACGGCTGACCCTGAACGATCCACTCGGCCAGCAAGCGCCCGAGCGCCGGTGAAAAGGAGAAACCGCTCCCGTTGCAGCCACTCAGCACCCACAATCCTCTGACCGCGGGAACAGGTCCGACGACGAAGCGACCATCCGGTGTCATCGTAAACAGTCCACCGCGATGCTCCTGGATAGGCACATCGTGCAGGACCGGAACCACGTCACGCACACTTTCCGCGCACTGCTGAAGAATTCCGAAATCGAGTGGGGTCATCTCGATACGAAAATCGTCACCATGCGCGGTGGGATCGAACGGTAGCGGATTCGCCTCGAACCCGCCCCACATCAGACCACCCCGACACGGCCGGACATACACCGCAGCATCGAAGATCCGCACGATCGCCTGCTCGCTCCCCGTGCCACTGATCGGCTGTGTGATAGCCAGTTGGTGCCGCATCGGTTGGACAGCCAAGTCAGCACCAGCGAGGCGAGCAACCGCACGCACCCACGCTCCCGCTGCATCGATGACGATGTCGGTCTGGATGGTCCCCTCAGGCGTGTGCACTGCTCGCACCGCTGAATCTCGCACATCGATACCGATGACCGGCACGTTTCCGATGATGCGCGCACCCAGAAGCTCGGCGGCCTCACGAAAGGCGTTCAAGAGACTCACTGGTTCCTCGATGTAGATATCGCCAGGCACATAGGCTGCACGAAGAATCGGCTTGGCCTGCAGGAATGGTGCCAGCGCCTGCGCCTCGCTCGCTGATACGAGATGAACGTCGGCACCCCAACGTTGCGCATCGCTCACTTCCTGCTCGATGACGCGAGCATGGCGTTCGGTTCGCGCGACCATGAGACTTCCCGATCGGACATAGGGAAGCGTCACACCGAAGTCACGTTCGAAGTTCATGACCGTCTCGACAGCCAGACGGGCAAGGCGTGTCCGCAGTTCGTCCGCTTGCACGAGCTTGAAGAGTCCAGCAGCACGCGGCGAGGTCTGGGAAGCGATCGGATACCGATCCAAGGCGACTACGCTGCGCAACCCCAATCGAGCTAGTTGCAACGTGACGGACAGTCCGAAGGCTCCCGTACCGATGACGACAGCATCAGCGTGACTCGGAACAGGCATCGACCGCCTCCTCTCGATGTCGTCCCCGTAGGAGGACCGCATCCTCAGCTCGCCAGCTGAGGAGAACCCGTTCCCCGCGCTGCCAGCGCATCGTCTCCAACCTGCTCGGCTGCTTCACCGTCAAAAGTCGATCGCCAAAGAGACGAACGCGGAATTTCGTCGCTTCACCCACGTAAATGATCTCCTCGATGGTCGCCTCAGCTTGGTTCTCACCACGCCGCTCTCCGAGGACGATCCGTTCTGGTCGCAGAGCAACCGTCACCTGCTCGCCGGCAGGCAAATCCTCTACATCGGGGATCACTACTCTCCAACCGTCTTCGGTGACCAGATAGGCGTGCCCATCACGCCGCTCCAGTCGACCCGTGAGAAAATTCGATTCCCCGATGAAACTGGCCACGAACTCGCTGGCTGGCCGCTCGTACAACTCGCGCGGCGTTCCGATCTGCTCGATACGCCCATCACGCATGACGGCGATACGATCGGACATCGTCAACGCTTCTTCCTGGTCATGGGTGACATAGATCGTGGTGATATTCAGCGATTCTTGAATATGCTTGATCTCTAGTTGCATCTCCTCGCGAAGTTTCTTGTCCAGCGCCCCCAAAGGCTCGTCCATGAGCAGAACCGGTGGACGAAAGACCAAAGCCCGAGCGAGCGCGACACGCTGCTGCTGACCACCGGAAAGTTGCCGAGGATAGCGCTGCTCAAAGCCGGGTAGGCGCACCAGTTGCAACGCCTCTTTCACCGCCTGTTCGATACGGTCGCGCGGCCATTTCCGCATCTTCAATGGGAAAGCGATATTCTCCGCAACGGTCATATGGGGGAACAACGCGTAATTTTGAAAAACCATCCCGATATTGCGCTTATGCGGCGGTCGGAACGCGATATCCTCACCGTTGACGAGGATCTGCCCGGACGTAGGAATCACGAAACCAGCGACCATCATGAGCGTCGTCGTCTTTCCGGATCCCGATGGTCCGAGCAAGGTGATGAACTCACCGGGAGCGATGTCCAGAGTGACTCGATCAGCCGCAATGACGTCCCCGTAGACCTTCGTGAGTTCGATCAGCTGAAGCCGCGCTCCGAGACCAGCATCCGAGCCCGAAATGGGCATCGTTTTGACCGTAGCCATCACGTCACCATCCACCTCGATAGATCGCTTCCGTTCGTGGCCGAAAAGTGCACAATTACGCTGCTCACCGCAAGATCTCGCTTCGGAATCCAGCTGGAAGCGCCGGCACGGCGTGATCGACACCTGTAGCTTAGACGAACGAGGATCGGCCGTCAACGATCACACACGGCGCATCGTACGCCCTCACCTCGAGCAAGAGCTCCACATCTCGGACTCATTCTTGGCGAGCCGTCGGCGATGCCTCGACCACTTCCTCGTCTTTGCTGAAAGGAAAGCGATCGCGCAAGCTTCCCAGTGTTCGCCCGATCGTCGCGCTCAGCTCAGCCACCTCTTGTGCGACCAGTTCGCGAATGTAGGTATTGGTCTGACCCATGCGCCGGAACTTCCGGTACCGCTCGCGAACCAGCTTGTCGGGAGGAATATCGACGACCTCGTTCAGCGCCTCGACGATGGCGTCCAGCACCAGAACAGCGGCGTAATCCGGATCGCGGTGCGCCCCACCTTCCGGTTCAGGCACGATTCCATCGATCACGTCGAGCCGAAGGAGATCCGGTGCGGTGATCTTCAACGATTCAGCCACCTCCGGTGCCCGCGACGCATCACGATACAGAATCGCAGCTGCTCCCTCCGGTGAGATGACGCTGTAGATCGCGTTCTCCAGCATGAGAACGCGGTCCGCAACTGCCAGGGCGAGCGCACCACCGCTCCCCCCCTCACCGATGATCACCGCTACGGTAGGCACCGGTAAAACGCTCATCGCCGCAATGCATTGGCTCAGCGCCGACGCGATTCCTCGTTCCTCCGCTCCTTCACCGAGATAGACACCCGGCGTATCGATCAAGGTAATCACCGGCATGCGCAAACGTGCTGCTAATTCCATCAGCCGCAACGCTTTGCGATACCCCTCCGGCAATGCCTGACCATTCCGCCTCCTCGGATCGCCATGTCCGCGCTCGTGTCCGATGATGACGACACCGCGTCCGGCGATTTCGCCGATCCCACCGACGACGGCAGGATCGTCGCCGTAGACGCGGTCACCGTGCAGTTCGATGAATTGTGGGCTGATCCGGCGAATCAAGTCGAGCGTCGTCGGACGTTCCCGATGACGCGCCAGCTCGACGATGTCCCATGCCCGTCGCCTCGACACGTCGACCGAATGGCTACGACGCAAAACTGATCGGCCACCGATTGTCCCATGAGCGGAAACGAGCCTGAGAATCAATCCGATCGTGTCACGCAAACGACGTCGATCGACGACTTGGTCAACGAAGCCGTGCTCCCAAAGGAATTCAGCCGAGTGTGAACGCAGTGGCTCATGCCCGGCAGTCTCCTTCACGACGCGCGGCCCAGCGAAGCCGATCAATGCTCCCGGTTCCGCGAGAATGATGTCGCCCTGGTTGGCAAAGGAGGCATAGATTCCACCGGTCGTCGGATGAGTCAGCACGGATATGTAGGGCACGTTGGAGTCGTGGGCACGCTTGGCTGCGGCGGTCGTCTTGGCCATCTGAACGAGGCTGAGGATACCTTCCTGCATCCGAGCTCCACCGGAGGCAGAAACCGTGACGATCGGCAGATGTCGCTCAGCTGCCCGCTCGAACGCCAGCGTGACCTTTTCGCCGACGACCGATCCCATGCTTCCGCCCAAGAAACGGAAGTCCAGGACAGCCAGCACGACTTCGTGACCACGAATACGCCCTATACCGGTCACGACCGCTTCACGGAGTCCGGTTTCTTCCCTGGCTTGCAGAATTCGCTTTCGATACGGCAAACGATCGGAAAAGACCAGCGGATCGACCGACACGAGATGCCGGTTGAATTCCTCGAAACTCTCAGGATCCACGAGCAGTCGGATCCGCTCGTCAGCCGAAAGCGTGAAATGGTACCCACACTGTCCGCAAACGCGATAGCGCCGGTAAGCATCATCTGCACTCAAATCGGCTGCACAACGAGGACACATCACAGGTCGTGTCTCGAGCGACTCACTCGCGCCTTTTCCAAGCATCTTTCCTCACCTTCCGGTGTACCCGATCCCCCGGTTCGGCAAGCCACGACAACGCGATTATCATAGCCCATCGGGCAGTAGCTCCTCCCTTGCCGCCCCAGCGATCGGAGGGGATTCATGCGTATCGGTTTCGTTTCCATACGGCACCGGTCCAACACGTTCGCACGCCAGCGCACATCTCTGGTCCTTTCTGCTTGGCCGCACGACAACCAAAGGCTTCACGGAGGCACGAACGCCATCCTGCCAGGTGTCGAGTCCGACGGCATCGAACTCGTCCCGCTGGTCATTCCTGTTCACTCAGCCGGTGGACCGATCGAGCTCGAGTCCTTCTCGACGTTGCTCCCTGAGCTCGAGGCGATCTTGGAACAGCAGGAGTCACTCGACGGGCTCATCGTCGAAGTATCCGGTACACTCCTCGTCGAGGGACACAGTGGTGAGCTGCTCCTGCTCCGCCGACTCGTCGAGCGTTTTCCCTCTCTCTTCGTCGGCATTTTGGCTGATCAAGTCGCGCAGCTTCCGGAAGCTGTCTTTGGTCTCACCCCACTCGTGCTCGGACCTCATCACTGGCCAGGCATCGATCGCGCGCAACGGCTCGCTCTTCTCGTCCGATTGCTCGCTCGCTGGATTCGCCGAGAGATCGCACCAGTTGCAACGCTCGAGCGCCGCACCATGCTCCTTCCATTAGCGACACAGCGTACTGACTGTCCGCCTTTCGATGAACTCCCACGACTCCTCGCCGCTGTGGAACAGAATCCTGCCATTCTCGCTGTCACCGTCTTCGCGGGCTTCCCCTACGCAGACGTCGCGGAAGCCGGGATGACGGTCGTGGTGGTGACCGATGCAGCTGCAGAACTCGGCAAAACAACTGCTCGACAACTAGCCGACTTCGTCTGGGACAGCCGCGAGGAAATCGCTTGGTCCACGCTCACCATCGAAGAAGCGATCCACCAAGCGATGCAAAACGAAAGCACTGGTCCCCATCTCATCCTCGATACCGGAGATGCAACCGAAGCTGGTGCCCCCGGCGAGGGGACCGCAGCATTATGGGCTGCTCTGGATCTCGGCGCAAAACAGGCTTTGTTGTCAGCGATCGCCGATCCCCAAGCGATCGAGATCGTTCTCCACCACGGAGTCGGAACGCCTATCGAACTCGAACTGGGTGGGAAAACCGATCACTGTCACGGCTATCCGATCCCGGTTCGCGGCATCGTTCGACGAATCAGTCGCGGTCAGTATCGTCGCTGGTTCCCGCTCGCCGGAGGCCAGCTACTCGACGCTGGTCCTTCCGCTTGGCTCGAGATCGAGGGGCGCTACGACAGCCATCTCGATGTCGTCGTGACGACTCGGCCGGTTCCTTTCGATGAACTCGGGCTGGCGCGCGCTCTCGGCATCGATGTCGCAACGAAGCGCATCATCATCCTCAAGTCCGCCGTCGACGCTCTGGCCTGGTGTCACCAGCGCGAACTCTTCACCCCGCCCGTGCGACCGGCAAAAGTGCTGCAGGCCGTCACTCCGGGCATCACCACACCGGACCTCGCCTTCTTCTCATATCGATCGGTGAAGCGCCCCGCCTGGCCGCTCGATGCCTATTGAAGCCCAGCGAGTCGATGAGCAACCTCATCCAACACAGCGGCGAATGCATCGACGTCGGGCACGAGCAGATCGGCGAGTTGCTCCAGTTCTGAGGGTGCTTCCGAGCTCCAGACACCGATCACGAGAGCATGCACCTGCCCGCTGGCTCGTCGTTCGACGAGCCAGCGCATGGCATCGAGATCAGTGACATCGTCCCCAGCAAAAACGACAGCCCGTAGCTGGTAACGGGTAACCAGCCGATCGACGGCCGTACCCTTATCGATCGGGACAGGGGGTCGCAGCTCGAGCACCTCGCGCCCCTGACGGACCGATAACCCGCGTTCGCTTGCGACCTGCCGAACGACGGTTTCCACTGCCTGCCGGCGCGAGGCATCCCGCAGTCGCCGTAGATGAACAGTGACGGTGACCGCCTTGTCCTCGACGAGCACATCCGGGCAAAGTCGCTGGACTTCGGCAGCAGCCGCTCGTACCGCGGCGAGCCAGGGTTCGGCCTCGGAAGCGACCTCCACATGGTTTCCGACCAACCATTCGAGGCCATGGTTGCCCACGATCACCAGTCCGGGGACTGCCAGCCGCATAGCGACGTCGGAGGCGCGCCGCCCCGAGACGACAGCGACGAGCGAAACGGTCTCGACGAGACGCTGCAAGGCTCGGCGGGTGACTGGATGGACAGTTGCCTTCTCAGGATCGGCGACGATTGGACTCAACGTCCCATCGAAATCGGTGATGATCCCCGCTCCTGGCTCGTCGAGTACTGCCAGCAACGCGGCAATGACCGATTCCAACGTTTTCCTCCCCGCACCGCCGGACAGCAGTCCACCCCGCCCTGATCAGTTCCGATGAGTCATCGGAGGGAAGGGAGCACCTGGTGCCCGTCGTTCGATCGCTCGCCCAGTATACCCGCGAGCTTCGGCAGTTACCTCGCGATATCGTATTGGTTCTTCGTCTCTGCACTTTTCTCCAATGCCGCCATCGGTGCATTCGCACTTTGCTATAAGCTTTATTTATTTCAAATCGGCCTCCGAGAAGATTTCATCGGTCTCGTCAATGGTGTCTCGACAGCATCCCTGGCTCTCTTCGCGTTGTCGCTGAGGAAATCGCTCCAGCAATGCGGAGCCTGGTGGTGTCTGACCTTCGGCACAGCCAGCTCTATCGTGTCGTCGACACTGCTTGCCCTCATGACGGATCCCGGTGCGATCCTCGTTCGTGCCCTTTCGCAGGGTTTGGCGACGACCTTCCTCTATCGTCCCGCTCATGCCTTTCGTCATCGACCATGCCCCTCAGGAACATCGGTCGACCGTAGCCGCGGTTGCACTCTCGCTGGCTTCCATTTCGTCAACGATCGGAAATCTCGTGGCAGGTTGGTCGCCAACGTGGTTCGGTGTGGCGTTGGGGCTTTCCGTTCCAGGAGTTCTGTCCTTCGGGCTCGGACTCTTGTCGAGCATCCTCGTTTGCGGAGTCGCTTTCGTGCCGCTCGCACCCATGCGAGCACCTCGTCGACGCTTATCCTCCACGAGTACAGCTGCTGCCGGACCTGGAGCGGAGGGACTTTCCTCCCAACAAGTATGCGCTTACCTATTCGCTTTTGTCGTCGCTGGCGATCGCTTGAGTCACGGCAATGGTGCGGTGGTACCTTTTTACAACGTCTATTTGAACGGGCTCGGACTTTCGGCAGAGATCATCGGTATCGTATTTGCAGCAGCAAGCCTGATCGGCGCACCCTTCGGATTGCTCGGTCCGGCTATCGCACAGCACTTGGGCCCCTCACCACTCTTACGTTACTGCTTCTTCTTCCGATTTTCTTCTATACAGCCCTCATTGTCGTCGAAAGCATTCCGTTCGCCATCACTGCACCTATCGTGCGCTTGACTTCGACCTCGATGGCCTAGCCAATCGATTCCATATTCCATGCTCATTGCCGAAACATTACCGCCAGCGTTCCGCACACACGCGTTCAGCCTGCGCAGCGCGGCATGGAATATCGGGTTCGCCGGGGCAAGCTTCGTTGCAGGGCGGATCATCGTCGGGGCAGGCTACGCACCAGCGTTCGTCACCTATAGCGCATTCTGCACCTTGGCAATCGCGTACTTCTCGTTGCGCTTCCGGCACCACCCAGCCGCGCACGCACGAATCCGACCGGGAGTTCCGATGAGCCAGCAACTTCGTTCGTTAGAACCCTCAGCGAGTCGGCAGACTTTCGGCCAGTTCGTCGACCAAGAGCCGCGCGATTTCCAGACAAGACGTCGCTGCCGGTGAGGGAGCATTGCGAACATGGACCACGCGGCCATGCCGCTCCAACACGAAGTCGTCCACGAGTTGGCCGTCCCGAGTCACCGCTTGCGCCCGCACACCGGATGGGCCAGGAAGGAGGTCATCTTCTTCGAGCTCCGGAACGAAACGCTGGAGCTCCCGGAGGAAGGCTCGCCGGCTAAAATCGCGCCAGAGTTCCATGAGGCCGACACGCCAGTATCGACGTGCCAAAATACGAAAACCGGGATAGGAAACCGCTTCCCAGAGATCGTGCCAATCGATGTCTGTTCGACGGTATCCCTCACGGGCAAAAGCGAGAACCGCATTCGGCCCGAGCCACACCGTGCCATCCAAGCGGGGGGTGAAATGGACGCCGAGGAAGGGAAAGCGAGGATCGGGGACCGGATAGACGTTGGTCCGCACGAGGTGACTGCGTTCCGGACGGAGAACGTAGTAGTCCCCACGGAAGGGCACGATGGCGGGGTCAGGTCCCCCACCGCTCATTCGTGCCAAGCGATCGCTGAACAGACCGGCACACACCAGAGCGAAGCGTGTCTCTAAACAACCAGCACTCGTTTCGATCGCGATCGTGCCGTTGCGCTGTCGGAAAGCCATGACATGGTGGCCCAAGCGAATTTCCCCACCCGCCGTACGAACATCGTCAGCGAGTGCCTCCGCCACACGAACGAAGTCGACGATACCCGTCCGCGGCGACCAGATTGCGCGCACCCCCGTCACGGCCGGTTCGCGCTCTCGTATCTCTTCCGGCCCGAGGAGCTCTAACCCCTGAACTCCGTTCGCTTGTCCCCGGTGGAAGAGTTCGAGCAAACGTGGAATCTCGTACGGATTCGTCGCCACCACCAATTTACCGATCAACCGATACGGAATGCCCCGTTCCTCGCAGTAGCGGATCAGCTTCGCTGCGCCGACCACACAAGCGCGCGCTTTCAAAGAGCCTGGTCGGTAGTACAGGCCTGAATGGATCACTCCGCTGTTCTGTCCCGACTGGTGCGCCGCGACTTTCCCTTCTTTCTCCACGACCGCGAGCTTCACGCGTGGAAAACGAACCAGCAGTTCGCGGGCAGTGGCGAGTCCGACCAGCCCAGCACCCACTACAACGACATCGAACATCGCACTCACCCTCACATTCCCGGAGGCTCGCGCTCGAGCGTGAAGGTGCGGTTCCCACAGGCGCTGCAGACTTCTGGGCGATGCAGGCCACGCTCGAAGAATCCGCAGTTGGAACATGTCCATCGAGTGAGAGCGAAGAGGCGAACCAGATCGGCCCTTGTGACGATACCGACTAGACGACCCTCTCTCAATACCGGCACGCGGCGAACGCGTTGCTGGACGATCAAGTCAGCGATCGCCTCTGCCGGTGTCTCCTCGGTGACAGCGATCACATCCCGGGTCATGACTTCGCCAGCTGTGCGGCCACGCTTTGCCAGGAGATCGAACTCCGAGACGATGCCGAGCACGCGGCCCTCGTCGTCCGTCACCGGAACTCCCGTGATCCGGTGCGTCATCAGCAAACGTGCCACTTCCTCGACAGTGGTATTCGGCCGCACGGTCACGACATTTTCCGTCATGATCTCTTTCGCCAACACAGTGTCGACCGGATCACGTGTCATGAGCCGCCCTCCCCGCCATCGGTGGATCGCGACAACCGCATCGTAGCACGTCACTCTTGCCGGCGCGAGCTTTTCCAGGTCGCGTGCAGCGGCTCAGGCATCTCGAGCAAGACAGCCGGCGCGAGATCACCTCGATCTCGATAAGTCATGAGAGCTGATCTCATCCCCCGAGTACAGGCAGATCGCCCGCACAGGCCCCTTCCACCCCGTATACTTCGACCATGAGCGTGCAGAGCCGATCGAGGAACGCCATGGTAGAGTCTGTCGATTTCGTGATCATCGGCGCCGGTATCATGGGTTGCAGCCTCGCCTACCACCTGGCTGAACGCCGAGCAGGCCGGATCGTCGTGCTCGAGCGGGACGAAATCGCCCGAGGCGCAACTGCTGACGCTGCTGGTGGTATCCGCCTCCAATTCTCCACGGAGACGAACATCCGCCTTTCTCTCCTTAGCTTCGAGTACTGGGAGCATTTTCCCGAACTCTTTGGAATCGATATCGGCCTTCATCAATATGGTTATCTCTTCTTGTTGAACCAACCGCAACATGTCGAAGCATTTCAGCAGTCTCTCGAGCTGCAGCAGGCCTTGGGTGTGCCAGCTCGCTGGGTAGATCCAGACGAGATCGTTCGTCTGCAACCGTCGGTACGGACCGACGACCTCCTCGGTGGAACCTACTGCCCGCGTGATGGCTGGTGCGATCCATACTCAGCGACGATGGGGTTCGCTCGAGCAGCCCGGGAACTCGGCGTGGAGTTCCGGGAACACTGTCCAGCCATCGCTTTTCGGATCGAGCAGGATCGCCTCCACGCTGTCCTTACACCCGAAGGACCAGTATCCTGCGGTGTCGCAGTCATCTGCGCAGGCCCGTACACTGGTGAACTCGGGAAACTGGCCGGTGTCGAGCTACCGGTCCTTCCTTATCGCCGGATGAGCTTCGTCACCGAACCCTTTGACCTCGTGCCCAAGACGGTCCCGATGACGATCGAGTTCGCGACATCACTGTACTTCCATCCCGAAGGGGACGGCTTTTTGTTCGGCATGTCCAATCCGGACGAGCCCCCAGGTTTCAACAAGACGGTCGATCCCGAGTGGATGGCGCGCACCGTCGAGGCGCTTTGTCGCCGAGCGCCGGTCTTCGAGCATGCACGGATCCGCCGCGGTTGGGCAGGATTCTACGAAGTGACCCCCGACGACAACCCGCTTCTCGGCTGGGTCGACGGTGTCGAAGGATTAGCGGTCGCAGCCGGTTTCAGCGGCCACGGGTTCATGCATGGTCCAGCTGTCGGGCGTTGCATGGCTGAGCTTCTCCTCGACGGTGCAGCGCGCTCGGTCGACATCAGCCCGTTCGATCCAGGGCGTTTCCGCCGAGGACGACTGATCCAGGAACAGAACGTGATCTGATTCGCCGATCGGAACTCGATGAGATGGTGATCGGAGTCTCTCGACTAGCCCTCGAGATCCCAGGAGCGCATTCTCTCAAGGAGAAACGGCGCGTCGTCAAATCGATCATTCAGCAAGTCCAGCACCGATTCAATGTCGCGATCGCCGAGACCGATGGACATACGCAGTGGCAGTTCGCTGAACTCGGAATTGCCTGTGTCTCGACTTCACCGCAGCACGCCGACGAGATGCTGCGCCGCGTTCTCCAGTTCATCGAGGAACATCTCACCGAGGGATATTTGCTCGACTATTCCACCGAACTCATCCACATCTCGTGAACAGTAGGATTCCACTCACGAGTCAAAGTCGTCGCTGAGCCATCATCGAACATCGAGTACCCCTCCGCTGATTCAGGTCGTTCGCTCGAGCGGACCTGCCGAGCTTTGATGCGAGCAGCACGAGGGTACGCAGTCAGTAGGGTCCGTGATACGCGGTGGGATGCGGTCGCCAGCGTCTCCGCGATACCCGTACGAGTCGGTAGACGAGACACCGCGACTCGATGCGGAGGTACCGGCGAGCCGATCGTCGACGCGACTGATAGTCGAGAACGGGTCGACTACGATCACCCACTCGGAGGATCCTCGATTCGACTCTGAGAATCCGGCCACGAAGCCATGACTGCTGACCACTTCGGTCACTGCTCGCGCAAGCGAGTTCAGCGACAGCAGGCTCCGGATCTTTTGCCCCGAGGAAGAGTCGACCAGCAGAAACGTCAGGGAAAGGTGAGTCACAGAGAGAAGAACGCAGCATCGAACTCACGAGTCGGCAGAATCGAGAAACGAACGAACGCACGAAGATCCCGAGCGTGCACGCGTCTGGCCATGCTGATGAAGCATACCTGCCGTGACACCGGTATCCAAGCTATGGGTTTACGGAATCTGCGTCCCGTGCCCTGTTGGCCGCTCCACCGTAGGTTACACCAGCTGCTACACCGGAGAGCCGGTCACACTGCCCCGGTAAAAGAAACAGTTCCTTTCCGATCTCGTGAACGATGCGGAACCCGATTACCAGCCTACCGGTGAGCGAGCGATAGAGAATGCACTCGCACCTGCACGCTTTGCCCAGTGAATCAGGACTGCAGTTCCAGTCGACGGCGGAGCGCAGCCCGGCACTCACGGGAGAAGATCGAAAAATCTGTGCCGCTCTGGGTAGACGCCGATCGACATTCGGTTCGGAGCGGAGCGGACTGCAGTGGACCGAGCGTTCGACGGAAGGTGATCAGGCGTCGCTCCTTCCCGGCAGAAACACATCTCACGAGAAAAGCCCGCGAGCCGATTCGCACCCACGCGCTCGCCCCGCGACTGCAGAAACGCCTCGTCGAGCATGCGCCCGCTGCGAGCGATTGGTAAGGTCGGAGGAGTGGCATCGCGTCCGAACATGATCGAGCCGATCAGCGGTGCGAACCGGTACGGAGAGAGAGCTCTCGGCGCCGTTCTTCGATCAAGCGTAAGAGGCGGCGACGACGCAGCCGGAGGCCAGCCAGTTCGTGCCGCAACAGTTCTTCCTGCCGGTGCACGTACCGCTCGACGATCGCCATGCCCTTTCGGGCCAGCTGCCCGACCTCGGAGCACTCGAGCTCACTCAGGCGGCGACGCAGCTGCGCCTCTTCGAGTTGGCGTTGGGCGAGGCCACGCCGCAGTCCGTCGAGCCCATCCGCAGTGGCTGCGCAGCTGTCCGCATTCCAGACGGCGAAGAGTCGCTGCAGTTGTTCCGCGTCGCGTCGTTCCCAGGCCTGATTGACGAGCCGCATCAACTGTTCGCGCTGAATGCGTTCCTCTTGATCGCGCGCCAAGTCTGGATGGAGCAACCGGGCTAGCGAACGGTAGAGGCGCCGCAATCGCTGGCCTACATCATCACCCATCGTACGCTCACTCAGGTGCCCGTTGGATCCCGGCCACTCCTGGCGGAACTCTTCCTGGCGCCAGGTTTCGCGTTGGCGGCGCAGCCGGAGGACCTCTTCATCGAGTTCCTCGTCAGAGAGCGGCTGGCTGACGCGCAGGAGACGGTCGAGACGAGCTTCGAGCAACTCCACTTCCTGACGGAGTTCATCCCGCTCACGCTGAAGCGGTCCGAGCCGACGCTGTATGAGCGTACGAACTTCCTGCTGTTCCAGCTCGAGGAGAGTGACCCGCTGCCGGAGCGAGCGAACGCGTTCCCCCCACTCCAGATACTTGAGTTCCAGTCGTACTCGATCGAGAATCGACAACGGTGCTGGAAGCAATTCAGTCATACGAGCAGCTCGATCATTCGCACCTTCCACAACCGATCCATTCTAGTCCGACTGGTTTCCCAACGACCACCCGCTTTCCAAGAGGGGTACGATCGCGTATCGTTTTCCCGGAGGCTGCGATGGAGCGGACGGCATGGCAAATACTCGTCGATGCCCTGGAGACAGAGGGAATCTCGTACGTCTTCGGCATGCCGGGTTCTCCGAAACATTTGTACGATGCGCTTTATGATGCCCCCCATCTCCGCCCGATCCTGGTGCGACACGAGACCGCTGGTGCCTTCATGGCGTATGCCTTCGCGCGGGTGAGCGGGTCACCAGCCTGCTGTTTCGGTTGTCCAGGACCAGGAGTCGCAAATCTCGTGCCTGGCATCCTCGAGGCTTGGTCCGGCTGTCTGCCAGTCTTGGCTCTCGGAGTCCGTGCGCCGATGCGGACGTTCGGGATGGGCGCGTTTCAGGAAGCCGATCATGTCCAGATCTTCCGTCCCATCACGAAGTGGGCAGCGACCATAGAGCAGCCGGAACGAACCGGTTGGTACGTTCGACGTGCTCTCACGATCGCGACGAACGGCCGACCCGGACCAGTTTATTTAGAAATCCCTGCCGATATCGCGCTGCGCCCAGTGTCGGCTCCGCCCTACCAGGTAGCGCTTCGGGGAATACGACCAGCCCCAGATCCCGACCGAATCGAAGCGGCCGTCGAACTCCTGCGCCGTGCCGAGCGCCCGCTCTTGATTTGCGGGAGTGGCGCGATCGCGTCCCGCGCCTTCGACGCCGTCCGCGCTTTCGTCGAACGCCTCGGTGTTCCGCTCCAAGTTACCCCGGGTGGACGCGGAATCTTAGAAGAAGAGCACCCACTTTTCGCTGGTTTGGTCGGACTCTACCGAACCGAGTATCCGCGTTCAGTGTGGGAAGAGAGTGACCTTCTCGTAACGGTCGGCACGCGCATGGAGGAGTTCCAATCGGGAAACTGGACCTACTTCCCAGCCGGTGCCCGCTTCATCCAGATCGACATCGCGGCCGAAGAACTCGGGCGCAACTGGGTGCCGGACGTCGCCATTCAAGCCGACGCGCGCCTGGCACTGGAGGCGCTGCTCGAAGCGGCAGAGCGAGCCGGAATGGCTCGTCGAGAGGCACGCGTACGCGAATTGACCGAACGCCAGCGTGCCGCCATCGCTGCCGCGGAAGCAACCCTGGCCCCGACCACACGACCGATCCGTGGAAAATTCGTCGCAGCAACGATTAACCGTGTGTTCGATCGTCGAACGATTCTCGTCATGGAAAATGGAGCCCAGGATTTGTGGGCGTACTACTGGCCTTACTACCGTCTTCGCGACACTGGTGCTGCTGTGCCGCCCGCTGAGCAGACAGCGATGGGATTGGGAGTCTGTGGCGCGATCGGAGCAGCATTGGCTCGGCCAGACTGGTACGTGGTTTGCACGACTGGAGATGGTGCGTTCCAAATGGGAATGCACGAACTGCCGACAGCTGTCGAGCATCGATTGCGCGTGACTTGGGTGATCTTCGACGACCAGGCTCTGGGATGGCCACGGTGGACCCAGAAAACCGCGCTCGGTGGGCGCATCATTGCGACTGAATTCGCGGCAACGTTCGATTTCGTCGCCGTCGCCAAGGCGGCTGGCTGCTACGCCGAACGGGTAGAGGATCCGGTAGAACTGGTACCAGCACTCGAGCGAGCGCGCAAGGCGAACGACAGCGGACAGCCGGCAGTCATTGATGTGCGCGTCGACAGTGACGAGCACCATCCGAGCTTCGTCGAATTCCACCGGCTACGGTAAAGCGACGCGGAACGGTCTCCATGCTGGATCACACCGGACGTTACCGAACCCGATACGAAGACACGTTGCGAGCGCTCGGTCACTATTTGGACCAGCATCGCTTCACCCGCATCGCAGTCATCGAAACGCCAGAAGGTTTTCTGGTCAAAGGGTATATCGCTGCGAGCGGTCGGGACGAAGAGCACTTCGCCATAGCTCCAGAGGCACTGCTCTTTACCGATGAGGATCTCCGACAACTCCTGGAAGAGGCCTATCGGCGTCGGGGTACCGGCGGGGGCAACTCATCTAGTACCCGATGACACCGCGGACACGAGCATCGCCCGTTTGCCATGTGCGCAGCCAGCCCTCAAGACCAACCACCGAGCAGTCTACCGATCCCTGGGCAGCGCTCATCGCTTCCCAGCTCCCGAACCCATCTCTTTGATTAAAAGCATCGGATGCGATCCCTTCGGCAGAACCTTCCGGATGTTCCTACCGTCTGGAGCACGACACTGGGAACCGCAGTGCGGACGATTTTCGACATGGTCGAACGAAGAGCTCACGCGAGCGTTTTTGAAATCGCCCAGGCGCTCAGGCTACGAGATGATGGTGAGACGGCGAGTCCGGTGACGCGCTTCACGATGGACCAGTCATCGCTCGTAAACCCTGCTATGGTGGCGGAACTAGCACAAGCACGCGCCGCGGTCGCTCGTAGCAGGAGAGAAGGCGTACGAGGCTCGGGACGGGCAACTTGTCGTGCTCACCATCAGCGATGATACTTAGTTGCGAGGGCGGATCGGGCCCGGTGGCCTGCACGGTCTTCAAAACCGGTGGGCGGGGTGACGAGCCTCGCCGGTGGGTTCGACTCCCATGCGCCCTCGCCAGCGTCCGGATGCGGCTAGTCAAAGGTTAGCCGGTGGTCCGTACGGTCGAAATCCCGCGACCACTTGACTAGAACGCTTCGGTTCAACCAGCGGGGTAAAGCTCTCGTTCGGCGACGAGTGTCGTCCCGCCAACGAAACGCCCCCACTCCTCGGAGACTCGACCAGCGGCGTGGTGCGCAAGACTGGGAGCACCAGCGAGCCTACCTCTCACCGGTCGAGTCTGGGTGCTGACCCTACGAGTGCCGGAACACCCCGTTTCCGCGCTGTTCACGTGCCCCCCAACCGGCGACCCGCATCGTACTGACCCCTTCCCGTGAGTCAAACGTCCGGGCGCGAAAACCCGCTGGTTGTCTCAGCGGAGACAGGTCGGCCGTGGGCGGGTAATCAGGAGTCGACGCTGGTAGGCGGGTCGTGCCAGATGTCGCCGCCGTCGATTCAGTCGGTCGGTGACGTCCGGCGAGGACCGAAGCGGCGGACTTCATGCCGCTCGAGCTGGCAGCAACAGCGCTAGCTCGGGATGATACGGGTGCAGACGCACGCGGTCGTCATCTATCGGCCGAGCAACTCGGAGTACCCCAAGCCGGTAGGGAACACCACTCGACGTACCTCTGCAGCACAGACGTCGTCAACGGCTCGCAGTGAGCCGGGCACCGTCCTGGCATCCACAAGACACATTCTTTCGATCGCACAGGGGTCGATCTCCGTCCCGGCCAATGATAGCGATCTGGCCAGAGCGCAGCTCGATCCCGATACGGTACGCACATCCTCTATCAGCCATCCGAAACGCGGTCACTTTAGGGCTTGCACCGGAGGACATCGCGCATTACTATAGGCATGAAGTGAGAAGCGGGAGGTGGAGCCGATCACACTGAGACACGGACAGCGCGGAATGTCCAGGATGGCATCTGGTGGTGCCTGCTGTGGTTCGACAGGAAAGGGATGCTTGCAATGACCGATGACGTCCTATTCGGAGCAGCAATCGAAACAACCCCTGACATATCGTTTTACTGCGCACTACTTGAGGAACTCCGCATCGAGGTGCTCCCCTCCGTGGAACTGGACAAAGTCATCGCCACAGTTCCACCAAAAGCGACCCTGACTGTGACGAGTTCACCTGCGCATGGTGTCGACGGCACCTTGACCACCGCTCTCGCGCTGCGCCAACACGGTTATCGGGTCATCCCCCATCTCGCCGCACGGGCCCTGCGCAGCCACCAGGATCTCGCGTCCCTCTGGCAGCAGTATGTCGCCGCCGGTATCGACGAGGTGTTCGTCGTTGGCGGTGATCAAACAGAGCCAGCCGGTGAGTTCCCCGACTCCCGGACCCTCTTGACAGCGCTCGTCGAGCTCCAACCACGCCCGCGACGGATCGGAATCGCTGCCTATCCGGAAGGACATCCCCACATCCCAGCCGATGTGCTCGAAGCGGACCTCCTTACCAAGCAAGCCCTCGCCGATTACGCTATTACCCAGCTGGTGTTCGATCCCGATGCCCTGGTGAGATGGCTCACAAAAATACGATCGCGCGGCTTCACTTTGCCACTCTATCTTTGTCTACCCGGCACTCTACGGCTCGATCGTCTGATCCGCATCGGCCTACGCCTTGGCCTGGGAACCTCGCTCCGCTACCTCGAAAAGCAACGGGGTCTGGTCGGTCGCCTCCTGACCGGCGGTATCCACTATGATCCGAGTGACCTCTTGGATGAACTCGCCCGGCGTCCAGCTGCGATTCAGGGCGGGATTGTCGGCATCCATTGGAGCAGTTTCAATGCTCTCGCCAGTGTCGTCGAGTGGGTCGCTGCCAAACGTGCACGACTCGGTTGCCCAGGGGAAGGAGTGCAAGCATGAGCGGAACGCAGCTCAAAAAGCTGCGGCCGGTCAGCGAGATAGCCAATGAACTCGGCCTTTTGCCGGAGGAAGTCGAGCTCTATGGGCCCTACAAGGCGAAGATCACGCTCGACGTGCTCGCCCGGCTCCACACTCCACGGGCACGCTATATCCTCGTTACGGGAATCAACCCTACTCCATTCGGTGAAGGGAAGACGACCGTCTCGATCGGTCTCGGTCAGGCTTTCGGACGGCTTGGACTCCGCTCCATCGTGACCGTCCGCCAGTCATCCATGGGCCCCGTCTTCGGAACGAAGGGGGCGGGTGCCGGTGGCGGTGCGGCTCAGCTCCATCCCTTCCCCGACCTCGCCTTGCACTTCACCGGCGACCTGCATGCTGTCACGACCGCCCATAACCTGCTCGCGGCCTTGATCGACAATGCACTCTACCATGATGCCATTCCGCTCGATCCTCGCACGATCACCTGGCCTCGCGTGCTCGATCTCAATGACCGCGCACTCCGCCAACTGATCGTCGGACTCGGCGAGACGACCCGCACCGTTCGAGCGACCCGTTTCGACATCACGCCCGCCTCCGAGGTCATGGCTATCCTCGCCTTGGCACGTGACTATCGCGATCTGCGCCAGCGCCTTGGGCAAATCGTAGTCGGCCGTACGTGGCAAGGACAGGCCGTCACGGCAGAGGACCTCGGGGGTGCCGGCGCGATGGCTGCCCTCCTTGTCGATGCCCTCAAGCCGAATCTCGTCCAGACGAGCGAGGGAACCGCCGCCTTCGTGCACACCGGCCCCTTCGGCAACATCGCCACTGGCACGTCATCCGTGATCGCCGATCTCCTGGCGGTGCGACTGGCCGATGTGGTCGTGACGGAAGCCGGTTTCGGTACTGATCTAGGAGCCGAGAAATTCTTCCACCTCAAGTGCCGGGCCAGTGGTTTGGCTCCGCACGCTGCAGTGCTCGTCGCCTCCGTCCGTGCCCTCAAGGTCCAAGGCGGCAAGCGCGTCCGCGACATCGAGACAGGGGGCGAGGATCTCGTTGCACTCGAGGCGGGTTTACCGAATCTTTTCAAGCACCTGGAGAATCTCCGCATTTTTGGCGTGCCGGCAGTGGTGGCAATCAACCGGTTCCCCACCGACACCCCACGGGAAATCGAACACCTCGCCCAAGCGGCTCGCGAGGCAGGTGCCTGCGACGTCGCCGTGGTCGAGGTGTTTACCCGCGGTGGGGAAGGGGGCCTCGAATTGGCCCGGGCCGTGCTTCAAGCTGCCCAGGAGACACCAGCGATCCGCCCAGTATACGAGCTCGATTGGCCACTGGAACGCAAGGTCGAGGCCGTGGCGCGCACGTTGTACGGTGCGGGAGCCGTCCGCTTCAGCCCCGCCGCCAAACGTCAACTCGACGACCTCGTTCGGCTCGGCTACGACCGGCTGCCGATCTGTATCGCAAAGACCGCCCAATCACTCAGTGCTGACCCGAACGTGCTCGGCCGACCTGAAGGCTTCACGGTCGAGGTACGCGAACTGCGCCTCTTCGCCGGTGCGGGCTATGTCGTCGTCTTGCTCGGAGATATCCAGACGATGCCGGGACTCGGTCGTCATCCGCGAGCCGCGCACATCGATATCGACGAGCACGGCAGAATCTTGGGCGTTTCGTAAAGATCCTCGCGAGAAACAGCCGGTAAGGTTCGTCAGCGAAAGGAGTGTTCCATGACCAGCGAAGCACCGCGCACGCTGCACGAGGTGCTGGAGCGCACAGCGAGCGTGCAGGAGTTGCTCTACCACAACCCGACCGGTGCCCGGGTCTACCCCGTCGTCCCCCCCGAGTTC
>Ga0072500_139745_pt1 | contig 26279 bp, 32 predicted proteins | sample GBScelen77Swater_FD_63803 | JGI IMG/M metagenome (GOLD analysis project Ga0072500, IMG submission 63803) | Hot spring microbial communities from Great Boiling Spring, Nevada - cellulolytic enrichment S 77C v2 (version 2) | ecosystem: Environmental > Aquatic > Thermal springs > Hot (42-90C) ...
AATTGCGTTAATTTATTAATAAACTATAATAATAATTTATGGAATATCTTTGGTTGGTTTTGTTTTTCTTGGGGGTAGTTGTGGTCTTAGGGATTTTTTATTTTAAGGTAAGGGCTTATGTAGACGAGAAATTTTCTTTTTTTCAACAAAAAATAGAAAGCCTGGCAGAACCTTTATTTTCAGTTAAAGAAAGGATGTCTGACCTTCAGGAAATCAAACGAGACCTAACCAAGCTCTATCTGGCAGAAGAGGTGCTTAAAGGAGTAAGTGAGGATGTAGCTAAGCTTAACGCTATTTTTTTAAGTAGAAAGTCAGGAAAAGGTGGTGAAAAAGCAGTAGAAGAGATTTTAAGTCTTTTGCCCCCAAACCTTCTTGTAAGAAACCTTAAGATGGGCTCATCAGAGGTAGAATTTGCCTTTGCTTTAAAAAATGGAAAGTATCTACCCATAGATTCAAAGGTTGTCTCCCCAGAGATTCTTAGCAAAGAAAAACTTTCAGAGGAAGAGATAAAAGACCTTATAAAAAAGATTAAAAAAAGAGCTAAAGAGATAGTGGTTTATACCAAAGACGAAAAATCTGTAGGTTTTGCTGTTATGACCTTTCCTGACAGAATTTATGATTTCGTTAAGACAAAACTTTTAGAGGAATTAGAAAAAGACAAAATCATACTTGTACCCTATGGTTTGCTTTTATCTTTTTTGATGTTTGTATTTTTCTTCTGGGAAAGGTTTGGGCAAGTAGTAGAAGCCTCAGATTTTGCTGAGGTTTTAGTAAAGTTAGAAAAAGGGTTTTATGAAATGGAAAAAGACTTAGAACAACTCTTTAAAGAAATTCGTTCGGTTGAAAACCTTTTTTCTCGGGTAAGAAACAACCTAATTTTGTTAAAAAGAGATATAGAAAGGATTAAAGAAAAGACCGGTTAGAAGTTTTATAAAATAGGAGGTCTTTTGGGTAAAGTTTTTGAACTACCTATCGTTGGGATGACTTGTGCAGCTTGCGTTAAAAGAGTAACAGACCTTCTTCTTAAAATTCCGGGGGTAAAAAAGGTAAGCGTAAACCTAATCACTGAAAAAGCAGTTTTAGAGGTTGAGGAACAGTCCAGCCTTGATTTAAAAGTCATAAGAAAAACCCTGCAAAAAGGAGGTTATGACTTAGGGGTTCAACGGGTGGCATTTAAGATAGAAAAATTATCTTTAGGAGACCCTATAGCAATCGAAAAAGAAGTTTTAAAAGTTTTTGGAATAATAAAAGCCTCAGCCAATTTAGCCACAGAAGAACTGGTTTTAGATTATGTACCTACCTTGGTCGATCAAGAAGACATAAAAAAAATCCTCTCAAGGTTGGGTTACGATCAAGCGGTTATTTTACAAGAAGAAGTGGAATTTTATGAAGAAGTTTTTAGAAAGAAGGAACAACAAGAATTAAAAAAACGCTTTTTGATAAGTGCAGTTTTAACCGGTTTTATCCTTTTAGATATGCTAACCCATATCTTTTGGCATCTGGAGAAAAGAGAAATTTTTAATTATGTTCTTTTTATTTTAACCACCCCGGTGGTCTTTTATGGAGGAGGTAGTTTTTTTAAAGCAGCGTTCAAGGGGTTGACCCACCTTTCTTTTAACATGAATACCTTAATAGCCCTTGGTACAGGCGCAGCCTATGGCTATAGTTTTTTAGCTACCTTTTTTCCTAACATCTTTTTGGCCTATGGTCAGCAACCACAGGTTTATTATGAGACAGCAGCGGTAATCATTACACTTATTCTTTTTGGACGTCTACTTGAAGCTAAGGCCAAGCATAAAACCACAGAGGCCATCAAAAAACTTGCTTCTCTTCAACCTTCTAAAGCTAGAGTTATTAAAGAGGGTTTTGAAATAGAGGTTCCTATAAAAGAAGTTAAAGTAGGTGATATACTTTTGGTTAAACCAGGAGAGAGGATTCCATTAGATGGAAACATCATAGAAGGCATAGGATTGGTAGACCAGTCAGTTATTACTGGAGAAAGCTTACCTGTGGAAAAAAAACCTGGAGATAAGGTTATAGGAGGGACGTTAAACCTCACCGGAAGTTTTAAGCTTAGGGTTACAGAAATAGGAAAAGATACCGTTTTAGCCCATATTATAAGGTTAGTAAAGGAAGCCCAGGCAACTAAACCTTCTATTCAAAGACTCGCGGACAGGATAGCCTCGGTGTTTGTACCACTGGTTATAGGAATTTCTTTGTTTACCTTTATCGTTTGGTTTTTTTTAGGGTATGGTCTAACCTTTAGCTTGATGAACGCTATTTCGGTTTTAGTGGTAGCCTGTCCTTGTGCTTTAGGGCTTGCTACTCCAACAGCCATTGCTGTGGCTACAGGAAAAGCTGCAGAAGAAAACATTCTTATCAAAAATCCTGAGTCCTTAGAATATACTAACCGCTTAAACTATGTAGTGTTTGATAAAACAGGGACCCTTACTTACGGTCAACCAGTGGTTAGTAAGATTAAAGTGATTTCAAATTGCTCAGAAAAAGAGGCTATAAAATTGGCTGCCTCTGCAGAAAAAAACTCAGAACACCCTTTAGGTAAGGCTTTATTAAACTATGCTAAACAAATAGGTGTAGATATTTTAGACCCAGAGGAATTTTACTATCTCCCTGGGAAAGGGGTTGTAGCTCAATTAGAGGGAAAAGAAATTTTAGTAGGTAATAAACGCCTTATAGAAGAGGCAGGGGTCTCCTTAGAAGGATTAGATAGTCTTTTAGAAAAAGAAAACCAGGAAAAGGGATCTTATATTTTGGTAGCTGTAGACGGAAGGTTGTGTTGCGTAGTGTGGTTTGTGGACCAAATTAAACCAGAGGCATTTGAGGTATTGCAAGCCCTTAGATCCAAAGGTATTAAAGTAGGTATGCTTACCGGAGATGTTTGGGACACTGCTAAGGAAGTGGCTCACAAACTACAAATTGATGAATTTTGGGCTGAGGTTTTGCCTCAAGAAAAGGCCCTCAAAATAGAAGAATTAAAGGAAAAAGGAAAGGTGGTAGCTATGGTAGGAGATGGAGTAAATGATGCCCCAGCCTTAGCTAAAGCTCATCTTGGTGTGGCTATAGGGTCTGGGACTGAGGTTGCTTCAGCTACTGCAGACATAATTTTAGTAAAAGACGACCTAAGAGACTTCTTAAAAGCTCTAAATTTAGCGTCAATAACCTACAAAAAGATAAAACAGAACTTTTTCTGGGCGTTTTTCTATAACCTTATTCTTATCCCAGTAGCTGCGGGAGTACTTTACCCTTTCTTTGGAATCCTGTTAAAACCCGTCTTTGCCTCAGCTTCGATGGCCTTTAGCTCACTTTTTGTGCTTATTAATTCGTTACGGCTAAAAAAGATAAACCTATAAAAACTCAGTAGGAGGAAAAGGATGAAAGTTTACACCTTAAAAGTAGAAGGTATGACCTGCCCTCATTGTGAAATGATTATCGAAAAAGAACTAAAAACCCTTTTTCCTGAACTTATTTTGGTTAAAGCAGACAGAAATAAAAAAGAGGTCACCTTAAAGGTCCTTCAAGAATTAGACCTTAATAAAGTTTCTAAAGCAATAGAAAAACTTGGTTATAAAATAACAGAAACAGAATGATTATTTATTCCTTTTTCTTGCAACGCCCTTTTCTTTTAACCCCGGTGCCTTCTTCTGCTTTCTTTTTACACTTCCCTTTGGATTTAGGTTTTTCTTCAGGGGCTAAACCAGGGCTTGTTTCTTGAGAAGGTTGGTTTTGGATTAGTCCATATTTAGCCAAAACGATCCTTTCAGCCTCTAACCAGTTGTCTAAATCCCTACCTGGTATACAACCACTTTTTACGTAAAGCTCATAAGCTACCATCCTGATTTCATCTTCTAAGGCCTTTTTATCCATACCCCCTCCTAAAAATTTTAGTGTTTTAATTAAAATTTATATATATTTTTTAAAAAATTATCAAGGACTTTTCATAGTGTCCCTTTTATTGTGTAAAAATTTTTCCGGGAAAGGCATGGTAGTTCCCCAATTCAATTTCATTAAACCCTCTTAACTTCCTTGAGTTTAACCTCTCATTCAGTTCTTTCAAGATTAAATATAACAACCTCTCAACAGAGCCTTCATCCGGAAATACTTCTATTACCTTTATCCTCCTTTTTATCTCTTTCGCTAACCTCTCAACCTGATTAGTTGTATAAATAAACTGCCTTATCTCTCTCGGATACCTCAAACAAAAAGGTTAATAATGCATACGCTTTATCCTCCCATTTCTTCACTACCTTAGGATATATCTTACCCCATCTTTCCCTTAATCTTAATATCCCCTCCTTAGCTCTTTCTTCTGTTTCTGCTCTATATATCCTTTTTAAATCTTCTGCAAATAAACCTCTATCTTTTGCCCGAACCTTATTTAAAGAATTCCTTACAGTATGTAATACACAAAGTTGCCATTCCGAAGCTGGATAAACCATCTTTATGGCATTTTCTATCCCAGGCAAATCATCCGTAATAAAAAGTTGAACTTTCTTTACCCCACGCCGATTTAACTCTCTTAAAGGTTTTCCCAATTCTTGGCACTCTCCCCTTCAGACCCAAATATCCAAAATCCAAGTATCTCTCTTCTCTCATCAGGCTTTATCCCTAAAGCTAAATACACTGGCTCCTTTGCTACCTCATTTCGACGAATAGATAAATAAGTTCTTTAACTTCATCTTCAGTCACCTTTATTAACCGGGAAATGCTTTTCAGCCCTCCTTCTTTCAGGAAGTAGGAAGGCACGAAAAGTAAATCTCTGGTATAAAAACCATTTGCATAGTCTTCTTGCTCTTCTAAATAAATCCTTCTTTCTTCAAGCATAAGCTTTTCTAAAAGGTTTTTAATAAGATTGTTGACTTCTTGCTGAAAAAAGTTTAGAATTTCTTCTATAGGTTGTTTTGTTAAAGTTTTAGTTTTTTCTTTCACGGTAGCTTCCCCTCCTTTCTGGTAGTTTTGGTTATTATGCATTGGGGAAGCTACCATACCCTTTGGGATTCTTCAAGGCTTTATACAATTAATCAAACACTACTATAAAATAAGCTATTGTATTAAAAATAGAGTTGTTTTTTTGCAAATTTATTTTATATTTTAAAGGTCTTAAAAAGACTATTTTAAAGATGGAGGAAGGGTTATGTCCAAGATTTGTGAAATTTGTGGAAGAAAGCCTCAGGCAGGAAACCAGATAAGCCATTCTGCTAAAAAATCTTCACGGTGGTGGTACCCTAACATTCAAAGTGTAAGAGTAAAACTGGAAAATGGACAGATTAAAAGGATGAAGGTTTGTACCCGTTGTTTAAAGGCAGGAAAAGTAAAAAAAGCGGTAAGTTAAACCAGTTTTCTTTCTACGGAAAGGACTCCATTTATCTTAAAAAGATTAGAAATAATTTTATCTAAATGTTCTTTGTTGTTAACCTCGATGTAAAAATCAAAAAAGGCTTTTTGGTCAGAGGTGGTTTTCACCTCTGCCTTTAGTATATTACTTTCTGAAGCAGCAATAACCGAAGAAATGTTTGCAAGCAATCCTTTACGGTCAGAACAAACTATAGATATATGCACAGGATAGTAGCGGTTTTCTATCTTTCCCCATCTTACCTCTATCAACCTTTCTGCGTCTAAATCTTTTAGGTTAGGGCAATCAGCCCGATGGACCGAAACACCTTTACCTCGAGTGATATAACCTATGATTTCATCTCCGGGAATAGGTCTACAACACTTAGCTAAATGAAAAAGCACATTATCTGCCCCGTCTACTACTACTACATCTTTTAGATTTTGGGCTAAAAGTTTTTCTACTAACCCTTCTTTAATTCCTAACTTCTCAACTTGCTCCTCTATCGAAAGGTCTGGTTGAGGTTCTTCTACCTTTTTGGTTTCTATATAATTTTTTAATATTTGCTTAGGGGTAATCTTTCCAGAGCCTATAAGAAAATAAAGATCTTCCATGTTTTTAATCTTAAACTCTTGAGGAATCTTGATCAGGTCTTCTTCTTTAAACAAAGAAAGATTTAACCCTTGTTTTTTGAACTCTTTGTTTAGCAGTTCTTTCCCTAATTCTACCAATTTTTGTCTTTCTTCTCGGTTTAACCATTGTTTTATCCTACTTTTTGCCCTTCCTGTAACCACTATCTTTAACCAATCTCTGCTGGGGGTCTGGTTGGGTGAAGTTTCGATTTTAACTACATCTCCTGTCTGAAGTTTGTAATCTAAAGACACAAGTTTATCGTTCACATAAGCTCTTACACATTTATTTCCCACCTCGGTATGAACTGCATAAGCGAAATCAAGAGGAGTAGCCCCTACAGGAAGGGTGATGATATCTCCTTTAGGGGTAAATACATAAATTTCATCAGGGAAAAAATCAAGCTTCAAAGATTCCAGAAACTCTCTTGGATTTTTAAGCTCTTTCTGTAGTTCTATAAGTTTACTCAACCATTCTAAATATTTGTACTGACCATGCTTTGAAGTAAAAACCCCTTCTTTGTATAAAAAATGAGCAGCTATTCCTTCATTAGCTATTTTATCCATGTATTCAGTTCTTATCTGTATCTCCACTTTCTTACTCTCTGGACCTAATACCGTAGTATGCAAACTTTGATACATATTAGGCTTAGGAAGGCTTATAAAATCTTTAAACCTCCCAGGAATAGGAGGCCAAAGAGAATGAACCAACCCCAAGGTTTTATAACACTCTTCTACCGTGTTTACAATAACCCTAAAACCTATAATATCATAAATCTGGTCTAAATCGTTTATGGTAAGGTTATATTTAAGTAATTTTTTGTAAATACTATAAAGGTGTTTTACCCTTCCTAAGACCCTACCTTTGATACCGTGTTTTTCTAAAAGGTCTGTTAAAAGGGTTTTAACCTTTTCTATATACTGTTGAGAGGCTTCTACCCTTTTCTCTACCTCTTGTTTTAGTCTACGATATTCTTCAGGATATAGATATTTAAAACTTAGATCTTCTAATTCATTTTTTACCCAGTCTATACCTAACCTACCAGCCAGAGGGGCATATATTTCAAGGGTCTCTCTAGCAATCCTTATTCTCTTATATTCTGGTTGATACTCTAAAGTGCGCATGTTATGAAGTCTGTCTGCTAACTTTACCAAAATGACCCTTAGGTCTTTTGACATCGCAAGAATAATCTTTCTTATGTTTTCTGCCTGCTTGGTAAGTTTATCAGTAGAGGTAGGTTTGTCTGCAGGATTAGGAAGGTTTTTAAGCTTGGTTACACCATCTACGATAAAGGCTACTTCTTCTCCAAATTCTTTTTTTATCTCCTCTAAAGTTATGCTACTATCCTCTACCGCATCATGTAATAACCCAGCAGCTATGGTAGGAAGGTCAAGCTTCATAAGGGCAAGAATATAGGCAACTTCCATAGGATGAGAAAGATAAGGATCTCCAGATTTCCTGACCTGACCTTCATGAACCTTAGCAGCCAAGAAGTAGGCCTTCTCTACCAAACGAGTATTACATCCCGGTAAATAACTCTGTATCTGATCTAAAATTTTGCTTAACGTAACCATGTTAATTAAATATATTAAACATGTTATGTTTTTTTACAAGCTGGGAAAAAAGCCTATAATTGATATTTTTTAAACCAAGAATTCCTTTATTTTAAGAAGAATTCCTTCAGTATCAAGACCATATTTAGAACGTAAAGTCTTTAGGTCTCCATGTTCTATAAATTTATCTGGAAGCCCTAATCTTTTTACCTGAATATCTTTTATCCCTTTATCCATAAATAATTCAACTACCGCTGAGCTAAAACCACCAATAAGGGTGTTTTCTTCGACCACAAGTACTTTTTTGGTTTTTTCAGCGGATAGCAAGATTAGTTCTTCGTCAAGGGGCTTAATAAACCTTGCGTTTAAAACCTCTACAGAAAGACCAAATTTTTCTGCTTCTAAAGCAGCTTTTAGGCTTGGATGGACCATATGACCTACGGCTATGATGGTTAAGTCTTTACCTGATTTTATTACTTCTCCTTTACCAAAAGGTATTTCTTTAAACTCCCAATCTAAGCTTACTCCAACCCCAGTTCCTCTTGGATATCTTATGGCTACAGGACCAGGATACTTTAATGCACTATAAAGCATATGCTGAAGCTCGTTTTCATCTTTTGGGGCCATAACTACTAAGTTAGGAATAAGCCTTAAGTAAGAAAGATCAAAAGCCCCATGATGGGTTGGGCCATCTTCTCCTACCAACCCTGCACGGTCTATCGCAAAAATTACTTTAACTTTATTTAAGGCTACATCATGGATTATCTGGTCAAAGGCCCTTTGTAAAAAGGTAGAATAGATTGCACAAACGGGAATAAAACCCTCTAAAGCTAAACCTGTGGCAAAGGTAACTGCATGTTGCTCACAAATACCCACATCAAAAAACCTTTTAGGGTATCTCTCAGAGAATTCTTTAAGGCCGGTCCCTGAACGCATCGCAGCGGTGATAGCTACCAATCTTGGTTCTATTTCTGCGAGCCTTAACATAGCTTTACCAAAAATTTCTGTATAAGAAGGAGGGGCATTAGAAGATTTTAAAGGTTTACCTGTCTTAACCTCAAAAGGCCCTATGCCATGAAAGGTTTCAGGGTCGGCTTCAGCATAAGGATAACCCTTTCCTTTCTTAGTGATAACATGTAATAAAACAGGACCTTTTAACGATTTTAGATTATTCATTATTTTTATCAAATCCTCTAAATCATGCCCATCAACCGGTCCTATATATTCAAAGTTTAAAGCAGTAAAAAGAGCCCCTGGAGTGATGGCTACTTTAAGAAGTTCTTCTCCTTTTTTAAGAAGGTTCAGTAAGTTTTCTCCACCTGGGATTTTATGGCTAATAGCCTCTATTTCTCTTTTAATAAATCGTACTAAATTTCCTGTAAGTCTTTTTGAGATAAAAGAGGAAAGGGCTCCTACATTAGGAGCAATAGACATCTCATTATCATTAAGCACTACCAAAAGGTCTTCCTTCGAAAATCCTGCGTTGTTTAATCCCTCAAAGGCTAAACCTGCGGTGATAGACCCATCTCCTATAACGACAATTACCTTGCCTTTTTCTTGTTTAAGTCGTAAGGCTGTTGCTATCCCAAGACCCGCAGAAATAGAAGTGCTACTATGCCCTGTATCAAGAATATCATGAGGACTTTCTGACCTTTTAGGAAAACCCGCTATACCTCCGTACTGTCTCAAAGTAGGAAAAAAGTCTCTTCTTCCGGTTATAAGCTTATGAGTATAACATTGATGTCCCACATCCCAGATGATTTTATCTTGAGGAGAATTAAATACATAATGTAAGGCTAAGGTCAATTCTACTACCCCTAAATTAGGGGCCACATGGCCTCCATTTTTAGAGGTAACCTCCAAAATATATTCCCTTATCTCTTGACTCAGAGCCTTTAAGTGAGATAGCTTAAGTTTCTTTAAATCTTGAGGAGAATTTATCTTTTTTAAAAACTTCATCAATACACCCTGTTTAAAACAAATTCAGCTATAGCCCTTAAAGGTTGAGCCTTTTCTCCTAAAACCTCTAAAGATGAGATGGCTTTTTGCGTATGTATTTCTGCAAGGTCCTTGGTTTTTTCAAGCCCCAAGGTAGAGGGATAGGTAAGTTTTTGTTTTTTTATATCAGAAAAGGTCTTTTTACCCAAATTTTTTTCGTCCCCTATAATGTCTAAAAGGTCATCTACTATCTGAAAGGCCATCCCAAGATGTTTACCATAAGACTTTAAAGCTTGCAACTCCTTTTTTTTAGCCTTTGCCAACAAAGCTCCTGCTAACAACGAGGCTTCGATAAGTTTTACGGTTTTATTAAGATGGATCCATTTTAGCACCTTCAATCCTGCCTTCTTACCTTCCATCAAAAGATCAGCCATTTGACCTCCTACCATTCCTTCAAGACCTACTGCCTGAGAAACCAAATGAACTGCCTTTAAAAGACGAATTTTGTTCACTCGTTTTACCTGCTCAGGATGGGTAAAAAACCAAAAAGCCAAACTTTGCAACCCGTCTCCAGCTAAGATGGCGGTTGCTTCATCAAAGGCTTTATGACAAGAAGGTTTTCCTCTTCTAAAATCGTCGTCATCCATAGCAGGAAGGTCGTCGTGAATTAAAGAATAAGTATGAAGACATTCAATCCCAGCAGCAAAAAAAACTACATCTTCATCCCTTCCTCCTACTGCTTCACAACCCGCTAAACATAAAACAGGACGAATTCTCTTCCCCCCTGCAGAAAGACTATAGAAAGCAGCCTCGATTACACGACTACCATACCCTTTAGGCTTAGGAAAAAATTCAGTTAAAACCTTTTCTACCTTCTCGGCCTTTTCTTTAAGATATGCCAAAATATCAAATTCTTTAATTTCCATCTTTTAAAATCTCTGAAGCCCTCTCTAAGGTTTCAAGGTTAAACCCTTTTTCATCTTTAAGGATAACTTCTACTTTAGCCCTGGCTTTTTTAAGCTTTTCTTCACAAAACCGTATTAAAAACATCCCCCTTTCATAAAGCTCTATAGCTTTTTCTAAATCAAGGTTTTTATTTTCTAATTGCTTTAGGATCTGCTCTATTTCGTTTAAAGCCTCTTCAAAACTTAATTCTCTCTCCATCTTTTCTATACCTCATCCTGAATTCTTAACACCTTAACTATCAAACTTCCTTTACTAAGTTTTATTTCTAAAGGTTCGTTAACTTCCACCTCTTTAGCAGATTTTACCACTTTCTTAGTATCCACCTTTCTTACTATACTATAGCCTCTTTCTAAAATATTTAAAGGTGAAAGAGAACGAAGAAGATTTTTAAAATTAGTTACTTTATTTTCGTAGGTCTTAAGGTAATTTTCAAGGCTTAAATCAAGAAACTGCCTATAGGTTTGCAGACGCTCAAACTCTATCTGCAAGATTTCCTTTGGATGGTGTCGTTTTAACGCACCTTTAAGCTCAAAAATCCTTTTTTCTTGGAAATCTAAAAAACGATTAAATATGAGTTCTAACTTATTTGACCTATTTTTTAAAAAATTTTCTAAATGGTACACGGTTTTTAACGGGCTTTTTTCGGTTAAGTCTAACCTTACCTGATAGAGGCTGTTTTGTTTTCTTGAAAGGATTATATCTAAAAACTGCTTCAACTTCTTCTTATACAACCCAAGTTTTTCAAGCCATTTAACTTTATCAGGAATAACCTCTTGAGCAGCAGCCGAAGGGGTAGGACAACGTTTGTCTGCTATCATATCACAAATAGTGTAATCTCTCTCATGGCCTACCGCAGAAACTACAGGTATTTTTGAAGCTCTAATCCCTAACACCACCTCTTCTGTATTAAACGGAGCAAGGTCTTCAGCAGACCCTCCCCCTCTGGTAATAAAAATGATGTCTACATCACTAAAGTATTCGTTTATATCTTTTATAGCCTGAACGATTTCTTTTTCTGCACCTTCTCCTTGCACCCTTGATGGATAGATCAAAACTTGTAATTCCCATCTTTCAGAAACGATTTTTAAGAAATCTTGCAGGGCAGCCCCAAAAAGAGAAGTAATTACTGCTATTTTTTGCGGATAAGGTGGTAAAGACCTTTTGTTGTTAGGATCAAACCAATGATGATATTTTTGGATTAATTGTTCTTTTCTAAGCTCAATAAGCCCTTTACCTATAGGTTCTACCCTTCTTACGATAAGATAGACCTCTCCGGTCTTAGGATAAAAATTTAACTTACCCCAACATAAGACTTTAAGCCCGTTTTTTAGATAAGAAAATATCTCTCCGTTTTTCTGGCCGTTAAAAATGATAGCCTTGATACCAGCATCTTCTTCGGTAAGATTGAAGTAAACATTACCGTTTTGAGCATACCTAAGATTGGTAATCTCTCCTTCTACCCACAATAAAGAAAAACCCTCTTCTATCAGCGTTTTAACCTTTTGAGTAATTTCCTTTACCGTAAAACAATTCTTCTCTAAACTATCGACTGTTTGACTAGTCTCCAACTCAAGGTTTTGCCCCATAGTTTATTAAATTAACACAATTTTTAAGTTTTACATCAAAGAATCTTTAAATGAAAAAATTGCTCTTAGTTTAAATGGTCTTGAAATTAGTTATCAGGTTCATGCCTAAATATAGGCTTCCTTAGATAATACTTCTTCTCACAAAAGAGCTTGTTTACATATGGGTGACAAGCCCATAGACCATTTGACGTTGAAAAAAACTAAAAAAACTCTATTATTTAATACATGAAAAACCTTATATTTTATCGTTCTTTAAACTCCTTTTTAAAACAAAAATTTGGCGAAAAAGTAAAAAAAATTCCGTTAGATGCAGGGCTTAGTTGTCCAAACCGTGATGGAACTAAAGGATACGGAGGATGTATTTACTGTGATAGTAAAGGTTCTGGAACAGGGCTTTATGCAGAAGGGAGAACCTTAGAAAAACAAGTATTGTATTTTCTTAATATATATAAACCTAAAGGTTTTAACAAATTCATCGCCTATTTTCAGTCCTTTAGTAATACCTATGCAGACCCTGAAACCCTTAAAAACCTTTATGATATAGTTTTTTTAGACCGCTCAATCGTTGGACTTGCCATCGGAACCAGACCTGATTGTATTTCTCAAGAGGTAGTAGAGCTTCTCCTCGGTTATGTAAACTTAGGTTATTATGTATGGGTTGAGCTTGGGTTACAAACCATACATAATGAAACCTTAAAAAAAATAAACCGAGGCCATACTTTTGAAGACTTTTTAGAAGCTTATCAACTATTAAAAAAGTTTGGTCTCCCGGTGGTGGTACATATCATCTTTGGTTTGCCAGGAGAAACCAGAGAAATGATGTTAGAGACCGTTAAAACCCTGGCTAAACTACAGATTGATGGTATTAAATTTCATGCTTTATACATACCTAAGGGTTCTCAACTTGAGGTCCTATATCATCAAAAGCAAATTACACCTTTGGACAAAGAAGAATATGTCTCTTTGGTAGCAGAGGCCCTAACCTATCTACCTGAAAATACGGTTATCCATAGACTCTGCTCAGAGGCTCGCAAAGAAGATTTGGTAGCCCCCTTATGGGTTGCAGAAAAAAGAGAGGTGGTAGCTCTAATCCAAAAGTTTATGCAAGCTCATCAGCTTTACCAAGGGAAAAACTATAATTCTTAGTCTCTATTTACGTTTTATTTGCAGGTTGTTGATTATTGCCTTAACCCCAGGCACACTTTTAGCTATTTCTACCGCCTTAGCCTTCTGATATTCGTTTTCTACTATACCGGTAAGGGTTACCACTCCGTTTACCGTATCTACATCTATAGAAAGGGCTTTTATATCCTTATCTTCTATCAATTTAAGTTTAACTTGAGAGGTTATTTTAGCATCATCTATCTGGGTGCCTATGCTTCTTGGGTCAGTAGCAGCTTTATATCCAACCGCCGCCCCACCACCCACTAAAACCCATCCACAGCCAACAAGGTTAAAACCTAACCCTAAAACCGCTAAAAATAACCCTAACTTTTTTAGGTTTTGACTAAAGATTCCTTGATTTTTTCCGATTTTATTTTTAAAATAAAAATAATTACCCATAGGAGCCTCCATTATGAAGATAGAAAACAAACACTTAACCGTTTCTAATTTTACCATAAAACCTGAAAAAACTGAAGAGAGAGTGAAGGGCTTTGAAGAGCACCTTAAGATAGCCCTTTCTGAGCTGGAAAAAGAGGAATTTATCCAAAAAACCCAAGAAGAAAAAACAACCCTTGCTTTAAACAAATTAGAAAAAACGTTAGCCGTTTTAGAACACTTTATTAACAGCCCGGTTTCTCTTTCTAAAGCTGAAACTGTTGGGGACTTTTTACTTTCTCAAGCCTTAGAGATAGATAAAATCGTCTCTTCTCTTCCTGAGTCTTTTACCAAAAATTTTATCAAAGATTGGGCTTTTCTTCTTGGGGTTGAGGCCCAAAAGATAAAACAAGGCTTTTATTCTTAGAATTTTTCTTTTAAAGTAAGGTCTAGAAGTTTTTGTATTAAACCTTCAAAGGAATAGCCCGCCACTTTAGCAGCAAGAGGTAAAAGGCTGGTTTCTGTCATACCTGGAATGGTATTGGTTTCCAAAACATAGATTTCTTCGTCTTTTATTATCATGTCTGTTCTGCTGTAATGTCTTATCTTTAAAGCTTTGTGGGCTTTAAGTCCGTATTCTTGGGCTTTTTTGGTCAAATTTTCCCCTATAGGTGCAGGACAAATTTCTTCTGCCAACCCTGGAGTATATTTAGTGGTATAATCAAAGGTTTCAGAGGCTTTAGGAACGATTTCTACTACCGGTAAAGGCTCTTCGTCTAAAATACCAACGGTGATTTCCCTTCCTTTTAGGTACTGCTCTACCAATACTTCTTTATCGATAGCATAGGCTTTTTCTAAAGCCTGAGGCAATTCACTTTCTTGTTTTGCTATGGTTAGACCTATGCTTGAACCTTGGGTTGCTGGTTTTACTACCAAAGGATAACCCAAGGTTTTAGCCCAGGCCTTTACCTTTTCCAGCCCATCTTCCGGAGTAAACACCTGACCCTCTGGCACCTTAAGTCCTGCTAACCGATAAAGTTCCTTGGCAATTCCTTTATGCATGGCAAGAGCACTGCCAAGGACCCCTGCTCCTTGATAAGGAAGGCCTATAGAGTCTAAAAAACCCTGAAGGGTCCCGTCTTCTCCTCCAGGACCATGCATTACCAAAAAAGCGCAATCAAACTCTTTAGCCCTTTTGGCTAATTCAAAAAGGTCGGTTGCTGGGTCAAAAAACTCATATTTATGTCCTAAGGCCTCAAGTGCCTTTTTTACTGCTTGAGCCCCTTTAAGTGAAACCTCTCTTTCAGAGGACTTCCCTCCTGCAAGTAGAGCAACCCTTAAAACAGGCCTCGAAGACATCCCTTACCTCCTTACTAAACTTTTCTAACTCTAAAAGTTTATCAGGTCCAAAACTTAACCCTTTAAAAATCCTGTTTTCTACTACGTAAGAAATCTTTTCTAAAAAATGAATCCTTATTTGAGACCTTAAGGTCTTTCCATATCTTTTTTTAAGGTCAGAAAATCTCTCTTCAAGACCTACTATCTCTTCGTGTTTTACCCTTTTATCTGTATAGTAAACGATTTCTTCTTCATTAACAGGACCTTTTAGAGTGTTTAAATCTAAATATACATGAGCTTTTATAATAGAAGCTACTTCTGGATATCCTAAATTTTTTAAAAGACTATAACCTGCTAACGCATGATTAACCCCTTTTATGATGGCTTCGTATTTTTTTATATCATGTAATAACGCCCCTACCACCAGTAGAGGAACGTTAAGCTCTAAATTGGTCTCTTTTTTTAGTTTGCATCCTAAGTAAAGTGAAGCCAGGGCTACTTTCTCAGAATGCCTGATGATATGAGCAGGAACTCCTTCTTTTTTCAACAAATAATAACAATCGTTTATAGAAAGCATTTTATCGATCAACCTAAAATTTTCAGCCAAAAAAGGTAGATAGGTGAGGCCACCAACACCCCATCAATTCTGTCAAGAAGGCCTCCATGCCCCCAAATAATCTTACCAGAATCCTTTTTACCTACCATTCTTTTAAAGGCAGATTCCAAAAGGTCTCCAACCACAGCACCCAAAACCAAAACCAAACTTGTTAAAAGATTTAACTCAAAACTAAAAATTTTAAAGAGTTGATTACAGAGAATCCCTACTAAAATGCCTGCTAAAACCCCTCCCCAAAATCCTTCCCAGGTCTTTTTAGGAGAAAGTTTAGGCACAAGAGTCCTTTTCCCTAAAAGCTTCCCTACTATATAAGCCCCTGTATCATTAGCAAAAACTACTGAAAAAAAATAGACTAAATGTTCTCTGCTAAAACCAGACAAAAACTCTAAAAAAGGATAAAGCCCTACCCCAAGGTAAAACAAACCTAAAACCCCAGGAAAAAAACTTTTAGCAAAACTATCTTTTTCGTAATTTTTAAGAAAAGGTAAAAAAGGAAAAACTAAAAAGGCATAAAAACTTAATAAAGGATTTTTTAGCCCATAAAAACCTATAAACGCAAGGCTCCAAAGAACTGATAGACCTAAAAACCAACGAAAATTTAAATCGTAAAGTTTTATCCATTCGTAAAGACAAACCAAACCAGATACCCAAACCAAGGTTATAAGAAGAAACTTAGGACCTTTCATCAATAAGAGCACAAGAAGAGGAAAAAGGAGTAAGGCAGTGACCACTCGTTTAAAATTCATAAACCTTACCAAACCGCCTTTCTCTCTGTTGATAAGAGTAAAGGGCTTTTAAATATTCTTCTTCGTTAAATTCAGGCCAATAAACCGGGGTAAAATAAAGTTCAGTATAAGCCGTCTGAAAAAGCAAAAAGTTAGAGAGCCTTTCTTCTCCGCTTGTGCGAATAAGCAAGTCTGGGTCAGGGATATCTTGAGTATAAAGGTGCTTTCTAAACACCTCCTCATCTATCTTTTCTGGGTCTAATAAGCCTTGTTTTGCTTTTTGAGCTATCTCTTTTACGGCTTTTAAAATCTCATCCCTCCCCCCATAACTTAAGGCTAAACATAAATTAAGTCTTGAGTTATGTTTGGTCTCTTCCTCTACCTCTGCTATAAGATTTCTTAGGTCTTCAGAAAGGTCTTTTCTATCGCCTATTACCTTTAATCGAATACCTTTTTCCAGCAAAAAAGGCCTTTCTTTTTGAAGATATATCCTAAAAAGCTCCCAGATACCTTCTACTTCTTCCTTAGGGCGTCCCCAATTTTCTTTAGAAAAGGCAAAAAGAGTAAGATAAGGAATGTTTAGTTCATAAGTTTTTTCTATGATTTTTTTAGCGGTTTCTGCCCCTACTTTATGACCATAAATCCGAGGCAACCCGTGTTTTTTAGCCCATCTACCATTACCATCCATGATGATGGCCACATGCTGAGGAAGTTTAGAAAAATCCAAAGAAAATGAACAAGAAGACATCGGTTTTATACAGAAAGGATTTCTTTTTCTTTTTCCTTTAAATGGGTATCTACCTTTTTGATATAATCGTCGGTAAGTTTTTGCACCTTTTTCTCAAGCTGATTGTAGTCGTCCTCAGAGATTTCTCCCTTCTTCTTGGCGGCTTTAAACTTTTCAAGCACATCTCTACGAATGTTTCTTATAGCGATACGAGCCTCTTCAGCTAATTTATTGACTATTTTTACCAACTCTTTCCTTCTCTCTTCAGTAAGAGGTGGCATCACTAACTTAATGGTTTTTCCGTCAGAAGTGGGGTTGATACCTAAGTCAGATTTTTGTATAGCCTTTTCTACCTCTTTTACTAAACTTGCATCCCAAGGCTGAATCACTATAGTCTTCCCCTCAATAATGTTTACGGTTGCTATTTGAGGGATAGCCATCTTTGTACCATAGCAATCCACTTTAATACCCTCTAACAAAGCTATAGAAGCCCTGGAAGTCCTTATATGGGAAAATTCTTCTTTTAAGTTTTTAACTGCCTTTTCCATTCTGTTTTTTGCATCATCTAAAGCTTGGTTCACAAACCTCACCTCCCCTTAAGCTTTTATGTAAGTTCCCACCTTTTCTCCTAAAACAGCTTTTTTAATATTACCATAGTCTAACAAGTTAAACACCAAAATAGGAAGTTTGTAATCTCTGGCTAAAGAAAAAGCAGTAGCATCCATTACTTTAAGCCTTCTTTGTAAGGCTTCATCAAAGGTAAGCTCATCAAATTTTTGTGCGTCAAGATGTTTTTTTGGGTCTTTATCATAAACCCCATCAACTTTGGTTGCCTTAAAAAGAACCTCACACTTAAGCTCAAGTGCTCTTAACACTGCCGCTGTATCGGTGGTAAAGAAAGGATTACCTGTACCACATGCAAGGATAAGCACCCTACCTTTTTCTAAATGTCTGATAGCTTTTTCTCTTATGTAAGGCTCTGCGACCTCGATAACCTCAAGGGCAGACATTACCCTGCAGGGCACTCCTTGAGCTTCTATAGCATCCTGCAGGGCTAAGGCATTGATAAGGGTAGCAAGCATACCCATATAGTCTGCACGAGCCCTGTCCATCCCTTGTTTTTCTCCAGCTACTCCTCTAAAGATGTTTCCGCCTCCAATAACTATCCCTATCTCAAGCCCATACTGATAAGTCTCTTTTAACTCTTCTGCTATTTGGGTAATTACCTTAGCGTCAATACCAAAGGCTCTACCTCCAAGAAGAGCCTCTCCTGAAATCTTAAGGAGTATCCTTTTATACTTTAAATCAACCACCTTATTCCCCTACCTGAAACCTAGCAAACCTCTTGATAACTATTCTTTCTCCTGTTTTAGCTATCAACTCGTTTAAAAGGTCTTGAATGGTAACCTCAGGGTTCTTAATAAATGGCTGTTCTAAAAGAACATTCTCTTTATAAAATTTTTCCATTTTACCCTCTACGATCTTAGGAATAACGTTTTCAGGCTTTCCACTTTCTCTTACCTGTTCTTCATAAATTTTCTTTTCTCTTTCTACGACCTCTTGAGGCACCTCTTCTCTGGTAACTGCTACAGGGTTGGTAGCTGCAATCTGCATGGCTACATCATGGGCAAACTGCTGAAACTCCTCAGTCCTAGCCACAAAGTCGGTCTCACAGTTTACCTCAACAAGAACTCCGATTTTTTTGTTGCTGTGAATATAAGCGGCTACTACCCCTTCGCTGGTAGCTTTCCCCGCTCTTTTAGCTGCGATAGCAAGCCCCTTTTTCCTTAAAATGTCTACTGCCTTTTCTATATCCCCTCCTGCCTCTTCTAAGGCTTTTTTACAATCAGAAAAACCCGCAGCCGTTCTTTCTCTGAGCTGTTTTATAAGGTCTACACTAATCTGAGCCATCTTGTAAAACCTCCTTTTCTTTTAGTCTATGTTTTTAGCAAGATCTTCAAGTTCGGTTTCTTTCTTTTCTTCGGCAAGGATCTCCTCTAAAATAGCCTCAGCCGTAGCCTCTTCATCCTTCTTTAAAAACTCTTCCTCTAAACTCAATTCTTTATCCGATTCAGCCGTCACTCTTTCTTTATAAATCTCTAACCCTTCCAAACAAGCATCGGCAATTTTTCCGGTAATAAGCTTTACTGCCCTTATAGCGTCGTCATTACCAGGGATGATGTAGTCGATTAAGTCTGGGTCGCAGTTGGTATCAACGATAGCTACGATAGGTATACCCAACTTTCTTGCCTCTTTAACCGCAATCTCCTCATGCACTGGATCCACCACAAACAACGCCTGAGGAAGGGTTTCCATCTCTTTAATACCCCTTAAATTCCTGTCAAGTTTGTTTTTCAAACGTTCAAGCCTTAACCTCTCTTTTTTAGGGAACCTTTCTATAGTTCCGTCTTCAAACCAAGACTCAATCCTTTTTAATTTTTCTACACTCTGCCTTATAGTCCTAAAGTTAGTAAGGGTGCCACCCAGCCAGCGGTAATCCACATAATACATTCCGCATCTTTCCGCCTCTTCTCTGATGGTGTCTTGAGCTTGCTTTTTAGTCCCTACAAAAAGAAGCTTTCCCCCTTCAGCTACCAAGTTTACCACAAACTCGTAAGCAATCTCAAAATACTTAAGGGTTTGCTGAAGGTCGATGATGTGGATTCCGTTTCTCTCCCCAAAGATAAAAGGTTTCATCTTTGGGTTCCAACGACGGGTCTGGTGCCCAAAATGGACACCTGCTTCTAACAGCTGTTTCATCGTAATGTGGGCCATCTCTAAACTCCTCCTTTTGGGGTTTTAGCTTCCGTCTAAGGTGGTGTGAAAAACTCAAGACCCCGTTAACATAAAAACGGGGCACCCCAACCCTTAGACGTGCTTTTTTTACGCATTTTTCTAATTAAAACATAGATTTATATTTTTTCAACTAAACAAAAAAAACTTAGGGGTTCCAACGACAAAACTGGTTTAAGATTTGAAGACCTGGCTTTCCGCTTTTCTCAGGATGAAACTGTAAAGCTACTAAATTTTTATAAGCTATGGCCGAGGGGAAATAAATACCATGAAAGGTTATCCCATATATTATCTCTTCTTCTTCTGGCACTATATAATAGCTGTGAACAAAATAATATTCGTATTCTGGGTCAAGTCCCTGGAAAACAGGATGAGGTTTTTGCCAAACTACCTGGTTCCAACCCATATGAGGCACTTTAAGTTTTTCCTCTTCAAAAACAAGAGGTTCAGGAAACCTCTTTACCTTACCCTTTAATATACCTAAAGTTTTTGTTCCTCCATCCTCTTCGCTTTCTTCAAAAATCACCTGTGTACCAAGACAAATCCCTAAAATAGGCACCCCTCTTAAAAAAGCCTCTTTTAAAAACTCGTCTAAACCTGTCTCTTTTAAACTATCCATAGCGCTTTTAGCTGCCCCAACCCCAGGGAAAATAATCCTTTCTGCCTTTTTAAGCTCCTCTGGCTTGTGAGAAATAATCCATTTATACCCAAAAAAAGAAAGAGCTCTGGCTACACTGGTAAGGTTGCCAGCCTTGTAATCTACTATTCCTATCATAACCTTTCCACCTCTCTTTTAAACTCTCGCAGTTCCTCTTTGGTAGCCACCTTTTCTAACCCAAGCCCCAATCTCTTCAAATCAGCTTCAAACCTTTTTAAAAGCCTTTTTAGCTTTCTTCTTAAAACTCCATCTTTAAATTCCTCCTCTAATCCAGAATTTTTAATAAAATTTTTCAATCTTCTTACGTTAACAGCCGCTCGAGAAATGCCCCGATAAAAAGGCTTGGCTATAAACTCAGCAGTAAGGTCTCGCTCTATAATAACTAAATACCGCTCTATTACCGATTTTTTTAAGGCTTTAAGCTCTTCTTGGGTAAGACTTAGGCCTAACCCTTCAGGAGGAGGAGAAGTGAGATAAAAAAAACAATTCCAAAAACATACCTCAGGGATTTCCCCTCCCTCATAAAGAATAAACTCTACTTCCTGTAAAACCTCTTGCCTTATAACCATCTGGTTAATCTTCCCTTCCTATCAAGCTCTTTAATTCCTCTATAGGCGGAAGGTCTTTAAGAGATTTTAAACCAAAATACTCTAAAAAAAAGGGAGTAGTCCCGTAAAGAAGAGGTCTTCCTGGGACGTCTTTTCTACCAACCACTCTGATAAAGTTATTCTCAAGTAACGTTCTAATAGAAGCCCCTACATCCACCCCTCCTCTTTTGGCAGAAATTTCAGCCCTGGTAATCGGCTGAAAATAAGCTATTATCGCTAAGGTCTCAAGAAGGGCTTTGGTCCATTTAAAACCTTTAGGTTTTAAAAAGGCCTTAAGATAGTCTGCTAATTCAGGGGCGGTTTCTAACCTGTATCCCTCTGCTACCTCAACCAGCCTAACCCCCCTTTCTTGATAATCCTTCTTTAACTCCTCTAAAAGGCTCCGCAAATCATCCTTAGGTAGGTTGTCACAAACTTGGCACAACTCCTTCAGACTAACCGACCTTCCAGCCACAAAAAGCACAGCCTCTATCACTTTTTTATAAAATTTTTTTTCGTGAAACATACCTTATTAAGCTGTGTAGTAGATTTGCCCCTCTAAGGTCTTTAAGTGTAAAAGGCCTTTTTCACAAAGATGTTCTATAGCCTTCAACAAAACCTTTGGTTCAACCCCAAAGGCCTGACTTAGTTCTTCAAGCTGGGCTGGTCTTCTTTTTACGTAAGCTACTATCTCTTTTTCTAAGTTTTCTAAACTAAGGGCTAAAAGCCTTCTTTCAAGCCTTTCTTTACTAACTATGACCTCAGACTTTTCTCCTAAAAAAGTTGCTATTTCCTGCAACCTCTTATAAGAAACAGGCTTCACCCCTTGATAAGCCACCGGCCTTACGGCAGTGTTTAACTGAACCCTATGAGGGTCTATCTCCTCTATAGCCTTTTTTAAGGCTTCTAAATCCTCTCTGGTATCGTTTATGCCTGCAAGAAAAAACACCTCAAGCCACATTTCCCCTTTCATCTCTCTTCTTAAACACCTTAAGCCTTCTATTATCCTCTCTAAACTTACTTCCTTAGCCGGACGGTTTATAAGAAAAAAAGTCTCCTCTCTTGCAGAATCAAGAGAGGGAAGAACAAGGTCTGCCTCACACAAAGCCTCCCTCACCGAAGAGAGGTGTAAAAAAGTGCTGTTGGTAAGCACTGCCACAGGCTTTGAAAGGTGTTTTTTGGCTAAAAAAAGGGTCTCTTCAAAATAAAGGTTTAAAGTAGGCTCTCCACTTCCGGTTATGGTAAAAACATCAAAAAGATCCTGTTTTTCTTTAGCAGAGAAAACAGCCTCTTCTATCTCCTCTTTGGTAAAGTAAAACTTCCTTTCAGTAGTAAGAAAGGTGGTCTTTCCTACCTCGCAATAAAGACAATCCATAGAACAAACCTTTCTTGGGACTAAGTCTATACCAAGAGACCTATCCAGCCTTCTTGACCTAACCGGACCAAAGAGCAAACGCTTTTTTTCCCTCGGTTCCTTTTCCTCCATCAAACCCTCTCAATTTTTTTACTAAAAAATTATAACACCGTTTAGGTTTTTAAAAAGAGAACTAAGGAAAACTCTTGTTTTGACCAAACAACAGAGAAACAATCTTTAAATATCGATGCAGGAAATAGCACCAGAGGTCTCGTTGTAGCTACAAGAAACCTCTCCTGAGATAGAGGTTGCAGTAAGCTTTATAGGAGATACAGACTCAAGAGTTAGGCTTTGAGTATATTTAGACTTAGGACATCGGGCTACCACCTGAGGTAGAGAAGCATTAGGGTTTTCTTGCTTAGCGATAACAAGTTCGCTAATACAGTTTCTGAGATCAGAAAGAAGAGAAGCTCTGATAGCTTTTGGTAAATATTGATGATAAGCTATTATAGCCATCCCTACAAGGATGGCTATAATAGCTATGACTATTAAAAGCTCTACTAAAGTAAAGGCTTTAGACATAAAAAATCCTCCCCTCTTGGGGAGGATTTTTAACTAAACCATTATTGACAACTAACCGTTCTGCTGACAATCAACCGTTCCGTTAGAATCAATCGTACAAGTTACACCAGTAGCAGCCCCTCTGCAACCAGCCCTTGCGGTAATTAAACCTGTAGTAGTATTGATAGTTATTGTAGGTGTTCCCATACTAGCTGTTGCAGTTCCATTAGGACAACTTGTTTCCTGAGGATTTTCTGCAAGATAGGCTACACATTGGGTAAACGCATTTCTCAAATCAGATTGGCAAGCAGCGATGGCAGCGTTTTTCCTGTACTTTGTAAACTGAGGGATGGCAATAGCTGCTAAAATAGCGATGATAGCTACCACGATCAAAAGCTCAACTAAAGTAAAACCTTTACTTCTACCCATAACCCACCTCCTATTGTTTTTACTTTTTATAAAAAAATATTATCTCTTTTTACTTAAAAGTCAAGTCTTTAATAAAATTTTTTAAAGAAAGGCAACTTGCAATAGGGATAAAAACAACCCTTGCCTTTTATTCTTGCTTTTCTTAAAATCTTTGCTATTTTAATTACAATCTATAAAAAGGAGGAGATAAAAATGAAGGTAGGTGTTATCATGGGAAGTGATTCAGACCTTGCAGTGATGAAAGACGCTTTAGAGACTTTAGAAAAATTTGATATACCCTTTGAAACAATCATAGCCTCTGCCCACAGAACCCCTGAGAAGGTTCATGAATGGGTTACCACCGCAGAAAAAAGAGGGATAGAGGTAATCATCGCAGGTGCAGGCATGGCAGCCCATCTACCTGGTGTGGTAGCCTCCTTAACCACCCTTCCGGTGATAGGTGTTCCTATTAAAGGTAAGGCCTTAGAAGGACTTGATGCCCTTTTTTCTATAGTGCAGATGCCACCTGGCATCCCGGTTGCAACCGTAGCGATAAACGGTGCCAAAAACGCAGCCCTCTTAGCCCTGCAAATCCTTGGGATAAAATATCCTGAGGTAAAACAAAAGCTATTAGACTACAAACAAAAGATGAAAGAAGAGGTGCTTAAAAAGGCTGAAAAACTTGAGACCTTAGGGTACAAAAAATATTTAGAAGACTAAATTTTTAAGAAATATATTTAAAATAACGTTTTCCGATGTCTCTCCGGTAGTGAGCTCCTTCAAACTTAATTAAGGATACCGCCTGATAGGCACGTTCTATGGCTGAGGGGATGTCTTTTCCAAGGGCAGTAACCCCTAACACCCTTCCGCCTGCGGTGTAAAAGGCATCCCCTTCTTTTGTGGTGCCTGCATGAAAGATGATCACATCTTCAAGTTTTTTAGCCTCGTCTAACCCCTCTATCTTCTTACCCTTTTCATATTTTTCTGGATAACCTTTGCTTGCCATCACCACGCATACGCAAGACTTCCTACTTTCAACTAAGTCGATTTTATATAACTCACCCTTGAGGGCTGCTGTCAAGAGTTCAACAAAATCGTTTTCTACTCTTGGAAGGATAACCTGGGTTTCAGGGTCTCCTAAACGACAGTTAAACTCAAGCACATAAGGGGTGTTGCCTACGATCATCAATCCTGCATACAAAAACCCAAGATAGGGATGACCTTCCTTAGCCAAGGTCTTAAGCACAGGAGAAATAACCCGAGTTTCTATCTCCGTTTTAAGCTCTGGGGTAATAAGTGGGGTAGGAGAATAGGCACCCATGCCTCCGGTGTTAGGCCCTTGGTCTCCGTCTAAAAGCCTTTTATGGTCTTGAGAAGTAGGTAAGGCTTTAAAGTGTTCTCCGTCCGTAAGGACGATATAAGAGGCCTCTTCTCCTTCAAGTTTTTCTTCTATTACCACCCTTTTGCCTGCTTCTCCAAAGATCTTTTGTTCCATTAACTTTTCTATAGCCTGAAAAGCTTCTTCTTTGGCATCACACACAAAAACCCCTTTGCCTGCACAAAGTCCGTCTGCCTTAACCACAAGAGGAGCGCCAACTTTCTCCACATATTGTTTGGCTTTATCAGGGTCGTCAAATACCTCAAACCTTGCAGTAGGAACCCCAGCCTTAACCATCATCTCTTTAGCAAAAACCTTACTACCCTCAAGGCTTGCACCAAAAACATCAGGACCAAAAACCTTAATCCCCTCTTTTTCAATAAAATCTCTTACCCCTTTTACCAAGGGCTCTTCAGGACCTGGTAAAACTAAGTCTATGTTTCCTTTACGACAAAAGTCTAAAAGCTCAGAAAAATCGTTGGCTTTAACCCCTTTAGGAACCTCGGCTATCTCTTCAATCCCTCCGTTTCCAGGGATACAGTAAAGTTTTTCAAGACTTTTTGATTTTCTAAGCACATAACAGATGGCATGTTCTCTACCTCCACCACCAAGGACCAATATCCTCATAACCTACTCCTCAATCCTTAATCTTTTGATTAATATTAAATTATTATAACTCTGAAATTTTCCAACAAAAAAATAAAGATTTTCAGTCAATTTCTGAGAAAGCGTTCTTTAAAACCTCTTCTCCGTTTTGATTTATTGCAATTATATCAATTCTTCTTTTTCCTATTTCTGGTTTTTCTTTGCTTTCATAACCTATGAATGTAAGTTCATCTTCTGGTAGAACTATTTTTGCAAACCTACATCTTACTCTTTTTATTTTTGTTGGGTCCCCTTCACATACATTATCTATTACAGATTTTGTAGCAAATGCCATTGTACACATACCGTGTAGTATTATTGTTGGAAATCCCATAGCTTTTGCGAAGTTTTCGTCTGTATGGATTGGGAATCTATCCCCTGACCCTTCTGCATATTTTATAGGCTGATCTTTTGCTACTTTGATTTTCCATTCGTAAAGCTTTTGACCGAACTCTTTTTTTTCTTCTTCTTTCTTCTTTCCTCCTCCACCTTTTTTCTCTCCTCTTATGAAGTACAAATGATAACCCTCACCTATTTTTTCACCATTTGTTTTGTCGTACTGCTCTGCTTTTACAATGAAGAGAGTTCCTGTTTCCTTCTGTTCTATCCCCAAAAATTTTGTCTTTATACCTATTTTATCTCCAGCTTTTATCAATCTGAAAATCCTTGAATCCTGCTCACCGTGAACAACTCTCATAGGATTTACTCCTTGATTTACTTCATCATCAAATAGAACTTTTCCTGTGAAAGGTATTGAAAGAGCTGTTGCATAAAGTGGTGGAGCTTTTACTCCATCTTTTAAAAATGCAGGATTGTTTTCGCTTATACCCTCCATATATTTTTTTATGTTCTCCTCATTTATTTCCAAGATTTCTTCGGGATATTCTTTTATTACATTCTCCTCCATTATACTAACCTCCTTTTTTT
>Ga0072500_182277_pt1 | contig 26177 bp, 25 predicted proteins | sample GBScelen77Swater_FD_63803 | JGI IMG/M metagenome (GOLD analysis project Ga0072500, IMG submission 63803) | Hot spring microbial communities from Great Boiling Spring, Nevada - cellulolytic enrichment S 77C v2 (version 2) | ecosystem: Environmental > Aquatic > Thermal springs > Hot (42-90C) ...
GGTATGGATGAGCTGATAAAGAAGGGTGTTTACCCGAGTAGGAGTGCTTTGATGAGGACGGCTGTGCGCGACCTGTTGAGGAAGGAGCTGTGGTCTAACGCAGAAAGTTTGAAGAAGTAAAACCCATAAATTTGACATCCCGGCAACAGCTTCGAATTGGATAGCGCTGGCCGTTCAAACCTATTGATAGCAGGGCTTTTAGCAGGCATTTTTCTAGCGGCAATTGACTCAACTGTTGTCTCTGTCGCGATGCCTACGATAGCGGCCTCGCTTAGGGGCCTCGAGATGTACAGCTGGACCTTCACGGCATACATCCTGACCTCAACCGTCTCGGGCCCCCTGTGGGGCAGGGTGAGCGATGTCTACGGCCGAAAAACAATCTACCTGTTAGGTGTTCTGATCTTTCTCGCCGGGAGTTTTCTCTGCGGTGTTGCTTCCGACATGGTGCAGTTAATCGTTTTCAGGGCCGTCCAGGGCCTCGGCGGCGGGGCTTTACTGGTCCTCACATTCACGCTGGTTGGCGAGCTCTTCAGCCTGAAGGAGAGGGCTAAGGCCGCTGGATACACCTCATCCGTCTGGGCTTTGGCCAGCATAGTCGGCACACCACTGGGCGGGCTGATCGTCGACAGCTTGGGCTGGAGGTGGATATTCTACATCAACCTGCCTGTGGGGGCTTTATGCGTCGCGATAGCGTTGCGCAAGCTCTCGAACATCAGGAGAGGCGGTGAAGGCGTAGATTTTCGCGGGGCCTTGCTGTTTATGGCCGCGGCGACAACGCTGCTGCTGTATCTCAACGAGTTTGACAGGTTGAGCGGGGCGCCCGTGTTCATCGTCTCCTCCGTGCTTCTGTTCGGCGTCTTCCTTTACAGCGAGAGGAAGAGCAGCACACCCCTTCTGCCGCTACACCTCTTCAGAGACAAGGTGTTGAGGGCTGGTTTTCTCAGCAACTTTCTGGCCGGTTTCATCTTCTTCGGCGTGATAGCCTACATGCCCCTCTACTTGCAGTCGGTTCTCGGCCTCTCCGCTACGGCCTCGGGGACCGCTGTCCTACCCCTAGTGGTTGGATGGGTTCTGGCCTCCAACGTAGCCGCCCGCCTGGTGATTAAAACAAGCGTCAGAATACCTGCCGTGATAAGCGGTGTCTCACTCCTGGCTGGCACAGCTCTCCTGACTCAGTTAAGGCTGGGGGAGTCCATACTGCTCCCGGCCTTTGGACTGGTGGGTGTTGGGATGGGCTTCACCGTCTCAACATTTCTGATAACAACACAGACGCTCGTCTCCCGTAACATTCTCGGGGTCGCGACCTCGATTCTAAGCTTTTTACGGCTGATAGGTGGGGCTATTGCGGCGGCGGTCATGTGGATACCGTTGGGGGTAACCTTCAGAAGGGTTGAAGTAGCACCCGACTTTTCAAGCTCTCTGACAGCAGCCGAGAAGCTTGCCTTCACCAACGGCCTCACCGTCTCTATGGCCGTGGCAGCGGGAGCCGCTACACTGGCGATGATAATAGTGCTTTTAACACCTTCCATCAAGCTTAAGGAACAGAGGCGGGAGGGCGCATAAACTTTTATCCCCCTGATAGAAAAGCTACATATGCCGAAGTATATCTTCGTCACCGGCGGCGTCGTCAGCAGCGTCGGGAAGGGAACCGTCGCAGCCTCCGTCGGCAAAATACTCTCAGTTAGGGGTGTGCGTGTCGGCTTCGTCAAGATAGACCCATACGTCAACGTCGACGCAGGCACCCTCAACCCGTTTTCGCACGGTGAGGTGTTTGTGACGGACGACGGCGGGGAGACAGACCTCGACCTCGGATGGTATGAGAGATTTCTGGACATCAAGACCTCCAAGCAGAACAACATAACAACTGGTCAGGTGTACGCGGAGGTAATCGCCCGGGAGAGGAGGGGGGACTACCTTGGCCAGTGTGTCCAGATAGTTCCACATGTTACGGACGAGATTAAGGCGAGGCTCAGGACGGCCGCGAAAGGCTTGGATGTCTTGATTGTGGAGGTCGGCGGCACGGTGGGGGACATCGAGGGCCAGCCGTTTCTCGAGGCCATACGTCAGATGCGTCTGGAGGAAGGGGTTGAGAACACGTTGTTCATACATGTTGCCCTGGTTCTTACGTTGAAGGCGACCGGTGAGTTCAAGACCAAGGCTTTACAGCACAGCGTCAACGCCCTACGCGCACTCGGCATACAGCCCGACATAATAGTCGCCCGCTGCGAAACACCAATAGACACCGAGGCGCGGAGGAAAATAGCGCTGTTCGGAACCCTGACGGAGAAGGCGGTCTTCTCATCCCACGACGTACCATACATCTACAAAGTCCCCGCAATCCTTGAAGAACAGGGGATGGGTGAATACGTTGTTGATAGGCTTGGGCTAAACACGGGGAGGCCTGACTGGGGGGAGTGGAGACGTGTCATGGAGATGTATGAAAGCGCCGGCGAGGTTGTGAGGATTGCTGTCTGCGGCAAATACACTAAGCTGGCTGACTCCTATGTGAGTGTAAAGGAGGCCCTTCAGCATGCGGGGGTCAACATAGGCGCCCGAGTTGTCATAGACTGGGTGAATACCGAGGAGTTTGAGAACGGTGTCAGGAATGTTGAGGAGCTGGGTGGGTATGACGGCGTGCTGGTTCCAGGCGGCTTTGGTAGGAGGGGCACAGAGGGCATGGTTCGGTGCATAAAGTTCTGCAGGGAGAACAACATCCCCTTCCTAGGCATCTGCTTCGGCCTCCAGCTCTCGGTCGTAGAGTTCGCACGCCACGTATGCGGGTTTGAAGACGCCAACTCAACGGAGCTAAACCCTGCTACACCACACCCCGTCATCGACCTCATGCCGGAGCAGAAGAAGGTCAGGGAGCTCGGCGGCACCATGAGGCTTGGTGCAGAGAGGATTACGATAGTTGAGGGGACTCTGGCCCACCGGCTTTACGGGAAAACGGAGGTCGTGCAGCGCCACCGCCACCGCTACGAGGTCTCAAAACAGTACTGGGAGGCATTGCAGAGAAAGGGGCTTGTCTTCTCAGGCTTCTCACCCGACGGGGAAAGAGTCGAGATAGTTGAAAACCCATCCAACACCTTCTTCCTAGCCACCCAATACCACCCCGAATACCTCTCAAGACCAAACAGGCCCGAGCCCGCATACCTAGGCTTCGTCAAAGCCGCATACAACAGAAAGCAGCTGCTGAAGATGCAGCAGGTCACGGTCTAGCGGTGTCTCCACAGCCCCCCGGGTGGCGGGTAGGTTTTTTAAAACCGTTTACGTCTCTGACCATGCGCCGGGGTAGCTCAGCCTGGTAGAGCGGCGGGCTGTTAACCCGTCGGTCAGCGGTTCAAATCCGCTCCCCGGCGCGTTCAGTAAAACAATTTAATGGGATGCGGCCTGGTGAAAGAACGTGTTGGGGGCTGCAGGTTATGGCGTGCTGTTGTTCTCGATGCTTCTGGCGCCGTTGGTGACGGCCGCTGGGGAATCTACGCATTTTGCCGTCATCGTATATGTCGACGGCTCGGCCAGGTGGGTTGTCGAGCACTGGTATCCGCTACGCAGTGAGGAAGATGTTGAGGCCTTTAGGGTTGTTGCCGCCAACGTGCCCAAAGAGATTTCAGAGACATACATGCTTAGGCTGCAGACAGTCATCACGGAGGCCTCCAGGTTAACGGGTAAGGCCATGGGTTTAACTGAGTTTACCGTCCATACATCCACCCAGACCTTGGGTGTCTGCATCCTGCTGGGCTGAGGCAACGGCCAGCGGTAGTAGGAGGGCCGTCAAAATCAGTGCAGCAGCCTTAACCATGTCCAGAGCCAGACCAGACCCATAATTAACCGCTCCTAGAATAGAGGAGATTTCTAAAGGTTTATGACCATTCAGGACCGTTTAAACGATGGTTTTCTCATGCGGTGTACCTAATATCATAACTCTTTACGAAGCATCTCGGGTGGTGGAATACCGATGGTCGTGAACTTAAATTTAAGTCATATCCCCCTAGGTTATAATGACGCTTGAATCATCTACGCACTCAAGTCCTTGAATTGGAGCCGGCCAACCCATTTCTACATGGCAAGCATCTTTTCTTTTTTGTACTTTTCGAATGCTCTTTCCATCTCTTTTTTAAATAGCCGGTAGATTTTAGGTTTAAAAGTTTTCGAGTTAAACTCTTTTGTGGATTCACGCGTCTTAAAATACCTCAGAGGATCATCTTGCCGCGATGCTATCTCAGCCCCTATACGGAAAATACGCTTTGAGTATTTACGTACAAATTCAATAAAGTATTCACTATCCATAAAATTTTTCCAATCTTCCAACGATATCTCATTCTCATCTCTCCAATCAATAGTTTTATGGTACAAGTCATTCAAAACGAACCAAACAATATATCTGAAATATGTTTTCAGACTCCTCGATAGCTTATTCTTCACCCTCTTCTGCAACAAATAAAACAGTCTCCAACACGTTAAGTAACGTATCACTATATGCTTGTTATTTAGCTTCTCTGAAATTAAATTCTCCTTGAACACTTGATCGTATAATTTATCATCCTCGAACAACTCCTCTATGTTACCCCTAACACCTTCGTGCGGCATACCCTTATCACAGACGTAAAATCTCAAAGCAAGATGTCTCATCGCAATCCTATTTTCTCCTGGCTTTTGCTCTTCTGATCTCTTTCTTATGTACTCGTAACCTAGTTTCCTGAAGATTTGCTCTAACCTGACTTGTCGAGGGTCAGCCGAGCGTAAATCTGATGGTTTGATTTGGTTTTGCGAGTTTAGAGCGGAGATTACTTCTATACTTCTTTTATATGTATCAACCCCTTCATAAGGAAACTCGTATACTCTAAGCAACACTCTCGCGGAACCAGTTTTTTCAGATTGCTTCATGTAATAAGGAAAAAGTGCTCTTAATGTTTGCCCACCATTTACAACCTGAGGATTCATAAGCACCAACTTCGAGCTCTCCCTGTCAACTTCTATTTTGTCAGCAAACATTATAATTCCGTTATGTTTAAACCAAAACCAATCAGGATCCTGTGTATAGGACTTCGCTATAGCTCTATTAACTTTACCTAATTTACCTAAAAACTCCCTAACATTCTTTTGAAGAAAATCGTTTATTTGCTTAGGTTCGTTAAACCAGGAAAAAATTTCATCAATTTTGATATTAGCGATGACAACACGTATATTGTTTATTCCTAGTTTTGTATTCAACCATTGTCCGTCTTCGAGTGATAGTTCCCTCCTACCTGTATACGGGATATATCCATGCCTGACATCAAAAATCACTCTGTCGAGAGCATATTTATCTACTGTCATGAATTTTATAGGCATAGACCAGTTGTTCTTCTTTCTCCATTCGTCAAGGTCCTTACCTATTTCATCACTGATATTTTCATCTACTTCACTAGTCGTTAGCCAGAAAATATCCAACCGTGATTCTTTATCCTCTTTGTTACGGCTTATTAAGTTAAGGAAGTGTTCGAGTTTTGGGTTGTTATTATTGCCAAGCAGAGTGCTTTTAAGTTTCAATATTTCATTATAAAGCTCACTTTCGCTTGCCTTTTTAGGGGTTTCAGAGAACTTTGTCTGAAAGATGTAGAATGATTTATCCTCAAGATAGTAAAAATCAATACCCCCATCATTCGGTCCATCCGTGAAATGTTCATCGAACTTATGCACATCAAGCTTGAACCTTGCACTCGCAAAAAACAATGTTAACGCCTTCGTTGCCTCATCTTTGTCCAATGAAGACAACCTTTTTAAAAGTTCGTCAAAATCTTTGAAGTTAGCTGTTCGTATAATTGGGAGGTATCCATCGGTCCCCAATGAATCAAAGAGCGGTATAAATTTTTGTGGCTCCAGCCGAATAAGGCCAATCGGTTTAAAAACGTGTTTTTGGCGTTTTTCTGTTTTTGGAATGTGTTTAAGATTGCGAGCTTTGAGGCTAAAGCCGTCGATAGCGGGCTCTGGGCTGAGCTGTCCCGTGGTTACTGAGTACTGGGTTTTGGTGGAGCTTGTGGACCCAAAGGAGGACAGCATCTTTGGTCAGACGACTGTGTCAATATAAGGGTTCTGAACGCGAGCAGACCTCTGATGTTAGGTATAGTAGCCCTACACTCTGCTTTTACAGCTCCTTGGTTGGGAAAGGGGTTATCGTTCCCTGCCGACTTAACAAGCCTTGGCCCTAAGCTACATCGCTAGGGGTGGCGGTGACTCCATGGTGATCGGTTTCTTAAACGCCAACCAGCTTATGGCATAATCAAGAGGTATTGGAGTCTATGCTCGGTTATGTTAGGGAAAGCTGTTGGGAGAGATATCAAGTGGAGGCATGGTTTTAAGAGGTTCCTCAATGAAAAGCCGTTACCAAACATAATGCTCACGAATCGAGGATGCATTGGATGTGGCCGCTCATCTACTTACTCAGCTGGGGTCTATAGAACGGTTGTATATTTTTTCTCATTGAGTATACGACGGCTTTTCTTGGGAGACGGCTACAGCTGGCATGGTTGTAGGCAGTTCTTCCTCCATGAGTACTTCCTCTTCATACACTTTCTTCCTCTTTAATTTAACAACTCTGACGACTGTTAGGGATGCGATACCCACAACCCCCGCGTAGGTAAGTGAATTCCCCATGTGGACGAAGCTGCCCACGGTCTCAAAAGGCTCAAACCCACCGACTTTGACAGTTGCTTTTACATCATAGTGAAAACCATAGAATGGTTCTTCTATGATGTAGGTTCCCGAACTTCCTTCGGCAAGTTTCCCATTTATTATAACCTGTCCCTCTACAGGCGAGTTATCAGATCTATACCTCATTGTTAGGATTGCCTTTGCGAAACCGAAGGTAGCACCCTCAAACCTGAGAGATTTATCTATGACGTCACATCTAACCACTAGTTCATTCGACTTGAATTCTGTGATCCCCCTCTTTCCCGGCACTATTTGACTCGCGGTCATCCTTAGATCGCCGACTTCTGTACATTTGGGGCTTCCGCTAAGATGGTAGTTGCCGTCGAAGGGTGTGCCGTCTAGCTCATAGAATGCGGCGAGGTTGATCTCTAGTTTGGAGCCGACCTCGGCCCGGTTTACTGGAGCTGAAAGCGTTATGGTTACGCGGTCCCAATATATGGTCAGAGGCTCCGCACTAAACTTAGTCAAACCGTACCTCCTGTCCTCGACCTTCAACACGGTTACAGTTAACTTGGCGGGGGATTTCATGGATGGGGAGTGGTGGGATAAGGTGACATCTCCCTCCAACCTCTCCCTGTCATATGCGTAGTATGCCTTCCATGTAATGCGCGCCGTCTCCCCTACGTTATAATAGGTCTTTTCAGATGATAGTTCGACAACAACCTCGTCCCAGACCAGCTCAAGGTGCGGTTGGACAACTTTGGTTAAGCCGTAGAGGCTGTCTTTGACGGAGCTTATGGTTAGTATGAGTTTTCCTACATCCATCCTGTAAGCCTTATAGCTGGCCGCGCCCCTTACCACATCGACTGTTGTGTTTCCTATCTCTACTTGACCTTCGAATGGTTTTTTGTCAAAGGCGTATCTGAGATAAAGCAATAGCTCTACACTGCTCCCAACATCTACCCGTCTAGGCCCGTCTGCTCTGTAAAGCTCTATGACATCGAAAATGATGCGCGGCTCGGTTTCGAAGCGCAAGTCCGTCACCCCGTAATAAGACACCAGCGTGGGCCTTACCTCGATAACGCCCACTTGGTTTGAGCTCACATCGATTGTCGCGACACCTGTTTCATTAACCACGTACTTCTTTCCAGCAAAGCTTAAGACCGCTCCTGCGGCTGGGAGTCTATCGCTGTCCCTGACGACCTTTAAACTTACTTTAGTAACTGCTCCAACATCTACCCGCTCCCTCACCGTCGTATAAGACGTGATTATAAGATACTTGGGGGTGGATATTTTCAGTACCGAATTGTTATTGCTCGTATCCGCATCGAATTCTGTTATAACTTCAGCCTCTACGGTGTTTTCGCCGGGCTGTAATGTTACGTGTGCGGTAAACTTCCGGGAGCTGGCGGGTTCCAGCCCCGCCCCCTCTATCACAGCTACTGTAACGCCGTTTAGTTTCACGTTGAGTTTTATGGGGGGGCTAGGAGCATCTCCTACATTGGCTACATCCACAATCACCTTAACCTGACCGCTTGGTATGGCATCACCCTCATAACTTAGTGAGGTTATACTGACATCGGCCAGACCGTGGGATATTAGTAGCGAGGATGAGAGCGGGTCTGCAGATAGAACCTTTATGGCGAGTCCTAGTGCACGGCTGATAAATCTATCACCCACCCACAACGTAGAGAGTATTTCAGCCCTTGAAGCTGGGTGGGCTACGACGTAGACCAATACGGCGTTGCCGGGGATCGAGTCCTCGCCTGTGAGGTATCTATATTCGACCCAGACGCTGAGCTCTCGACTTAAAGTCAAAACCACCGCCCTAGTCCCCGACTGAGAAGACAGCCTGTTTAAAGTTAGAAGCGCCAGCTCCCCCCTTTTCACGGTTTTTACCTCATCCCCGTATGACAACCAGCCAATAGCAACTTTTTCGTATGAAAGGGGGTGTGGGGGCTTCGATGGGTCCCGTGGCGTCCCTGTAGGTGTCCAAGCACCAGCTGCCCTCTGGTCGGGGAGGCCTAGGGCTTTTAGGAACGCTTTGACGTAGTATGATTTGGGTGATTGGTATGGGAGGATGCCGTAGCTGATGAAGCCTAGCCCCCCAACGTTTTCGCTCCCGCCCGTTGCGCATATCGGGTCATCGCACGGGCCTGTGTGTACTACCATGATTACATGGTAGGCTATTATGTCTTCTCCGGACATCCTGATGGTTTCGTTCAGCAGCTTGAACAGGACTTCCCTGTCGTAGACATATTGCTGGTAAACACTCCACGGGGCTGTCAGGTTCACCCAGTTGGAGACCTTAAGCCTGACACTGGCTAAGCCGTAACTAACCTCCTTAATGTATTCGCTCAACATTCTGCTGAAGGTTAACCCAACCAGCGTGTTGGTCGTCGGGGCCGGCTTGTCATGGAAAGATAGCGGAATAACTAAGACTTTCACCTCGCCCCGAATCGACTCGCCGCCGATAGTATTGACGAGCCATAGGCTTATGAGGGCAAGCAGAAAAAGCATAGTTAGTCTCATTACTCAATAATCACCTCTTCCTTAGCAACCCACTTCTGCCCCAGAAGGTTCAGGGGCTTTGAACAAAGTCCAGTAGGTGTGCATAGGGTTGCGTAAACCCATCCCTGTCCCCCGACAAGGTTACCGCCACTTCGTATTTGCACCAATGTGAAAGACCGCGGCATCCTCACTTCAACCTCCGCCACCTCGTTGGTGTTCCAAACCCCCTCGTAAAGGCTGTCTATGAATAGATCCACTGCCTCCGCAGTCTCATCAAGAGTTGGCTCGGGTATGGCTGCAATGGAAACTACGCGCCAGCATGGTGCCACTGCGTCAGAGCATGCTGGGTTGTGGCGAACCCTTAACGTCTCTGGTGCGAGAACCGGGTCCCTGTTTGTCCCAACGTTATTGCTAAACGAGACTATGAGGTCTAGCACCCGGAAGTCAGCGACGTTGTAGGTTGAATAACCCCAATTGACGAACTTTAGTTTGAAGATTCTTACGTAGAAGTACCTGAATTCTAGGCCTCCCTGTCTGATTCTTCGAAACCTCTCCCACTTGTTAATCTCGAACGACCTGGCTTCAAGCCTTTCAAGCGGTTTGTTATTATCATTCTTCAGGGCTTCCGTCACAAACCCATCCACGAAAGCGGTGAAGAGCTGGAAAATCACCAAGTATACTGCCCATGCAACCAATGGGTAAGCTACGAATCTGGAGGCCGGCAAACTCGCTCACCTGTAGCCGTAAACACCCCAGGGGGTGGCTACCAGCGCGTTGGCATCGCGCACGGTATCGGCGGATTGGCTTAGAAAAGCCAGTATAACGAGCCTCTCCCCTGGGTCCCAGACACCCTTCCCAGCCGTGGGACATGGACATATCGGGTTAATGCTCTCCCCCGCGACTCCACTTGTATAGACGGATGAGATTCTCCATGTTCCCGCGCTCCCAGAGGGGTTGTACTTAAGATACTCTATCACTTTGATTCCGGTGGCAGCCGCGGTGTAAACCACCAAAACATCCACTTTTTTGAATTCGGACTCTGGTATCCCTACACCACCTACGTTAGTGACATTTATCCTCAAAGTGGTGGGGTTTGTGAATGTGACGCTGTCCACCTCCACGGACACGGTCCACCTGTGTTCTCTAAAATCTTCCCATAACGCCCTGTCAAGCATTATTCCTGACTCCGCCGAGCTTAAGACGGAGAACGATATGGCTGCTAGTGTGGAGATGAGAGAAAACGCGAGGACTCCCGCGGCAACCGTTACTGATAGGCCCATGTCCGTCAGCCTGCGGTAAACAGTATTTCGTCGGCAGCCCCTGTATGCGTGGTTATCCTAAAGTAGAAATCTCTATTTTCTAAGGTTGTGGTCCAGTATACGGTTATCTCAAGCGTCTCACCCCTCTCCCAGACACCGTCGTCGTCATCATTGGATATCGTGAAGGACCAACGCGGGGAGCCAGCCGTCCCATAAGGAATCCTAGCTATGTTGCCCCGCGGCCCGAAGAATACATCCGCTAACTTGATTTCATCTGGATGGTAGGACCTCTCTCCCGTGTTCTTGACCCATACCTTCGCGCTGCTATCGGCCGACCGGCCAAAGGCGAAGATAACATCGACCGACGATTTCCCCTTCTCTAATATAAAGCCCGAGTTTACTCTAAGGGCGTCGGAGAGGTTGAGCCCGCTCGCCCATACGGCTCCACCCAAAACGCTCGCGGCTATAACCGCGGCTATGACCAAGTAAGTCTCACTGATTATTACCGATGACACAAAATCACCTCCTGCACAAATAAATAAAAAATAGGGGTGCCGGTCCGGTTTGTCATCCGAGATACTGGACGCCCTCGAGCACTAGAGGCAGCAACCTGTTTATGGTCAGGACGTTTCCCGTCGAAGGTTTAATCTCGATTATGACCGGAACGTTAGGACCGAGAGCTACAGATGTGTCGGTTGTACTCCATCTAACTACGATTAGGTATCTATCGCCGTGTTCTAAAAAGCCTTGAGCTCCAGCGTCTAGGATTTTATATGCACATGCACGAATACTAATTCCCGTCTCCAGTGGGCAGCCATCATCAGTCACCGTAAAGTTGCGATAGACATTAGGCCTCGAGTAACCCGGTGTTGTTACGGATATGCTAAGGAAGGCCGGGTCGAAGCTCACCGGGTTTTTTCCAGGGCTAATCCTTACCGTGAAGTTCATTGTCTTTAGCTTACCACCTTCGGAAGAGATAATGATCCCCCCGTCCAGCTCCATTGCTGATGCCGCCTGCTCCATTCCAGCCTTCATGACATCCTGCGCCTTCTGGGTTGACTGGAACCCTGTGTTCAGCACAGCAAAGCTGAAGACCGCCGCCACTATCACGAAAGCTATCAGGATTATCGCTGTCTCTATTCCCGTCAGACCGGCATTCTTTCTATTTCTTTTTCCCACCATGTTTTTCATTTCAAAACTAATGCTGGTGAAGTTTCAAATTAGGCTTCCGTAGTACTTTGATCAAACTTTCAGTATTACTGTTGTATGACTACAAAAACAAGTACTGATGTATCTCTAAAAAGTTGCGGTATGTCCACTGATAATAAAATCGAGCTCAAGAACCTCGTGAGGATGCTGGAGGATTATGTTAAAGCATTAGAAAACATTAACCTAAGCTCATTCATGGGTTATGGAGGGATATCCTCTACCCACACAACGATTTCGCGCGAAACTAGGGTAGAAGGTACGAAGGACCTTACGACAGATGTTAATAAAACCCCTCCTTTAACGTTGCAGGATAATGCAAATATTCTTTCCAAGATCAATTTGGTTGTTTTGGCGGCGTTTATAAATAGGATAGCGGGGAAGACTAACTCGCAGAAAATACTGACCACATACCGCAATCTAGGATTTGTAAAGAAGGAGACATGTGAGAGGCTGCTTACAGTCTTGGAGATTCTACCGGAGATGGTGGGTATCGGTGAGCCCGATGATAGAATGGAAGATCTTATACTGGCTTTGATCGACCTTTACGAACAGAGACCAGATTACTGGGCTTTCATCCTACTGGTTAGGCTGATCGAGAGGTTGTTTGGAGGCGATGTTACTGTTGAGCTCAAATAAAGCCAGCCATCTTATACGCCATGGATGGAGAGGGCTCGAATGCATACAGCATCCATCCTCGTGCCCCATATTTTCAACATCACCCCCTAAAATGCGTAAAATGTTCCTAGATAACATCCATCTCTTCAAATACTATCATACGGTAGACAAGATACCAGTCATCCTAGAACAGCTATCGAGGGGGGAAGCTGAAGCATATACAAGCGTACTATACCCCATCGGCGGCCCACTCTTTATACACGTATTGAGTAGGGGGGGTAAGGAAAGACGTCTATACATCCCCGTAGAACCCGAGCCTCCCAAGAAAGACCCTGTTAAACTTACCGAGGAGGTGGAGCGCAGACTTGCTATGCTGATCGGCGACCGATTCGACTACACGACGTTGGATGAGAAAAGAGAAAAACTTCTCGCAATCCTGAAAAAAATCGTCGCTACCTCCGATAAATTGACACAAGGAACCTATATCATTGGAGAAGATAAAATCTATGTAAGCCAAAATGTTTGGATATATCTTGAATATACTATTTTGAGGGACATGGCTGGTATGGGTAAGCTAGAGCCGATGATCAGAGACCCTTATATAGAAGACATAAGTGTTGCAGGGGCTGGGCCTGTATTTCTCGAGCATAAGGTGTTTGAGTCGTGTGAGTCTTCTGTAAGGTTCGAGCTAGCAGAGTTAAAAGATTACGCTGAACGTGTTGGTCAAATTATAGGAAGGCCGGTGTCGCTTAAGAGGCCTATTGTAGATGGCTCTTTGCCCGATGGCTCTAGGATAAACATAGTCTATGCCGGCGATGTAAGCTTAAGAGGCCCTAACCTAACAATAAGACGGTTCAGCCCCATTCCATTAAGCATAGTCGAGCTGTGTAGATACAACACACTAGACTATAGGATGGCGGCATATTTGTGGATGCTACTGGACAACAACATGAACGTCTGGTTCTGCGGAGAGACGGCTTCGGGCAAGACAACCCTTCTAAACGCCTGTCTTGCCTTCATCCCTTTTAACAATAAGATAGTGTCGATAGAGGATACCCCCGAGGTTGTAACCCCTCACTCCAACTGGGTTAGGGAATGCACTAGGGAGGGGGGCGAAGGCAACACGGTGTCACTTTTCGACCTCCTCAGGGCCGCGCTGAGGCAGAGACCCAACTACATCATAGTAGGGGAGATAAGAGGCAGGGAGGGTAACGTGGCGTTCCAAGCTATGCAAACCGGACACGGCGTGATAGCCACCTTCCATGCAGGAAGTGTCGAGAAACTCATCCAGAGGCTGACGGGCCAACCTATTGAGATACCTAAGACATACGTAGACAATCTGAACGCCGTGACTATTCAAAGCGCTGTAAGACATCCTAAAACCGGGAAGTTGGTCAGACGAGTCCTAGGAATTTACGAAATATTGGGCTATGACCCGAGCACAGACCGTTTCCAATTCATAGAGATCTTCGGCTGGGATCCAGTAACAGATACCTTCAACTTCAGAGGTGTTGGCTCAAGCAACTTACTGGAGGAGAAGATAGCGATGCGGAAGGGGATACCGAGGAAAGAGCTGCGGAAGATTTACGATGAGTTAGAAAAAAGGGCTGAGATCCTGCGGATTGCAGATTATGCAGGAATACGAAATTACTACCAACTCTTCGAGCTTTTCAAGGAGGTCAGGTTGCTTGGTCCGGATGAAGTGCTGAAGAAACTAAGAACCGGTGAGATGCCTACGCATCTAAGACTGGACCCCCCCAGTTCCTCCGCAAAAGCATAAGCCTTTCCTTTAGAGATTTTAACAGCTCCAAGTCTTCTTCCGTGACAACAACATCAACTTCATCAAGTTTCTCCTCTACGCTAACTTCTTTGCCCTGGTTATTCTCCTTAATTTTCCCACCATCCTCCTTCTTAACTTCCACCTCAGAGATATGATGCTTTAGGTTCTCGGAAACCTTCTCAACACCGTTCGTTCGTGCGATGGGTGCCTCGGCAACACCGTTCGTTTGTGCGATGGGTGCCTCGGACGTCACAGGGGTCTGAGAGGTGGTTGAAATTTCTGCTGTAAGGTCTGGCGCTACAGATGCTGTAGTAGCCTCTCTATCTCGTAGGAGCTTGGAGGATTGTCCCAGATATTCTTCACCTACACGGTGTTTGGAATCCTTCCTACTTTTAATAATATATTTTGCAATTCTATAAAGTGCTGGCGAAGAGGAGGTGAATATAAGCGTCGTTGGGATATGTTCGGGTGGAATCAGGTTGTTTCCGTAAAACCCCTTAGTCAACCATTGAATGAAGGATAAGACTATAATGAATATTAAAATGCTATAAACGACTTCGCTACCCATCGACCTTAGCTCGGCGTTCATATCCTCAACCTCCGGCGCCGAAAGGATTCATCATAAACATTATGTTTTGACTTGCGATATATGAAAGCAAGCCAGCTATACCTGTAACAAACATTAGCTTAGAAATGGATTCTGCAAAAGGCCCAAACCAGCCACCCTCAATCTTCAACAACAGATAGGCGTTAACTAATATCATCACAGAGCTGATTAAGATTATCACAGGCATCCAATTAATGGAAGTTGTGGTGTTGTAGGCAAAAAATGGAACCTGTATACCATACTGACTGGTCTCGCTCGCCATCCTCGCTACACTTTCAAATAGTTTTATCAGCTCAGAAACTAATACCGCAACACCTACAAAGGCTGCGTGCAGCGGTAATATAAGACCAGTAGCATAGCCCGCTAAGGTGGAACGCTTTTTTATCGCATCCATTTTGATAGCTATTGATTCAAGTAACACCTCTGTCGCCCTTTGGACATTCAGACCGACTGCCTGAATAATCCAGAAGAACCCCATATGTATTCTCAGCATTTCCGACTCCGACTCTTCAAAGAACATTTTAAACGCTGACCTCGTTGAGATTCCTGCTGCCAGTCTCGCCTTCAGCCTTTTCAGTGGGGCTGTAAGACCCCCCCAATTACCCTCAGCCAAAGAGTTTACCGCCGCATGCAGACCTCCTGCAGACAGCAGGTCCGACATCGTTCTAAGAATAGACGGAAGGGTGGAATTTATCTCCATAACATTAGATAATATTGGTCTAACTTTGATTCTATAAGCTAGATATCCGAGCAGACCAATGGATGTGAAGGCACTGAAAATGTATAGGAGGGGAAATCCCGCAAATGAAAGTGCTATCAACGCTGCAATAGTGGAAACAGAAATAACTATGCAGATAATGGTTATTGATATTATTTTAGCCACAGCGTTTCTTCCTTTATGCAGTAGACGTGTTACCACTGGAATCGCCCTACCGGCTAGATAGGATGATGTTAATGCCATAGCAAGAATTATAGAAAGTAAAACTGAAAAAAGGGTATTTAGGTCTGCGAAGCCAAACACCCCTTGTACCATGAGAAGTGTTGTAAAAAGAAGTATTGTGGCACTTGTAAGCGCAGCATACATATCTATTATTAGCTTCATCTTTTCGGCTCCTCTTTCAACCATTTTTCTCCGTTCTGTAGTATAGCTAATATACTCTATCCTTAAGAAATCCTTTAAACTGGTTCCAACGCTAAGGGCTCTACTCAACCTTTCAAAAAAAGATTTAATATTGCGGTCGGAAACACGATTAGTTAGAAATATAAGAGCCCGTTGAAAATCGTACTGAGCCTTAACAACTAAAACCCTAAGCTTATTAAATACTTCTCTAACTTCTCCTAAATACTCCTCCGCTAACTCTATTGTTGCCATGTACTCCACCGCGTTTATGTCGTCACATGACACGATGCCATTTAAAAATTGAAAATTATCATAACTTTCTTCATATCTGCCTCTGATGGCCAATCTGAGTGTTTGGCGGGCGCGCCCCATAACCATTTGACCGTAAGTATTCGCCTTCACATAATATCACCATCTATGCTTTCGCCAAACTTATTGGTAGTATTTTCAACCCGAAGGCGGGATCTACGATAAACCCTATCAAAGAATCTATTTTTTTAGACGCTCCACGCATCTTCGTGACTTTCAAGACTCTTATCACCTGTTCACCTACATCTTTTAATGAAAATTGTATGTTCCCATCACAGACACTCCTTATCCTAACCAACAAATCCTTGTCCAGTACGTGTGGATGTATGGTTAGAAAAACTGCGATCTTTTTTTCGTCCACAAAATCTTTTAAATTGCTGAAGAAGTCCAATATCTTTAACTCGTCAGCCATTACAACGAAATTTGATATACTATCTATTATTATTACTTCCCTTTTAAGACGTTCGCATAACTCCTTAATCAACATAAACATAAAATCCAGCGCTGTATGCGCTAGCTCACGTGTCCACTCCACTGCTTTCGCGTTAATAGAGTGGACGGTCAGGGCGCCAGACAGGTAATAAGGGTGCTTGACGGCGAAGTTCAGACTTTCCATCTGGTCTAAGAAGCTGTTTATAGTGTTCTCTGTCGTAAAATAGTGCACCCTAAATTCCGTGCATAATGCCCCATAGCAAACTTGTTGGACAAAAACACTTTTACCTGATCCACTAGGCCCCTCTATAAGCATCAACGAAGGTAGGGGGATTCCGCCTATTCTACGATCCAATTCATCATTGCCTGTTTTTATAAACTTCTTTATCTCAGCTGCACCAGTTACGGTCATCATCCCCAAAACTACCTCCGTAAAGAACTGCTAGGTTTAGCGGTACCAACTCCTCATTAACAATATAAGTTGTCAATATAATGTTCATGTGACCGCTGGTTTCCATTTTCTTTTCCCGTTGTTCTGGATGCAGTAGCGATATTATTTGAATACATTCACGCGAGTTTACCAATCCAGCACTTTCTAAACTATTTAGAATATCCCGTCCGTATGAGCCAAGCAATCTTTTTAAAATCCTCGCTTTAATTATTGGACGCGCAGTAGAAGATTTAACGTGGCCAATGTAACCCCCTTTAACAGGAGTTTCGTCATAAACCATATTTTGGACGGAACTCACGAGTCCAAAATCTTCTCTACTCAGTAAATCACTGCCCTTTTCAGGCCCAGTTTTTATCGCCCTCTTTCCTGGGTGGTCCCTTGCCAACTCACCTGTCATCATATTTGTACTCTCTTGATCGGGAAAGGTTTTTTTAGTTGTAAAACTTTTATTAACTACGCTTTTTCCTAAGTCAGCTTGTATAAACTCATCGTCTTGTGTCCCTTTTTTACCAGAACGCATAATCAAAAGAAATGGATTCGTTAAACAATCAATCGTCTTCCTTAACTCGAATAAAGTCTCCATCAGCTCATTCGTTAGCCGTTCAATATCCACCTTATTTATTTCTCTGTTAGTCATCTCAATTCACTTGCTTGCTCGTTTTGTCCCTGCAGCAGCGCTCCATTCCTAACCTGATTTATTTCGCTGTGGAAGAACATTGATAGCAACTTTTTGAAGTTTAGTATCGTCGTGGTCACGCCGTATATTAGTAGTGACCGCCCGTACTTTGAAAGGGTTATTTTTAACATATCCCCTGCCTCACTTTCCAAAACTTCAATTAACGAGATGTTTTCAAATCTTACTAGCCATCTTGCGTTATGGTTTTTAAATATTATGCAGTTGTTTTTGATATACATCGTTGAGATTTCCCAGTTCAAGTTGTTTAGGATGTTTTGACCTCGAGGTGTAAGTGCAACCATTACTGGGGCACACATGAGCACGTCATAATGTCCATTTGATTCCAATTTTCTCACCCCCATAAAGCCTCTCTTTAAATGCTGACCAGTTTAGGGGTATCCATCTTTCATTATTGCTATAACATTTTGCTTCGAGAAACTTTATCCCAAGTCTTTTGGCTTCTTTTTCGGCATATACTTTTGCGTCATAGTTAACCAAATAGCCTGCATCATAAAATTCTATAAACCCTTCCGCCATGTCGTCCCCGACAGGATAGGACATGAACTGGATAACTGGATAGCGGAGCGCTAGTCTGTTGAACAACTCTTCAACCTTGTTTCTAGGTCTGACTTTGATTTGTAGACCATACACTTCCATCTCTACAACAGGTATTCCCAGGTCTACGAAGATACCCGCCCTTGCGCCATTTTGTTGGGTGACCATCTTGAGATTGACCTGCTGGTTTTCGTTTAGGTTAAGTTTCTTCACAAGCTCTTTGGGGATTAGCAGATATAAACTTGATCCATATCGTTTGAGGACTGATTTGAGGGTAAGCAAATCTGACTGCCAAAATACTCCATCTACTGTGAGACCCGAAACAGTCTTTCTGTGCGGTGGCTCTGTTCTACTGAGGGGTTGCATGAAGGTTTCCACGGTCATGATTTGGCAAGAGGAGACGTCAGCCGAGATATAACAATAGTTAACACTGAATCGGGATTTTATACGTAAGTAATACAAAAAGTTTAAATATTATAACCATTTTACAAAAAACAGGCCATGTTTGATCTAATAGGTGTTAACCGATACAAAATTTTTTCATTAATTAGTCAGATGAATGATGGTATCACGCTTTCGACTATTAGTCGGCTATTAGACCTTACACCGCAGGAGGTTAAAAGAAATTTACAGATTCTCGAAGAGCTTAAACTCGTTGACAGAAACATGGACGGTAGTTATTATATCACGGTCGTAGGGAAAATTTTTGCATACTTTCTTAATGGCTATACTAAACTTTGTACGGTGCTGGAGGAGGGGGGTTATAAAGATATATTACTTCCATGCCAAACTATTAAAAGTAAGACTACATCCAAGAAAATAAATACTTTTTTTTATCAGGAAGAACAAGATGCTGATGCCACGGATTCCAATACTGTAGATGACAAAGGTGAGCCGCAATGTGCACCTGATTGTCTTGAATGGCCTCTTTGTCCCCTTTTGTTATTTGGGCGGGCGAATGTTGGGTTTGTTAAACTTTACAATGGCATTATGAATCTTTTACAAACCGCTGAAAGAAAGGTTAAAATCTGCATAATGCATGCTGACTTATTTCTATTAATATCGAATATGTTAAAACTTAACGACGTGAATTTACTGATAACCGTCATCTACCCATCCGAATCATCTGAAAATTCGTCCGTTTCGGTTTTAAATAAAGAAAATATTAATTTAATAGCTGTCCCCTCAAACAAAATACTCTTCCAGATAAAGGGTTCCATTATACTGAGCGAAAAATATGGAATATATATTCCACTGAGTCCACGACGAGAATACATCCTTTTCTTCATAGAGGGGGAATCTCATCACTATATTCAACACTTAGAGAACTTAATGACGCAGTTATTCGACCAGCACGTTAAGAATAAGGATAGTGTCCAAATAAGGGGTTATATTTAAAGGCCGGCTGTATGTCTTGTTTGTATGGATGTTGTGGGTCTAGTTTCTAGCTGTTTTAAGCGTAATAAAGAAGTAAGGTGGTTAAGGTATTAGAATATATGTTTCATGGTAGTTGTAGGGAGGTTTTCAGGGTTCTCAGCCTAGCGTTGGAGCCTATAAGCAAGTCTGGTGTACATTACCTAGCTAGGGCTGTCTCATCTAAGGTTAGGGTTGCCTCTAAACCAAGGTACAGGAGATGTAAAGCTATCTGTTAAAGATGTCTGGGTATATGTATGTAGATTCAGGCGAGCTACTAGCTCTAGAAGCCTCATATGGGAGGAGCTGTCTAAACACCATAATAGTGGTAAGCCTATGGTTATAGTTGATGGGGGTCCATGGTATAGATGGGCTCTAGAAAGGCTTGGAATATAGGGTTGAGAGGTTCTTCAGATATCTCAAGGAGAGGACGATGGTATTCCACCATAAGATGAGCGCAAGAAACCAAACACAGGGAATCAAAACCTCAAACTACTCCTAAACCTATACACAATATACTACCAAACAATCAAGACAGGAGGTGGATGAAAATGCTTGGACACTATCAGAAAAAGCATAGAAATACAAAAAACATGGAATCTGTCGTCTAGGTGGTTATTTTTACTCCGCTGAACATTCTCATGCCCACCTGCTTTACCGTTAGTAAACAAATAAAACGCTAATAAGGTAGGGCTTAAAATGTTATTTAGCTGGATAAAAACAACTTAATCGAACAGCAGAAAAAATTTTTAAATCTAAGGGCCGTTATTAATTATTGGATGATTCAGGGCACAGTCCCCCAAATGAATGGGGTTTTCAAAGTCCGTGGGAAGGTTTTGCTGTCTGGTTGTCCTGTTTTCGGGGGGTATACTGTGATTGATGTCTTGAGGTACGCTGATAGGACAGTTCCTTTAATCAGCATTGATTACCCTGTGATTAAAGCCCTTATGGGTTTTAAGGGTTTAGATTTGCATTATTTGGTTGTGGTTGGGCGACAGGAGGAGGTCCCAGGTGTTTTGACAGGATACAACGTTATGACGTTTCTCTACAAGATTGCCTCAACAAACCCTGAAAAGCTTTGGGCGGCCCTTTACAAAACCTCGGTATATGATGTAGACTGGCTCACCCTGCAGGCTGAAACAACTATGTCTGTCGAGGATCTAGTTACTAAAATGCTGATGAAAGGGTGGGGTTTTGCTTCGGTCCGTATTGAGGAGCGCTTTTACCTAGTTAGCATTCTCGATGTCATTAGGTTCCTAGTATCTTCCGGAGCTTTTGAGAGGACATCGCACAGGCTTCTGGACATAGCTACGAGGGGTGTGTTGTCGGTGGGGATGGATTCTACGTTATTTGAATTGCTAGAAGTGATGGTGCGTAAGAGGATTAGGCGTGTGGTGTTAGAGGAAGAGGACTGCGTCGTAACGGATAGGGGGGTACTGCAATACATTATCTCAGACCAGGCCTTGGAGACGCTTAGAGACAGCCCTAAAAAATTACTGGCAACACCGTTGGATGCATTGACACCATATGCTGGAAAGCCCGTTATACTGGGTGAAGACGCGCCTTTATCCATAGCGTTCAAAAAACTGGTGGAGAAAGAACCATATACAGTGCTGACGCAGGACAGAAAACATATACTAACACCCTGGGATACAACAAAGCTTTTGAAAGTGAACTAAAGGTTTGAAGACCCCAACAGGGATTGCACCATTTGTGCCGTCTTTTGAGGTCTTGATGAAAATCGGACATAAAAAGTGGGAACTGGGTGGGAAATATGATGAAGTCGGGATTGATGAAACTGTGTTCACATAACCTTACAGCCGAGGAGCTGGCCTTGCTTAACAAAATAAGGAATGCGGCGGGGGAAAATGGTCTAGTCAAAGTATTCGATGTCAACGCAGAGGGCGCCATTACAGCGCTCATTGAGGTTGGTGAGGATTCGTCGGCTGAAGAGCTAATGGAGAAGCTTGACATGCTCGTTGATAAAAGGCTCCTTAGGTCAGAGTTTGACGCGAAAATCCTCACATGCAGGGGATGTGGGGGTAGAAAGCTTATGCCGAAGACTGCATGCCCCCTATGCGGCTCAGAGGATATCGTAAAATCCGCTGTATACGTACATAGATGTGGGGCTTTAATACCTGAAGTAGGTGTCGGGAGGCTGGTCTCCTGCCCAAGATGCGGCGGTGATTTGGGGTCTGCGGAAGGCCCCGAACAGGGCTTCGTCTGTAATGCGTGTGGTGCCACCTCCAAGTGGTTGCGTGTTTTGGTCGAATGTCTGAGCTGCGGGTGGAGCGATGTTGTTGAGAATGCGGGTCAGATCGTTTTGAGGAGGTATGGTTTGACAGAGGAAAGTCTCAGCATATTGGTATCGGCCGACCCTGTGAAAAAGCTTGTCAGGCGGCTGGTTTCGAAAGGCTATACGGTTTTGTGTGGTGTGAGGATCAGGGGGATCAGCGGGGCCGAGTATACTCTAGATCTTATAGCCGTTAACACAACCGACCTCGTGAGCAAAATATACATTGTCTTCGAAAAAGTCGGCTTAGCCGAGCTTATGGATATAGCGGTTAAGAAGCTGGATATCGATAAGAACTCGATTAACGGTGTTGTTGGTAACATTCGCTGGGTTGCGGCCGCCCCCGCGATAGAGCCCGGCGCTGAGAAGGTCGCGAAAACATTCAGCGTGGACGTAGAGCTGATCTAGTAATCGCTTCAAGTTGCATTGGGTATTTTCTATGCGGGGCTATTAGGCGGCGGTTAGATACTATGCCTGCCGCCGGCACCTAGCTTTAAACGCCTTTGTCGTTTCTTGTTTTATCTCTGTTCGGCGAGATGAGGGCGGGGATGTTGCTGAGTATACCCCGCCACCCCGACTTCCGCATTATCTTGAGAGCAAGCTCCCAGTCAACCCTCAGCAACACGACCGTAATCACGGTCATCAAAACGACCGCGACGACTGTTGAGGCCCACTGGGCGTCCCCGAGGAAGAGGGTTGAGTATTCGAAGTAGGTTTTGCCGAGGTATGCGACGGCGGTTGAGAGGATGAGTTTGCCGAGGGTGTTGGCGAGGAGGAATCTCCAGAAGGGTATGCGGACCATTCCCGCCGGTATCAGGTATACGTCGTCGGGGAGCGGTGTGAGCGCGAAGATGAAGACGCCTACGTCGCCGTATTTGCCGATGAGCTCGCGCAACGCATCCATCCTCCTCCTGCTCTCCTGTCCTAGGAACCGGTAGCCCAGCCTGCCGAGCATGTAGCTGGTTATCTTACCGAGTGAGCCTCCAAGCCCCGCGGCGACGCCTAGAATCCACGGCTCCACGACGTCGCTGAGTAGGACGACGACGAAGAGGTATGGTATGGGGATGAAGGGGATTACGCTGCCTAGGAGTGAGACTGTGAAGACGCCTAGGGGGCCGTAGGCTATCGCGAATTCCTGAAACCAGTTGGTCAACCTTTTCGCACCGCTTCGACGGCCTCAGTTATCAGCCGCTCACCCAGCCGCCTAAGCTCCTCAAGCCTCTCAACGGTCCTCGCCTCAGCCGACATCTTCACCTGCGGCATAGTGTTTGACGCCCTAATAAGTATCCACCCATCCTCCGCATAGGCTTTAACACCGTCAAGCCTGCTGGTCCTGAACCCCAGTGCCTCGAGCCGTCGCGCCACCGTTTCGACGGCTTGGAACTTGTGTTGGTCGGGGCATTCGTATACGATGATTGGTGTTGCGGGGTATGCGGGTATCTGGTCTACGTGGTGTGAGAGGGGGTGCTTCGAGGTGTGTATCAGCTGGGCCATCTTGAGGGCTGCGTAGGCGGCGTCGTCGTCGCCGCCGAGCTCGCCGAAGTAGAGGTGGGTGGTCTTCTCGCCGCCGAGCACCGCCCCAAGCTCCCTCACCTTCCTGTGCAGAAACGCTCTACCAACCCTGTATTCGACGGGTGTGAAGCCAAGCCTCTCCGCGACCTCCCGGAGAGCCGTGGAGGAGTTTACGTCGTAGACCACGACCCCTTTCCTGTCCATGGTTTTCAGGAGCACGGCCATCGCTATGTCGCCCTGCAGGACACGGCCCCTGTCGTCGACGAAGACCGCGCGGTCGGCGTCGCCGTCGAAGGCAACCCCCATGTCAAACCCTCCTTCCACAACAAGCTTTCTCAACGGCCTGATGTTCTCCTCGGTTGGCTCTGGGTCGTGGCCTCTGAAGTATCCGTCGGGGTTGTTGTTGAGGGCTGTGTGTTTTATGCGTAGTTTCTCAAACACATTCGGCAGCATGAGTGCTGCTGAGCCGTCGCTGAAGTCAACCGCAATCCTCAGGCCGTCCATCTCAGGGAAATTTTTCACAAGGTGTTCAACATATGCATGGGCCAGGTTAGCTTCGGAGACCGAGCCCCTCCTTCCCGTGGGTGGGAAAACCCCGCGTAGGACTGCGTCCCTTACCTCCTCCATCCCAGCCCCCTCCGAGATTGTTGTTCCGTCTCCGAGGAAGAGCTTGAAGCCGTTCCAGTCGCGTGGGTTGTGGCTGGCGGTCACCATAACACCTGCGGAGGTTTTGAAGTGTTTGGCGCCGAAGTAGCATGCGGGTGTTGTGCAGACCCCGGCGTCGAGCACGTCGCAGCCCGAGTCAGCCAGCCCATCTTTCAAGGCCCTTGAAAGAGGGACCCCGCTAAGCCGTACGTCGCGTCCAACTATCACGGTTCCGCCTACCCTTGCCCCGAAGGCCCTTCCAACCATGTAGGCTATTTCGTCGTCGAGGTCGACGCCGTAGACGCCGCGTATGTCGTAGGCCCGGAAGATGTGGGGCTGCGGCTTCACGTCTCCCACCTTTTCATGATGGCTTCGTCTGGTAGGCCTGTGACCTTTATCCCCGCATGCCCGACCCCATAGCGTTTGTTAACACCTATCAAAAGCCATGTCAGCTGCTCCCCTATCACCGAGTTTTTCAACGACCCCCCGTCGACGGGTCTGAGGCCCTCTATGTTGAGCAGGAGCTTTGCTGTCTCTTTTTTCGCCTCCATGTCGTCGCCGAAGAGAAACGTGTCTGTGTTGAGCGGGGTTTTAGGGTCGGCCATAAGTGATGCGCTGACTGTGTGGAGTGCTGTGACGAGTTTGACGGAGGCGGGTAGGTGTTTGGAGAGTTTTTCGGTCGTCGGGGCTGGTGCGTCCCGTGGGGCGACGATGCAGGAGACAGCCGTGCATCCTCCCTCTAAGTTTGGGGCAACGTCCCTAGCTATCTCGTCGACGGCCTCGTAGGGTATTGTGAAGAAGACAAACCTACATCCCCTGACAGCCTCCCTGTTGACCGCGCCTGAAACACTGCCGCCACCCAAAACACCTCGAATCCTCTCAGCAGCAGCCAACGCCCTGTCAAGGCTCCTCGACCCCACAACAACCTCAACACCCGCCTTAGCAAGCCTCAGCGAAAGCCCAAACCCCAGATCACCCGTCCCACCGAGGACAGCTATTTTCATACAGAAAAACCATACTTCAAAACTTATTAAACTCTAGCCATACACAGCTAACCTGCAAAAATATATGCATATGTGAAAACAACGATCAATACGCTTATGGTCATTAAAACAGCATCCCCAATAGTCCATTTGAAATCGTCGATGTACGTTCTGTTTTTTAGTCCAAGCTTAAATCCCCTAGACTCGGCGGCGAAGTCTATCTCGCGAATTTTGTTCATTGTTGTGATAAGTAGAGGTGCTGAGAGTGATATGTAGTTTTTCAGCCGGTTGATTATACTGCCTTTGTTGAGGTCTACGCCACGTGAGTAGTGTGCATCAATTATCGACTTCCAGTCTTCTGCGAATAGCTGTATAGAGCGAAGTGATAGGGTGATAAGAAAAGAGAATGTGTAGGGGACTTTCATCTTTGCTAGGGACATCATGATGTCGGTGTCGGTTGTGGTTGAAAGGAAAATCAGCGCCGCGAAAATCATAGACCATATCCTGAATGCTACTGACATAGCTCTCGGCAACGTGTTTTCAGTTATGTACGTACCCCAAGGAAAGACAAAATACACAGTTTGGCCCGGTATTCTGCTTAAAAGCGTATACATTGTTGTCAAGAAAAAAAGCATGAATGCAAAACCATATAGCCAAAGCCTCAAGTTTTTCATGGGGACACGTACTATAAACATAAGAGAGACTGTGAACAAAAATATTGAAAGGTTTGCATAAAAATCCAATATTGAAAGAGCGGATAGGCTAACACCCACAACAAAAACAAGTTTAGATATCGCTGAAATCTTTAGGAATGGAGAGGTTTCCGGTAAATAAAAAAGGAAGGACCGTTTTGCGACCATCCCAATTTATGAAAACCAGTGCTGGACGTACAAAGCGGACCTTTTCACGTAGGGGGTTACTATTTTTAATAGTGGTATTCCAATCACAGAGGTGACTATGTAGTTGCCGATGTTCCAGCTAACCACCGCCAGCACGAAAGCCTCCCAACTAGGTATCCATCCTATAGCCAAATTTATGGAATTATAGTAAAGCGATGGTATAACTGAAGAAAGCACTATGCCGAAGACAATGTATATAACCCAGTCTTTCGCCCGTTTCAGCGCTGGATCTGCCTTCAGAAGCCTAAAGGCCGCGGCAGGTATGAACGCTGCTG
>Ga0072500_148663_pt1 | contig 25748 bp, 25 predicted proteins | sample GBScelen77Swater_FD_63803 | JGI IMG/M metagenome (GOLD analysis project Ga0072500, IMG submission 63803) | Hot spring microbial communities from Great Boiling Spring, Nevada - cellulolytic enrichment S 77C v2 (version 2) | ecosystem: Environmental > Aquatic > Thermal springs > Hot (42-90C) ...
AAGACCTTTTCAAAACCTCCACATCAAGCCCCTCAGCACTCATTTCATCAACAATCTTCTTCGCCGTAATCTTGCCCGGCGTGATAAATGTAAACAAAACACCTAGGTCTTTTAGGAAGAGAACCCCCAACGGAATAGCGGAATTACGTGAAATTACCCTGCAGGACTTACAGCTGGGAGCATCAACCCATAGATACCCCCGCCCCATCCTATAAAACAAAGCGTCCTCCATCCTCAACAACCCCGTCAGGTCCTTGGTGTTGGAGAGATGTATTAGATGGCTTGATACAGTTTCTCCAACCCTGATGTTTTTGAACGAGCCCTCCAGCTTCTTAGAGATAAGCAGTTGAACAACCCTACACGTACTATTCTTGACAAGCACCGTCACCTGAAGGGGGCCACGGACCAAAGCACTACGAAGCACCAATCTAAAACCATTTATTAATTTTATACCGTTCTAAATCTGGAATATGCAACACCGTTGCAGCAATCTTAAATTATCCAACCAATCTATGCAACATCGTTGCATAATCAAGTATTAGGTAACCTCATAGCTTAACAGTATTGATGAGGTTGTTTAAGATTCTAGCATTAGTTTTCGGGTTGTTGCTAGTAGCGGTTGGAAACGCTTTTGAGTACGCGCCAGGTGTACCGGGTAACCCACCCCCAGACGCTAAGCCAAGCAAATCGTTTCTGCTGGTGGCCGAGGAGCGTGACGTGGTTATTGGGGATGGATTGGTCTTCAGGGCTTTCACTTTCAATGGGACTTCTCCAGGTCCTCTGATTGTCGTGGAGGAGGGAGACGTAGTCGAAATAGTTGTGAAAAACGTAGGAAAATACACCCACGGTCTATCAATCCATGCGGCGAACACACAGACATCAAAGTTTGTGGGAAACATAGCGCCCAATGGTGAGGGCAGACTGCTGTTCAAGGCAGACTTCCCAGGCGTGTACATGTATCACTGCGCGCCGGGTGGGCATGGCATACTAACGCACACGCTTGCCGGTATGTACGGCATGGTGGTCGTCGAGCCTAAGAAAGGCAGCTACCTCTTGGAAAGACAGCTAGGAAGGGAGCCTGACATCAGAGTCTACCTAGTACAGCACGAGGTTTACATGAATGGCCGCGACTTCTTCGATGGAAAACCGGCGTACGTTATGTTCAACGGCTACGTGTTCCGTTATTTGGAGGAGCCGATTAAGGCCAGGCCAGGCGACTACGTTAGGTTTTACTTTCTCAACGTGGGGCCGAGCCTTACTGCGAGCTTTCACGCAGTAGGAGGTATCTGGGAATACGTCTACCAAGGCGGAAACCCGAACAACGTTGCCGTAGGTCTCCAAACAGTCACAGTGGGGCCAACTGATTCCTATGTCATCGAATGGCGCGTCCCTGCAGAGGGTAACTTCCTCCTTGTCACACACGCCTTCGGAACGCAGGCAATCAAGGGAGCTGTAGGGGTTATCTCAGCTTCCGCAGATGCCGAGAGAACCTCCGTAGTTTTGCCAAACGGGCCAGCTCTAGCACCGCCAGCATCGGTTAAAAGGATGTTGTCACCCTTTGAGCCCACACAGGACGAAGTCAAGACATATTTTCCGGGAGAGAAAGTGGTTATACAGATTGTGGGAAACAGCTTCTACCCCAAGATCGCAAGGGTTCCTGTTGGCTCGCAGGTAACTTGGGTCAACGAGGACGTTCTAAGCATAGGCTCCGGCGAGATAACAGGACAGCACAACATAGCCGTCGTCCAAGGACCCGTCTCACTAACCTCACCGCTGCTGAAGAACGCCGAACAATTCACGCTGAAAATCGAGAAGGAGGGCCTTTACCAATACATCTGCGGGATACATCCATACATGAAGGGCGAGATATCAGCCTACCAGGCCTCCGGCGTGGGCGGCCTGGGTATTCTTGGGGGGTTGTCTTTCACTGCTGACCTGACAGTCGTCAGCGTATTCCTCGGAGGGCTTGGAGCACTTGCTCTACTTGTGTTCGTTGGCGAAAAATCCGCGAAGCGGCATGAAAAATAATTATCTTCTGGCAACAGCGCTAGGCATCGCTCTTCTGCCAATTTTCCTAATAACATGGTTTAGCCCAGATGACTACGGCGGTAATGAAGCCGACGGCCTATTGATGAGCGGTAGAAGGCTTCCCAACTTCATCCTCACAGACGTTGACGGTGGACGGGTATCCCTGGATACGTTCAAAGGCCGCGTGGTCCTAATCTTTTTCGGCTACACAAACTGCCCCGACGTATGTCCAATGGCGCTCAAGAAATACCACGAGCTGAGAGCGCTTTTGGGCGAGAAGTCGAAAGATGTTGCATTCATCTTCATAACCACCGACCCCTACCGAGACAGCCCTGAAAAAATGCATTCATTCATAAAACCGTATGGGGAGGATATAATCGCTTTAACAGGCACTTGGCAGGAGCTGGCTGAGGTGTGGAAGACGTACCATGTGAGAACGCTGGAGAAAGACGAGACAACGGCCTTCGTAACACATTCCGCCGTGATCTACCTAGGCGATAGAGAACTAATCTTGAGGGGTATATTGACACCGGAGATGCCTGCCGAGGAAATGCTGAATATAATTATCAAGTTTGTCTAATTCTGGCCAACGCAATATTTCTCGCCGTGGCTTGGACAGGCTCACCAGTCAACTCTATCTCCTCAAGCCATTTAATGCTCTGGTAGCATGTCTGGCCGCTGAAGACAAGCCTCAGCGGCCCACCATTCTCCCTAGGCAGGGGTTTGCCGTGAAGGGAGTGCGCTAAAACTAGTTTATCCAAATCTTCCACGGGGAATACCTCGGTGTAGCCACCCGACTTGAAGATGGCATAGCGGGCCTGCGGCAGCGGTGATGCAAGCATGACTACAGTGGAGGCCTTAACACCCTGCCACTCTGTTCCCGGAACCACCCAGCCCTCTAGACACCGAAAGTCGAAGGTCAGTGAGACGGCGGGGAGCCTCGCCAAGTCTTCTAGGGTAAGCTCAAGCCTTTTTCGCACTAGGCCTGTAACTCTTAAAACCCATTCGCCTGCCGCCTGAGAAGCTCCCGCAAAAACAGGCAGCTTATCCAAAACCTTGTCCATGTATACCTAAGGTCAAAAGGTGGAAGATATTCCTTTCCGGCTTAAAGCTAAAACTTGGGCAATTTATCACGGAACAGGATGGTTGAAAGGAGTGGCAGGTATGAGCCAAGGGCCGTAGAGGAGGCTGTGGCTAAGAAATGGCATGAAAGAAACATAGTCCAAAAGGTCCTGGAAGCTAACAGAGATGGGCGGTGGTTCACCTTCCTAGAGGGGCCTCCCACGGTCAACGGCTATATGCATATAGGGCATACACGGGGACGTGTCTACAAAGACATCGTCCTACGGTTCAAGACGATGCAGGGATACAGGGTCTGGAGGAGAGCTGGATGGGACTGCCAGGGTTTGCCCACGGAGATAGAGGTCGAGAAAAAGCTCGGCATCACAAGCAAGCGGGACATCGAGAGAATCGGGCTTGAAAGATTTGTCGAGGAGGCGTGGAAACTCGTAGACCACTACATGAGTCATTGGAGAAAAGATAGCGAAAAACTCGCCCTATGGCTGGACTATGAAAACGCCTACGAGACCCGTCGAGACGTATACATGGAGCATGTGTGGCATCTTTTGAAAAAAGCCCATGAGAACGGGGACCTAGTCGAAAGCCTCCGCGTTGTCCCAATATGCCCGCACTGCGAGACTGCTCTCTCGCAGCATGAGCTTGCCCAAGGCTATGAGGAGGTTGTCGACCCATCGATATACGTAAAAATACCTTTGAAGAACGGCGCTTACGCTGTTATCTGGACAACGACCCCGTGGACCATTCCGGGAAACATGGCTGTGGCCGTCGCTCCTGAAGCTGTCTACGTCGAGATAGATGTTTCAGGTGAGAGGTGGCTTGTCGCGGAAGCCCTGCTGGAAAGGTTTGTCGCCGAAACCGGGATATCAAACTACCGCGTGGTCCGGAAAATGTTTGGCCGTGAGCTGGTCGGCTTGGAATATACACATCCACTGGAGGAATTCATACCCTACCATAGAAACAAAAAATACCACATCATACCTTCAGAACATGTTTCACTTGAAGAAGGCAGCGGCTTCGTACACATCGCCCCCGCCCACGGCCCCGAAGACTTTGAGCTCGGCAGAAGACATGGGTTAGCAATATTCTGTCCAGTGACCCAGACAGGGGTATTCACAGAAGAGGGGGGGAAATATGCCGGGATGAATGTCGAGGAGGCTTCAAAAGCTGTTGTTAACGATTTGGGAAGTAAAAACCTACTTGTGAAGGCGGGAGAGATTCTCCACACCTACCCACATTGCTGGAGATGTGGAAACAAGCTGGTATACCTAGCCAGCGTCCAGTGGTTCCTACGGGTTGAACGTATCAGGCAGCAGATGGTCGAGGGCAATAAGAGTGTTAAATGGTGGCCTGAATGGGCGGGGACAAACAGGTTCGGCGACTGGCTTGCAAACGCCGAGGACTGGTGTATCTCGCGAAGTAAGATATGGGGTACGCCGCTGAATGTCTGGAAATGTGAATCATGCGGCGGGAAAAAAGTTGTGGGTTCCCGGGATGAGCTTGAGGATGCGGTTGAGAAGCCTTCGGTTAAGAGGATGCACAGGCCTTGGATTGACATGTATGTGTTTAAATGCAGTAATTGCGGGGGAATGATGCGGCGTGTGCCTTTCGTCCTCGACACATGGCTTGACTCAGGTGTTGCGTTCTACGCGAGCGTAGACGCGTTACACAAACCCGACCTCTTCAAAACACTCTTTCCCTATGACTTCATAACAGAGGCAATAGACCAGACCCGTGGCTGGTTCTACACCCTCATGTTTACGTCGACGCTGCTTTACGGTAGACCGCCCTATAAAAGCGTCCTAAACCAAGGCCACGTGCTCGATGAGTTCGGGAAAAAAATGTCCAAGTCGAGGGGGAACGTTGTATGGGCTGAGGAGGCCTTTAAAAGATTTGGTGTTGACCCCTTAAGGCTCTACCTCGTCGGCAAGGCCGAGCCGTGGAGTACGATAAATTTTGTCCCATCGGAAGTCGACCAAATAGCAGAGTCACTCAACATCCTGTGGAATGTCTTCAACTTCGCTTCAACATATATGATGCTGGACGGTTTCGACCCCTCAAAAAATAGACTCGAAAACTACGTGGATGTCTTAAGGCCTGAGGACCGCTGGATACTTGCAAAGGTGAACCAAATCGTGAGAGATGTGACCGCCAGCCTTGATGGAATGGAGATACATCACGCTGTCAGAATGCTGCTCAGCTTTATCACAGAAGACCTGAGCAGGACCTACATAAGATCTGTCAGAAGACTTGCTTGGACTGAGGCCGAGGTAGCTGAGAAGATGGCCGCCTACGCATGTCTCCACTATGTCTTGAAAAGAGTCATCCTACTCCTTGCGCCATTCACGCCCTACCTGTCGGAGATGCTTAATGACATTGTGAAAACAGCCAACGACCCCGAAAGCGTGCATCTAGAGCGCTGGCCTCAAGTAGATGAACAATTTCTAGATGAAAAATTGATTTCTTACATGGATATCGCCCGCGACATCCTGACAAGCATACTGGCTGCACGGCAGAGGGCGGGGAGAAAGCTTCGGTCCCCGGTTTCAGAAATAGTTATCGTATCAAAAAACATTCAAACGTATGAGGCGGCCAAAAACTTTGAAGCATTCCTAAAAGAGTCATCGAACACGGAGAGGCTGACAGTCTTAGAACCGAACACTTTGTTTGAAGGTGTGCGGTATGTTGTCGAGGCCGACCTACGGAAACTCGGGCCGCGTCTGGGGAAACATCTACTAGAGTTGCTTGAATACCTTAAGCGATGCGACACCAAAAAAATAGTTGATGAACTGAATAGGGAACATAAAGTTAAGATACCTTTGTCGTCTGGTGAGATCGAATTAGGCGAGGATGAGCTAACGGTTAAGAAGACTGCAATCGAACATTACTCTCATACAGAAAACCCGCATGCCGAGGTGTATGTGGACCTGAGGACAACCCCCGAGCTGGAGGCTATGGCCGCCGCCCGTGAAGTTGTAAGACGCATCCAGCTTATGAGGAAGGAGGCAAACCTAGAGATGCTCGATAGAATCGACTGCATAATACAGGCGGACGACCAGGACTTTTTGCAGAACCTGTCCATGAAAAAGCTCTACATAGAGGAGGAGACACGGGCCTCGATAAAACTCTCCGACCTTGCCCTGCAACCTCCCTCAAATTACTTTATACGTGACTGGGATGTCCAAGGAGTTACCGTGCGAATAGCGTTTAGAAGATTGGACGATAAAACTTATAACCACGGCTAGGGTTTGAGAACCGAGATGGTAAACCCGAAGGTCGGCATCGCTGTCGGAGCCGCCGGAGTCGCTATCGTTCTCCTTCCAGTTCTAATCCTGTTCATAACGGGGGGATATGACTCACCAATCCAGCGTTTTTACGACACGCCAATCGCACCCGGTCTCCCAATGGGTCTGCTGGTTACAGCTGCCGGCGCCGCGGTGGCGGCTGTCGGGCTTTTGCTGTTTGTGAAGGGGATGAGGGCCCCACCAACGTACTCGCCGGCCGAACCTGTTCTTAGGTCTGTTAGGAGAGGCAGGGATGTAAATTGGCTTGAAAAAATAGAGGGTGAGCTTGAGACGATGGACAGGGAAGAAAAGCCTGCTGTTGAGGTGAGGACGGTAAAACCCAAGCCTTCGCCGATGAAACAGGTTGGGGCTAATGTGGTGAGACGGGCAGATGTCCCAGAGGGGAAACCCGGCGGCAGATACACTATAGTCTCTAAAGGCCTTGACATGGTCTGCAGAACATGTGGGGCAAGTAACGAAATTGGGGCAAAGGTCTGCGGGCAGTGTGGCGCCAAGCTCTACGAGCCTGATTCAAAGGCACCCTCCTGCCCTGTCTGCGAGGCGCCTATCGATGAAACCTTTAAGGTTGGCGATAACATTGTCTGCGGGGTATGCTTCAGCGAGCTACGTATAGCAAAGAGTGTTGTATGAGCGGTGTGTTGTCTTGGAGGGAGCTAGACCCTTAACAACTATACATAAAAACCTGAACAAGCCCGTCCGCGTCTTTCTGAAAAACGACTTGAGATATGAGGGGTTAATGGTTGAATGCGACAACTACATGAACCTACTGCTTGAACACGTAGTTGAATACTACGGTGACGACAAAAAAGCGGGGTACAGCCGTGTCCTCATCCGCGGCAACAACATAATGTACGTAATCCTCGCCGAAAAATAACCCCTTCCATAAGGTTAAAAATGTTAAGAACTTAATATTTTGGTTGAAGGTTGACGGTTTAGGTGGATTTTGATGGCCGCATACGTGGTAGTTGAGCCGCTTGACAAAAAACCCGTCGAGCAACAGGAGATAGAGATTGTTGAGCGCAAGGGGCTGGGACACCCCGACTACATGATAGACAGCGCCTGCGAGGAGGCTTCTATAATGCTTTCAAACTACTACTTCCAAGAGTTCGGCAAGATACTTCACCACAACCTAGACAAAGGCCTACTTGTAGGCGGACGAGCATACAACACATTTGGCTACGGCAGGCTAGAAGAACCCATAACCATAATCATAGCAGGCAGGGCCTCGACCTCCGTAAAAACATCGACCGGGGTCACATTAGTCCCCTACAAGGAGATTATTACGAATGCTGTGAGAAACATGATTAAGAGAAACTTCCGGTTCCTAGATTTCGACCAGCACATCCAGCTTGAGATAAGAGTGAGAGAAAGCAGCCCAGACCTTAAAGCTGTAGTCGAGGCAAGCATGGATATGCCTCTGGCTAACGACACATCATACGGCGTAGGGTTCTTCCCTCTGACCACGCTGGAAAACCTAGTGTTGAACGCCGAAAGGCATCTAAACTCCCCACAGTTTAAGCACCGTGTTAAGGAGAGCGGTGAAGATGTGAAGGTGATGGGACTCAGGAAGGGTAGGAAGATAATTCTTACAGTGGCTGACGGCATAGTAAGTTTTTTGACAAAGGATAGGGACCACTACATATCCGTTAAACAGGCCTTGAAGGAGGAGGTAGAGGACCTAGCTGCGAAGCTTGCACCGGATTATTCGGTAGAGGTTTACGTCAACACAGCCGACATGTATGGTGAAGGTGTAAAAGACGAGGTCTTCTACCTAACCTACACGGGAACTTCTGCGGAGCACGGCGACGACGGAAACACAGGCCGCGGTAACAGAGCAAACGGGCTTATAACCCCTAATAGACAGATGTCGCTCGAGGCGACGGCTGGAAAAAACCCCATATCGCATGTGGGCAAAATCTACAACGTCCTCGCCTCGCTGACGGCGAAAAGAATCTATGAGGAGACCAAAGCTGTCAAGGAGGTCTACGTGCGAATGCTCAGCCAGATAGGTAAGCCTTTAAACCAGCCCCTCTCCGTCTCTGTTCAAGCAATCCCGGTCGATAAATTTGACACAAACCTAGTGAGGGAGATTGAGGAGATTGTTAAAGAAGAGGTTAACAACGTTAGACGTGTGACTAATTTAATTCTCGGCCGCGAGGTAGCGGTATTCTAAAGATACCTATCGAGGTTTCTCATTCTTTCAAGGACTTGACTGCACTTGCGTGCCGTTAGACACCGGAACTCGATACCATAGGAGTCCGCCATGCTTCTAGCTTTCTTTGTTAAGCTGGGGGCCGCCATTATTGCCCGCGGCCTATAGCCAAACTCCTCCTCCAAGCTTTCGACATAAGTTTTTAACTGCAGGATATCTTGGGCCGTAGCATTGTTTTTCTTGAATTCTACGACCAGTATGTTGCCATGCCTATCAACCCCGAGCAGGTCAACCCTACCCGACCTTTTCACCGGCCTCTCCTCCATGAAGGGTTTGAACCCTTCCTCGACAAGGTTAGGCTGAGCCATCACGGCCTTCTTCATCTCCTCCTCCGAGGCGTACATCTCGAATACGGCCGTATCACGTAGCTCGAAGTACTCAACTCTGGGCTGTGATGTGAAAGTTATCAGGAGGAGTTCTGGGCCGTTGCTGACCCTTATACGTAGGCCTTCACCCGACTGTGTGAAATCTATCTTTGAGCGGGGTGGTTGCCAGTTGACGGGTTCAGAGCCCTCAGGTCTGTGGACAAGCACGCTTCTGTCGCTCTTGATTATAACGAGCCTCTCTCCTTCCCCCAGCCTAGAAGAGGCCCTTCCCTCATATGAAACAGTGCAGGGCCCTGCTAAAACTATAACCAGCCCCTTGTTCAAAGCGTTTCTCAGTTCTTCAGGCATCATTTTAGCGAGGTAGGTTGAGTAGCTCGAGAAGCTGTATGTATGGTTCAGGCTTTACGGGGAAGTAGACGAAGAACCAGCCAACCTGCACTGCGGCGACAAAGTATAGGACTGCTCTACCTATTCTATCTTCTGAGAGAACCGTTGGAAGCCCTATCGCTAGGGCGGGGAGTGTTGGAAGGAAGTAAAAAGTGTAAACCCAGCGGCTAAGCAGGTGTGCTATCACGAAGTAGACACCATAGCCGACTATTATCCATGTTGAAATAAATGTCTGCGTTTTGTCACCCCCACGGGTGGCTAGCATGTAATATGTCGAAAAAGCCAGTACTACCGCTGTCGTCCACCAGAGGGGGCTGTATATCCCCCAGTAGGCAACAGGGTGCCAGACTCTTTCACCCGCTGAGACAGTGATTAGGTAGTATGGTGCGGCGGCGAAGGAGAATATGGGGCTTATCCAGCTGAGGGGCAGGTCTACAGCCGTCTGTCTGCCGTCGGTTTCCAGCACATAGCATCTGAAAGGTAGCTCGTAGCTGCTACAGCTGTACCTAAGCGTGCTATGGTATGCCAGCATGTAGTCGATGTGTTGAAAGGGGTTGCTGTAGGCCTTCAGCCCGTAGTCGTACAGGGATATTCCCGCGAGAAAAACAGCAGTCATGACTAAAACGGTCTTCTCGAAAACAGGCGACCACTCATATATTGCTTCTGAAATTTTTTTCCTTCGACTGTAGGCCTGAAGCAGTGCATACAGAAGAAGGGCCGCTGCGTTGAACAAAACAGCTGTCTTTGAAAGGAATCCAAGGCCGAGGAATAGGGCGGCAATGGTGTAACGGGAGGTTAGAAACAGGTATGTGCCTAGGAGGAGGAAGAAGATAGCTGGCCCGTCGAGCATCGCCAGCGTCCCGATGTTAAAGAACATTACGTCACCGAAGAGTAGTACTGCTGAAAAGACTGTAACGTTTCTCCTGCCCGTAACCCTCCAAGCTATGAGTGGGACTATCGCGGAAGCGGCCGAGGAGAGCAGGGATGGTGCCATCCGCCATCCTATAGGGTTGTCTCCAAAGGCTAGAATCGAGCCCGCTATCAGCAGCTTTGAGAGAGGTGGGTGCTCGTTGTTGACTGAAAGACCTCGTAAAAGCTTTCTAACAGCGGGTATGTAATGGGCTTCATCGAAAACAAACCCGCACTCGGTTGGAAACCCGCCGGCCGGGCTTTCAATGCATCTTTCCACATCTATGGTTGGGCTGGGCGTGTTCATGATTGCAAGCCTGAGTAAGAACGTAACTAAAAAGACGGCTAAAGCTATTTTATAGTGGAACTCTAAACGCCTGTAAACTTTCTGCAAAGCTATCAAATACTCATCCCCCTGTCTTTACACATGTAGGGCCCAACTAGCCTGTATCCCAGCCTTCTGTAATAGTTTCGAACCCCTACACCGCTTATGACGGCAACCCTGTCAAGCCCATGCTCGTCGAAGGCAACCCGCTCAGCCTCCTCCATCAACAGTCTTCCAAAACCACGGTGCTGCGAGGTTGTCTCATCAGGCTCTGTGCCAACAGGTTTCATCTGACCGTACACATGCAGCTCCCTGACAAGCGCCGCGCCCTCCAGCTCATCCGTCAAAGTTCTTGGAGGTATCCTTAACCTGATGAAGCCGAGGAGTGCATCCGACTCCGGGTCGTCGTAGGATATGAAGTATTCCAGACCGCCTGACGCCCTGTAAACATATCTGTTGCAGACCGCCCTGTTCGGGTTAACAGGCCTTTTTCTATGTCCATGCTCCCTGCATCTAATGCACCTGCAGCCGTCGCCAACAAGCGACTCAACCTTCTGACGGAGATTTGGCGTCCTCAAGCCGTCCAGAACCGTTTTAAGAGGGATTTCACGCTGTATCCTCGAAATTCTGACGTAGGGCGGCACCCGACGCATAAACTCCGCTAAAACACTTACCAACTCATCCTCCTCATAGGGTTTATACTCCCCTCTCCTCCACATCTCAGCAAGCTCGGTGCCCGGTAGGACGAGAGTTGGATAAATCTTAAGCTGGTCGGGTCTGAACCGCTCGTCGTCGAATATTCTTAACAACATCTCTAGGTCCTTGCTGGGGTTTGAGCCTGGCAGGTTAGGCATAACATGGTAACAAACTTTAAAGGACATATCCTTCAAGTCTGCAGTCGCCTCAGCAACATCTTCAACACTGTGTCCTCGGTTAACAAGCCTCAGAATATCGTTGTCGAGCGCCTGAACCCCTATCTCAACCTTCGTGACGCCCATCTGGACAAGGTTTTTCACAATTCCCCCCTTAGCCCAGTCAGGTTTTGTCTCAACCGTTATACCTGAAACATGTATACTTGATGATTCCGCCAAAACCAACGCTTCTTCAAGAGAGTTTGAGGGGACACCGTTCAAGGCGTCTAGGCAGTTTTTTATGAAACTTTTCTGGAAAGTCTGCGACGTCGCGGTGAAGGTTCCTCCAATTATGATTAGTTCAACCTTGTCGACGGGGTGTCCAAGCCTCCTATATTTTTCAATAGATGTCTGGACTTGTCTCTTAGGGTCATAGTTGACTGATGAGGCGTTTTTCACGACTGCCTCCTCACCGGTGTAGCTCTGGGGTGTGCCCCAAGCGGCACCACCGGGGCAGTAAACACATTTTCCGTGAGGACATGTGTAGAGTGGGGCGACAACCGTCACCACAGCCACACCTGAGGCGGTCTTGACAGGTTTCTTCCTGAGAAGCGGCTCACCACGGCCCACTAGCTGGGCAAGCTCCAGGTCTGAGGGATACTTGGGTAGCCTGAGCTTGACCGCCAGCTCTTTCTTTAACCGCTCGACCTCAGCTCTCTGCATAACACCGGAGGTCAAACCTTTCCAACCACCTTTTTAACCCGCCTACATATTAAAGAAATTTCTTTCAAGGCGTAGAGAAAACGAGGGCCCAATGGGCCTGCAAAAACAACCTCGTCATACCCTTTTTCAACCAGGGCTTCTACAAGCTCCTCAAGCTTTGCAGGCTTCCCCCACACACAGAACCTGTCCACCCACTCGCCGTCGGATACTCTGTAGAGGCTCTCCCAATCACCCTTGTCCAAGATTTCCACAACTCTACGTCTAAAATCCTCCTCCAAACCTATCTTCGACAGGTACTCCGGGCTTGCTCCGGCCATTAGGTATGCGGCGAAGGGGACCGCGGTCTTGCGTGCCTTAGCGGCGTCCTCGTGGACGGATATTATCAGGTATGCGGCTTTCCAGAATTTCTCCGTTGTTCTACTCTTTAACCGTATGAGTGTTTTCTCCAACATCTCCCTGTCGGACCAGTTTACTAGAACTCCGTCTGCAACGGAGGTGGAGGCGTCCAGCATCCGAGGGCCCTGGGCACCGACCAAGACCTTGATGTCATCTGCCCTGTATGTGTTGAGAACACCTTTCGTGGACAGGGCGTGCTTTATTTCGGCCACGGCCCTCATTACTGTTTCAACAGGCCTCACTCTCTCAATCCCCAGCCTGCGAAGGGCCATCTCATCTCCCGCGCCGACGGCCACTCTAACCCGATGTGGGGCGAGCTCCCACAGAGATGCAGCAGCCTGTGCTATTAGGAGAGGGGGCATTGTGTAAGGGTTTAGGACCGCCGGCCCTATCACAACTTTTTTGGTGTGCAGGGCTATGGCCGATAGGGAGACGAGCGAGCTGCGGTTGAAGAAATGTTCGCTGACCCAGATTCCGTCAAAACCCGCTTTCTCAACCATTTTGGAGGCAATAGCCAGCTTCCATATTGGGTCCTTCGGCACAAGCTCAATGGAGAAGAGAGGTCTCACACCCTCTCACCCCTTAAGACCCTTGCTGTCTTCTCAGGCTCGCAGAGCCTGCAGGCCCTAGCCAGAAGCCTCAAAGCCTTCCGCGTGGAAAGACTGCCCTCGAAATATACCTTGGCAACGGTCCAGCCGAGCTCCACCGGAACATCGTTAAGGTTAACACTCGACATCAAAACCTCGAGCAACGCCTCCGCCCTACCGACACGGCCCATTACCCCGACCTATGCCAAACACTATAAAAAAATAAATTAGGGTTTCAGGATTAAAAATTAATGCCCGGTTTCAGCTCCCCCCGTGCTAAACTCCTCGGTGTTGTCTCAAAAAGTGCTTATGTTTACGGACCCTCTGAGGTCAGGGAGGGGACTTTCATCGATGAAAAAGTGACCTTAGGATATCCTCTAAGAAGCAGGCTGTTGAAGTCATTGGCTGAGGAAGGTGATTTTGACGATATTTTGGACAGGGCCAGCTTGGGGTGTTTTATCGGCCCTAACTGCATAGTTAGGCGCGGGTGTATTGTCTACGATGATGTCATGGTTGAGTCCAACGTCGAGATGGGTCACAACGTGTTGGTGAGGTCTGGGACGGTGATTAGAGATGGGTCGAGGATTGGGAGTAACACGCAACTGGACGGAGCGGTTATCGTAGGTAGGAACGTCAACATTCAGTCAAACGTCTACATACCACACCTAACCAAGATAATGGACAACGTCTTCATAGGGCCTAACGTCGTAATGACCAACGACCCATACCCCGTCTCCTCACCTTTGAAGGGCCCCATAATAGGGCCCAACACAATAATCTGCGCAGGATGCATCATTCTGCCCGGTGTCGAGATAGGTGAGGGAGCTGTTATTGGAGCAGGTAGCGTTGTGACTAAAAACGTACAGCCACATGATGTTGTCTATGGTGTGCCAGCTAAACGGGTTTACTCGAGAGAGGAATATTTGCGAAAGAAGGCGGTTTACGACAGGGGCGCATCGGGTGTGTAATGCTTAAAAACAAGCGGTTCAGACATTATGTAGGTGAGGAAGAGGAAGCAATAATGGGAGAGATATGCTCTACCTGTGGATTGCCTAAATCGATATGCGTATGTACTACGATAAGCCGTGAACAACAGAGGGTTAAGATAAAAATCGAGAGAAGGAAGTGGAACAAGCCGACGACAGTTATCGAGGGCTTAAACGGAACAAAGAAGGACCTTCAGGAGATTGCGTCGAAGCTAAAGGGTGTTCTCGCCTGCGGTGGGGTTGTCAAAGACGGACTGATACTTCTGCAGGGTGACCACAGGGAGAAGGCTAAAGATGTCCTCTTACAGCTCGGGCTCTCGGATGAGAACATTGAAGTGATTTAGGCTGCGACGCTTTCCAGCATGTCTTTAAGGCCCTTAAACCTGTTTCTCACCGTTACCTCTGTTACACCAGCCGCCTTTGCTATGTCTTTCTGAGTGAGGTTCTGGGTTGTCTCCTGACACGCCATGTAGAGTGCCGCAGCAGCTATTCCTATCGGGTCCTTACCCACAGTGGCCTTCCTCTTCACGGCCTCGTTCAAAATCCTGAAAGCCTCCTGCACGGTCCGCTGGTCAAGCCCAACCTTTGAAGCGATCTTGTTCACGTAAATAGAGGGGTCGGAGACCGGCACCTTTAGGCGGAGATGCTTAAGAAGGAGTCTATACCCCTGTGCGATGGTCTTACGTTTAACCGCCGGATATGCTTTCTCAAACTCCCTCAAATCCCGCGGCATCCCCAGCATCCTGCATGCAGCGTACGCCGCAGCAGCCATAATTGCCTTAATCGACCTACCTCTGACAAGGCCCGCCTTCAAGGCTCTCCTGTAAATCAGCATCGCTCTTTCAGCTGTAGGCTGTGAGAGACGCAGTTTGTCAACATACAGCTGTAGTATGTTGACAGCCTGCTGGAGGTTTCTCGTCTCGCTGGAGTTAACCTGGGATGTTGCGTCAAGCTTTTTGAGCCGCAGCATCTTCTCCCTAGTTTCCTTGGAAAGTTTCCTACCCGCTGCATCCTGGTCTACGCGTTCTATAACGGTTGATAGGCCGTGATCACGATACATCGGGGAAAGAGGGGCTCCTACCCTGCTCCTGCTCCCCTCCTCCTCGTCGAGATTTCTCCACTCAGGCCCTCTGTCAACATCCCTCTCCTGAACAACAAACCCGCATTGGGGGCATGTGACCTCGCCGGTCCTCTGATCTGTGATTAGAAGTTCATTTCCACACTCCGGACAGAACTCCATTCCTCTCCAACTTTTCTTTACCATTTTATCCTACCACCTGGGAAAGACATATAGGCATGGTTTTATTTTCCTTTTCTGCCTATAAGTCTTTCTACTACAGTTATGTTATGGCAGTATATAAGTATTTCTTGTTCGTGTTTCTTCAAAAATATATTCCGCGAAGTAGAGACGCCGTCCGAGATTTGGCACAGATACAGGTCTACAACACCCTGACCAGAGTTATGGAGCCTTTTGAGACATGGACGCCCGGCCTTGTCACGATGTATGTTTGCGGGCCAACTGTCTACGACGTAGCCCACCTCGGCCACGCCAGGACCTATGTAGCCTTCGACGTAATTGTCAGGTTTCTTGAGTACAGCGGCTACGTGGTAAAGTACGTCAGAAACATAACGGACGTAGGCCACCTGCGGGAGACAGGCGAGGACAGGATGCTTGTAGGTGCTGAGAGGCTTAAGAAGCATCCTATGGAGGTTGCAGACAAGTACATGATGGAGTTTTTCAAAGACATGGAGTCACTCGGAGTCAGGAGGCCTGACATACAGCCGCGGGCAAGCATGCACATACCTGAAATTATCGAGGCGGTTGAGAAACTCCTCGACAAAGGTTACGCATACAGGGTTGACGGAAACGTCTATTTTGAGGTAAACAAGGCCGGTGACTATGGCCAGCTCTCGAAGATAAAGCCCGAAGACCTCGTGAAACATAGGATAGACCCAGATCCGCGGAAGAAAAACCCAGCGGATTTTGCTCTCTGGAAGGAGGCACCGCAAGGATATCCTTTTTCGTGGCGTACCCCTTGGGGCGTCGGCTTCCCCGGCTGGCATATAGAATGTTCAGTGATGAGCATGAAGTATCTCGGTGAGAGGATAGACATACACGGAGGCGGACACGACCTTATCTTCCCACACCATGAAAACGAAATCGCACAGTCTGAGGCCTTGACGGGGAAAAAACCATTCGTCAGATACTGGTTACACACCGGCGAGTTAACGGTCGGAGGACGTGGGATGCACAAGTCCTACGGAAACTTTGTAACAATCAGAGACGCATTAAAGCAGTACAGCAGGGACGAGCTGAGAGTCTTCATCCTCTCTTCACACTACAGGACACCCGTAGACTACAGTGAGAGGATTATGGAGCAGGCTGTGGACAACGCCTCAAAAATAAGAACACTGCACGATAACTTGAGCATCCTAGCTGAGACGGCGCCCGAGAAGGATGGTGACAAAGAGTTTGTGAGAAGAGCTGCTGCGTTGAAGGAGAGTTTCATGGAAGCCATGCGGCAGGACTTTAACACACCCACAGCCCTTGCATCGCTCTATGAGTTCATAAAAACAGTCAACCTATACCTTGAGAAACACACACCCTCAAAGGGGGATGTGGTAACGGTAAAAGCGTTTCTAGAGGACATGTGTAGAATTCTTGGTTTTCTCGAGGACCGTGGTGAAGCCCCCAGCCATTACGCCCCTTTGTTGAAGCTATTGCTGGAGGTTAGGAGGGAGCTTAGGCGACGCGGCATCTACGATTTGGGTGATAGGATTAGGGCGGAGCTGGCTGAAGTAGGCGTCATTGTGGAGGATGTGAAGGACGGTGAAAGGGTGAGGGTTGTGAGGTGATTGTGTGAAGGCTGTACTCCTTGCAGGTGGTTACGGAAAGAGGTTGAGGCCTTTAACAGACTCGATTCCCAAGCCGTTGCTCGAGGTGGCGGGGAAACCTATAATTGTATGGCAGATTGAGTGGCTGAAAGGGTACGCCATCAGGGAGTTTGTGGTATGTGCAGGCTACTTGAGGGAAATGATAGTTCAGACTTTAGGAAGTGGTGGAAAGTTCGGGGTTAGAATCGGATACTCTGTTGAGGACGAGCCTCTAGGCACAGGTGGAGCGCTTAAAAACGCTGAACACCTCCTTAAATCCGACAGACAGTTCATCGTAGTCAACGGAGACATATTAACAACACTAAACCCGTTAAAGATGACCGAGCTTCTCGACAACTGCGTTGCATGCATCGCGTTAACGAGGCTCCCCTCGCCCTACGGCATAGTGGAGTTCGATAGCGTAAGCCATAAGGTTAGCAGGTTTGAGGAGAAGCCGCGGCTACCTAACTACATCAACGCCGGGGTCTACGCCTTCACCGCTGATATATTTAAGTATCTGCCTGAAAAAGGGGACTTGGAAAAGCACACTTTTCCGAACTTGGTTGAAAGAGGGCTGGTGTGCGCTCACCCATATGAAGCGGAATGGATAAGCATCGACAGCCACAAGGATTTGGAGGAGGCTAAAAGGGTTGTCAGCCGCATTCAGCCGTTGCCCTGAAGCCTTTTAGCCATGAGTATTGCGTCTTCCCCGTCAGCGTAGTAGCGGCGTAGAATTTCTCTTTCCTGAAAACCCAGCTTACGGTAGAGCTCGATAGCGGGTAGGTTCGAAACCCTCACCTCGAGATATGCCTCGTCGCAGCCGTACTCGAACTTTAAGGCCTTTAAACTCCTCCTCATCAACTCCTCCGCGATGCCTCTCCGCCTATACTCCGGCAAGACGGCCAGCGAGACTATGTGTCCGGCCCGCTTCACCTTTAAGAAATCCAATTTTGAAAAAATCCTCTCAACCCTGCACATAACATAGCCGACAATCCGTCCGCTGTGCACAGCAACCCAGAAAGCCTTAGGATAGTTTTTGGCCAGCTCCTCGAAAAAGCCATAGGTGTAGTTCTCGGGTAGACATATCCTGTTTATATCCATAACGCTAAGAATATCTTTCTCTGTAACAGTTCGGAACTCTATCTGCATAGGTCTGTGTTTTTCAGACTCCAGCATTGAAAAGACGGCCTGTTGGCAACTATTAAGATTTGTAAGTCTACGTTATTAGGAGTATTTCTGGGGGTGAGAAGAGCCTTATGGGAAGCATCTGGCCGAGACCCCTGCTGACGTATAGACTCCCGCCTTCCGGAAAGCTGTACAGCCCTCTGGCGTATCTTGAGTTCGAGTAGACGGCATATCTCCCAAGGTAGAGACCGCCGTGTGTATGGCCTGCCAGCATCAGGTATGGACCCTCGGAAAAGTCTGCGGCGTTAGGGTCATGAGACACAACCAACCCCTCCAACCTAACCCGAGGATACGTTCGGTCGTCATTCCAGTCAAAGCCATAAACCCTGCCCAATATATTGGACGGCATATAGCCGGCCAGCTCAACGTATCCCATACTATCCAGAATCTCACGCACTCTTCCTGCATAGCCGCTCCAGTAGTCATGGTTACCTAAGACGTAGAATTTCTCAGCCGCCTGCACCATCCCCGCAAACCTTTCAAGAACACCGATGTCCCTTGTTAGCTCATCCACCATGTCGCCGCCCAACACCACTACGTCTGGAAAGAGCCCGTTGACTTTTTCGACAACGCTTTCCTCATACCGGCCTAGGTTGTGTAGATGGAGGTCTGGAAGAAAAACAACACGGGCACCGAGGCCAACGTCAAGATGGCTAATCGTAAGCCTGCCCACATCGTTCGCAGCAAAAGCCGTGAAGAACGCAATTCCGGCGGTCGATGCTATCAGCACACGCCTCCTCAAGCTGTTTCTAACATCCCCTTTTATAACACCAATAAATAGGTTGAACCATGCACATACGCGACACAGTCGTCGAGTCAAGATACTTCGTCATGCCGGGTGACACAAACTCCATAGGCACCTTGCACGGTGGGAGGATGATGTATTGGATGATTTCAACCGCAACGCTTGCATGCATAAGGTTTGGGCGTGGCGAGGCCGTGCTCGGAGCGTTGGACAGCCTTTTCTTCCTAAACCCCGTCAAGCTGGGCAGCATGGTGGTCGTCAAAGCATGGATAGAGTGTTCTGGAAAGGCGTCGATGGAGGTGGGGATACTGGCATACTCTGTAAACCCATTTAAGAGAGAGATTAGGCCCACTACCACATCCCATATGGCATTCGTAGCGGTCGACTCCACAGGGCGGCCGAGGAATCTACCCTTCTCGATAAGCCCTGGACCGGGGGAGGAACCAATATACGACCTGGCGTGTAAAAGGTCTGAGGAGAGGAAGAAAATCCTCAGCGAAAGGGATAGGCTGGTACTGGATATTGCGGAATATGCTCCTGACGCAAGGTATAGGATGAAGTCCTCCTATCTTGTCTCTATGGCCGACGCACCCTATGGTGGCTTGATGTTCGGGGGCAGGCTGCTCCACATTCTCGATGAGATGGCTGGAGCCCTCGGCTCAAGATACTGCGGCGACGTGGTTGTTACCGCCTCCGTCGACTCCACATACTTCTACAACCCAATTAGATACGGGATGATTATAGATGTCGAGACGGCGGTGACGTCCGTGGGTAAGTCCTCAGCCGAGGTTGCTGTAAAGGTGTTAACAGAGAACCCTGTCAGCGGAGTGAGACGTCACGCAACAACCACCTTCTTTACCATGGTAAGGGTTGACGGTGAGGGAAACCCCGTAGACATGCCCGAATACATTCCCGCAAATGAAGGTGAGAGAAGACGTCTGGAGGAAGCTGCTGTGAGGAGGGCTAGGAGGCTGGAAATGCGGAGGTTAGCAGAGGAAGCGGAAAACCTCCACAGGGGGCTGGTGAGCTATGACCTTTGAGGTTGGCATTTGCCTGAGAAGTTTCGACATCGGCCCACAGGAGGCTGCGCTGACGGCGGGGTTGGCCGAGAGGCTTGGGTTCACAAGTTTTTGGATGACGGAGGAGATGGGGCGAGGCTCTCCCCCTGCACTGGCCATGGCTGCAGCCGGGACATCCAAGGTTAAGCTGGGTACAGCCATCATAAGCATCTACTCTAGGACCCCTATGACCACGGCCATGGAGGCCATTTCACTTCAGGAAGCGTCCAGCAACCGTTTTATCTTAGGCCTCGGTGCCGGCGGGGCCGGTATCACTGTCAGAGGACATGGTGTAGAAGCATCAGGGACGGTTGAGAGAATGGATGAATACATTTCTATCGTCCGCGGCTTCATTTTAGGGCAGAGGGTCAACTATCAAGGCAGGTTCTACAAAGTATCAGACATCAGGCTCTGGGCCCGACCTACAACGCCGCCGCCAATATACCTTGCAGCCCTCAACCCGAAAATGCTTGAGCTGGCGGGGAGGGTGGCGGACGGCCTCCTGCTCAACATGTTCGACCCAAAAACCCGCAGCTACGTCGAGGAACACCTCAACAAGGGCCTTACGAAAGCAGGCAGAAACCCCGCCGAGTTCAAAAGATTTTCGTTTGTCCTCGCAGCGGCCACCGATGAACCTGATGCAATCGACGCTCTGAAAAAATCTGTCTGCTTCTACCTTCTGGCGCCCGGCTACAGGCGTCTGGTGGCGGAAGCCGGTTTCGGTGACGTTGTGGATAATGTTAAGGATGTGTACAGCTCCAAGGGGCTGGACTCTGCTGCAAAAACAATTCCAGATGAACTGGTTGAGAGAGTTGCGGTTATATGCAAACACACCGTTGCCGAAAGGCTGAGGGAATATGCTGATGCGGGCGTAACGCCGCTAATATACCCTCAGCCCAGGAAGGGGGCGGAGCTTAGAGACATCCTCCATATTCTCCAAGCTGTCGGTGGAGAAATTAGCTTATATCGAGGTTAGAACTGTAAATACATTTGAGAGATATGGCTGTTTTAGGGCTTTTCGAAGAGCTAACCCACCTCAGCAGGTTTGAGCTCGGCGGCAAAGGCTACGGCCTCGTCCAGATGAGCGCTATAGGCCTCCCAGTCCCACCCGGAATAATAATACTCACCACCGCATGCAAGGAGTATTACAGGTTGAACGGAAAAATTCCCGACGGACTGTTTGATGAACTGAGGAACAAGATTGCTCAGCTTGAGAAGATAACCGGTAAACGTTTCGGAGACCCTTCGAAACCCCTTCTTGTTTCGGTAAGGTCTGGAGCGCCCTACTCTATGCCTGGTATGATGGACACAATACTTAACCTAGGGATAAACGACAAAGTCGTCGAAGGGCTTGCAGCACTTACTGGAGACGAACGCTTTGCCTACGACGCCTACCGCCGGTTCATCCAGATGTTTGGACGAATCGCCATGGGTGTTAAGGGGGAGAGGTTTGAGAAGCTGTTGGAGGAGACAAAGGAGCGGCTGGGGGTTAAGCATGACATCGAAATCCCTGCCGAGGAGCTTAAGAAGCTGGTTGAGGAGTTTAAACGGATAGTGAGAGAGGAGACGGGTAGAGAGCTGCCTCAAGAACCCTTTGAACAGCTCAAGATGGCGGTTGAAGCCGTATTCAAGTCGTGGAACAACCCTAGAGCGAGGGAATACAGACGATATTACAAAATACCCGACGACTTGGGGACCGCGGTCAACATACAGATGATGGTTTTCGGAAACCTCGGAGCTGATTCAGGCTCAGGTGTCGGTTTCACACGCAACCCGTCCACAGGCGAGAAGAAGCTGTACGGCGAATACCTCCCCAAGTCGCAGGGTGAGGACGTGGTCGCGGGGATAAGGACACCTCTACCACTTGAAAAAATCAACCCAGCTATCTACAGACAGCTTGAGGAAATCTCGGTAAAGCTTGAGCGTCACTTTAAAGACATGCAGGACTTTGAATTCACTGTCGAAGACGGCAAGCTCTACATGTTACAGACACGTAACGGTAAGAGGACAGCCCAAGCAGCTGTCAAGATAGCTGTCGACATGATTGAGGAGGGGTTGATAACCGAGGCGGAGGGGTTGGCCAGGATAGACCCGCTTGAGCTGAACCAGCTATTGCACCGGCGTCTCCACCCCGACATAAAGGCTAAACCTATTGCAAAAGGACTTAACGCCTCCCCCGGAGCAGCATCTGGAATAGTTGTCTTCGACACCGAGGAGGCAGCCGTTCGCGGTAGCAGAGGTGAGAAAGTAATCTTGGTCAGGCCTGAGACAACCCCGGACGACATAAAGGGCATGATCGCTGCACAGGGTGTTTTAACCTCACGGGGAGGGATGACGTCACACGCCGCCGTAGTGGCCAGGGGGATGGGGAAGCCTGCGGTGGTGGGCTGTGAAAGCATCAGAATTTTCATGGAGGAAGGTTACTTCAGGACAGCGGACGGGCTTGTGGTCAAACACGGAGACCTTATAACAATCGACGGAGGGTCGGGCCAAGTCTTCCTCGGCGAGGTCCCGACAGTCGAGCCTGAGATGACGCCGGAGCTCCGGAAACTGCTCACGCTAGCCGACAAATACAGGCGGCTTGGTGTCAGGGCTAACGCAGACACACCAGAGGCCGCGGCTAAGGCGAGGGAATTCGGCGCAGAGGGCATAGGGCTATGCAGGACTGAAAGGATGTTCAACGCCCCAAACCGCCTTCCCATAGTTAGGGAAATGATTATGGCGGTCGATGAGGAGGGCCGGCGGCGAGCTCTTGAAAAGCTCCTACCTTTCCAAGTCGAGGACTTCAAGGAGATCTTCAGAGTTATGGCCGGTCTTCCGGTGACCGTCAGGCTTCTCGACCTACCTCTCCACGAGTTCCTGCCCCCGGCTGAAAAGATATTGACCGAGATGCTGGAGATGGTTCGACAGCCAGGCAAGGAGAAGGAGTTGGCTGAGATGCAGGCCCTGCTTAGGAAGGTGCAGCAGCTTCAGGAGCATAACCCTATGCTGGGCCACAGAGGGTGTAGGCTGGCTATACGTTACCCCGAGATCTACGAGATGCAGGTCAGAGCCATCCTTACGGCGGCCATCGAGGTAAGGCGTAGATACGGTGATACAGCGAAGATTCAGATAATGCTCCCCCTCGTGAGCGATTTGAACGAGCTGGTTTACTTGAGGAAGGTGGTTGACGCCACGGCCGAGAGGGTTTTCAAAGAGGTTGGTGAGAGGATTGAGTACAAGGTTGGGACGATGGTTGAGACGCCGAGGGCTGCTTTAACCGCGTCAAAGATAGCTGAGGTGGCTGACTTCTTCTCGTTTGGGACAAACGACCTAACCCAGACAACCTTCGGCTTCAGCAGGGACGACGCGGAGGCCAAGTTCATGGCCGACTACCTTGAGAAAAAGATACTGCCCAAAAACCCGTTCGAGACCTTAGACACTGAGGGGGTGGGCAGGCTTGTGAAGCTGGCCACCATGGAAGGCAAACAGGCCAACAGACATCTCGAGGTGGGTATCTGCGGAGAGCATGGAGGCGACCCCGAAAGCATCAAGTTCTTCTACAAAGCAGGACTGGACTATGTCAGCGCATCACCCTACAGGGTCCCGATAGCGAGGCTTGCGGCGGCCCAGGCGGCTCTAGAAGTGCTTGAGAAGATACCCGTCACAATTTAGGGTTCATCCACGCCTTCCTCTATTTGGGCTATTCGATAGCGGGCCATGTTGCCCTGCCCTGAACGGATAAGGTAGCCACGCTCAGCCAGTCTCGCCAGATAGGTCGAGACCGTGCTCAACGGAATATGCTCCCTATATTCGTGACGGTATGCTTCGGAGACCTCGCGGGATGTGAAGGCGGTGAAGGGGAAATGCCTCTCGATTACGTCCATCATCCTCGTGAGCTTGCTGGCCCTTCCTTCAGCAGGCGACTCTGACGGGCCTCCAACTAACTCGACAAAGTCCGCCAGCTGGAAAAGCTTCTCCCTGTTAAGGCTACCCTCAAACACGAGGGATATCTTATCCCCCTCAGCCGTCTCCACCTCGAACTTAACCCTCTTCCTCCTAGGCGTCAAGCCCACGGCCCACAGCCCTGCCTGGGATGTTTTTATGCCTATATCGGCATTCCGATTAAAGCACATACATAGAGCCTGCCAGCGTACTATCCACGGAAGGCCTGCAACCTGTAGACGCCTGGGCCGGAGGGATGTTAAGAGTTATAGTCAACCAGTAAACATGTTTGAACGGCATGGCTGAGACCTCATCAGTTTTTAGGCTGAAGCTTCCTTCAGCTGAATACTTTTCTGGGCTGATAAAGGCTATTTCATCCGTCGTGGACGAGGGCTCGTTCACAGCCGACTCCGAGGGCCTGAAGCTGACTGGGATGGACCCCGCACATGTAAGCCTGGTGAATTTCGTGTTAAACAAGGAAGCTGCTGAGGAATACGTCTGCGAAAAACCCGTGGAAATAAGGGTCAACATATCCGACCTGTTGAAGTTTTTGAAGAGAGCTGGCGACGAATCCCTCATCTTGGAGTATGACGAGCAGAGCCGCAGGCTCAAGCTTGTGTTCACAAACCCCACGGCCAGGAAGGAAAGAGTTTTCACCCTGCCGACACTGGAGTCCTCCGCAGGGCCAACCCCTGTCCCAAAGCTTTCATTTGAGGCAAAATGTAAGGTTTCTACACAGGCCTTCTACGAGGCCATCACCGACGCGGCACTCGTCAGCGACTACACGAGGCTAACCATATCACCACAGGCCCTTATCCTGACGAGCAAGAGTGACGTAGGAACACACCAGACAAAGCTGGAGAAAGACGGCAGCCTCATCTACGAGATATCAGCCGAGAAGGAGGTCGCCGCAAGCTTCAGCCTCACATATCTCGACAAAATTATGTCTTCCAGCAAGTCCATTAGTGAAGAGACTGGCCTTGAGCTCTCAACAAACAGACCGGTTAAAATAACGATGCCGATAACTGCGGGGAAGCTTGAGTTCCTTATAGCCCCGAGGCTTGAATAGGTCGCATCAATAACACCACCCACAACGAAAAGGAGGGTGGTTCAAACTTGAACATAATAAATGGAATACAGTACGGAGAAAAGAGGGGAAGGGGTTTGGCATGGCCCCAGACAGCAAGCCTAAGACCCCAGACACCGGGATTATATTGATGCGGCCCGCCGGCAGAAATCTGTACCGGCGATTATAAATAGAGAGCCCCCGGTGTGTATATGTTCTGGGGTTTTCCCCTTGCTGCCGGGGGCCTATCCCTGTGTCTAGGGCGTCGAGAGCTCTTTGATTCTTCGTATTAGTTGCCAGCACATCCGTCCGTTTGGTATGGTGTCATAGAATGTTATCGCAAGCCTGTCGAGCGCCTGTCGTAGCTGTCCATCGTATAGACGCCAGTGTTTCTTCCACCTAGACCTGACCGGCTTGTATAGGGCTAGGAGTTTCTTCAGCCTTCTTAGAGAACTTTTACTGAAGTCAGCGTAGACTATCAGCTCACTCAAGGCTTCCATAGCACTGTTCTTTCCCCGTATTCCCAGCTCGTCGACAAGCTTGCTGTAGGCCGGGTATCTCTTACCGGCCTCCTCAGATATCTGTTTCGCTAACGTCACCATCTGCTCCTCTATGGTTTTTATAGCTGGTTTCAGCATGTTTCTCTCACGTTCTGAGAGGGCTTTTGATTTGTTTAGTAGCTGTTGGTGGGACTTAAGCAGAGACCTGTAGCCAGCTATCATCCGGCGCATCACCAAGAAATTCTCGGAAACTCTGCGGAACCATTTCTCCTCCAAGGACATTA
>Ga0072500_125159_pt1 | contig 25638 bp, 23 predicted proteins | sample GBScelen77Swater_FD_63803 | JGI IMG/M metagenome (GOLD analysis project Ga0072500, IMG submission 63803) | Hot spring microbial communities from Great Boiling Spring, Nevada - cellulolytic enrichment S 77C v2 (version 2) | ecosystem: Environmental > Aquatic > Thermal springs > Hot (42-90C) ...
AGTTAAGTTCCAAAAATTTATTAACTCTAAAATTAATCTCGGATTAGCCGAGGGAAACCACAGAAATGTTTTTTTGAAAAAATTACTTAGCCTAAGAAGATAAGAGGTGAGAACTCGGTCGGTAAAATCTTGAAAAATTTGTTAAAGGGTTTTTAATATAACAAATGATAAAATTTCGGGGCGTAGCTCAGCTTGGTAGAGCACCGGCTTCGGGAGCCGGGAGTCGCAGGTTCAAATCCTGTCGCCCCGATGTTTTTTGGTAAATAAATTCTTTAACATCCCCTAAAATCCTTTTTTATGGTTATAACTCCGTGATTGGTTTGCAATGTTGTTTTAAAATACTTGTTTCCTTCAACAATACAAATATTTCGGCTGGTTTTAAGAAGCGTTTTATTTGCCCATTTTATGATATTTTCCAGTGTTTTTTTTTGGTCTTCACAATCTAAATAATATTGAGAGTTAGTCGAAGTCGTAGGAGAAATAGATTTTAATTCCTTTCTCTTTAGCGTATTCCTCTACTTGAGGTGAGGTTTGATAGGTTACGCAGAGAAGGAGTTTTTCTTCTGGAAATATTTTTTTGAGGCGTTCAACTTTTTTCAAGAAGGCATCTATGTCTGATTTTTTCAACTGGGTTTTTGCTTCACCCAGAATGACGATTTTTTTATCTCTTATTTTTGCCCTGCCAAGGATGTTTACCTCTTCATAATGTTGAGGACTAATTTCGACAAACTTTCTTACAAGCCGTCCTTCTATTTCGACTCCGAAGTTTTCTTTGAGAAGTCTGGGGAGGGCCTTGTAGGCTCTGTCTTCTAAGGAATAGCCAATAGCATGGCTCAAACCACCGAGTTGTTCCCTTGTAATCTTGTGTTCTTTTATAAGGCAGTTTAATCTTTCTTCAGTTTTTTTCTGGGCTTCAGCAAGCTGGTCTACCCTGATAGCAAGCTGATTTAGTCTTTCTTCAGTTTTTTTCTGGGCTTCAGCAAGCTGGTCTACCCTGATAGCAAGCTGATTTAGTCTTTCTTCAGTTTTTTTCTGGGCTTCAGCAAGCTGGTCTACCCTGATAGCAAGCTGATTTAGTCTTTCTTCAGTTTTTTTCTGGGCTTCAGCAAGCTGGTCTACCCTGATAGCAAGCTGATTTAGTCTTTCTTCAGTTTTTTTCTGGGCTTCAGCAAGATCATTTACCGATTTTGTTAGTTTTTCTATTTCTGCTTTGAGTTCAAGGAAATCTTCCCTTTTTACGATTTCACCAAGGAATTTAACAAGTTTAATAAAGGCGGTTTTTGTTTTAGGGTCTAATTCTTCTAAGGTTTCGTAAAGGTCAATCGGTATTACTTGCATTTTATCTGGTCCTCAAGTTTATCTCATAGTAAATATTAAGCTTAAATTTAAAGTTTATCAAGCCCTTTTTATATTTTTTGTGGTTACTATTTTGATATGACTTTAATGTTTCTCATCTTAGAGAAAAGCTAAAAGAAATTCATGGAATCCGTTTAAGTTAAGAGACTTTAAGACAAATACTTATTAAAGGCGGTTTACACGAACCAAGGAATAAAAGAAGGCTATACCGCAGAAAGAGAAGGATGCCAAAGGCTGAACTTCTTGTTTAGATGGATTCTTCTCAACATAGATGGCTTGAGCATATAAGTGAGCCCTGTTGGTTTGTTGCTATGATAGATTTCATGGAGAAGGGGATTGAAACTAAAAAACTGAAAACTAAAGATGTAACATTTCAGACTGGGAATAAAATGTGATATATCTTTAGTAATAACAAGCCCTTTTTTATTTTTTCTTGGCTTTCTAATAGTTATTGAACTTTATTGTCGATGATTTTTGGTAGAAGAATAGAAAAGTTGTGATAAATTAATAAAAATTTAGAAAAGAAATTCAGGTTAAGGGTGTTACCTTATGGAGATTGCTTCAATTCCTAAGGCTTTTGAACTTTATAAAGGCTTAGATGAACAAGCTTTTTTTATAAAAATGAAAGTATTTGTTCCAGACAGACCAGGCTCTTTGGCAAGGCTTGCTGAGCTTTTTGGCAAAAACCAGATAAACATCGTTTATTTCTACTACAACCGGTCTGAACATCCTAACAGGGTTATCATAGAAGGTAAGTTTAAGGATATAAGTTCCTGGGATAGAGTTTATCAAAGTTTAGCAGAGCAAGGCTTTTTTGAAGAAATCTATCAAGAAAATTTTGAGATTACCGAGCCCGAAGGGGTTTTTAAACTGGCTATATTTGTAGAAAATAAGCCAGGCACCTTAGCAACCATCGCTAAACTGCTAAAAGAATACCAGGCTAATGTGGTTTACATGACCTTTAATGAATATCTTTCTGAAAACAAGGCTATTATTGCTTTTTATCTTTCAGAAAAACAAAAGGCACAGGAACTTTTATATTCTTTAAACCAAGCAGGTTACCATTATAGCTTAGAGTATTTAGGGAAAGAAGAAGAAACCAATAGGCTTTTAGGATTAAACCTTCTTGAAAGGTTTTATTTTAACCTAAGAAAAGTCCTTTCAGAAGAAGAGGTAGCAGAAATAAAAAGATTGATAGAGGCTTCTAAGTATCTTTCTGAAAGTTTGATTAACTTTAATAAAGAGGCTGGAAAAAACTTGGAAGCCGGTGAAGTTTTCGGAAACATCCTTAACTTTGCCATTTACTCAAGGACAAAGATAGGTCCTAACTTTTCTTTTACACGTTTACCCAGCATCCCTTTAGGAGACGCCATCCTACACACCTTTAAACCTCCTACTGGAGGAAACCTTTATGTATTTCAAGTAGACCATGAATATTATCTGATAGACACCTGCTACGGTATTTACTATCAAGACATAAAGGACATGTTTTATAAGCAAGGGATAGATCCTGAAAACATCAAAAAAATTTATCTTTCTCATGCTGACGCAGACCATGTAGGACTTACAGGACATTTTGAAGAGGAGTTTCAGACCGAAGTATGGTGTCATAAAGATGCCTTAGGGGTTATGGAAAAGGAAAATCGAGTTTATGGGGTCCCTACCCCGCTTTATGAGCTTAATCATTATTTTACCATTTTGGTAAACTATTTTACCAAGACTAAATTTCCTAAAAATCCTAAGGTGTTTAACCATCAAAAGGTTTATGAAACTTTAAACGGTTTTCCGGTGATAGATTTTTTTAATATAGGAAGTCTAAAGTTTAAGGTTATAGAAAGTTTAGGTGGGCACATCCCAGGACAGGTGTTTTTCTTATGTGAAGAATTTGGCCTTCTTTTTACTGCAGACTACCTTCTTTATGTCCCCAGTCTTACAGAAGAAGAAAAAAAGGTGCTTAACATACCTAAATTTTTGATGACAAGCACCAACGCTAACTCATCTCTTTTTAAAAAAGAGATGGAACTTTTGAAAGTTTTGGCAAAAAACCTTGATGAAAAACTTAAAACCCAAGGTAGAGGCCTTATTATTTTCCCGGGGCATGGAGACTATTATCCTGCACGGGTCCTTTAATAGGGTAAAAGACAGGTAGATGAAAATTAAAGCCTTTATTCTTGCAGCAGGCTTAGGCACAAGACTCCGTCCCCTCACTGAAGAACTACCTAAGCCTCTTATTCCCTTATTAGGAAAACCTATCATCGAATACGTATTTAATAATATAATTAAGCTAAACCCTGAAGCTGTGGGGATAAACCTACATTACAAACCAGATAAAATTTTAGATTGGGCAAAAAGGTTTCCTTATAAAGGATGGTTATGTTTTTCTTATGAAGAATGCATTTTAGGTACCGGAGGAGGTTTAAAAAAAGCCAGCAAATTTTTAAAGGATGCCTTGTTTGTAGTGCATAACGCCGACATCCTTGCAGAAATAGATTTAAAAGAGGTTGTTAAGTTTCATTTAGAAAAAGAGGCTGTAGCTACTTTAGTGGTAAAACCTAATCCTTTAGCGAATAAAGTTTTCATAGACGAAGAAGGCAGGTTTTTAGGGGTTGAACCCTTTTATCCCCCTCAAAAGTTTTATCAAAAAACCGGGTTTACCGGTATAGCTGTTTATAGTTCTAAGTTTTTAGATTGCTTGCCTGAAGGTCCGTCTTCGGTTTTAGACGGATGGATAGAAGCCTTAAAAAAAGGCTGGCCTGTTTATACCTACGAATTAAAAGGGGTATGGTTTGACATAGGTAACCCTGCTTCTTATTTAAAAGCCCTTGTACATCTCTTAAGAATCCAAGGAGAAAACTTATATCTTTGTCCAGGGATAAATACAGACGGGGTTGAGTTTCAAGGCTATGTTTCGATAGAAGAGGCTTATCAGCTTAAAGAAGGAAGTTTTTTAGAAAACGTGGCAGTAATCTTCCCTGGGGGTAAAGTTTCAGGAAGTTTTAAAGATGGAATTTTAGGGAAAGATTTCTTTATCTCGGTCCCAAGGGAAGCATTTTTACAACCTTCTGAAGAAGGGTTTTTGATAGGATATGGAGGTTCTGACAGAAGATTTTATCGAAAAAACGGTTTAATTAAGATGAAGGTAGACCATATAGACGATGATTTTTTTAGAACGGTAGAATACCAAAAGTTTTTAAAGAAAAATGGAGTAAGGGTCCCTTCCATTTTAGGGGTTTATTCAGAGAAAAAAGAGATAATTTTTGAAGATTTAGGAGATCTATCCCTTTATACTTGGCTAAAAGGCAAGAAAAACCTAAATCTAATAAAAAATATGTATCAAGCCGTGCTCGATGAGGTGGTAAAGCTTCATACCATTCCTTTAGACCGTTCTTGCTTAAAAATGTTTAGGGTTTTTGATTATGCTTATTTCAGATGGGAAACCAATTATTTTAAGGAAAAGTTTTTAGAGGCTCTGGCAAAAATTTCGGTTAACCAAAAATTAGAGGAAGAGTTCGAACGGTTAGCAAAAACATCAGATAGTTTCCCTAAAAATCTGATACACCGAGATTTACAATCTCAAAACATAATGATCAAAAAAGGTCTTCCCTATCTTATAGATTATCAAGGAGCAAGGATAGGCCCTGCTGGTTATGACATAGCTTCTCTTCTTTGGGACCCTTATTATCGACTTGAAAAACAACTCAGAGAGGAGCTTTTGGAATACTATATAGAGACTCGCCAGAAAAAAGACCCAACCTTTGAAAAAGACATATTTTTAGCCAGCTTACCCTATTTAAGAGTGCAAAGGCATCTACAAGCCCTGGGGGCCTATGCAAATTTAGCCTTGTTTAAAGGAAAAAAATATTTTTTAAAATTTATTCCTCAAACCCTTGAATACCTAAAAGAAGAAGTAAAACTATTAAGACTTTTTCAGTTGGAAAACACGCTTAAGGATTTAGAAAAAGAAATGGTGGAGCCGGTGGGACTTGAACCCACGACCTCGTGAATGCCATTCACGCGCTCTCCCTCTGAGCTACGGCCCCAGATAAGGTTGAAACTTTTTATAAAATAACCTGTTTGTGTGTTTTGTCAATATCTAATCTTTTAAAATTTTTATTCCTCATTCTGGGCTTTTTTTAAGGTTAAATAGTCCTTTATCTCCTTTAAAAGTTGGGCAGGATTTTTAATAGGGTATTGGATATGGGTTATAATTTCCTCTAAAGAGACCCCTTTTACCGAAAGTCCGGCAAACTTTTCTTTTAATACCTCCGGGGTTTCTATAGGATATTTTAGTCCTTTAGATTTTTTAAGTACTAAATAAGCCCAAGGGATTTCTAAAGTTTTGGCTATGTCTTCTGCCACCACAGAACAATAATGTAGCAAGGTTTGGGCTTCATGACCTTGTTTAATCTCTTTGTAAGCTAATTTAGCGATACCTCCTGCGGTGTGAACCTTTAACTCTTTAACCTCTTCGTTAACCAATTCCTCAAAGGCTTTTATTTTTTGTAAAGCAAGCTCTGGGTCTGCCCTTAAGATATTTTTTACGGTGTTTTTAGTAAGCCCTACCTTTTCTGCGATTTCTTCGTCGGTTTTTACGTATTCTTCTTTTAAGACCACCACAAAGGCAGCCCTGGCTAAAGAGGGTAACCAAGTAAGGGTTCTAAACTCAGCAAGCTTGCTAAGACCACCTAAAAGGTCTATGGCTTTAAAAAACACACGACTAACCAAATGCTCTAACTCTGCCTCTGAAACGGTAGGACTACTTATTTGTATAACCATCGTTTCCCCCCCTTTTTTATTTTTGAGAAATAGGTTCCTTTATTACCACCAACCCGGTTTCAGTAATTTCAAGAAACCGGGTTTTGGTGTCATGACCACACATCCTGCAACCATCTATCCTAAACAGTCTTACTATCTCTCCTATTTCTTTTTTATACATTTTGGCTTTAAAACCCGAATCGATAAGCTCCTTAGCTAAAACCATCGTTCCATCAACTATATGACCCACGGCATATCCACCGGCAGCCTCAGCGGTAAGTTCTTCATGTCCACTTCTTTTTTGAGATACAAAAAGGGCTGTTTGATACCACTTTTTCATAAAATTATAAAGCCTTCTCACCACATTTCTGGCTAACATTTCTTTCGTCTCAAAAAGACCGGTTACTGAGTCTATGATCGTAAAGTTGGCTTTATAGGTTTGAATGGCATAAGCTAAGGTAGCTAAAAGGTCAGGGAGGCTTTCCCTAAGTTTGGTTGAAGAAGCAGCGTCTATAAGAATGAGATTGTCCTCAAAATCCTTAAAATTTAGGCCCATAGCATTAGCTCTAAGCTCTAAGGAAGCGGCTAAAAAATTAGCCGGAGTTTCTACCGTAATAAAAGCTACCTTTTCTCCTTTAGAAGCTTGTTTGACAGCAAATTGTTCTACCATTAAAGACTTCCCTGTATCAGAGACCCCGGTGATGTTAAAAACCGAATAAGCAGGAATTCCTCCTAAATGTTTTTTAACCAACTTGCCGTTTTCTGAAACCACTATATAAAAAAGGGGGTCAAGCCCTTCTATTCCTGTAGGAACACCGTAAAGTTTAGGTGCCTTTTTTAAAGCCTCTCCACCCTTATAGATGGATTTTAGATCAGGTTCCCCTATTCCGTAGAGATTCTCCTTTTTTTCTTGGGTCTTTTCCATCTTTTAACTCCTTACCGGTTTTTATAAAAAAATAAGTTTTATATTATTCTTTTTCAAGAAAGAAAAAACTTATTTAGCTAAGAAAATAGCAGAAAACAGAAATTTTTAAAATCTTTGGGGACATCTGGTGGTACCTCTTAAAACCTAAAGAGAAAAAAATACATGTATGAAAATATCTTAACCATACTTGAAATAAGAGCTCTTAGGTTTCATTTTTTTTGTGAAAAAAGTTTCATTTATATGGATTTCAATAGTAATAAGATTACTTTAAAAAAAAGTCCTTTAAGGTTGATTTTTTAGCAAAAAATGCTAAAGATTTAACTTGTTATTTGGTTAACTAAAATCATTAAGGGGGTTAACTATGGAGGTGTTTTTAGCGGTTTTTCCTCTTTTGGTGGTTTTTTTAGGGATGGTCTTTTTTCATCGCTCTGGAACCTTTGTTTCTATCCTTGGATGGGTGCTTGCGGTTTTGGTAGCGGTTGTTTACTTTAAGACCCCTTTTTTTGTGGCTTTAGGGGCTACTTATATGGGTATTGTCAAGGCCTTGGGCATAACCTTAGCCGTGCTTTTTACGATGTTTCTCATCTTTTTAATGAGAGAAACAGGGGACCTCAAAAATTTAATAGACTATATTAAAGGAATAGTAAAAACCAAGGAAGAACAAACCCTTTTTTTGGGAATGGGTTTTGGGTCCCTTAGTACTGCCCTTGGAATGGTTACCCCAGCGATGTTCCCCCCGATTTTCAGGATTTTAGGTTTTTCTCCAGTAGCTGCCATAGCTATCAGCATCCTTTGTTATGACCCGCTTACTTCTTTTGCCTTGTTTTCTATCCCGATTACCTTACCTGCTAAAGTAGCCCTTTCTTTTGGGATTAATCCTCCTGGTATAAATGGGCTTGAGGAATTTATCTGGGATTTTACGTTTAAAATCAGTCTTTTTTTACCTATAATTTCTCCTTTTTTTGCCTTTCTTATGATTTATACTGTGGGAGGTTGGGGTGCCCTTAGGAAAAACTTTTTACCTGGATTTTTATCTGGACTTGTCCTTTCCCTTTCTGCCCTCTTCTGTGCTTATACCAGAATTTTTCCTGTAGAAATCATAGGAGTAATTTCTGGTTTAGCTACGATGGTTTTTGTATATTTTTATTATAGGCTGAAAAACGTAAACGGACCAAGTAGCGAAGAGAGGGTACGTTTTAGTTTAGGTATTCTAAAATCGGTTTCCCCTTTTATCCTGCTTATAATCTTTTCTTTTATTGTAAACCTTGCTCCTATAAAAGCAAAGCTTGCCTCAGCCTTAGGAGATGCAGAGGTAATACATGTTTTTGCAGATAAAAAAGAAGACTTAAACATCCTTAGCAATGTATGGTTTTGGATTATGGTGGTTTCTATCTTTTCTATTTTTATACTTAGGCCTTCTTCAACTCAACTTAAAAACGCCTTTTTTCTCTGGATGAAACGTTCTTGGGGTCCGTTTTTAGCCTATTCTTTGTTTTTTGCCGTAGCCTTTATAATGGCCTGGTCTGCTATGGATGTAATCGATGGAAAACTCGTTCCTACACCTTATTTTAAGGACTACAACATGGACCGGTTGATAGCCCTTTTTCTTGCAAACACCTTAGGTGATTTATATCCAATTTCTGCACCTTTTTTGGGAGTTTTGGGGACCTTTGTAGGAGGAAGTTCTACTGCCTCTAACGTTCTTTTTGCCAAAATTCAGTGGGAGGCAACCCTTTCTACCGTAGGAGCCGGAGCCTTTATGTGGATTTACGCAGCCCATTCAGTAGGAGGTGGAATTGCTTCAGCCATAACTCCTGCTAAGATAACCAACGCAGCCGCTACCATCGGTGTAAAAGGTAAAGAAGAAGGACAGTTTATCAAAGCGGTCATTCTGCCAGTGCTTGCAATAACTTTAGTTTCTGGTATTTTAACGTTAATCTTTATAAAACTTTGGGGATAAACATGCAAACACCTCGCATAATAGTAACCGGCGGCGCTGGTTTTATAGGTTCTAATTTGGTGGAAGCCTTAAATCAAAAAGGAGAAGACCGTATCCTTATAGTCGACCATCTAAAAGAAAGCCCTAAGTGGAAAAACCTCTTAGGGCTTAAATTTTTAGACTATATCCAGAAAGATGAATTTTTAACCCGGATTGAACGAAACCATTTTAAAGAAGTTAAGGCTATCATTCATTTAGGTGCCTGTAGCGACACAACCGTTAATGATTTTGATTACCTCTATAAAAACAACTACCTGTATTCCCAAAAATTAGCCCTTTTTTCTTTATCACATGGGATAACCTTTATCTACGCCTCTTCTGCCGCTACCTACGGTGATGGTTCTCTTGGCTTTTCTGATAACGAAGACCTTATCCCTAAGTTAAAGCCTTTAAACCCTTACGGATTTTCTAAACAGCTGTTTGACCTTTGGGTTTACTATAATGGACTTACTGACCAGGTGGTTGGCCTAAAATATTTTAACGTTTTTGGGGAAAAGGAGTTTCATAAAGGACAGATGAGAAGCGTTGTTTTAAAGGCTTACGAACAGATTAAAAAAGAAGGAAAGGTAAGACTTTTTAAGTCTTACCATCCTGACTATCCTGATGGAGGACAGCTACGGGATTTTATTTATGTAAAAGACGCAGTAGAAGTTACCCTTTTCTTTTTAGAAAACCCAAAAATAAAGGGAATTTTTAACGTAGGAACTGGTAAGGCTCGTTCTTTTAAAGATTTAGTCACCGCTGTGTTTTCAGCTTTAAACCTTCCGGTTAATATTGAATACATAGACATGCCAGAAAATTTGAAAAAACAATATCAATATTTTACTCAAGCAGACATTACCAAATTAAGAAAGGTAGGTTATAATAAAGAAATGTATACCCTTGAGGAGGCAGTAAAAAGCTACGTTTCTTGGCTAGAACGACAAAACCTTTTTAGCCTATGGGGATAGACTATCTATCAGAGTTTTTAAAAAAAATCTTTCGTATTCCTTCAAGATCCTCTAAAATATCTGAAATAGAAGAAGACATCAAAGAGGTTCTTGAAGACTATAAGGAAGAAAAGGTTGTTTCTGAGTTTGAAGAAAGACTTTTCTTAAACCTCATAAACCTTAAAGTCATAGAGGTAAGAGAAATCGTCATTAACAGACAAGAGCTGATAGGGTTTGATCTATCTTATAGCTGGGAAGAAATCTTAGAGATTCTTTCTCGTCATCCTTTTTCTTTTTATCCAGTATATCAGAACGTTTTAGACCATTTGGTAGGATATGTATCTCTAAGAGACCTTGTAAGAGGTATTAAACAAAAAACTTATATTTGGCAAGACTGGATCAAAAAGCCTCTTATCATACCTGAAACCCTCTCGCTTATGCAGGCTATAGAAAAAATGGTGGAAAAACAAGAAGAAGTAGCTTTTGTAGTAGACGAGCTTTCAGAGATAACCGGAATGATAAGGTTAAAAGACATTTTGTATGAAATCATAAAGCCCTCACCTTCTTGTCCATTACCAGACTCTCAAGGCTGGTTGTTAGTCCCGGGCACTTTTAAGATAAGAGAAATAGAAAAGTGCTTTGGGATAGAATTATCTAAAGGGGATTTTGAAACCATTTCCGGGCTCATTATAGAACATCTTAAGCGCATTCCAACCTCAGGAGAAAGAATTTTACTTCCCTCTTTAGAAGTAAAAATCATTCAATCAGACGGAAAAAAGATAGAACTTTTAAAGGTTAGAAAAAGAGATGAAAACCCTGCTGGATCTTAATCTGCTTTTGTCTTTTCTTTCAGGAATTTTTCTTACCTTAGCTTTTCCTAAATGGAATCTTTGGCTGGTAGCTTTTTTGGGGTTGATACCTCTTTTTTGGAGTTTAAGCTTAGCTAAAAGTTCTATTAAAGCCTTTATCTATGGTTTTGGGTTTGGTTTTTTTCATTTTACCACTTTGCTTTACTGGATAGTCTATACTTTAACTAAGTACGGAGGACTGAACCTTTTTTTTTCTATGTTTTTACTCCTTATTGTGTCGGCTTATCTTGCCCTTTTTTATGCCTTGGGATTAAGCATAGCCTATAGATGTCAGCTTTTTAACCAGCCTACGTTGGTAAAAGGTTTTTTAGTAAGTTTTGTCTGGGTAGGTATAGAATGGCTTAGGGCTAACCTTTTAACCGGTTTCCCTTGGGGTCAGATAGGTTATGTGGCTGCTAATTTTTCTCCTCTTTTACAACTGGCTGAAGTAGGCGGAGTTTGGGTGTTAAGTTTTTTTCTGGTTTGGGTTAATTACTTTGGCTTTTTGTTGTTAACCAAAACTACAGAAACTAAGAATTGTTTTAAGGTTTTGATAAACCCGCATACCTTGGCCTTTTGTTTCTTAACTGTTTTGCTCTTGTTTTCTGGTTTTTATCTAAAGGTACGCTGGGAAAAACTGGTTAAAGAAGAGACTAAAGAGTTTAAAATAGCCCTTCTTCAAGGAAACATTCCTCAAGAAATAAAGGAATCTAAACAGATAGAAATCTCGTTTCAGGTTTACAGAAACTTAGCTTTAAATGTCCTTAAAGAAAAACCAGACTTGATTTTGTTTCCTGAAACAGCTTTTAATTTTTATTTTCCCTATGAAACCAAACCTACCGCTGAACTTCTTCTTTTCCTTGATGAACTTAAAAATGAGGGGAAAAAGTTTAACTTGGTCCCTCGGGTGGTTTTTGGAACTTTTAGATTAAGCTATACCCAAGGTCAACCTAAGGCTTATAACAGTCTTATCGTCTGGGATGGTAAGGATTTTGTAGACTTTTATGATAAGGTAAAGCTTGTACCGTTTGGTGAATATGTTCCTTTATTAGAATATTTCCCGTTTTTAAAAAAGATTTCTGTAGTAACCGATGTTCTAAAACCAGGTTTTTCAAAAAATCTGTATCTACCTTTAGATAATGGGTTCATCAAGGCCACCCCTCTTATCTGTTTTGAAAGTGCCTTTGGTGAGATTTTAAGAGAAAGGCTAAAAGAAAACACCCAGTTGGTCTATATCGCTACCAATGATGCCTGGTTTGGTCAAACTTCAGCCCCTTATCAACATTTTCAGATGGCAGTAGTTAGAGCAGTAGAGGCAAGAAGGTTTACCGTTCAAGTAGCCAACTCTGGCATCTCAGGAATAATAGACCCAACCGGCAAAATCCTTACCCAAACCCCCCTTGAAAAAGAAGCTGTGATTACCCATACCGTAAAACCTCTTTATCAACCTACCCTTTTCACCAAGACCGGACCCATCCTTGGCATAGTCGGTTTTGGGATCTTGGCTTTGATGGGATTGGTTGTTATTCTTCCTCGCAGATATCTTCCCAACCTTTAAAACCCTGTGGTTTAAATCCTAAAAATAAAAGCAGTCTTTTAACAAAAAACCTAAGCAACTCTTCTAAGGTTTTAGGCCTTTGATAAAATGAGGGCATAGCCGGAAAAATGACCGCCCCTGCTTGTAGACAAACTTCCATGTTTTTTAAATGGATTAGGTTTAAAGGGGTCTCTCTTACTACCAGAACCAAGGTCTTTTTTTCTTTAAGCATAACGTCTGCCGCCCTTTGAAGCAGGTTTCTTGAAACACCATGGGCAATAGCCCCAAGGGTGCCCATACTACAAGGTATGATAACCATCCCAGAATACATAGAAGACCCACTCGCAGGACCTGCGGTAATTTCTGTCTCTTGATATACTCTTGAGGCTAAGTTTTTAAGTTCCTGCCAAGAAGTGTTCAGCTCTGTCTCCCAAACCTTTTTTCCTGCCTCGGTAATGATAACCTCTGCCCTAACCCCTAAGGTCCTTAATTCTTGAAGAAAAACCTTGGCATAAACCGCTCCACTTGCCCCTGTTATCCCTACTAAGTATTTTTTTTCCATTTTTCCGCACTTTTTTTGGCTATTTGGTCTACTTTTTCGTTAAAAAGGTCTCCGCTGTGGGCTAAAACTTTTTTAAAAGAAACCTTGTGTTTTTGAAGAAGGGCATCAAGCCTTTCCCAGAGTTCTCTGTTTTTAACCGGTTTTCCGTCTGATGTCTTATAACCTCTTTTTTTCCAGTTAGGAAGCCATTCTGTAGCTCCTTTGATTACATACTCTGAATCACAAAAAATCGTAATCTCTGTAGGCTCTTTAAAAACTGAAAGACCTTGAATTACTGCCTCAAGCTCCATTTGATTGTTTGTAGTAAAAAAAGCCCCTCCAGTAATAATATGTTCTTTATCATCTTCTAAAATCAAAACCGCCCAGCCTCCAGGCCCAGGATTCCCTAAACAAGCACCATCTACATAAACCTTAACCATAAAAACCTAAAGAGGGTTGACTGCTTTATAACCTTTTAAGCAGCCAACCCAATCAATCTTTTAGTTTTAAACCCTAAACTTTTCTACAGAGGCCTTAAGTTCATTACCCAGTTTGGCAACCTCTTCGGTGGTAGCAACCACCTGTTCTACTCCAGCCTCTAACTCTTTAGTAGCATCAGCAACGCTTCCTACATCCTTTGCCATAGCCTCAGCCGTTACACTCATCTCTTCTGTTGCAGAGGCTATGCTCTGTATCATCTCTTGCAGCCTCTCAGCGGCATCTGCTATCTTAGCTAAGATATTGGCAGCTTCTTCAGAAAGCTTAGCCCCGGTCTCTACCTTTTCACCGATTTCATCTACCTCTCTTTTAACCTCAGAAACCACACTTTTTATCTCTCTTATCGTATTTGCTATCTCATCGGTAGACTTGTTGGTTCTTTCAGCAAGCTTTCTTATTTCTCCTGCAACCACAGCAAAAGACTTACCGTGTTCCCCAGCCCTTGCCGCTTCAATCGTTGCGTTTAAGGCAAGAAGGTTTGTTTGTTCGGCTACGTCTTTTATAAACTCTATTACGTTTTCAATGGCTTTGGTTCTTTCTTCTAAGGTATACATAACCTCTTTAAGCTTATCTGCGGTTTTTTCGATAATCTTTACTTCAGAGGCGGTTTTTAAGGTATAGTTTTCTCCTTCTTTTGCAATTTCGGCGGTTTTTTTAGATTCTTCTAAGATGTTGGTTGTGTTTTTAGCGATGTCAACCACAGTTATGCTCATCTCTTCGGCGGCAGAGGCGATTTGGGTTGCCTTTTGGGTCTGGTGCTCAATGCTTGACTTAAACTGCTTGGTTATGGCTGAAAGCTCTTCGCTTGAGCCAGCAAGGGCAACCGATACATGCTTAACCTCTTCGATAAGGTTACGAATGGCTAAAAGAGACTCTTTTAAGTCTGCACTCATAAGTCCTATTTCGTCACGGCTGTCCACAGCAACCTCAACCGCAAGGTCTCCTTCTCTAACCCGAGAAAGAGCTTGCCTAAGCTTATCGATAGACCTTCTGATAGAAGTAGTAACCCCAAATACAACTGTTATAGAAATTAGTACAAAAACTATACCAAAAACAACCAAAACTACAAAAAGTCTTTTTATTATAGATAAAACTTCAGATGCTCCTTCTTCAGCAGCATCGCCGTAAAATTTAACCAATTCGTCAAGGCTTTTTTCTATGACATGGGTTTTGGGTATTACTTCTTTTTCATAAAAAGCTATAGCTTCTGCTGTATTGCCTGCTAAGACAAGCTCAAGCGCTTTGTTGGTGACCTCTCTGGCAGAAACTATAGCATCTTCTACGGCTTTTAAACGTTTTTTTCCCTCCTCTGAACGGGTAGTGGCTTTGAGAAAATCTATGGCTTTTTTATATTCTTCCCGGGCTTTAAGTATAGCGTTATAATACTCTTTTCTTTTTTCAGGATTATTTGCTAAAAAAAGTTTGGTTATATTATAATGAACTCCTACCATGGCTTCTCTTCTTACCTTAGCGGCTGCAGTGATTTTATCAGCCCTTTCGTCTAAATCCTTTACGTCTTTATTTATGATATAAAGAGAATACAAGGTAAAAAAAGAAATACAGCCTACGATTAATAAAATAATTCCAAAACCAGCAATCAATTTTTTAGTGATACTCCAGTTCTTAAACATAGGTTTCCCTCCTTTTCATTAAATTGTTAAAAGACTTATTTTTTTCCTAAACCAAACTCAACGATAAGGTCAAGCCCATCTCCCAAGCTATACAAGAAGGAAACCCTGGGGATTTTGCTTGGTATTTCTATTTTATGGTCTACTCCGGTAACGATAGAAGGGGTGGATCCTTCAAGCTTTAATCCAAACTTTTCAAGTTCCCTTCTAAAAACACCGCTTATCTGGTTGGTAAGCTCACCGGCGGCGTCAACCGCCTCTTTGTTAAGGTCTGTGGTTTCTTCCCCTAAGATGTTTTTCATAAACTCAAAGATGATGCCCTTGTTGTAGCTCACGATAAGAACCCCTTCGAGCTTGTCTGAGGCTAACCCTACGATTACTGAAACATCCTTAAAGCCTTCGTTGTCCTGCCTTACTTTGGTCTCTTTTAAAACCGGTGTTTTCATGAGATACATTCCGATAACCTCTTCTACAGCCTTTTTTACACAATCTGCGATAGCCTGAGCGTTCATCTTTTAAGCCCTCCTGTTATTAGGATTGGTTAATTTTTTAAACTTTTAAAGCTAAAGCAGTTTATCTACATCAAAGATAAGTAATATCTTATCAGGAAGTTGATATACGTTTTTTATGTATTCCTTAGAAATACCTTCCACTTTTTCTGGTGGTTTTTCTACCTTATCAAAGGGGACTTCTAAAATGTCTCCTATCCTTTCTACTACAAAAGATACTGGGGCCTCTCCTTCGTTTTTTATGATAAGGTTAATCGTAGGCTTAATCTGTTCTTTTAAGTTAACCCTTTTAGCAAGGTCCATCACCGTTACTATTTGGCCTCTTAAATTCATAATCCCTAAAATATAATCATCTGCTAAAGGAACCGGGGTTATTTCAGTATCTTTGTTTATCTCCATGATTAATTCTGCTGGGATTCCGCACAAAAAGTTGCCTAAATAAAAGGTAACAAAGGTTATCGTTTCTTTTACCGCCAACTTTTGATCTTTTTCCTTAGATAAAAGAACTTTTTCATCTTCTTTTTTTACAATATCCATATCTATTTACCTCCTTTTTAGCTTAAAAGCTGATTAATCCTTTCAAGCACCTGGTCTCTTTGAAGTTTTACTTCATAACCGTTTGCACCGAGTTCAAACACCTTCTTCTTAATGTCCTCTCCTGCAAGGGCGGTAACTACGATTACTGGAAGTTTGCTAAACTGTGGATTTGCCCTTAGTTCTTTTAACAGCTCAAAGCCGTCCATCTCAGGCATCTCAATGTCTGTTATTATTAAATCAAAGTGTGGGTCAATGTTTAATTTTTCTAAAGCTTCGCGTCCGTTTTCTACACAAACCACCTCAAACCCCATAGCAGAAAGGTAATTTTTCATCATATTTCTAAAGAAAGGTGAATCCTCTGCCAATAAAATCCTCTTAACATGTATTTCCTCTTCTTTTATTTTGACGATAAACCACTCTGGATCATACATTTCTATAACTTTATAAATGTCTATAAAAAGAACGGTTTTTCCGTCTATAATCTTATGTCCTAATATCCCAGGATGGTTATACAAACCTTCTTCTACTTCAAGGGTGGTTTCAAAAGTATCAACTACAGCCGAACAAAGGATAGCACAAGTCTTGTCTCTTTCGGTAAAGAAAAGGACGGTATACTGGTCTTGATAAGGAAGTCCTTGCAAAGGTAGGTAGTTTTCAAGTCTGATAACTGGAACCACCTTTTCTTCATAAAGAATAACCTCTTTTCCTCCTACAATCTGTAGTTCTTCTGCTTTTACTTTGTCAAGCCTTGAAATAAGGGCTATAGGTAATGCCAAACGGTCAGGTCCTACGTCAAAGAGAAGTAAGAAATAGGTTTCTTCTTTAGAGGTTTTGATGGTGACACCTTTCATGTCATGACGTTTCTCTACCTCTTCTACACTTAATCCTATATATTTAGAAAGTCCAACCACATCAAGTATTAACGCCAATGCACCATCACCCATGATGGTAGCACCTGAATAAACCGGTATATCTTTAAACCATTTTCCTAAGGGTTTTACCACGATTTCTTCAGAGTTTAAGATTTCATCAACCAGCAGTCCTAACACCCTCTCTCCAGTGGTTAAAATAACTAAATTTTTAGATAATCCATCTTTAGATACCCCATCACGAGACCCTTGTTTTAAGATTTCGGTTAATTTTAAGACTGGTATGATTTCTCCTCTTAGTCTATAAAACTCTGTATCTCCTACCTTAAGAAGGTCTTTTTCAGGGTCAATGCTAACCAGCTCTTTTAAATTAACCTGCGGAATAGCATAGCGCCAACCATGAGAAGTAACGATTAAAGCAGGGATAATCGCAAGGGTAAGAGGTATTTTAATCCTAACCGTAGTGCCTTTACCATAGATGGTATTTATTTCGATCGTTCCTCCTAATTTCTCGATGTTTGTTTTAACTACATCCATCCCGACGCCACGACCTGAGACTTGGGTAACCTTTTCAGCGGTAGAAAAGCCTGGCTTAAAAATAAGCTGCAGTAAATCGCTTTCTCGAGCTCTTTGAGCTTCTTCTAAGGTTAAAAAGCCTTTTTCTACCGCTTTCTTGCGGATTTTTTCAACATCTATTCCTCTTCCGTCATCTTCTATTTCTATGACCACTTGTCCGCCTTCTTGATAAGCCCTTAAATACAGGGTTCCTTCTTCTCTTTTCCCCATTTGAACCCTTAATTCAGGGGGCTCTATACCATGGTCTATAGCGTTTCTAACTAAATGGGTCAAAGGATCTTTGATGGATTCAATGATTGAACGGTCTAACTCGGTCTCTGTTCCCTCAAGATGAAGGTTTACTTTTTTTCCTAAGGATTTAGCAAGATCCCTTACAATCCTTGGGAACTTGTTAAAGACCATACCTATAGGCTGCATTCTCGTTTTCATGATGGTTTCTTGTATCTCAGTAGTAATCATGGAAAGAGCCTGAACGCTTCTGCTAAGGTCATCATCCAGTATTTTTTGTGCAAGCTGAACCACGCGGTTTCTGGCTAACACCAACTCTCCTGCTAAATTCATAAGGGTATCAAGAAGTTTTACGTCTACCTTGATATGAGTCTCTGTTAGCTCAACATGGGGGGTTGCAGTTTGAGGGATTTCTTTCTTCTCTTTTTCGCTGACAACTCTTTCCGCAACTGCTTTTTCTGCAACCGCTTTAGGTTCTTCCTCTTTTTTCTTTTCTTCTTCTTCCTTATCTGTTTCTTCTTTAACCTCAACCTTTTCAACTTCTTGAGGGACTTCTTCGGTAGGTTCTTGTGCGTTAGGTTCTTGGGTTGTTTCTTGAGAAGGTTCTTGAGAGGCCTTTTGCATAGGTTCTTCTTTACCTTCTATCCTTTTTTTAAGCTTTTCTGTAAAGTTAGATAAGCTTACTAAAAACTCAAGTAGATTATCGTCTATAGGTTCTTCTTTTTGGGTTTCTAAATGTTGAACGATAAACTTTATCCAGTCAACCGCCTTAAGCAACATATCGATTATATCTTCTTCGGGTTTGAGAAGACCATCTCTGATTTTAGAAAGGATATCTTCTGAAAAATGGGCGATAGATTCCAGAGATTTAAAACCAAAAAACCCTGAAGCCCCTTTTAGCGAATGCATAGACCTAAAAAGAGAACGAATGACCTCTAAATTTTCCTTATCTTTCTCTAATTCAAGAAAACCTTCTTCTAAATTAGTTATTGCCTCTTTTGCTTCGACTAAGAAATCTTGTAAAATATCTTCATCAAATACCATCGTCTTACCTCCGTAGATAGTTTCCGTAAATAACTTATAAAAAAATTTTATTTGAAAAAATTTTTTTGTCAAACTTTAAGGATTATTTAATTTTTAATTGTTAGCTTGTTATAGTTTGTTTCTAACCTACTTTTTGAGAAAAAAGTGCCCTATTTTTAAAAATTTTTAAACATCCCCGTTTTCCTAAAAAGAAAGGAAGGTTGTTTGAGGTATGTCCTACAGGAAACCCATACCCTACTGGGAGATTTTTCTTTAAATAGGGTAAAACTTTTTCTAAGAGGGGTTTGACTTCTGATATTCCAAAGTCTCCTACAGCCAAACCTTTGATCTTTTCGGCCCCAACCGTAAAAATTATCTGAAGAAGCGCCCTTTCTATCCTGTAAGGTTTTTCTTTAGTTTCCTCTATAAAAAGAATAAAAGGTTCATCTACAGAAAAATAAGGGGTCCCGCACAGGCTGGCTAAAGTAATTAAGTTTCCTCCTAAAATCAAGCCTTCTGCCTCCCCCTCGATTAAAGCCCTTCCTTCTAAAATTCTTTCTTTCTTTTTTCTTAAAATCAAACCTAAAAGCTCTTTCCAAGCCTTTTCTTTTAAATAGTTTAGACTAACCACATTAGGAGCATGTATTCCAGTTTTTTTAAACCTTTTATATAAATAAAGATGAAGGGCAGTGATATCGCTAAAACCTATCAAACAAGGCTTAGGATAAAACTCAACATCCTTTTCTAAAAACCCATCTAAATAAGGAAAAAGCTTAACGCACCCAAAACCACCTCTTACTGCCCACAGATAGTCCAAAGAGGTATCTTTTAGCAGGGAAAAAAGTTCTTTAGCTTTTTGATAGGGGGTTTTTGAGGTAAACTCAACCAAGGAAAAAACTTCAAGCCCAGCGTTTTTAAGAAATGCTAAGGCTTTTTCGTATTCTTCGAGGTCAGGAAGACTTGCCGGAGCAAAAATGGCTATTTTAACCGATTTTTCCATAGAAAATAAAGCCCTTCCAGGGTAAGATAGGGGTCTATTTTTTCTATCGTGGTAGTAAGAGGAACTAAAAACTTAGCTAAACCTCCAGTAGCTATAACCTTAGGATTGCTACCCATTTCTTCAGAAAGTTTTTTTACTAAGGTATCAGTAAGCCCGGCAAAACCGATTAAAAGCCCGCTTTTTAAGGCTGAGACAGTATCTTTGCCGATAACCTGTGAAAGAGGCTCGCTTAGGTCTATTTTGGGAAGTTTAGCTGTGCCTTTAAATAAAGCCTCGGTAGCGATAAAAATTCCTGGAGCGATTGCACCGCCAAGGTAGACCCCGGTAGAAGAGATACAATCAAAGGTTATGGCTGTACCAAAATCAACTATAATCAAAGGACCTTTATATTTTTCCCATCCTGAAAGCGCATTAACTAATCGGTCTGCCCCAACCTCGCAAGGATAAAGGAGGTCTAAAGGAATGTTTACGGTCTCATGATTTGCTATCAATACCTCTTTAGCTAACCATCTTCTACCTAATTCAACCCACCAGTTTAAAACAGGAGGAACCACACAGGCTATCGATAAACCTTTTATGTCTTTAAGGGGTATCTGATAGAGGTCTAAATAGGCTTTTAGTTTTACCAATAATTCTTCAGCTGAAACGGGAACTTCGGTTTTAAAACTAAAAAGGGCTTTTAGCTGTCCGTTTTCTGCAAAAAAACCACAGGTGGTAGCGGTGTTGCCTATATCAACAGTAAGAAGCATAGCCTTTCTAACCTCCTTTAGCCAGGTTTTTTAACAGCCAACAAACCCAGGTTTGAGAAGTTTTCCTTATAAGTAATTGTAAAGGAAGGTTTGCAACCTTTTCTAAGAGTTCTTTTTCCATTTCTTCGTTAAACCCTGAAAGGAGATAATACTTTGCCTGCCAAAAATGTTGGTTTTCAAAAAGTTTAAGCAAAAGAAGGCGGTAAAGGTTTCCAAGGACTACTTCAGACTCTATCGGTAAAAGGTCTAAGATGTTCCCTTGTTTTAGTGTGGCTTGGTCTAACAGATTGTTTAAGCGCAGATTGTGTTGGGTAACCTTTACACAAAGAGGGTTTAAGTCAACCGCAAAGACCTTAGCACCAAGCTTTGCCCAAAAAAGGGTTAAAATCCCGCTTCCACAACCTATGTCTAACACGGTTTTAGGTCTGTCAAAGCGATCATAAAGCTCCCAACTCAACTCAAGCATCATAGAGGTTGTAGGATGTCTCCCTTCCCCAAAAACCACGCTTGGGTCAAATACTAAATCCCAGTTTCCTTCAACCCAAACAGGTGCTATAGTAAGATTACCTATTTTAATAGGTTGGGGGAATCTGTTTTCAATCCATTGGTTATAAGGGATAACATCTTTTGCATAAACTTTCAAACTGTACCGATTAATAAGCTTTTCTATCAGCTCGTCTTTAGGACAGTGAAAAAAGAGAATCGCCATCCCGTCTTCTTCCCAAAGACCTATAAAATCTTCATCTTCGAGTTGGGTTAATTTGGGATGCGCAGGTTTTAAAACGTATACATAAAGGTCTTTGTAGATCTTATGTTTGCCTTTTAGCATGTTTATCTAAAATCTTTCCCTAAAATTTTAAATTTGTATTTTAAGAACCTTTTTATCCTTATCAACCTAAAAATTCAAAAAACAAAATCACCACCAGGTTTAGCATCAAGAAAGTGATTAGCGTTAACCTAATTTTTAACCAATGTTTTTTAAAAACATACCTTCCTGAGAACGCCTCCTGCAAAAAACAGACCCTTTCAAAAATACCATAATGATGCCAGCTTTTTCGGTAGAGTTGCCCAGAAACCTCACCTATTTTTATAAGAGAAGAGATTATCCCTTTTGGATTTCCAAGAATTTTTAAGGCATAAAAATCAGCCTCTCTCTCAAACTGCCTTAAAAAATAACCAAAAACATACCTTACATAAAGGTAAGCCAAAAAAACTATTCCCAAAACTCCTAAGGTCTCTACAAAATAAGGAGGTAGCCTTTTTAAATAGGCTTCAAAACCCAATCCTAAAAATTGATTTAAAAATAAAAGTATAAAAAAAATTGAGGTTAAAAACAAAGGAAGTCCTATCAAAACCAAAAGCAACCATAATCCATGTCTATTTTTTATATGTCCAAGTTCATGGGCTAAAACCCCTAAAAGTTCTTCTTCGTCTAAAAGGTCTAATAAAGGCTGAGAGAAAAAGATATACCTAAACTTAGGGAAAAAACCTATAACCCCGGCGGTATAAACCTTTTTTCCAAAGTCTTGAAGCACATAAATCTCTCTTATCGTAACCTTAAAGGTTTTAAAAAACCCTAAAACCAATTCTCTGGCCTTTAAGTTGGTTAACACTTTTACCGGAAAAAATTTTATCATCATTACCGGAGAAAGAAACAATGCCACTATTAACAACAAAGGATAAGTATAACTTTCTAACCTAAGGTTAAAAATGGCTAAAACTTCTTCGGTGAAGACCAAAAAAAGGATCGGGCTCATCATACCAAGAAGTATTTTTAAATAGGTCAAAGAAAATTCAAAAAGAAAAACTCTTACAAAAACTACGTAATGTAAAAACCACAAAAACCCTAAAAAAGATGAAAAATAATATCGAGATAACCACGATTTAACCCCAAACAGACCAAGGTCAACCACAAATAAACCCATTACTAAAAGATTAAAAAAATTAAACATCACAATAGAAAATTCTTTAGACCTCAAAAATTTTTTACAAAATAGAAGGGTTAAAACAAATAAAATTTCTTTGAGAACTAAAAAAGAAATAGGAAAACTAAAGGAGGTTTCAGGAAAAAGTTCAAAAAGAAGAAATCCTACCCAAAGATAGATAAGGTCTTCATAAAACACTTAAGCTTGCCCTTTCGGATAGGAGCCTAACCAAATTACCTGCAGACAGTGGTTTTTCATCTCTTCTATACATTCTTTAACCGCCGGTTCTTCAATATGACCTTCACAATCAAGAAAGAAAATGTATTTCCAAGGTTCGTTTTTAGAAGGTCTACTTTCTATTTTAGTAAGGTTTATCTTTCTTTTGGCAAAACAACCTAAAACCTCAAACAAAGCACCTGGTCTGTCTGAAACACTAAAAATAAGAGAAGTTTTATCTTTACCAGTAAAAGGCATTTCTTCTTTTCCTATAATCCAAAATCTGGTGGAATTGCCTTTTATGTCTTCTATGTTTTTAGCCACCACCTGAAGATGATAGAGCTTAGCTGCCATAAGGCTTGAGATAGCAGCCACCTTTTCATCTACCGCCGCCCATTTAGCCGCAAGCGCGGTTGAAGGCACTGTATCCACAGGCACATTAGGTAGCTTTTTTCTTAGCCATTTTCTACATTGAGCTATAGCCTGTGGATGAGAAAGCACCTTTTTTATATCCTCAAGCCTACCTGTTTGATTTAACAAATGGTGAGAAATAGACTGGTAAATCTCTCCGCAGACCTTTAATCCATACTCATAAATAGCATCAAGGGTGGTAGCCACAACCCCTTCGATAGAGTTTTCTATCGGCACCACACCAAACTTAGCCCTCTCACTTGAAACCTCTTCAAAAACATCTAATATGGTTTCTACTGGAATAAGCTCAGCAGAAGTCCCAAAATATTCTAAGGCTGCTATATGGCTAAAGGTAGCTTCAGGTCCAAGATAGGCTACTTTAATCTTTTCTTGAACGCTTCTACAAGCCTTTATAATTTCAGAATAAATAACCTTTAAGGCTTCTTCTGGGAAAAGTCCTTGATTCTGTTTAAGAACTCTGGTTAAAACCTCTCTTTCTCTAATAAGGTCTAAACTTTGGGACCCAAGTTCCTCTTTTAGCTTACCTATGGTTTTGGCTAATTCTAAACGCTTTTTTAACAGGAAAAGAATCTGGTCGTCTATTTTATCTATCTTATGCCTTAGTTTTTTAAGGTCTTCTTTATTCATCTGAAGAAAGATTTAATCTTAAAGCCCTTAAAAGTTTAGCCCTAACTTTAAGGTTGTCTTTTTTATCAAAACATTCTTTACATAAGTAGGCACCTCTACCTTCGAGCTTTTGCTCTGGGTCAAAAACAAGGTTGCCTTTTTGGTTTGTAAACCTAAAAAAATCGGTCTTAGGCGCCCTTTTTTTACAAAAAACACAGGTTCTTTCAGGAATATGTCCTTTTTTAACCAACTTGTTCTTTTTTAGCTTTTTCTAAAATTTGCTCTACCTGGTCTAAACTTAATTTGGTAAGTTCTGCTATTTTTTCGGCAGGGGTTTCTAAGAGAGTTTTTAGGTCTTTTATACCTGCTTCGTATAAATAGCCGGCTACTTCGTCTGAAAGACCTGTTACTTTAATAAGTTTCAAAAACTCCGGTTCTTGCCTTCTTAAAAATTGGGTTTCACTTAAAATGTCTATTTTCCAACCTACTAGCTTAGATGCAAGCTTAACGTTTTCTCCTTTTTTTCCTATCGCAAGGGATAACTGGTCATCAGGGACTACTACCTCTAACAACTTGCTTTTTTCATCTACTATTACCTTGCTACACTCCGCAGGGGCTAAGGCGTTGTAAACAAACTTAGCTGGGTCAGGGTCCCACAGCACCACATCTATCTTTTCTCTATATTCTCTTTTATCGGCTTTAGAAGCCAAGTTTATTTCCTCTAAAACTATCGAAATACGAGAACCTCTAACTCCTATGCAAGCTCCTACAGGGTCTATGTTTGGGTTATTAGAGGTAACCGCTATTTTTGTCCTTGAACCAGGTTCTCTGGCTACAGATACGATTTTTACAATCCCTTCTTGTATTTCAGGGACCTCCTTTTCAAAAAGTTTTTTTACAAAGGCAGGATGAGAACGAGAAACTACCAACTGAGGTTCTTGTTGTCTGTAAACCTCTATCAACAGAGCTTTTAGACGGTTTCCTCTAATGTATTTTTCTCCAGGAACTTGTTCTTCTTCAGGAAGAAGGGCCTCTGCTCTGCCTACAGCCAAAATTACCCCTCTTTTGTCAAACCTGTGAACATATCCACTTACAATGTCTCCAAGTTTATGCTTAAACTCTTCATAAACAATCTGTTTTTCCGCCAGTCTTACTTTTTGGGAAAAAAGCTGTTTTACTATCTGAGCAGCGATCCTTCCAAGTTCTTGCAGTTCTATTTTTTCTCCTATAAGGTCTCCTATCTTAGCCTCTATTCCCATTTTTTGTAAATCTTCTAAAGCTACTTCTGTTTCCGGATTAGAGACTTGGGATACTACCTCTTTTAGCTTGTAAATGTCTATCGTTCCGGTCTCTTCGTCGTATTTTACCTCTATTTTAACTTTGTTGCCGAATTTCTTTTTCGCTGCTGTCTTTATACCTTCTAACAGAGCTTCAATCAATACCTCTTTAGAAAGTCCTTTTTCCTTACTTAAAGCCTCTATAACCTTTTTAAGGTCTCCCTGCTGCATAAAGGTGTACTCCTTTTTTAAAATTTTAACTCTGGCTGGAGATTAGCTTTTTTAACCTCGTTTAAAGGCAACCTCCAAACCTTTTGGTCTATTTCTAACAATAAAAAGTCTTCTTCTATTCCTAGAATAATCCCTGAAAAATTTTTACGCCCTTCTAAAGGGGTTTTGAGGACCACCTTAGCTTTTTCTCCTCGAAATCTTTCAAAATCCTCTTTTTTGACCAACGGTCTTTCTATCCCTGGAGAAGAGACTTCTAAATTGTATGAACGATGAATAAGGTCTTCTTTATCTAAAATTTTACCAACCATTTCACTAACTTTGGCACAATCTCCTATCGTAACCCCTCCAGGTTTGTCTATAAACAACCTTAAAACCCAACCGTTTCTTTCCCTTCTCCATTCAAGGTCTACCAATTCTAAACCTTTTTTTATAATAGGTATGACG
>Ga0072500_117848_pt1 | contig 25557 bp, 25 predicted proteins | sample GBScelen77Swater_FD_63803 | JGI IMG/M metagenome (GOLD analysis project Ga0072500, IMG submission 63803) | Hot spring microbial communities from Great Boiling Spring, Nevada - cellulolytic enrichment S 77C v2 (version 2) | ecosystem: Environmental > Aquatic > Thermal springs > Hot (42-90C) ...
TGACGATGTCGGGAACCCCGGCGCGGCCGGGCCCCGCCCGGGTCAGGGCGGAAAAGGCAAAGCCGGCTGCCCCGCCCATCTGAACGGTGACGGCCCGAGCGTATCGTTCCAGCGTCACGGCGTCCTGCAGCCAGGGAAAGACGACGACGTTGTGAAAGATATCGGCCAAGGCCGCTGGTGTCGCTGGCACTCCATAGATCGCGAAGGTATCCATCTGGAGTTCCGGGAAGGCGCGTCCCATCCCGTCACCGTCCACCACTGGCAGATCAGCGAGCGCCGCGACGGCCATCGGCCGGAGCGCGTTTGCTCCCCCGATCTCCCCCGGAACCAGATGGGTCGCGCGCCGGCCGAGGTGCGCCTCCAGCGCGCGCAAGGCTGCCAGTGGTTCGTCGCCGCGATGGATCCGCTCGATGCCGATCGTCGGTGCACCCATCCCCCCGACCGAGACGACCAAGGCATCGTCCGGGACATCTTCGGGAGGAACGATGGTGACGCGTCGTCCTTGCCGCAGCAAGCGCCGGACATAGAGCTTGCCGTAATAGGGATTGCCGCCCCCGCCCGTACCCAAGATGCCTGCCCCGATGGTGATGGCCTCCAGCTTCTCCTCGTCCAACTCCCACATCACCTCAGCCTCCTCGGAGATCCCCGACTGCTTTGATGCGGATCCGGACGGCATTCGAGGGCAGATACGCGATGGGTACCTCTTCCACCTCCACCACGCTCACGGTGGCTGGATCGGCACCAGCTGCGATGGCTGCTCGGCGAGCGTCCGCTCGTGCTGCGGCCAATGCGCTCTCCCGCGTCTGCCCCTCCAGCGAGACGATCCGGTCGACTTCGCCGCTCACTTGGGCGATCGCCGCGCCGATCGCGTTGGCGACCGCCGCGTAGGGTGGCCGGATCACCTCGCTCGCCCCTTCGAGTTGGTCCGGTACGAGGACGCTTCCACCACCGACGACGATGACGGGAACCGGTCCGGCCGAGGTCTTGAGGCTATCGACGAGTTCGGCGAGTCGCTGGTCGATGATCGCGAGAGCTCGTTCGACGACCGCCGGAGGGAGATCGGCCACGCGCGTTGGATCACCGAAGCGCGCTCGTCCGGCAGCGACCGCGATATCGCTGGCAGTGAGCGTTTTGCCGCCGAAGATGCGGGCTTCCTGCATCAGCCGGAATCCGACGCTGCGCGGACCGACACTCCGCCCGTCCGGCGCGACGAGGCTACCCCCGCCCAGCCCGATCGACACGACGTCGGGCATGCGGAAGTTGGTGCGGACGCCACCGATCGTGACCGCGAACGATGCCTCGCGGGGGAAGCCGTTGACCAGGGCACCACCGTCGGTCGTCGTCCCCCCGACGTCCAGCACGATGGCGTCGCGCAGACCACTCAGAACAGCCGCGCCGCGCATCGAGTTGGTCGGTCCCGACGCGAAGGTGAGGACAGGATAGCGAGTGGCGAAATCGGCTGTCATGAGCGTGCCATCGTTCTGGCTGAGGTAGAGCGGTGCTGACAGCCCGAGCTCGGCGAGCGCATCCTGGAACGCCCGGATCGTCCGCTCGGCGAGTGGCACCAGGCAGGCATTGAGGGCAGCGGCATTCTCGCGTTCGAGAAGTCCGAGGCGCCCGATCTCGCGGGAGCGGGTGATGCGGAGTCCTGGCACTCGGCTGGCGAGAAAGTCGGCCACCGCATTCTCATGGGCAGATGTCGCTGGTGAGAAGACGGCGGTGACTACCACTGAACTGATTCCCAGTTCGGTGATCCGTTCGCAGGCCTGGCTCAGTGCCGAGTGATCCAGCGGACTGATCTCGCGGCCATCGAACTGGTGTCCGCCGGGAAGGAGCGCAACGAATCCAGCGACGGCATCGCGGAGGTCATCGGGCCAATCCTCGAGTGGTGGGATGGATGCGGTCGCTGGAAGCCCGAGGCGGAGCACGGCGATGCGGGCGAGTTCCTGCCGCTGCACGACGGCATTGGTAAAGTGGGTCGTCCCCAGCATCACGGCGCGGATCTCGTTCGGGGCGATCCGCGCCTGCGCCAAGACATCGCGTACCACGCGCAAGATGCCGGTGCTCACGTCCGGTGTCGTCGGTTCCTTGGCCCAGGCGAGGACCTCACCGCGGTCCAAGAGGACCGCGTCGGTATTCGTTCCACCGACGTCGATTCCCAGTCGCGCCACCCTGTCGTGCCCCCGTTTCTCGAACCGGTGCGAACCAGGTCATGGCCATCACTTCGGCCAGGAGAGCGATCAAGCCGAGCATAGCGGCATTGATGAGCGTCAGCGCCTCCAGAGAATGCAAGAGCAGACAGCCGACCACGAAGAGCCCCAGGACATAGCCGCGTCGCCGCGCGCGCAGAGGATCGGCCTCTTTTCCGGACCGCGTTGCCCAGCGATGTTCGAGCGCGGCACTCAGCACGGTGAAGAGCGTCGAGACAGCGACGAGGAGCGGGAGGAGCACGATCGAGATCGCGAGTGGACTACGTAGTCGAGACGGATCGACGAAGGTCCAGACGAAAAGTGTCGTCGACCATCCCGCGATCGCCTCGATGCCTAGGAAGGGAACGCGCGTCGCGCGTTCGAGCGGCAGGAAGGTGAGGGCTGGCGCCGCCAGAAAGGTAGCCGCCGCGAGCAGCCGAATGGGTGCCCAGAAGTCGGAGATCGTGCCCACATTGCGCGCGACGATCAACCAGATCGCTGCGGCCCAGGCGAGCGGTACCGCGATGAGCCATCCGACAGCCAGGAGGAACCGGATCAACACGCGCTTCCCTCCCACCGCAGCGCAGTCTAGCATCTGCTGCCCTCCCCGAGATAGTCGCTATACTCGCTGGTGGGAGGCGAGCATGACCCTCGATGTCCGCGTCGACGATGTCGTTCGCTTGCGGAAACCGCACCCGTGTGGGGCGACCGATTGGGTGGTCGTCCGGGTAGGAGCTGACATCGGCCTCCGCTGCCTCGGGTGTGGCCGGCGCATCATGCTCCCGCGGCACGAATTCCGGCGACGGCTCAAGGCGTTCGTTTCCCGCTCGGAGAAGCCGTCGCTCGTGCTCCCGCCCCGGCCGACCGATGGGTAGCATCGGGACGCTCGAACCACGACCGGAAGAGCTGACGGCGCGACCGAGGGTGTTGCTCCGGCAGCGACCGTTTCTCGTTCTCTGGCTCGTCCAGACGCTCTCCCAGACGTCCCAGAACGCGGTCAACTTCGCGTTGCTCGTGCTCGTCCAGGGTGTGATCGAGCGTGCCGGCTCGGCTCTGCCGGCGAATACCGCTGTCGGCTTGGCGGTACTCAGCTTCTCGGTACCTGCTGTGTTCGTCAGCCCTTTGTCCGGCGTGGCGGCTGATCGGTTCGATCGTCGGATGCTCTTGATCGTGACCAATTTTCTGCGGGCGCTCGCGGTGGTCGGGCTGCTCTTCGTCGAGGCGCGCTGGAGCCCGCTCGCCGCGCTCTCCGTGATCTACCTCCTGGCCGTCGCTTCGGGGACCGTGGGGCAGTTTTTCGGCCCCGCACTCTGGTCGCTCTTGCCGAGTGTCGTTCCCCCGGGGCAGCTGGTGCGCGCCAATGCCCTGTTCAATCTCACTTTCACCGTGTCGCAACTCGCTGGATTTGCGGTGGTCGGCCCGCTGGTCATCAAGCTCGTCGGCGTCCGTGCCGTGCTCGCGGCGACGATTCTGTTCTTCGTTCTGAGCGCGGTCCTCAGCGTCGCGCTGCCGCGCACGCGTGGTCACGAGGGCAGTCGCGCGATCGGCTTCCGGGCGTTGCTCGCGGGCGTCTGGCGGGACATGGTGGAGGGAGTGCGCCTTTCGGCGGGGCGTCGCCTGCTGCGCAAGGCGATCGCGTACCTCGCGGTTGCCACCGCGACCTATCTCATGATCGCGGCGCTCGGACCAGGGTATGTGACTCGCGTCCTCGGGTTGGCAAAGGAAGACATCGCTTATCTCGTCATACCGGCCGGCCTCGGCGTCGTCCTGGGTACCCTGGTGGTCGATGCGGTGACACGCCGGATCAGTGCGGAGCGGATAGCTGATCTCGCGTTGCTCAGCGGCGGTCTGCTCCTGATGGCGCTCGCCGTCGTGCCGGATCTCTTCTCCGAGAAGGCGATGGCGCTCGCCGCTGCCATCGTGCTCGCGGCACTGCTCGGACTGACCGATGGGCTGGTCCGGGCGCCCGCGCAAGCGCTCCTGCAGTCCGAGGCGCCGGAAGATGCGCGTGGGCGTGTTTTGGCGGTCTTCTTCACCGTTTCGAACAGCGCCGCGTTCTTGCCGGTGTTCGGTGCTGGCGCGTTAGCCGATCTCTTCGGGATCGCAGCTGTCCTGCTGGGGATCGGCATCGTCCTGGTGATCGCTGCCCTCTGGCAGCTCACCCTGGGGGCGCGACGCGCGTGACCCGGCTTCGCAGTCGCTCGAGTACTGGACGAAGGTGCTCGCCGAGCACAGCGAGGTTCACCGACCAGCCGATGCCCCAGGGCATCGGCGTGAACAGGCGCGAGTCCTCAGGGTTCCAAAAGCTCGTGCGGATCCGTTCCACTGAGGGGGGCCGGAAATCGTAGGGGATCGGCCCGATCCGGCCGGTCCAGGTTCGTTCCTGGGGTGGGCGGCGCAGTTGGTCGTACAGGGCGGCACCGATCAGGCCCCAGGCGAGCCACCGCGCGAGCCCGCGCAGCGTGCACAGTTTCCGCATCGGTTCGCTCCTTACCTCTTTCCCTCGACCAGCTTATCGGCCGCGACGCCGCGGATCGAGCGCGTCGCGCAGGCCATCACCGAGGAAGTTGAGCGCCATGACGACGCTGAAGATCGCCAGACCGGGGAAAGTCGCCATCCACCATTGGCTGAAGCGGCGCTGTCCCTCCCGAATCATGGCGCCCCACTCGGGTGCGGGAGGAACGGCGCCGAGTCCGATGAAGGAGAGCCCTGCGGTGAGAACGATCGCTGCGCCGACGTCGAGCGTGGCCTTGACCACGAGTGGTGCCTGGGTGTTGGGCAAGATGTGGACGAGCAGGAGACGGTGTCGGCTGGCCCCGAGCGACTCAGCCGCGGTGACGAACTCCTGCGTCTTGATGGCGAGCACCTGCGCGCGCATCAAGCGCGCATATTCCGGCCAGAGGACGACGACGATCGCGATGAGCGCGTTCTTGAGTCCCGGTCCGAGCGCAGCTGCGATCGCCATCGCCAGCACGATGGAAGGGAATGCCAGGACCATGTCCGCGATGCGCATGAGGATGACGTCGACCCAGCCCCCAGCATAGCCGGCGACCGCGCCGATGACCGAGCCGATCAGCAAGGCGCCAGCGACCGTGAGGAAACCAGCCGGGAGCGAGATCCGTGCCCCGTAGAGCGTTCGCCGGAAGATGTCTCGCCCGAGGTCATCGGTGCCGAACCAGTGCGTGGCGTTGGGTGGTTGGAGGCGAGCACTGACATCGGTCGCCAGCGGATCGAAGGGAACGATGAAGGTGACGGTTAGAGCGACGGCGATCCAGAAAAGCAGGACGGCGAGTCCGACGGCGCTACTGGGGCGTCGCAGCAGGGCTCGCAGGACGCGGAAACCGGGTCGATCCGACCAGCTGCGGGACGTTCCCAGGCGCTCGACTGGTCGGGCGGTCGTCACCATGCGGTCGCTCCTCAACTGACGCGGATCCGCGGATCGAGCATGCCGTAGAGCACATCGGTCAGGAAGTTGACGACGACGTAGACCAGGGCGATGAGTAACGTCACGCCCATGACGGCCGGAAGGTCGAGCTTCATCGCGGCATCGACCGCATAGCGGCCGATGCCGGGCCAAGCGAAGATGGTCTCGGTCAGCACGGCACCAGCGAGCAAGCTCCCGAAGGTCAGTCCGATCACGGTGACGGTCGGGATGAGGGCGTTGCGCAACGCGTGGGCGAGAATGACCCGCCGTTCGGCTAACCCCTTGGCACGGGCGGTGCGAATGTAGTCGGCGCTGAGCACATCGAGGAGCGCCGACCGGGTCATCCGGGCGATGATGCCCATGGCGTAACTGCCCAGCACCACCCCAGGGAGCACGAGATGAGAGAGTACGTTGAGAAAGAGCGACCAATCACCGGCCAAGAGGCTATCGATCGTGTAGAAGCCGGTCCGGAAGGGCGGAGCGGTGAGGCGCGGATCGATGCGCCCCGGCCCGGGTAACAGGCGGAGATTGGCGTAAAAGACTTGCAGTGCCAAAAGTCCTAGCCAGAAGACCGGCAGGGAGACGCCGACCAAGGCGATGAGCCTGGCCACGTGGTCGATCCAGCGCTCGTACCAGATGGCCGAGAGTACCCCCAAGGTCAGCCCGAGCGTGACGGCGTAGAGCATCGCGGCTAGTGCCAGTTCGACCGTCGCCGGGAAGCGCTCGCGCAGGTCCTGCATGACGGGACGACGCGAGGTGTACGACTCGCCGAGATCGCCGCGCAGGAGATTGCGCAGGTAGAAGAGATACTGCTCCGGGAGCGAGCGATCGAGCCCCCAGCGCTCCCGGTACATCTGCACTGTCTGCGGATCGTTGGCGGCGCGCTCCGGCAGGATGGCCATGAGCGGATCGGCGGGGATCAGGTGGGAGACCGCGAAGGTGACCAGGGTCACCCCGACGAGGAGCGGGATCGTGACGAGTAGGCGGCGCAGGACGAAACGACCGAACATCGTCCAGGCTCCTCGGGTGCCTTCCGGGCGCCGGTCCTAGCTCTTGCGGACCTTGCTCAGATCGACCCCGATGACCGGATCGAACACGTAGCCCTGGACGTTCTTCCCGACCGCGATCTGGGCCTTGGGTTGGTAGAGGCACAGGAAGGGCGCGTCCTGGTTGAGGAGCCGCTGCCCCTCGGCATAGAGGCGCGCGCGTTCTTGCGGGTCGGCCGTCTTGGCTGCACGTTGGAACAGATCAGCGACTTGCGGATTGTCGTACGCCACGCGCTTGGCTGCTGCCTCGCCCGGGACACCGAAGGGGATGGCCCAGCCGTGCGGGTCGAGGAAGTCCGGAGTCCAGCCGGAGATCGTGGATTGCAGCTTACCAGCTCGGTAATCCGCCAGGCGCACGTCCGGTGCGCGGGGGTCGAGCGTGACGCGAATCCCGACCTTGCGCAAGTCATCGGCGATCTTGCTGGCGAGGACTTCGGAGGACACTCCACCGACCTCGGTCCCGCCACTGCTGAACGTGAGCGTGAGCTCGAAGCCGTTGGCCAGCCCGGCTTCGGCGAGGAGCTGCTTGGCCCGCTCGGGATCGGTCCGATAGCGGGCGTCCTCGGCTTCGGCGACGCCCAGGAGGCCACTGGGGATCACCGAGGGCGGGCGGACCGCCGCGCCGCGTAGTAGTTGCTGGATGATCCCGTCGTAGTCGATGGCGTAGGCGATCGCTTGCCGCACCCGCTGATCGGCCAGCTCCTTGCCGACCGTCGGGCTGGTGTGCATGGCGAAGTATTCGGTGTCGAGGGTGTCACCGCGTACGATCTGGGCGGTTCCTGCGCGCTCGACTTCGGCGATGAGGTCAGCGTCCAGATTGTGGGCAGCGTCGATGTCACCGCGCTCGAGCAACTGTCGCTGGGCGGTGGGATCGGGGACGTGCCGGATGATGACGCGCTCCAGCGGAGCTGGTGACCCCCAGTAGTTGGGGTTGCGCTCCATGACGATCTCTTGTTCTTTGACCCAGCCCTTGAGGACGAAGGGGCCGGAGCCAGCCGAGTTCTGGTTGAGCCATTCGGTGGCCGTGTCGGTCTTGTCCGCTCCTGGCTGGTCCGTTCCACCCTGCTGCTTGACGACCTGGGAGTCGAGGATGGAGAAGTTCGGCGAGACGAGCATGGCCAAGAACGCGGCGTTGGGTTCGGTCAACGTGATGCGGACGGTGCGCTCGTCTGGTGTTTCCATCGTCTGGATGATGTCGGCCAGCCAGGAGGGGTTGTCCTTCAGCTCGCGCAACCGGTTGAAGCTGAAGACCACGTCAGCCGACGTCACGGGGTTGCCGGACGCGAAGCGAGGGCCCGCGCGGAGGGTGAAGGTATAGGTCGTGACGTCCTGGCTGATATCGACCTTCTCGGCCAGCTGGAACTGGACAGTCCGGATGTCCGGTGGTTGGATGGTGACCAAACGCTCGTAGCACGCGCCGATGACGATCGGCGAGGTGAGCTCGTACTGGCGGGAGGGGTCGAGCGTGATCGTATCGGTGAGACGTGCGATGACGAAAGTGCCGCCGCCGGCTGGTGCGGGGGAAGCGGCAGTAGCTGGCGTCTGTGCTGGAGCCGGTCCGGGTGGCGTCGCGCCTGGCGCCGGAGTCGGTGTCGCCTCCTGACGTGCGCAGGCCGTCAGGAGCCCCAGGCCAGCGATTCCCGCCCCGAGGGCGGTGAGCCGGAGAAAACGGCGCCGCTGCATGGCGACAGTCAGCCACCTCTCTTCTCGCTGTTCGGTCATGGTCTGTCTCCTCCTCGTTACTGCCGAGCTGCGATGACACCAAGAAGTCTGGTCGTGGGGGCGTTCCATGTCAAGCGAGCGTTTTGCTCATTGGGCGGGTGCAGGCCGCTGTGCTGCGCCTCTCGGTCGCTCGTGCCATGACGAAGTCCGGGTATCCCGGTGACATCGCGGTTTGGCTGGGATCCGCAGAGCGGGGTATCCTTACAGGCGGGCAGCCCCCTATCGACGGTCGTCCGCCGATCCGCGTGACGACCTCGTACATTACCAAACGATGCATCGAGGAGAGGCGCAGCGATGGAGATCGTGTTGGTGGTCGCTGCGGCGATCGTGGCAGCGATCGCTGCGGCAGTCGGAACGTATCTGTACTTACAGCGGGCAGCGCGCTCGCGCCTGCGGGCGACGGGAGACGAGGTGCGGCGACTCCTCGAGGAGGCCGAGGCACGGCAGCGCGAAATCCTGTTGGAAGCCAAGGATGCGGCCCTCAAGTTGCGGGAAGAGCTCGAGCAGGAGTACCAGCAGCGGCGCCAGCAGGTCGAGCGCCTGGAGCGGCGATTGCAGGCCAAGGAAGAGCAGCTCGACCGGCGTCTCGAGAATCTGGAGAAGCGGGAACGCAAGATCCAGTCTCAGGAGAAAGAAATCGAGGAGCGCTTGCAAGACGTCGCTCGGCTCGAGCAAGAGCGACAGGCGGAGCTGCAGCGGGTGGCACAGCTGTCGCTGGAGGAAGCGCGCCAACTGGTCATCCAGCAAGCGATCGAAGAGGCGCGCGAAATCCTCAATCGTCAGGTTCGCGAACTCGAGCAGCAGGTTCGCGAGGAGGCGCACCAGCGTGCCCGTATGATTCTGGCAACGGCGATTCAGCGGATCGCCTCCGAGTATGTCGCGGAAGCGACGGTGACCGTTGTCCCGTTGCCGAGCGACGACATGAAAGGGCGCATCATCGGCCGGGAAGGGCGCAACATCCGCGCGTTGGAGCAAGCGACGGGCGTCGACCTCATCGTCGACGATACGCCGGAAGCGGTGACGCTCTCGTCGTTCGATCCGGTCCGCCGGGAGATCGCCCGGCGTGCGCTCGTGAAGCTGATCCAGGACGGCCGAATCCACCCGGCGCGGATCGAAGAAGTCGTCGAGAAGACGCGTCAAGAAGTCGAGCAGATCATCTGGGAAGAGGGAGAGCGGGCTGCGCTGGAGGCGGGAGTCCAAGGGCTGCATCCGGATCTCATCCGCTTGCTGGGTCGGCTCCGCTTCCGCACGAGTTATGGCCAGAACGTGCTCCAGCATTCGATCGAGGTCGCGTTGATCGCTGGAGCGCTGGCAGCTGAACTCGGTGCCGATGTCAATGTCGCCAAGACTGCGGGACTTCTCCACGATATCGGCAAGGCGGTCGACCACGAAGTCGAGGGACCGCACGCGCTGATCGGTGCCGATATCGCTCGGCGTCTCGGCCGCTCGGCCAAGATCGTCCATGCGATCGCGGCGCATCACGGTGAGGAAGAGCCCCGGACCGTCGAGGCGTTCATCGTTGCCGCGGCGGATGCGATCAGCGGGGCGCGGCCGGGAGCACGACGCGAAATGCTCGAAGCCTACATCAAGCGGCTGGAGGCGCTGGAGAGCGTAGCGACCTCCTTCCCCGGTGTGCAAAAGGCCTACGCGATCCAGGCAGGGCGTGAGGTCCGCATCCTGGTCAAGCCGGACCAGATCGATGACTATGGCGCGTTGCGCCTGGCCCGCGATGTCGTCAAGAAGATTCAGGACACGCTGGACTATCCCGGACAGATCAAGGTCACGGTCATCCGCGAAACACGCGCGATCGATTACGCGCGCTAGCGAGTCTGAGCCGGTACCCCGTAGTGAGGTACCGGCTCTTTCGTTTGCGCGATTCCGGTTGCTGGACAGCCCAGTCTCGCCCAGCCGGCGGATCGGCCACGCAGTGCGGACTCGACCCTCTCCGGGGGTGTCCGTGGCCGAGTGTCCTCGTCTGCGCGAGAGCATCTTCGGCGCATCGAGCGGGCCGCGTACGCGACCGGGACGAGGATCCTCCTCTTGCGGAGGAGTACTCGGTGTGTTATAGTGAATACAATAGCCGAGGGTACCGCACGCGTGGTCGAGGCGGCAGCGAGGGCCTGTCTCCCCGAACTCATCTCGGCGGCGAACCCCCAAGGCTAGAGTGAGTCGAGTCCAGTGGGGCGGGGATCATGCTCCGTACCCGCAAGAAATCCTAAGGAGACCCACGAGATGAGTTTCGGGTTCACAGACAAGGTCCTGACTTGCCGCGACTGCGGCACTCAATTCGTCTTCACGGCTGGCGAGCAGCAGTTCTACGCGGACAAGGGTTTCACCAACGAGCCCTCGCGCTGCCCGACTTGCCGCCAGGCTGCCCGGGCAAGGCGCTCCGGGCGTGGAGACGCCCCAGCCTACCGCAGCCGCGAGCCGCGTGAGGCGCGCCAGGATCGGCCGATGTACCCGGCGATCTGCAGCGACTGTGGTCGCGAGACGATGGTTCCGTTCCTGCCCCGGCAGGATCGACCGGTCTATTGCTCCGACTGCTTCCGCGCTCGTCGCACGGTCTCGTCCGGCTACTGATCGCTCGTTCCTACTGAAGGCAAGACCGCCCGGTTGCCCTCGCCGGGCGGTCTCGTTTTGCTCAACGCCGCCGGAGGGGAACACCGCCTCGATTGAGCGCTTCGACCGTCTTCGATCCCTCCAGATAATGGACCGTGATCGCACCGATCGTGATCTGATCGCCGTCCCGCAGGATCGCCTGCCGGACGGGAGTGCCGTTGATCCGGGTGCCATTCCGGCTCTCGCGATCGAGGAGTTCGTATCGGCCGTCCGGACGCCGAACGAGTTCAGCGTGATACGCCGAAACCGTCGGGTGATCGATCACGATGTCGTTGTTCTGGTAACGGCCGATCCGGATACGCTCTTGCTCGAGGAGCACCGTTTTCCCCGGCATGACGAGGCGTGGGGTGCTCTGACGTCGCTGGCGCGCTCGCGTCCCGAGCGGGCGAACCAGTGCCTCCCAAAAATCGGCGACTCGCTGAACGAGTCCCGGTGCGAGAAGCGCGACCGGCGCTGCGAGAACGAAAAAGATCGCAGCCCCCGAGACCATGGTCAGCGCGTCTTGCCCCCAGCTTTCCGCCGAACGGGCGATCCAGACGAGTTCGACGATCCAGAGCACGATGAGCACGAGGAACACGAGACCGAGCCAAACCTGCGTGCTCATCGTTCGTCCTCCGCTCTCCCTGTCCCGGTCTGCGGTGGCTGGGCCGCTCCCTCCTGGCCCTGCTCCCGGTGAGGCCCTTCGGTGCTCTCCAGTATAGCGCTGTCGTCGTCTCTCTCCGAGGTGTCCAAGACAGCAACGACCGCACTGAGCGCATCGAGGCCAGCACCGCCACCGGCAGCGAGTCGGCGGATCACGCGTCGGAGTTCACGCTCGATCGCCTGGCGGCGCTGCGTGCTGGTGAGCGCGGTGGAACTCGCCTGCCAGGCCAAGGCAAGTGTTTCGAGCACGGTTCGGGCATGCGCTGGGGTGAGTTCTTCGGTGACGGTCGCCAGCAGCGCCCAGCCTGCCTCCAGCGGTTTGGGCTGTGCTGCCACCAGCGTGACGGTGGCCAAGAGCACTTGCGCACCCAGTTTGGCCGGAACGCGCTCGACCAGGACCGGTGCCAGATCGCTGACGAGTTCCCAGGCGAGATCGGCACCGAGTCCAGTCAGCTGGGTGAGTTCGCGCCGATACGCGGCGATGCTGCAGTCGCCGGTGAACCAGCGGGTCCACTCGGCAGCTCGCTGGGTACGTTCGGCTGGTGAACGGGGACGGCGGATGATCTTGGGCATCCGTCGGTCAGCCGGTAGAAAGCATGGTCGTGCTCGGCACCCGAGCTGTGCGGCGCACTGCCCTCGTTGCGAACAGGAGCGCCAGGCTGCAGACCAAACCAGCCGCGATCGGCAGGCGTGGGTCGACCTCGTAGAGGAAGCCAGCGAGGAACGGGGCGACCGTGGTGCCGAGGCCGCCGAGAATCTCGGCTAAAGCGAAGACGCGCGAGCGCAAGTGTTCCGGTGTGATGATTCCGAAGACCGAATAAAATGCCGACCAAGCGACCAGAAATCCTCCACGCAAGAGGTAGGCAACGAGGAAGACACTGAAGTCGCGTCCCAGCAGGAGGAGCGCAAAGCCCACTGACACCGCCCCCGTCGCCACGAGGAGCGTGTTGAAGGGGTCTTGCAGCCAGCGATTACGATGGACCCCGATGCTCAAGAGCGTGCTCCCAATGGCAGCGATCGAGCCGAGCCAGCCGATCCGCTCGAGACTGACTCCATGGACCTCCTGAAGGTAGTTCGGCGCCAGGACCCACCCGAGCATCATGCCGCCGATCGTCGCCACCATGAGCCCGGCTGAAAGCAGGATCGAGCGGTGATGCACAAGTTCTCGATACGATCCACCGGCTGACGAGGCAGTCGCATGCTCGGGAACCCGCACGGTCGCGAAGATGATCGCGGCAGCAGCGGTGGCGAGACTGGCAGCGACGAGTGTCGTGCGCAATCCCCAGCGCTCCGCTAACCAGCCAGCGGCGGCCGGCGTCAGGATCGTGGCGACCGAAGGAGCGACGGTGTAGATCAGGGTAAAGTGGCGGGTGCGCTCCTCGCTCGCGCGTCCGAGGCCAGCGATGAGCGTGCTCAACGCTGGAAAGGCGATGACACCAGCATTGATGGCGATCAGTCCCGGGAAGAGTTGCCACCACTCGCGGACGAGCGCGCAGAGAATGAACCCGACTGCGGCGACGGCGCGCATCCCAGCCACCAGAAGTCGCAGCGAAAAACGATCGACGAGCCAGCTGGAGGGAAGCAGGAAAAGCAGGCGCAAGACGCCGGAAGCACCGATGACCAGCCCGATCTCGGCCGGCGAGGCGCCGAGCGAAGCGATGTAGAGAGGCCACAGCGTAAAGAAGAAGCCGATCGCTCCCTCGTTGAAGAGCGATCCGGCAAAGAGTCGCCACGCCGTTGCCCGGGTGGCCGCCGTTTCCGTGGCGACGTCGCCTCCCATCCCGCCCCCAGCCTATCCGCGGTAGTATACGGAGACGCGGCCAGGCGCGAGCAAGCGCCGCCCCGTAGCGGTGTGCGCTGCCGGATCGGAGTACGCTGGTGCCATCGATACCGGTGGCAGTTTGCAGTCGAACAGAAAGGAACATCGGGCCATGATCGATCTCATCAGCGATACCGTGACACGGCCGACTCCGGCGATGCGCCGGGTAATGGCCGAGGCAGAGGTCGGCGACGAGCAGCTGGGTGAAGATCCTTCGGTCAATCGCTTGCAGGAAATGGTGGCTGAACTCACCGGGAAGGAGGCAGCGCTCTTCCTCCCGTCGGGAACCATGTGCAACCTCGTCGGGATCAAAGTCCATACCCAGCCAGGTGACCGGATCATCATCGAGCGGACCGCCCATCCGGTGACGTCGGAGGCCGGGGGACCAGGACTCGTGTGCGGTGTGCTGACGCACCTCGTCGACGGTGTGCGGGGGGTCTTCACGGCGGAGCAGGTCGAAGCGGCAGCCGATCCAGGAGATGGTGTGCACACGCCACCGACGACACTGGTCTGCATCGAGAACACGCACAATCGGGGCGGTGGGAAAATCTGGCCGATCGAGACGCTGCAGGCGGTGTGCGCGACCGCGCATCGGCTAGGTCTCAAGGTCCACATGGACGGTGCTCGCTTGCTCAATGCTGTGGTTGCGACCGGTATACCGGCCGCGACCTGGTGCCGCTCGGTCGATACCGTTTGGATCGATCTCTCCAAAGGGCTCGGCTGCCCGGTCGGCGCGGTGCTGGCCGGCGACGGTGAGACGATGCGGTTAGCCCGCCGGTACAAGCAGATGTTCGGCGGCGCGATGCGCCAAGCTGGCATCTTGGCCGCAGCCGGTATCTACGCGCTGCAGCACCATGTCGAGCGATTGGCCGAGGATCATGCGAATGCGCGGCTCCTCGCCGAAGGGCTGGCGGAAACTCCCGGGATCGCACTCGATCCCGCTGAGGTGGAAACGAACATCGTCTTCTTCGACGTCCAGAACACGGGAATGACGGCTGCAGCGTTCACCGAAGCACTGCTCGCCGAAGGCGTCCGGATGGGTGCGGTCGGTCGCTACCGCATGCGAGCGGTGACGCATCTCGACGTGACGCGCACAGACATCGAGCGGGCGATCCAAGCGGTCCGCCGGGTCGTTCTCGGACACCGCTGATCGTCGTGCTCAACGGCGGATGCCGACAAAGCGCCAGACATCGAGTTCCGGGAGCGGTGCGCCCAGTTGGGTGAAGAGCACCGCCAGCTGCGACCGGTGATCACAGCCGTGCACGATGGCTTGTGCGACGATCGCCGCTGCGGGGACCGAGACGGGCCCGAAAACGGCTGACGTGTACGAAATCACTCGGTCGCCTGGAACGCTCGTCGCGAGCTCGAGGAGTTCGTGCCCGGTGCGTTCGAGCGAGGTGGCGATCTCGTCGAGCGAGGCATCGGCTGGGAGGTCGACCGGCTCTTCGCCGCGCAAGCGTGCGACATACAGGGCTTCTGCCCAGGCGAGATGCGCCAGGGTCGCCCGGACCGATCCATAAACACCAGGCGGTGGTGGTGCATCGAGCAGGGCAGGATCGACGGATCGGCAGTGCTCCACGATGAGCCGGTTGGCCCAGTGGTTGAAGCGGAGGAGTTGCGTCAGCGCTTCCATAGTCCCTCCTTCCTGGTGAGCGCACGCGGCCGTCGACAGCGTCGAGCCGATGCTACCGCAGCGGCGGTTCTCGCGTCGATGAGCGACGAGCAAAGGCTCGCTCACTCGGTTGGTCCCCAGACGATCACCTCGTTGTTCCGGTCGAGACCGAGCGCGACGAAGGTCGGCCAGGACAGCTCGATGACCCAGCGGCTGCGCCAGGCAGCGACGTGACCAGGTGCGACCGTGTCACCGATCGTGCACCAGAGCGCCTGACCGTTCGCGATCAGCAGCAGGCGTTGGCCGGGGCGGAAGTCGGGGTGCACGCAATAGTAGCCGTGCGGATCAGGCGCCGCGTGTGCGACTGCGCCACCCCAACTCGCGTAGGCAGCCAGCGTGCGCTCCCACCAGCCGACATCGTAACTCGGGTCGTAGAAGGCAGCATGTCCGCGCCCGATTTCGGTCAGAGCTGGGCCACTCGGCAAGGGAGCACCGGGCGGAAAACGCTGACGGAGGTCGTCGGCGGTGCGCAAGACATCTTCTGGTCGCGCACGGCTGCCGGAGGCGGCGAGATACTGGACGAGTCCGCCCTCGATGCCTGCCTGGGCGATCGCCTGGGCCAACAACTGGGCCGCCAGGCGCGCGTTGACGCTCGGATCGAGCGGGTATGGCTCGCTGGCCAGTCGCTCGCGGGGGACGAGCAGCAGTCCGAGCCCCCGCGCGTTCGCTGCGAGTGGATCGTGGTGGGTGAGCACGGTGGCCAGGGCAACCAAGAGATACGGGTCGACTCGTGCAGCGCGGGCGGCGGCGACCAGCACGTCACCGAAGGGCACGCCACTGGCCAGTGCGTAGACTTCCGGGTCCGGGGAACCGGCGATCCCTCGCCAGAGCCGGAAGTGGAGCCCGACGTTGCCCCATTCGACTTGCCAGCCGGGGGGATTGGCGGGGTCGTAGGTCAACACGCGTCGCTCGAATGCCTGCACGAGGACGAGTCGCTCGGTACCGGCGACGCGCGTCTGCACCCAATACGGCTCGGTGAGCGGATAGCCGGTCAGCGTCAGCCACGGCAAGGGCTGGTGCTGCAGCGCCTCCCAGAAGATGCTCGGGATGTTGTGCCCACTCGTGGACTCGTAGACAGCGATGCGGACGGATGACTCTGGCACGGCGTCGGGTACGACCCGGCCATCGCGTCGGAGGGCGGCGGTCACCAGCTGACCGGTGCGGTCAGGTGCGCGGCGCTCAGCGGCCGCGTCGCCGAGCGTGGCGACTGCTCGGAGCGATGCATAGGTCGGAGCACGGTCGTTCTGGGTCACGTCTCCCGCGACCGGGATGTCGGCTGGTGCGACCGGGATGAAACGCCGGTCTCCGACTTGGAGCGAGCCGGAAATCATATCGCGCACCAGCAAGCCGAGCGTGAGCTGTCGGAAGTCGGCAGTGGCCGGGTCGCTCGCCTCGACACGGGCCTTGTCGAAGTAGTAGACGAGGCGAGCGCCACCCGGAGCTTCTTCGTATGGCTCGGTCGCGATGGCCCGGATAGCGGGACCGAGCGTCCAGGTGGGACCGTTGCCCTGATAGCGGGCGAATCCGTCCAACTGAACCCAGAGTGCGGCGACGGCCGGGATCGCTGTCGTCGGATCGTCGCTCCGTGTCGGTGCCGCGGCAACGGGCGTGGCCGAGGCGAAAACTGCGAGTGCGCCCAATATGAGCAGCTGTTTCGGTGCTGCTCGCATCCTTTCCCTCCCTGTTCCATGTCGTTCCTGCCGATTACAGGACGCGATCGGCAGATAGCTGGGAACCCCTCTGGTCCCACAGCGCACGGGCGGGGAGTATACGAGTGCGTGCAGCGGATGTCAAATTCGATGGCCAACCATGGATTAGAGTCTCGTCGCCCTCTGCGAATCCGTGCACGGTCGTGTTCGAGTGGAAGAATCGATGGCAGAAAGACCATAAACTGTCTCTGAATAGAATGAGGATAGTCGAGTATATTCTCGGCGAGCCTCGATCTGGCTGGATCGTTACAATCGATCCGACGGGCTACTGGACGACGAGGAGGTCTGGTATGGCACGGCTCGACGACGCCACGATCGCGTCCCTGCTCCAGGAGATCCCTGGTTGGGAACGCCAAGGCGATGCGCTCGCTCGCACCTACACCTTCAAGAACTTCCGGGAAGCCATGGCTTTCGTGAACCGCGTGGCCGAGCTCGCCGAAGAAGCGCGCCATCACCCGGATATCACGATTCGGTACAACCGCGTGCAGTTGCTGCTCACTACCCACGAAGTGGGGGGAATTACTGAGCGCGATGTCGCGCTGGCTCGCAAACTGGCGGAGTTGGCGAGCTAGCGCGAGCGAGCCAACAGATCGGCGATCGCTTCCCAGGAGAGGACGGTGACGACCCGATCGGCTGCGGCGAGTTAGGGGGAGGGCCGGCGGGCGACGGCCAGGACGCGTAAGCCAGCTGCTCGCCCCGCCGCGACTCCAGCTGGCGAGTCCTCGACGGCGACGCTCCGTCCAGGCTCGACCCCGAGCCGCATACAGGCGGTGCGATACGGCTCCGGGCTCGGTTTCCCAGCGCGGACGTCTTCTGCCGTGACCACCGTCGTGATCCGGCCCATCAGGCCGGCGGCGCGCAGTGCCCAGTGCGCTTCGGCGGCCAGCGCCCCGGTGACGAGAGCGACCGGGTAACCAGCCTCGAGCGCGGCGTGAACTGCGGTGATGCCGTCGGCCAAGAGGTCGACGCTGCCTGCGGCTAGGAGGTCCTGGTAGAACCTCGCCTTGGCTTCCAGTACCGGTTCGAGCCAGCTGGCGGGGATGCCGAGCGCGTGCATCGCTGCGGCGATCGCTTCCCGGTCAGGTCGGCCGAGCATCTGGCTGCGGTAAAGGTCTTCGGTGAGTTCGGGGAGGCGCAGATGGCGGAACGCCTGGCGCGTGGCCTCGAAATGCGCCTGCTCGCTGTCGATGAGGACACCGTCCAGATCGAAAAGAACACCGCGGTCGTTTCGGATCATCCATCCACTCCCTGCACGCGCTCGTGCCGAGTCCAGCATACTTGTTTTCGTGCGCGACGAGGCGGCGCTCGAAAGCGAGGAGATGGACGATGACGACCGCACGCGTACGGGTTCGCTTCGCACCGAGTCCGACTGGTGACCTCCACGTCGGTGGTGCACGGACCGCGCTGTTCAACTGGCTCTTCGCTCGCCAGCACGGAGGCGCCTTCATCCTGCGTATCGAAGACACTGACCAAGCGCGCTTGGTCGGTCAAAGCATCGCTGGCATCATCGAGGGGTTGAAGTGGCTCGGACTGGAGTGGGACGAGGGCCCGGATATCGGCGGACCATATGGTCCCTACATCCAAAGCCAGCGACTCTCCCTCTACCAGGAGCATGCTCGCTGGTTGGTCGAGCACGGCCACGCCTACTACTGCTTCTGTACGCCGGAGCGCTTGGAGCGTGTTCGCCAGGAACAGCGGGCTCGCGGTGAGCCGCCGGGCTACGATCGGCACTGCCGTTTCCTTCCACCGGAAGAGGTGGAAGCACGATTGGCCCGTGGTGAGCCAGCAGTGATCCGGTTCAAGATGCCGCTCGAGGGCGTCACGACGATCGTCGATCTTTTGCGTGGCGAGATCACCTACGAGAATCGGTTGCTCCAGGATCTCGTCCTCCTCAAGTCGGATGGTTTCCCGACGTACCATCTCGCCAACGTGGTCGACGACCATTACATGGAAATCTCCCACATTCTCCGTGCCGAGGAGTGGATCCCGTCCGCACCGCTGCACGCGCAGCTCTATCGCGCCTTCGGCTGGGAGATGCCGGTACTCTGTCACCTTCCGCTCATCCTGAGTCCGGATGGAAAGGGAAAGCTGTCCAAGCGACATGGCGCGACAGGAGTGCTGGAGTTCAAGCGCCTCGGCTATCTCCCCGAGGCGATGATCAACTACCTGGCACTGCTCGGTTGGGCATACGACGCCGAGCGCGAGATCTTTTCCCGCGAAGAGCTGATCCAGCTCTTCCGGCTGGAGGAAGTCAATCCGCACCCAGCGCGCTTCAATTTCGAGAAGCTGCTCTGGATGAACCAGTACTACATCAATCATGTCCTTTCGGTCGACGAGTTCGCGCGACGCTGCGTCCCCTTCTTGCGCGATGCTGGACTGGTCGGGCCGGAAGCAGACGATCCGGCGAGCTCTGCCTTCGCCTACGTCCGGGAAGTGGTCGCGCTGGTCAAGGATCGTGCCAAGCTGCTCAGCGAGGTACCGGAGTTGACGCGCTTCTTCTTCACCGATGTCGAAGACTACGATCCCGAACTCTTGCTGCAGCGCAAGGTGGAGCCGGAACGCGTGCTCCAGGCGTTGGACCGGGTGATCGAGACGTTGCGCGAGGCCAACTTTGCTGACGAGACCGATCTCGAGCAGCGCTTGCGGAGGCTCGCCGAGGAACTCGGGCTCAAGACGGGGCAGCTTTTCATGCCCATCCGGGTTGCGGTGACTGGGCGCACCGTCTCGCCAGGACTCTTCGAGACCTTGCGCGTGCTCGGAGCGGAGCGCTCGCTGGAGCGACTGGCACGGGCTCGCGACAAGCTCGCCGCCTACCTCGCGGCGCGGGCGAGCAGCGCGACAGCGTGAGAAGCGAACGAGCCGATGAGCCGGAGAGGGCGGAGGGAACAACCGGCGAGCAGCATGCCGCAGAGCCCGAAGAGTCGCGGGCTCACGATCGCGCTGCTGGTCATCGTCGCTGGGCTGGCCCTCCAGCTGGCGATCGTGCTGCTTTCCGGTGGAGCGATCGGTCTCACTCAGCTCAGCTTGGGGCTCTTAGCCTTGGCCCCACTGGTCGGGGCTGTCGGTGGTGCGCTCTGGCTGTTCCGGCGTCTCCGCTCCTGAAGCGGAGACCCAGCGCTGCACAAAACTGTTGCGTTTTTGTAACGCTTTCCTCTTGCTCGAGGGTGCGCGATGAGTATCCTGTAACTAGGCCCCGACGATTCGAGGCCGGGAATCCGAAACCCGCAAGGGGAGTAAGAAACCCGAACCGAGGATCGTCGGGGTCTTTTCCTTTCGGTTTTGCCTCCCTCTGCGTTCTCGCGCTGCCGTACCGTCGTCGTTCAGGCTGCGTCGCCCGGGCTCTCAGCTCTGTGCGGTATCTGGGGCGCGAGCGAGAGCGTTCTCGCTCGCTGGGCGAGCTGAACGGACGCGAGCCGCCTCACGTGATGATCCTCGTGGTGCGAGGGGTGGCCCTCGTGTCGCTCCGACGGAGGCGCTACCGGCAGAGTCCTGGTCGTGCTCCATCGTGCGACTGGCTTTAGCCGGCCAGGGCGAATGGTCGCTGTGCCGCGCCCCGGCCTGTCGCATGGTACAGTCCTTGCCGTGGGGGCAGGGTGTCTGCGCGAGCGGACACCGCGATAGCTGGCTGGCCGGGTGGAGCTGCTGTGGTTCCTGCCTCGCTCGCTGGCCTGGCGATACCAGGGTCGATCACCTCGCGGAGCGCGAACCATGGAGTTCTGCCTCGATCTGTCGCCTCACCGCTGGGCGCGAGCACAAGATCCGCGCGCGGCGGTGAACTGGACGCTCGAGACGATCGCTGCGGCGGATCGCGCGGGTCTCCACTCGGTCTGGCTGAGCGAGGACCCCGATGGGTGGGATGCGATCGCGGTCGCCAGTGCTGCGGCGGGACGCAGCGAGCGGATCCGTTTAGGTACGGGCGTGACGAGTGCGCTCCTCCGCCATCCCGTGCAGATCGCGATGGCTGTCGCGACGCTGGACCGGCTGAGCGGTGGGCGGGCTTTTCTCGGTCTCGGTCGTGGGCAGCCGGAGTTCTACGCGTATGGACTCGGTATTCCGGCTGATGCGCCGCTCGCGACGATGCGGGAGGCGATCGCGCTGCTCCGGCAGTGGTGGCAGCCGCCGTATCGGGCGTCGCTGGACGGGACGCGGTTCCGTGTCCGCGATTGGCCTCTCAGCATCGCTCCGCTCCAGGAACATCTCCCCATCTATCTCGCGGCGCTCGGTCGACAGGCTCGCCAGCTCGCCGTCCGATCAGCCGATGGCATCCTGATCGCGGACTTCGCGAGCGAACACTTTCTGGCCCAACTGCTCCCAGCGCTGCGGGCTGATCTCGCAGCAGCTGGGCGCGATCCGGCCTCGTTTCCGGTCTTCCTCCGCGCGAACCTCGTGATGACGGACGATCCGGAGCCGGTGCTCGAGGAACGCAAGCTCCCCTTCGCGTTGCTCTGCACGCTTCCCGGTATGGCCCAGCAGGTCGTCGTGCCGGGCTTCGAGGTCGAGCGCCTCATCGCTGAGTTGCGCCGGCTCCTGCGGATCGACGACCTCCTGCGCGCAGGACGCCCGTGGCACGACATTCGGCGCTCGGTCGATCCAGTTCTCGTCCGCCGGCTGGTTCCGACGGAACTCGTCGCTCAACTTTGTCTCATCGGGTCGGCGCGGGATCTCCGGCCGCGGTTGGCTCGTCTCGCAGCGCTCGGCGTGACGCACGTCTTCCTGCGGGCGCTGCCGGAGCCCGATACCGAGGCCTACCGGGCCGTCGTGCGAGCGCTCCTCACCGTTCCAGCGGAACCGGAGTCGTGAAGCCGCTCGCTGCCAGTCGCCCTGCTCGCTCCGGGAGGCGCGTACCGATCCGTTCCTCCCCGTGAACGGCGAGGGCGAGTCGCCCGTCTCCATGGAGCGTGGTCACCGCCTGCTCGACCAGGATCTCCTGATAGATCGCCTCATAGGCGTCAGTCATCGCGATGCTGGAGAAATGCTGCTCGACGTGTCGACGGCAAGCTGAGCGATCGATCCGATCGATCTGCTGGACTTTCTCGACCATCTCGTCGAGCGTCTTGCTGCGGCAGATGTACCCCGTCACGCCATCGACGACGATCTCTTCCACGGCGCCACCCGGGAAGGCCACGACTGGGGTGCCACAGGCCATCGCTTCGGCGAGGACCAGGCCAAAGGGTTCAGGCCAATCGATCGGGAAGAGGAGAGCGAGCGCACCACCCAAGAGTTCGGCCTTCTGTCGCTCGTCGACCTCTCCCAGGTACTCGACACCAGGGGTGCCGAGCAGGGGCAGGAAGTGCGCTTCGGCCCAGTCGCGGTCAGCAGGGTCGATCTTGGCTCCGATCTTGAGCGGGAGTCCCGACCGCCGTGCCACCTCGATCGCCCAGTCCGGGCGCTTCTCCGGGGAGATCCGGCCCACGAAGGCGAGGTACGGTGGATCCTGCGGTTCCGGTCGGAAGGGAAAGTTTTCCAAACGGACGCCGTTGTAGACCGTACCGACCCAGCGCAGTGGCAAGTCAGCCAGCGGTGCGCGTTGGCTCCAACTGATGCTGATCACGCGCTGATCGGTGAAGCGACTGAGCACGCGCCGCGTTTCCGGCATGTCCAACCGACCGTGCAGGGTGGTCACCGTCGGTGTCGTGACGGTGCGAGCGAAGGGGAACGTCAAATAATCGACGTGGGAATGAATGATGTCGAACTCGTCAGCGCGCGTGTAGACCTCTTCGAGCATGGCAACGTGCATCGCGATCGGATCTTTCGTCCCTGCCAGGCGCAAGCCGGAGGGAGCCATCGGGATCAGCCGAGCACTCGTCTGCGAGTCCGCTGTCGCGAAGAGCGTCACGTCGTGCCCGCGCCGGACGAGCTCTTCGACCAATGCGAAGACGACTCGCTCGGTTCCGCCATACAACTTGGGTGGTACCGCCTCGTACAGGGGCGCGATCTGCGCGATCCGCATTCCCTCCACCTCCCGTCCCTGAGCGTCGTCGTGCTTTCGAAGAACAGGTCGCTGATGGAGCAGCGAACCGGCACAGAACGCCGACCACTGGAACATAACGCATTGAGCTTGTTCGTGTCAAGGGCACAGAACGACTCGACGCAGTCTCTGCCGCATCCTGAAAGCTAGAATGCGGGCGAAGGGAGGCTTCCTCGATGCTGGAGAGCACGCTCTCGCATCTCGTGTGTACCGGGTGCCAACGCACCGTTTCGGCTGACGAATGGCATGGAACGTGCCCAGATTGCGGTCACGTCTTAGCTGCTCGCTACGATCTCGAGCGCGCCCGCCGGACTTTTCGTCCTGCCGAGCTGGCTGCTCGCCCCTGGACACTCTGGCGCTATGCGGAACTCCTGCCGGTGCGCGATCCCCGCTTCCGGCTCACGCTGGGCGAGGGCGGCACACCGCTCCTTCCAGCGCCGCGGCTCGCTCGCACGTTGGGGTTGCGGCGGCTTTGGCTGAAGGACGAGAGGCGGAACCCCACCGGGAGCTTCAAGTCTCGCGGCCTGGCCGTCGCGGTGAGTCGGGCGATCGAACTCGAGGCTCGCGCGGTCGCCTTGCCATCAGCCGGGAACGCCGCTGCCGCGCTCAGCGCCTATGCAGCGCGCGCTGGTCTTCCTGCTTTCGTCTTCCTCCCGATGGAGACGCCGCCGAGCATCGTTCGGGAATGCCTGGCCTACGGTGCTCGGGTCTACCGCGTGCGTGGCCTCATCACCGATTGCGGGCGCCTCGTGCGTCGCTTCGCCGCTGAGCGCGGCTGGGTCGATCTCTCGACGCTCCGCGAGCCCTACCGTGCCGAGGGCAAGAAGACGATGGGCTTCGAACTCGCCGAACAGCTCGGTTGGCGTCTTCCGGACGTCATCGTCTATCCGACCGGTGGAGGAACCGGCATCGTCGGTATGGAGAAGGGTTTCGCCGAACTCGCGACGCTCGGGCTGCTCGCTGGCTCACCTGCGCGTTTCGTCCTCGTCCAACCGGCGGCGTGCGCACCCCTCGTGCGCGCCTTTCATGAGGGCGCCACGCGGGCACGACCGTGGGAAGGAGCGCAGACGATCGCGCCCGGGCTCCGTGTCCCCGCGACCATCGGGGACGAACTGGTTCTCGCAGCCGTACGGGCGAGTGGTGGCACAGCAGTCGCGGTGAGCGATCAGGAACTTCTCGAGGGGATGCGGATCCTGGCGACGACTGAGGGGGTGCTCGTCTCGCCGGAGGCTGGGGCGACCGTCGCGGCGGTTCGGCAGCTCAGGGCCAACGGTTGGCTGGCTCCCGATACCGAAGTGGTGCTCTTCCTGACCGGCAGCGGGCTCAAGCATCCGGAACTCCTTCCCTCCGACGAGCAGTGTCCGGTGCTCGATCCGGACGCTGAGACGTTGCCCGATTCGCCGGTCGGCTGAACCGGCTGGACTCGGTGGGAGCGTGACAGCGTTGGGCTTCAGTGGAGGGGCTGACAGCGTGGGCAGAACACGCTGCTCCGGCCAGCGATCCTGGTCCGCGCGAGTCCGGTTCCGCAGCGCGGGCAAGGCGTACCAGCCGGCTTGCCGTACACCTGGAGCCGGGACTGGAAGGAGCCGGCCCGTCCCTGACCGTCGCGGTAGTCGCGGATGGTGGTTCCGGCGTTCTCGATCGCTGCCGATAGGACGGTGCGCAGCGCGACCAGCAACCGCTCGACCTCATCCAGGGAGAGCGTCTCGCAGTGCCGTGCCGGATGGAGATGCGCCTGGTACAAGGCCTCGTCCGCGTAGATGTTCCCGATTCCGGCCAGGAGCGCTTGATCGAGCAGGGCAGCCTTGATCGCTGTCCGGCGCTCGCGCAGACGCGACCAGAGCGCGCGTGGGTCGAGGGACGGATCGAGGGGCTCGGGGCCGAGTCGCCTGGAGAAGGCTTCCCAGCCTGCCTGGTCGAGGAGAGCGATGCGCCCGAATCGCCGGATGTCCAGATAGCGGAGCAGGAACCGTTGCCGCCGATCGACGAGCGAAGGGGGCAACGGTCGCAGCGAGCGCATGACCAGTGCCAGGTGACAATGCTTTCCGGGGGCGGTAGCAGGGTGGCTGAGCCGGAGTTCCCCGGTCATGCCGAGGTGGATCACGAGTCGGTCACCGTTCGCGAAGCGAGCAGCGAGATACTTCCCGCGGCGTTCGAGTGCGACGATGCGGTGCCGGCGCACGCGACGGGCGAATGACGGCCACGGATCGAGCAGAATATCCTCGGGGTGCTCGCCGCGGAGCGCACCGATGACCAGCGCGCCGATCAGAACGGGCGCCAGGGTGCGGCGGATGGTTTCGACTTCCGGTAGCTCTGGCATGTCGACCTCACGAACCGAGGAGGGAAGGGAATGGCTGATGTCTGTATCTTCTGCGAGATCGTCGCTGGTCGCCAGCCAGCGCGCCTCGTCCATCAGGACGACTCGGTGACCGTCTTTTGGGATATCCGTCCCCAGGCGCGGGTCCACCTCCTCGTCGTCCCTAACCAGCATATCGGGTCACTGGCCGAAGCGGAGGGGAGCGATCCGCTCTTGCTCGGCCGCTGCCTGCAAGTCGCAGCCAAGGTCGCGCGCGAGCATGGGCTCGACCGGAGCGGCTACCGGGTGGTGACGAACGTCGGCCCGGATGCTGGTCAGAGCGTGTTCCACCTCCATTTTCACGTCCTCGGTGGGAACCGGTTGCGTCTGCCGCCCCGCTGATCGCGTCGGCGAGCGCTCGTGCGGAGCCGCCGCGCCGGAACACGTTCCG
>Ga0072500_167996_pt1 | contig 25331 bp, 27 predicted proteins | sample GBScelen77Swater_FD_63803 | JGI IMG/M metagenome (GOLD analysis project Ga0072500, IMG submission 63803) | Hot spring microbial communities from Great Boiling Spring, Nevada - cellulolytic enrichment S 77C v2 (version 2) | ecosystem: Environmental > Aquatic > Thermal springs > Hot (42-90C) ...
ATTATATAAAAATTTTAAAGTTTTAATTTTAACTACAGGACTTAACTATGGGGGTGCTGAAACACAAGTATTTCATCTTGCAAAACATTTAAAATTAAGAGGATGGGATGTTTATATTGTTTCTATATTACCACCTAAAGCTTATGTGGAAGAGCTTGAGAGTATGAAAATACAAGTTTTAACTCTTAATGTAAAAAGTAAAATTCAGTTTCTTTCTCCTATTATTAAATTATCAAATATTATTTCTCAAATAAGACCTAATATTTTACATGCTCATATGGTCCATGCTAACATTCTTGGGCGTTTGGTTCGTCTTTTTGTTAAGGTGCCAGTTCTGATTTCTACAGCACACAACATTATTGAAGGAGGTAGGATTAGAGAATGGGGATATAGATTAACTGATTTTCTATGTGATTTGACAACGCAAGTAAGCCAAGCTGGTCTTGATCGTTATGTGAAAGTAAAAGCTGTACCTCAGAATAAAATAAGAGTGGTTCCTAATGGTGTTGATGTAAATAAATTCTGTATAAATATAGAGGCTCGAAAACAGTTAAGACGAGAATTTAACATTGAAAATTATTTTGTATGGTTAACAGTTGGTCGTTTAGAGAAACAAAAAGACTATCCCAATCTATTAAAAGCCTTTTCTAAAGTTTTAAAGGTATATGAAAATACAATATTATTAATTGTTGGGCAGGGAGTTCTTGAAAAAGACATTAAAAATCTTGCTAGATTATTAAATATAAAAAATAAAGTCATTTTTCTTGGTATACGTAGAGATATTCCTGAAATTATGAGTGCTGCAGATGCTTATGTTATGTCTTCTGCATGGGAAGGTTTGCCTATGGTGCTTCTTGAAGCAGCATCTATGGGATTACCAATAGTTGCTACTGATGTAGGAGGTAATAGGGAGATTGTTTTTAATGGCAAAAATGGATTTTTGGTACCTGCTAAGAATTCTGAAGAGTTAGCAAATGCAATGTTGAATTTGATGAGGCTATCTCCTGAAGATAGAATAAATATGGGCATTTGGGGAAGGAATTATGTAATAGAGCATTATTCTTTAGAACATATTGTTGATATATGGGAATCAATTTATATTGAATTTATAAATAAAAAATTTCAAAAATTGACATGAAACTTCTTCATATAGTTGGTGACTCAAAATTTGGTGGGGCATCAGTGTTAATTCTGAGGTTAGCTCAGAAAGCTAAAGAATTTGGTTGGCATGTTGATGTATTAACTACTGATGCTACATTTAAAAAGGTTTTAAGAGAAAGTGATATAGGAGTAATAGATTTAGATGTTATTTGGAGAGATATAAATCCACTTAAAGATTTATGGGGGTTATATAATCTTTATAATTTTCTCAAAAATAGTAATTATACTATTGTTCATACACATACTTCTAAGGGGGGATTTGTTGGTAGGCTTGCTGCATATTTAGCAAAAGTTCCAATCATTATTCATACTGTTCATGGTTTTGCATTTCATGAACAATCATTTTGGCTTGAGATTAAGATTTTTTCTTTCTTGGAAAAATTAGCAAGTCATTGGTGTGATAGAATAGTTACAGTAAGTGAATTTCACAAAAAATGGGCATTAGAACTAGGTATTGGTGATGAAGAAAAGGTTATAGCAATACCTAATGGAATTACTGAGGAAAGAGTTATTCCTAAAAGACAAAAGTCTGAAATTCAGAAAGAGTTAAATTTAGAAGGAAAGAAGGTTATCTTATTTACTGGAAGATTGGCCCCTCAAAAAGGATTAGAATATTTGCTTAAGGCTGTCCCAATTTTGGTTTCTAAAGTAAATAATTCTTTTGTTATTCTTGTTGTAGGAGATGGTCCTTTAAGAGATTATTTAGAAGAATTGGTAAGAAATCTTAGAATAGAACAATATGTTAAATTTTTAGGATTTAGAAGTGATATAGGGGATTTGTTAAATATTAGTGATATAGTTGTTTTGCCAAGTTTGTGGGAGGGATTGTCTATTGCTCTACTTGAGGCTATGGCTGCAGAAAAGCCTATCATTACGACCACAATAGGAAGCAATTTAGAGGTTGTTAAAGATGGAGAGTCAGCTCTTTTAGTTCCTCCTAAGAATTCACAGGAATTAGCATATGCAATTATTAAGCTTATAGAAAATCCAGATTTAGCAGAAAGATTAGCGAGAAGAGCAAAGGAGAGATATAAAAAATATTATACAGAGGATTCTATGCTTGAAAAATATATGAATTTGTATTTTTTCCTTTATAATATTAATAGGAATGGAAAACTTAAAATTAAGAAAAGTTAAATATTCAGATATAGATAGAATTGTAGAAATTCATAAAAAAGCATTTCCTAATTTTTTTATGACACAACTTGGAGATAAATTTCTCAAAAAATATTATGAATTAGTTTTAAGTTATTCTCTAAATATTTTTTTGGCTATCGAAGAAGAAAAATATATCGTAGGGTTTATAGCTGGTTTTTTTAATTCTTCTTATTTTTATTCTCTTTTAAAAAAACATAAATTTGATTTAGGTTTGGCAATATTACCAACATTATTTATTAAGCCTTGGTTAATATTAGTAATCTGGGGTAATTTTATACGTGTAAGCAATCTTTCTAAAGAAAAACCTATTAAAACCATGAATATATGCGAATTAGCTTCTATTGCTGTCGATCCTAATTATACTGGGAGAGGTTTAGGGAAAATGTTGGTGAAAACTTTTCTTGAGATATCAAAAAAAATGGGAGCTAAATTTGTTTATTTAACTACTGATGCTAAGAACAATGATGCAGTTAATTATTTTTATCAATCTTTAGGTTTTGAGTTATATCGAACTTTTAGAACAAGATTAGGACGTATTATGAATGAATATCGTTATTACTTTGATAAGTGAGCTTTAGAGAAAGGAGATTACAGTTATGAGGTCTACATTTCTTCCCTTTTCCCCTCCTCTTATTGAAGAAGAGGAAATAAATGAGGTTATAGAAACTTTAAAATCAGATTGGATAACTACTGGTCCTAAAACAAAAAGGTTTGAAGAAGAATTTAAAAATTATTTTAACGCACCCTCTGCTTTAGCTCTTAGCTCTTGCACGGCTGCTCTTCATATAGCTTTAGTTACATTAGGAATTGGTCCTGGAGATGAGGTAATTACAACACCTATGACTTTCTGTGCTTCAGTGAATGTTATTGAGCATGTAAGGGCTCGTCCAATATTGGTTGATGTAGAACCAGATACTCTAAATATTGATCCAAATAAAATAGAACCTGCTATAACTTCAAAGACAAAAGCAATTTTACCAGTGCATTATTCTGGACATCCTGTAGAATTGGACTATATCTATGATATAGCGAAAAAATATAATTTATTTGTCATAGAAGATGCTGCTCATGCTGTTTCGGCAAAATATAAGGCAAGATATGTTGGTTCTACCAATAATCCTGTATGTTTTAGTTTTTATGCTACGAAGAATATAACGACTGCTGAGGGAGGTATGCTTACTGGAGATCCAGATTTTATTGAGAGGGCAAGGATAATAAGTCTTCATGGGATGAGTAAAGATGCGTGGAAAAGATATTCTAAAGAAGGAAGTTGGTATTATGAAGTAATTTATCCAGGATTTAAATATAATATGACAGATATACAAGCAAGTATAGGATTATGGCAACTAAAAAAAATAGAAAGATTTCAGAAAAGAAGAAGAGAAATTGTGAAAATGTATAATGATGCTTTTTCAAAAGAAGAAGCATTAGAAATTCCTGTAGAACGACCTTATGTAGAGCATGCATGGCATCTTTATGTTCTTAGATTAAATCTTCAAGCTTTAAAGATAGACAGGGATCAATTCATAGAAGAATTACATAAGAGAAATATTGGAACATCTGTTCATTTTATACCAATTCATATACATCCTTATTATAGAGAAAAATATGGATATAAACCAGAAGATTTTCCGGTTACATATACAAATTACCAAAGAATTATTAGTTTACCTTTATATCCTCGAATGACAGATCAAGATGTTTATGATGTAATAGAAGCTGTCTTAGATATAGTTAGAATTTATAAAAAATGAGGAAATGCAAAAGATTTTTTGATCTATTTTTTACAATATTAGGATTACCATTTTTGTTTCCTCTCTTTGTGATAGTTGCTTTGTTGATAAAGATAGAAGATGGTGGTCCTGTGTTTTTTGTGCAAAAGAGAATTGGTTATAAAGGGAAAGCTTTCTATATGTGGAAATTTAGGACGATGGTTATTGATGCAGAGAAAAAGGGAGGTCTAATTACTGTTGGTAAAGATCCAAGAATAACAAGAATTGGATATTATCTAAGAAAATTTAAGCTTGATGAATTTCCTCAGTTATTTAACGTTTTAAAAGGAGAGATGAGTCTTGTAGGCCCAAGGCCGGAAGTTGAGAAATATGTAATGTTATATAATTCTGAGCAAAGAGAGGTATTAAATCTTATTCCTGGTATGACTGATCCAGCATCTATTAAGTATGTAAATGAAAATGAAATTTTGGCACAAGCAGATGATCCTGAAAAAGTATATATTGAACAAGTAATGCCAGAAAAGATAAGGCTTAATCTTGAATATGCCGAAAAAGCTACTTGTTGCAGTGATTTTTTAATAATAATTAAGACATTTTTTAGAATTTTTGAATAATATATGCTTCCAATTACAGAAAATATTTCAAAAAGAACATTAGCATTACCTTTTCATAACAATTTAAAAGAGGAAGAAATAGAAGAAGTTGTGTCAACTTTGGCAAGAGTTATGGAAAGAAAAACTAATATATTATTATAACCACTAAGGAATAGCAATTACTTTTGAGTGAAGATATTTTATTGAATCTCCATTGTAAATAAGCACTCCTCTTACAGAATTTGGGCTTTCTTTAATAAAGTCTAAAAGATTCTTAATATCTTTCATAGTAGGGTTTTCTGTAAGTTTAATCTCAAAAGCAAGGATTTTTCTTCCCCATTCAATGGTGAAATCTACTTTTTTGCCAGATATGGATCTGTAATAATATAGTTTTCCTTTTGGAATAATAAGTTCTGAATATGCTTGAAGATTAAGAAAGAGCACAGACTCAAAGAAATTCCCAAACTCACAAGCAATTTTTAAGCTTTCTTTGTTGTGATATTATGATAGGTAAGCACAAAAAGCAGGATCTATAAAGAATATTTTTAGTGATTTTATAATTCTTTTTAGTCTGTTGGAAAAATTTGCAGGGACTTTTCTAATTATATTTAAGATTTCCATAAGTTTTATATATCTATGAACAGTAGGTTGACTTATTCCTATTTCTCTTGCTATTTCAGTTTGATTAATTATATTTCCACTTCTTAGAGCTAAAGCTGATATAAGTTTTCTAAAATCAAGAAGGTTATCTATTTGAGAGAGAGCTTTAAGATTTCTTTATAAATTATGTTTTTTATATATCCTTCCCACCATACAAGGATAGATTCTAAATTATTTATATATAATAATAGTGGCATGAAACCTTTTAAGATAAAGGGTATAGGATTAACTCTTTCTAAAGTCTCTTCTTTGGTAAAGTTTTCTTAACATAAATTAAAAGATTTATTTATATAAGATCTTTAATTTATAGATATGTCGTAGGGAATATCTCAAAGTAAATAGTTCTTTCTGTAAGACTTTCAGAGATTTCTTTAAGAGTAAGGTATTGTATTTTAATTCATAATCTGAATGATTTTTATTCATGACTTGAATGTTAATACAAATCTTATGGAAAAGCAAACTATTGATTGAAGTAATAAGTAATATGCTATAATTTAAGTTGAGGTGATAGAAATGAGTATAACTGAAGAATTAATAAAGAAGATAGCTAATGATTTAGGTATTGATTTTGAGGATATTACTAAGGAAAGTTTAAAAGCTTTCTTGCAAGAAAAAAGAAGGAGGATAAAAATAGATATTTTAGAGATTCTTGATAGGTATAAAGTAACCTCTTCAAGAGAACTTGAGGAAAAGATCTTTAAAGAAGAAGTGCCAGGACATCCTGCCTGGGAGGACTTAATTCTTTTAGAAAATCTTGAGGAGACACTTAAAATAATTGAAGAAAATATTAGAAATATACCTTAATTTGTTAGATATCATATTAAATGAGTTTAGTTCAATTGTTGAATATGGAGAAATAATTTATACACAGAGTCAAGAACCATTGAAGTTACGCATATACTTTTATGATGAAAGTTTCTTAGATATTTTTTATTCAAAGTCAGGAAAGTATTCATATCATTGGGAGAGAAGATTTATTGATAATTCTATATATAGGCATGATAATGCACCTCATAGAAATTGGGAGAAAATAAAGACTTTCCCAAAACATTTTCATAATGGTTTAGAGGAGGATGTAATTGAGAGCTATATTTCAGATGATCCTGAGGAGGCAATTAGGGATTTTTTAAATTTTATAAGAGGTAAAATACTGAAAAAGAATGATTTAGGTATTGATTATGGGAATATTTCAGAAAAGAAAGATTAGGATATTTCGTTTCAAAGATAATAAAGAAGATGTCAAAGATTGTTTTTAGAAGAAAAGATAAAAAATAAATATTCACACAAAATAAGAGACAGATTATTTTGGGTGAGAAGCCTTATAAATGGAAAAGAAAAATTGGATATCTTTAACTTAGGAAGCTTAACTTTAAAATTTAGGTAAATACTCCTTAATAGAGAGAACAAAATTTTCTATATCTTTAAGATCTGATTTTATTATTTGATATAGCTCTTTATCGCTAACTAAATGATACATATGGACTAATCTATTTCTATATCCTGCCATTTGAATTAGTTTTTCTCCTAACTTTTTGTCTACTGCTCCTATTTCTACTAATCCTTTAGCAATAGATTTATATTCTGAGGAAAGATCTATGTATCCACTTTTTGATAAGATATGCCGTCCTATATCAAAAATGGCTTCTAAAGTTCTTCTTAGGAAACTTTCACAAGCTGCAGTATAAAGATTTTGAGATAAAAAAGTTTCCTCATCTAATTCAGCTAATTTATATAGTTCTTTTAGAAATGAGTTTATCATTAATAATCTTTCATTTATAAAATTCTTATTTATCATTTTTTAACCTTGTATTTTTCAAATGCTTCCTCATAGAATTTATCTAACACATATTTGAAATCTGCTGATCTTCTCAGTATCATCATTTCATAATTTTCTTTAAAATCATCAGAGATGCTGTATACACATATTCCCTTTATAGCTTCAAACTGGAAAACTGAATGGCATTCCTGAAGAAAAACTAAATCCAATTTGTAGGGTTTAAATATATCTTCCATTTCATTATATATATTTGCGTACAGTTTGTATCTTTCTGGTATATCATCAATATTTTTATCAAATACTATTCCTACATCTATATCTGCCAATGGATCTTTTATTTTTACCTCTTCATTTTTTAAAATCTTTAATGCATTATCTTTCTGACTTCCAAAAAGATAGCAAAGGGCAATATCGTATTTTTTACAAATCTTTATAAACTCTTGAAGTTTATCCATATTAATATTCTCCTCAATTAGATTATATCATAAGCAAATTTTAACTTATAATTACCTCTTTTATGGAGATTTGAAAGGTAAAAATAAGTTAATCTCTTTTTCTTTCCTCTATCTTTTTATATAACTAATCCCCCTGTTTTCAACCTTATTTATATTTTGAACAGTCTCAATTTATACTATACATTTGTAATTATTTTGTTTAAGTTAGAAAACTTTTCCTTAATAGAATATTGTTGTTTGAAATTATCTAATATCATCCCAACTTTCTGTTCAATCAAACAGATATAATCTCCTACTTCTTTTGAATCGCATGGCCTCGCCTAGCCAAAGAAACATATCTATTGCTGCTATTATAGGGATTACAATAAAAAAATTAACAAAACAACAGCATGTTGTTTATTCCATTGGGTAAAACCTACTGATATAAGAATACCTAAAATAGCAGCACCCCAACTTAGGGCACTAAACATATTAATACTTGCCTACTTACTTTCTTCTCTTAGACTTTTATATTCTTCTGCAAGTATTGATAAATATTGTTTTAGATCATCCATTAAAATACCTCCTTCTAATAGAATATTATCATTAAAACTATATTTTATTTTATCAAATCAATAAGTTCCATATTACTTAGATATTTTTGATATATCATTTGTTCTAAATTTTAGTTTAACTTTAATTTTAGAATCACTTTCTAATTCTTCCTCCAAAGTAGATGAGCCTGAAAGAATAAATTTCATCTTTCTCTGAGTTTTATCTACAGTGTTTTTTAAAGCTAAAAGAATATTAGGAAACCTTTTGAGGTTCATCTATAATGATTTTTTTTAGATCCTATTCATAAATAGTAAGGGATTATATTTTAATTCATAATTTGAATGATTTTTATTCGTAACTTGTTATTGTATTAATGTCATAATTAATGTGCTATAATTTAAATTGAGATGAATTAACATGATTTTCATTTTTTTGAATAGAATAAAAGGAGTGAAATAATGAGTATATTAAAAAAGATTCCAAAAGAAGAACTGAAAGCTATTCTTCTTAGAGAGTATAAGAGAAGATTTCGTTTGTATAAAATTGTAGATGAGAAAATGAAGAAGAAATATAATATGTCATTTGAAGAATTTGAGAGGATGGGTATAGTGAAAGAAAAGGGGTACTCTTGGGATGTAGAAAATGATGCTATGGAGTGGGAACACGCTATTGAGGGAATTAGATATATACAAGAGAAGATAAAAGAATTAACATCTGAATGACAATTGATGAAATATTAAAAAATATATATAGCTTGAAAGTTAAATATGATTTAAATCTTCTCTTCTTAGATTATACTGATATAACACTTTTATGTAGATTAGGATTTTCTTATGATATTTTTATTCAGATTTATGTGAATATTAGAAAAAACAAAGTTAATTTGGCTTTAGTAGTAAAAGATAATAGGATTTATGGAATAGATAGAGAAGGTGGATTTATGCATGAACATCCAATAGAAAGTCCTGAGCTTCATATCCCTCATGAGTCTGAGGTATCCATTGAAGATTTTATAATAAAGAGTATAGATATTTTAGAGAATTTAGGTTTATTGTGAATACTTAATAAAGAATTACTAATAGAAAAGATAGGAAACTATATTTCTATACTTTTAAACTTATCTGCCAAAATTATATTTTAAATTAGTGATGCTATAAAGTTTTTAGACCTTTTAGATTGGAAGTAGGATACTTTAGAATTCATGCTTCTGTTAACCATCTCCCTCATACTTCTTCCTCTTCTACATACCTTCTCATTTCTTTTCTGTAAAACCCCCAGCTTAGCATACAAGTTATCAGATGTAATGTGCTATAATTTAAATTGAGGGTAAAAGAAGATAGCTAATGATTAAGGAAAGTCTAAAAGCTTTCTTGCAGAAAAAAGAAGGATAATATAGGAGGAGAAATTAATGACTTCTATACTCTCTTTAAGTAATGAAAAAATTAAGGTTATAGCAAAAGAACTTGGTTTATCTGAAGATGAATTGATGAAACAAAGTTTGGTAACTTTTTTAGAAAGAAAATTAAAAGAGATAAAGGCAGAAATTTATAAGATTATGAATAAGTATATGATTTCATCAATTGAGGATTTTGAAAGGCTTTATGAAAAAGTGAAAATAGAGGAAAAAGACTCTTTTGAAGATTTTAAAAGGCTAGATCATTTAGAATTTAAAAAGAAGAGATAGATAAAATCTTGAAAGAATTAAAGTGATTATAGATACTGAAAAACTCAGAGATATTATAGAAACAGAATATAGTGACATTGTAGAGTATGTATCATTTACCTGATATAAATGAGATAAGAGTTTTCTTAATAGATAGTAGTTTATTGGATATATGGTTTTCTCTTAAGCTAGTGGGAAGATATTCATATCATTGGGAGAGAAGATTTATTGATAATTCTATATATAGACACGATAATGCTCCTCATAGAAATTGGGAGAAAGTAAAGACTTTCCCAAAACATTTTCATAATGGTTTAGAGGAAGATGTAATTGAGAGCTATATTTCAGATGATCCTGAGGAGGCAAATAGGGATTTTTTAAATTTTATAAGAGGTAAAATACTGAAAAAGAATGATTTAGGTATTGATTATGGGAATATTTCAGAAAAGAAAGATTAGGATATTTCGTTTCAAAGATAATAAAGAAGATGTCAAAGATTGTTTTTAGAAGAAAAGATAAAAAATAAATATTCACACAAAATAAGAGACAGATTATTTTGGGTGAGAAGCCTTATAAATGGAAAAGAAAAATTGGATATCTTTAACTTAGGAAGCTTAACTTTAAAATTTAGGTAAATACTCCTTAATAGAGAGAACAAAATTTTCTATATCTTTAAGATCTGATTTTATTATTTGATATAGCTCTTTATCGCTAACTAAATGATACATATGGACTAATCTATTTCTATATCCTGCCATTTGAATTAGTTTTTCTCCTAACTTTTTGTCTACTGCTCCTATTTCTACTAATCCTTTAGCAATAGATTTATATTCTGAGGAAAGATCTATGTATCCACTTTTTGATAAGATATGCCGTCCTATATCAAAAATGGCTTCTAAAGTTCTTCTTAGGAAACTTTCACAAGCTGCAGTATAAAGATTTTGAGATAAAAAAGTTTCCTCATCTAATTCAGCTAATTTATATAGTTCTTTTAGAAATGAGTTTATCATTAATAATCTTTCATTTATAAAATTCTTATTTATCATTTTTTAACCTTGTATTTTTCAAATGCTTCCTCATAGAATTTATCTAACACATATTTGAAATCTGCTGATCTTCTCAGTATCATCATTTCATAATTTTCTTTAAAATCATCAGAGATGCTGTATACACATATTCCCTTTATAGCTTCAAACTGGAAAACTGAATGGCATTCCTGAAGAAAAACTAAATCCAATTTGTAGGGTTTAAATATATCTTCCATTTCATTATATATATTTGCGTACAGTTTGTATCTTTCTGGTATATCATCAATATTTTTATCAAATACTATTCCTACATCTATATCTGCCAATGGATCTTTTATTTTTACCTCTTCATTTTTTAAAATCTTTAATGCATTATCTTTCTGACTTCCAAAAAGATAGCAAAGGGCAATATTGTATTTTTTACAAATCTTTATAAGCTCTTGAAGTTTATCCATATTAATATTCTCCTCAATTAGGTTATATCATAAACGGACCTTGTTGAATTGAGAGGATTAAAAGGAAGATTTAGTTTCTCCCTGTTGCCTCACATAATATTCTATATGAATATAAATTTTATCCAATCTCTTTTCATCTCCCTTTTTATCACTGCTAGCTTTAAATTTTTATGCTTTTTCATTAACTTATTCTTAAATTTCTCCTTTTCCCAAGAAACTTTAGCTCTAAAATTTCTAATTCCTTTTTCTCTCATAATATCAAGAGAAGGAAAAGTAATTTTTCTCTAATCTCTTTTAAGGTAATAAATACTAAAGCTTGTGCTTCCTACATGGCATAGCTCATATCTGTTATATTTAGTGTATAGCCAAAATATCTTTTTACTTCTACTCTAAATGCTATAATTTTTCCTTTAGCTTTAGAGACAAAAGTCTTGGAATAATTTCTTAAGACAAAAGTAGTAAATTCATTAAAAATAAGAGTGCTTTCTTTTTTAGATATCTTTATAACTTTCTCTAATTACAGGCTTTCTTTCTTTGAGATTAATAGTCATGATGTTAGATTCTAATTTTATTGATTTCTTTCATTTAAAAAAAATCCTTCCTTTTATTTCAAAATTTTCAAGTATGTTTTTTGTAATGCGTTTTGTTCTCTAAATTTATTTGATTTTTTATGTTAAAATAAAGAGAAAATATAATAGTTGGGGGATAAAGATGAGGAAAATATTTATTTTGATTATACTGGGAATGTTTTATTTACTTTCAATTACCTTAGCCCAAACCTATACAACCTCAAGGTTATCTTCAGATGTATTCTTTGGAAGACCCATATACCCTGATAAATATGTTCTTGGGGTTGGAGATAAATTAAGAGTTTATATTCTGAAAGAGACAGGAGAGCCAGAAATATATGAGCTTTTTGTTTCTCCAACTGGATCTATAAATCTCCTTGTGGCTGGAAGTATCAAAGTTGCTGGTTTAACTCTGGCAGAAGCAACTAAAGAGGTTTCAAGAAAGATTTTAGCTTATTATCCAAGAAGTAAAGTAGAACTTGAACTTATATTCCCAAGATATATGAAAATTTCTGTAACTGGTGAGGTTTTGAATCCTGGTTCATACTTAGTTTCTGCTTTAAGTACACTTGATGATGTGATAAAGGTTGCTGGAGGTTTGAAATCTTCTGCTTCTACGAGAAATATACAGATAAAAAGAGGAAATAATATTATTTCAATAGATTATTTGAAATATGTAAAATTTGGGGATGAAAAGGAAAATCCTGATATTAAAGAGGGAGATATAATATATGTACCTATTGTTAAAAAAATAGTAAAGGTTTTTGGAGAAGTACAAAATCCGGGGATGGTAGAAATAAAAGAGGGTGAGATGTTAAGGGATATAATAAATATAGTTGGTGGATTTACCCCTAATGCAGATCTATTTTCAGCTTATGTGGAGAGACAGGGAAAAGATAAAAAGGAGATTATTTCAGTTAATTTATACAAATTGATTTATGAAAAAGATGAAAAAGAAAATATTGTTTTAAATGAGGGAGATACATTGGTAGTTCCAGAAAGAGCAAATAGGGTTTATGTACTTGGTTATGTTCAAAATCCTAAATCTTTTATAATTAGAGAAGGTACTTCTGAAAGAGCAACTTATACTTCTCAAATTCTAGAAGAGATTAGTGAAAATACAAAAGTGAGTGAGTTAATAAGAATGGCAGGAGGAATACTTACTGTAGGAAGCCAAAGAAAGATTCAAGTAATAAGGGATAATAAGTTGATAAAAGAGATAGATCTTTTTAAAGTTTTGATAAAAGGAGATACAGAAGAAGAAAATATAAAGATAGTGCCTGGAGATATCATCTATGTACCATTAAAAGAGAAGACTGTAAGAGTGCTTGGAGAAGTTAAGGTGCCCGGTATGTATGAAATAAAGACAGGGGAGAGGATTGTGGATTTAATAGAGATGGCAGGAGGATTTACAGTAAGGGCTGATATTAAGAATATCATAATTGAAAGGTACATAACAGAGAAAAAGCGAATAATTAATTTAGATCTTTCTGAATATTATAAAGATAAAGATGAGAGTGTTAATATTCTTCTTGAAGATGGAGATGTAATAAATATTCCTGTGAAGAGTGATTAAGGGGGAAGAAGATGAGAAAGAAAGTCTATTTTTTAGTATTATTCTTTTTAGTTATATTTTTACTATCTTATGCCCAAGAAGGAGCAATTGGAGTAGAAGGTATATATTCTGGAAAGGTTATTGATCCAGAGAAATATCTATTGGGGCCTGGAGATATTCTTAGGGTATACATAATAAGGGAAACAAACGAGACTATGAGTTTTAACTTGGCTGTTTCGCCAACAGGGCATGTATTAGTGCCTCTTGTAGGAAATATAAAAGTTTTAAATAAGACATTAGCTGATGCAACTCAGGAAATAGCAAAACAACTGATGAGATTTTATCCAAGGTCTAACATTATAGTGGATATTATTAATATAAAAAAGGTAAATATTGTTATAACAGGAGAAGTAGTAAATCCAGGTGCATACAGAGTGCTTGCTATAAGTACTCTCGATGATGTGATAAGGGTTGCTGGAGGTTTAAAGTCTTCAGCATCTATGAGAAATATACAGATAAAAAGAGGGGATAAAGTAATTAATATAGACTATATGAGATTTCTGAAATATGGAGATTTGGAACAAAATCCATATATAGAAGAGGGAGACTTTATTTATATTCCGCTAATTGGGAAGAGTGTAAAGATAGTAGGGCAAGTAAGGAATCCAGGTATATATGAGATAAAAGGAGGAGAGAGATTAAAAGATTTAATAGATATGGCGGGAGGACTAACGGCGAGTGCATCATTATATGATGCGGTATTAGATAGGGTAAGTGGGGAGAGGATAGAGCTTAATTTATATAAATTGATATATGGAGATGAGAAGGAGAGAGAAGAGGCGAATATAGAGCTAAGGGATGGAGATGCGATAACCGTACTAAGGGAGCAAAAGAGGGTGTATGTTTTGGGATTTGTAAGGAAGCCAGGGCCGATACAACTTGTAGAAGAGGCGAAGATGGTAGCGGAGGGAGAAGAGGGAGGGGAGGTAGTAGGAGAAGCGATAATGGGAGCGAAGGTAAGTGAGATAATAAGGAGAGCAGGAGGGGTATTGCCGAATGGAAGTACAAGGAATATAGAGATAAGGAAAGGAGGAAGAGAGGACAACAAAGTAGTAGTAGACTTATATAGGGTACTTGTATTAGGGGAGAAGAGTGAAGAAGATATAAAGGTGAATCCAGGGGATGTGATATACGTACCACCTATAACAAAGAGTGTAAAGATAGTAGGGCAAGTAAGGAATCCAGGTATATATGAGATAAAAGGAGGAGAGAGATTAAAAGATTTAATAGATATGGCGGGAGGACTAACGGCGAGTGCATCATTATATGATGCGGTATTAGATAGGGTAAGTGGGGAGAGGATAGAGCTTAATTTATATAAATTGATATATGGAGATGAGAAGGAGAGAGAAGAGGCGAATATAGAGCTAAGGGATGGAGATGCGATAACCGTACTAAGGGAGCAAAAGAGGGTGTATGTTTTGGGATTTGTAAGGAAGCCAGGGCCGATACAACTTGTAGAAGAGGCGAAGATGGTAGCGGAGGGAGAAGAGGGAGGGGAGGTAGTAGGAGAAGCGATAATGGGAGCGAAGGTAAGTGAGATAATAAGGAGAGCAGGAGGGGTATTGCCGAATGGAAGTACAAGGAATATAGAGATAAGGAAAGGAGGAAGAGAGGACAACAAAGTAGTAGTAGACTTATATAGGGTACTTGTATTAGGGGAGAAGAGTGAAGAAGATATAAAGGTGAATCCAGGGGATGTGATATACGTACCACCTATAACAAAGAGTGTAAAGATAGTAGGGCAGGTAAGGAATCCAGGTATATATGAGATTGTTGCTGGGGATAGAATAAGGGATATTTTGTTAAAAGCAGGAGGAATTACAGAAAAGGCATCAAGAGAGAAGGGTCAATTAGAGAGAGTAGAAAATGGTAAAAAAGTGATTTATGAGTTTAGAGTAGATAATGCTGTAAAGGGAATTGAAAAAGATAATTTAGAACTTGAAGATGGAGATACTATCTATATACCAGAGCAAAGAAGATTAGTTTATGTATTAGGACAGGTCAGCAATCCTGCTGCTTATGAATATAGGGAAGGTCGAAAACTTACCGAATATATAAGTATGGCAGGAGGGTTAAAGGATAGGGCAGATCTTGAAAGAATAGCGGTGGTAAGGGAGATAGATGGTAAAACTCAAGTTATTCCTATTAACATGAATGAAATTATTAATAAAGGAAGAAGTGATTTGGATATTGAAATAAGGGAGAATGATATTATATTTGTTCCTGAGGTATTTATAAAAGGTTGGCAAGATATTGTTTCTATTATTTCTGGAATTTTCTATGTCTATACTATAGTAAAGCCTTTTGTGGGGTGGTAAATTGTCAAGATAAAGGGGGCTTTTAAAAATGATTTATTCATTAAAGGAGGGAAATCCAAAGAAGGGATGGGTGGTTATTGTACATGGTCTTGGAGAGCACAGTGGAAGATATAGAAAAATGGTAGAAGATTTTGTAAATATGGGGTATGGAGTTGTTACCTTTGATCATCCGGGGCATGGTAGAAGTGATGGAAAAAGGGGAGATACTACAATTGAAGAGATTTTAAGTGTAATTGATGAGGTTACTTTTGGTATTCCAAAGTTTCATATTTTTGGGCATAGTCTTGGGGGACTTATTGCTGTAAGATATGCTCAAGAAAGGCAAGATAGAATTAAAAGTCTTGTAGTATCTGCTCCTGCCTTAGGAATTAAGGTAGATCCATTGACAAATTTTGTGGCAAGAAGTATTGGTAGACTTTTCCCACATATTACTATAAATAATAAATTAGATCCCGAGTATTTATCCAGGAATAAAGAAGTAATTAATAAAGTTGCAAACGATCCTCTTATGCATAGTAAAATATCTTTTAGGCTTGGATTAAGTATGATTGAGAATATCAGTTTAGCTCATGAAAAGGCTAAGGATATGAAAGTGCCAACTTTAATTCTTGTCCCTACTGAGGATAGATACGTGGATCCAGATGGGGCAAGAGAATTTTTCAAAAAACTTACCATAGATGATAAGAATTTAATAGAATTTCCAGGTGGATATCATGAACTTTTTGAGGATGAGGAATATAAAGATAGATTTTATAATGCTATCTATGACTGGGTAGAGAAACATAATTAAAGATCAAGCTTATTTTGCCTTCCTAAGTAAAAGATTTTTACAGGGTTGATAAGGTCCTCAGAGTCATTTTGAGGATTGTTAACTTTTTTAGATACAGGATATGCTTCCATTTCATCTGCAGGATAAGGTTTTAGAAGAGAAAGAAGTTTATTGACATCTTTTTCTTCTTTGTTTACCCATATCTCTTCATCTTCCTTACTTAGTATTACGGGCATTCTTTCATGAATTTCTTTAATCAGTTCGTTTGGTTCTGTTGTTATTATGGTAAATGTTTTAATTGGCTTTCCTTCTGAACTAATCCAAATATCATAGATCCCTGCAAAGGCAAAAAGAGAATTATCTTTCATTTTTATGTAATAAGGTATTTTTTCTTTACCCACTTTTTTCCATTCATAAAATCCGTCAGAAGGTACTAAGCAACGCCTCTTTAAAAAGGAATCTTTAAACATGGCCTTTTCAAGAAGGGATTCTGCTCTTGCATTTATAGGTCTTTCTTTTGGTCTTTCTTTTGCCCAGTGAGGTATAAATCCCCATATCATTTCTTCTAATTTATTAGGACTTTCTTGAAAAACTATTGGTACGGGTTGATCAGGTGAAATATTGTATCTTTTTCTTAAATTGACTTCACCTAAAACTTTTACATCAAATCTCTCAGGTATTTTTTCTACTTGTATAAGAGTAAATCTACCACACATAAATTATCTCCTTATGATCCTTTTATAAAATTTTATCATATTTATGTAAAATAAAAAGGCCTCCCCTTTATGGGAGGCCTTTTCTTTATCTATTATTAAAAGTTTTAATATTTTAATGAGAGCCCGAAGATATGTTGATTAGAAAGGTCTTTTGAATACAAGAAGGCGTAATCAAACTGGATGTTATTAAGATTAAGTCCTATCCCTATACTGAAGGTGTTTTTCTCGCCATTATATCCTGTTCTGAAAAGTACAGGTATTCCAGGTATTTTTATTTCTGATCCTATGTGCAATCTTTGATAAAAGTACATTTTCTCATATAGAGATACATCCAATGCGAGGGTTAATAGTACCGATTTAAGGTCTAAAATTAAGGCAGTACCTAAAACTAAGTCTTCCTTTCCTACCGATTCTATTGTTCCAGTACTCCACTTAAGATAGCTTATGGGATTGTACCAACAAGCACCTACTTTTAACATATTATTAACTTCATATATGGCTCCAAAATCAAATCCAAAACCTGTAGCTTTGGCAGTATCAAGGGTAGCTGAATAAAAATGTCCTCTAAATCCTAAGCTTAAGTTGGGAAGAATTTTTCTTGCAATATTTAAGCTTATTGCATTTTCTTGAAATGGGAAAAGGAGTTCTTCCTCATTTGTAATTCCTTTGCTTTCTAAACCAGCTCCTACTATTGTCCCATTTATATTCAATCCTGCTCCAATAAATTCTACTCTTGTATATCCTTGTGGTATTTGTAAGTGGCTAAATCCAATTGTTACTATATCTATATTTGTAAGTCCAGCAGGATTATAAACTAAACCGCCTAAGTCATCTGAAATAGCTACATAGGTTTCACCTATACCAGCTGATCTTGCATTAAGAATAATGGGGGAGAAAGCTCCCCCTGTACTACTTGCAAAGGCATAAGATAAGAGAAACAATCCAATTATACTTATTAAAATTATTTTTTTCATAACCTTTGTCCTCCCTTATATCCTATCAAATTAGACAAGATTATTTCAATATACCTATAAATCTGTTTATTCTTACTTCACCCTGATCTGATTTTGCCACAATTTGGAATAGATATAGACCATTCTTTAACGTTTGACCTTTCCAATTTACTCCATCCCACAAGATGCTATAATTGCCAGCTGGCAAGTATCCTAAATCTCTTTCATAAAGTTTAACGCCAGAAAGATCGTAAACTATAAATTTTACATTAGCATTTTGGGTTATATTAAAGAAAATTTCAGCAGGACCTTCTTTAGGGTTGAAGGATTTAGTGAATTTTGTGACATTTAAGATAGATAAAGGTAAAGAGGAAGGTATAGTTGTGTAAGAACTTATTTTAGTAGTGTTATTTAGCTCATCCTTAGCAATTATTTCTATTAAATATCTTCCGTATGGTTGAATAGCTCCACTTTCATCTTTTCCGTCCCATGTATATTGATAGGTACCGTTTATAACCTTTGTATTGTTTTCTAAGGTCTTAATTAACAAATTCTTTTGGCCATTAATTGTACTGTAAACTTTTATTGTTAAGTAGGAATAGCCTATTTCATCTGATACCGTTATATTTATATTGCAATTTTCATTCTTTGAAGGATCAAATACGGAAGTTGCTGTAGCAGTTATGCTTGGAGGATTTGTAAGTAAATCTTTAACTTTTTTCATTATTGTTCCAGATACTGATGGATCAACTCCTTCTAAACCAAAGGCTAAATACACTACTCCGAAATGTTTATCTGGATCTATATAATATAAGCCTGCTGTACCTGATGAGGCTGTAACCTTGTTAACAATGGATGGTGATTTCTTAACCTTTATTTTCTCTGGTATTTTAATTTCAGGCATTATAGGTGATGGTGAAATATTAGGATCGTACATAAAAATAGGTACTGCTCCTTCTAATGGGTCAATTTCATCAAGATATACTTGGTTCATAGCAGAGTCTCTTGTATTAATATTAAAAGAGATATTTGAAAATGGAGTATTACTTAAACCTTTTACAGAATATATACCCACATCATCTTGTACAAATTCTGCTTTTAAATATTGATTATAGAATTTAGGATCAATATAACCTGCATAGTATCCCCATCCAAGATCTTGACTTGATATAAGTAATTTTCCTCCATTATCTAAATATCTCATTATTTCCTCTTGTATAGATGGATCGTATATGGCTCCCCAATCTCCAGCCCATACTACAAAATTGAATAATGCCATATCATCTGCTGATGGTACGGCATTATCATTAAATACATCTATTATAAAGTAGTTTATATTCGCGTCTATTAAACTTTTCTCAATATATGGAGCTATACCATATTCTCCTCCGTCATCGGATACTAGTAAGGCTTCAAGAGTTGTTGGGGTTGTGAAGGATTTAGTTGTCCATGGAGAGTAACCTATAGAGTTTTTAGATCTTACCCTTACATAATAAGTGGTTCCTGGATATAAGGTTTTTTCAAGAGTTGGTCTATATTCAGTTTTGTCTGTAGTTATATCAATGATTATCTTTTCAAAGTTTGGATCTTCTGCTACTTGAAGTTGGCTTTCTGTACTATTTGGAGCTACCCACTTAAAGAGAGGTCTTAAAGTGTTTGGATTCTCATTTAGCCAAGCGAAATGGGATATAAATGTTGGTGCAGATGGCACAGCCTCCTGTTTAACAAATATATCACAAGTAATATTTTCTCCTGAAACTGCAATATTTCTTACAGCGACTCCTGTGGGAATTTCTCCATAAGCATTACTGTTTGGTGTGCTATTTGTATCAAAGCTAGTATTTCCTGTAGATCCAGGGTATGGGTGTCCAGGATTTCCAGAAGATTGACGTTTTTCTAGTTGCCATAAGCCATTTGCCTGTTCAAGAGCTACAAGATAATGTAATGTTGGATCAAGTCCTGGATACCACTCAACATCATTTTGATAATTTCTCATTTTTTCATCAACATGGTAAATAAGAAGTCCGAAGCCTCTTAAGAAACGATCAAATCCTATAGCTTGTCTATTTTCCAATAAGAAGTATTGAGGACCTTCTTCTCCGTCAGTCCAAAGTTTATATACTACTGGTTCTTTTTCAACAGGTGGAATTGTAACATTAGTCAAATTATCTTTTGGTACAATTGGTGTAACCCATCCAAGCTGAATTTTACTCCAAGCATCGAAGTGGGAAGGTCCACCACCAATGCTATACCCTCCAGGACCAGTAGGTCCATTCCATGATCCTCCTGCCATAAGACTCCATCTTCCGAGCCCTAATGAAGAGTAATCTCTATCATAAAGGTCGGGAAGTTTACCAAATGCATGCCCCATTTCATGAACGAATACTCCTACTGTTTGAGGGACTATGACGGGATTTCCAAGAGAGTCATAATCTAACATATATTCTGGCTGAATGGTATATCTTACCGGAACTCTTTGCCCATTTATAGTTACGTATACTGCAGAGGCATGAGACCATATATCATTTGTATCTCCAGTCCACTCAGCTCCTTGGCCAGAATGGATAATAAAGATCACATCATAATTTCTCAAATCATAACCATTGTTGACTGCATTTTGCAAGACCTCTGAAACTAATACAAAGACTCCCCCGGAAAAACCATAATCTCCATCATTTATATATGTAGTGTAGGTATATTTTGCTGTATACCATGGAAGTATGGTGGCTGTTATATCAAATTGGTTGTAAGAATTTTCTAAATAAAACTCTCTTACACTTCCCACATTATATGGATTGATAGTACTCCAATCTGCACCTTCGCTATTAAAAAGGATATTAAAGTAGTTTGAAGGAATAACATCATCTGGTTGTTTGGGCTTATCTGTAAATTCTACTGGAATTACGATAGCCTTTCCTATACCTTGAGCCTTTTCAATAGTTCCATAAATTCTTGTTCCTTGTGGAATACTTTCGGGTGTTACTTCGGGAATTTTTGGTATCTCAACTTTCTTTTCTAAAAGTTTTTCATGAGGTGGCATTATGTGTATTTTGGTGATCGGAAAAGAGTGGGCAAAGGTAAATGTAAATAAGAGTAATAAGAAGATGATAGTTGTTAATAGAATTGATATACCCCTTCGCATCTTGAACCTCCCTCATTTATTTTAAAATTCCAATGTTAATTATTATATAATAAAATTATGGTTTTTGGGCTTGTAAAATTAAGGGGGTATAATGAAATGAACACAATAAGATTTATAATTATGGTTTTGAGTGTCTTTTTGCTTTGGGAATATACTTTTGCTCAAGGTATGCCGATTATTGAAAATAAAAGTTTGATTTTGGCAAGAGTAAAAAGTGTAATCTTAGGTAAATTTCCATATGTGGAATTAGTGTTAGAAGTATTAGAAAGTAGATCAGTAGAAGGATATAAAAATTTTGTTAAAGAAGGAGACTTGATTTTAGCTGTTCCCTATTCTTTGAAAAATATTGATCCTAAGGTTTTTCTTCTTACTGAAAATAGAAATCTACTTTTATGTTATTATTTGAGACCTTTAGATCTTATCTATGCTACTGTAGAGTTTGTAGGAGATGAGGGAGGAGCAGGCTATGTAATAAGAGAAGTGGAAAGAGTAGGAGAGGTTTCAAAGGATAATATCAATGATGTAATTAAAGATTTTATGAAGGTTAAAGGAATAATAAAGGAGGAAGATGTTCAAGTAGAGGTGGAAGTAAAAAATAGTTATTATTTTGTAAGGGTTTTTGTTGGAGATAAAGTATATAATTTAGTTTTGGATAGATCTCTTGCTATTATCTCTTTTGATTAGCTTTTTCGTATAAAAATACTGAATCACCTTCATCTACACCTAAATTCTTTGCTACAATTTCACATTTTGCCTTAAGAAGGAAGAATATATTGTAGCCTCTTCCTTCTAATCCCTCATAATTGGCTTGCCCTTTCGATATTATTAATTTTGCATTATAAAAGATATCTTGATATTCATTGGATCCAAGCTCAGGTGGCTTTCCTACAGATCCTGATCCTGTGGTAATTACTTTAGAGTACTTATTAAGTCCAACCTCTATTACATCTTCGAGTATGGCATCATTTATTATAGGGTATTCATTTGCCACACTTATGATAAATTTTGTTTTAGATAATTCTTCTATCAGAATTTTATCAAATACTATTTCACCTGCATTATCCAAAAGATAAAGAATCTCATCTGTTTTTTCCAATTCTTGTTTAAAATAGTGATAATGATCTATAGCAAGAGGTGTATTTATGATATCTTTAATATATTCCCTTAAATTTAATTTGGATATATCAAGAATGCCAAGATCAATAATATTTCCGGATATTGCAACCTTTATAGCTGTATAGAGGGGGTCTTCAGAAGTTTCTACAATATTTTTAAGGGTATCATATAGCTTAAGGGCTAAGTTATTGTAATGTTTCTTTTCCTCATAATAGGGATCTTTAAGATTTGCCATCTCATAGATTTTTTTAAATGTAAGGTAAGTATTGTAGGCTGGTGATTCTGTAGGAGATAAAGTAGATATATACTCAGCAGCTTTTCTTATTATCTCAATCTTTTTTTCTTCAGATAAATTGGCTCTTTTCAATGCAGAAAGAGCTTGTTTTAAAAAACAAGGATAGCAATCTAATTTTGTCCACATAGCATTTATTTTTTACTTAATTGTGAAATAAAAGTCAATTAAAGTAATTTTAAAAGGATTATTTTTTTAGTTTTTCATAAAGAATTAATGATGATTTAAAAAGTTCAGAAAATTTTTCTCTATCTTTTATATGTTGATATAAAGAGGAGTCTCTTATATTTCCATGTACAGCACTATTTCTTACTCCTTCTAAAATTTTAAAATTATCTTGCATCCATTTTTCTTTTAATATTTGTGGAATTTTATCTCTTAAGAATTCTTTTCTGTTGGGTATATCATGAATTTTAGTAATCCCTAATCTTTTTAGCATGCGTATAGTTATAGCTTCATATATTAATATGAGGCTTTTCAGATATTGATTTTTCTCAAAAAAATATTTTGCTCTTTCTATCATTCGATCTTCTAAGAGTTCCTTTTCAAGAAGAGGTTGTAATTCTTTCTTTATATTTTCTGCACATAATGTTTTATAGCTTTCTTCAATATTGTCCAATTTTGCAGTAATTTCTTTTAATTCTTTTTGGGGTCTCCAGTTCATCTCTATTTGAAAATATGTATTTTCCGTATTTTGAATACCAAGATTTTTAAGGATTTCTGGAAAATAGCCTGAATATTTATAAATTTCATAAGATGTGGTCAATTTGAATAATTCATTTATAAAATCTATTTTTATGACAGGTGCTTCGTCTCCTTTCATTTCCAGGGCTCCATAATATATATCTAAGTCCACGATCTTTTTAAAATTTTTTATGTACATTATAGAGAAACTAAGGATAAATGGCATAAATCTATAACCATGGGTAATATCCAATATTATGTAAAGCTCGTCATCAGGGAGATTTTTTATTAAAAATTCTACATAAAATTTGTAATCTAAAGGGTCTATATTTATTAGCTCTATACCTGGTATATAGTTAGAAAGTTTTTCTTGCCACTCGTTTAGAGTGTTTTTCGATATTCCAGATCTTTCTTCATCCCATACTTTATAATATAGTTCTTCTAAATTATTTTTATAATCTTCATCTATAGTATCGATAATTTCAGACCACGACGATTTGTCTGTTCCAAGGATATACCACTTATCTATATTCTTCTCATTAAATAAGTATCGATAAAGAGCAGATCCAAAAAAAGCAGTCTCGTAGGTTTGTCCATTCTCAAATTTATATTTTGTCTTTATGTACCCTTTTCCACTTTGATTTCTACCAATTCCTATGATAGAAAGAAGTATGTTTTTCATTTTTTTATGTGTAAACTTTTAAAAAGTCTTTTATGTAATCTTCTATTTTCTTTTTATGATCTTTGTCAAGAATTTCTCCTAATTTGTAAGATAATCTTAAATTTTTATAATCTTGATCTATAAATTCGTATAGTAGTCCAGCATGAGCATTAAAATTTCTTTCTAAATTTGAAGAAGGGTATTTTCTTTCTTTTTCGCCTTTTTCAAATATCCTCTTGAAGTTTTCTAACTCGTTATCAAGTAAAGTATATGCGCTGGATTCATTAAAAAGATTCTTGATTATCTTTTCGTTAAAGTTTTTTAGAGTATCTATTTTTACCCATTTTCTATGTTCTTCTATATATATTTTGTTTTCATATTCCTTATATATTTTATAAAAGGTTTCAAGAAGATAAATGTAGATCCACAAATTTCCCAAAGAGTATTCCATACATAATTTTATTTCTTTAGTATTATCTTTTTCTATTGAGAAGGTCTCAATTAGTTCTTTTATTCTTTTCAAAGTAATTTTTTCATAGGATAGGTTCAGTAATTTTTCAATATTATTCCAATTTATTATGGTAAGAAAGGCTAATGCAAATCCCTTTTTTATGGCAGATATACATTCATTAACACAAGAAATTATTTCTTTAATGAAGTTAAATTCTTGATAAAGGAGAAGAGATTCTGGGTAGTAATCTGTGTCAAATTTAAAAGGAAGTTTGTTTACATTTTTAAAATAATCTACGAAAAAAGGTGTTTTTGTTTCCTCGAAGGTTACTTCATACTCTTGTTCCTTTAGATTCACTGGAGTAAGATATACATAATAAAATTTTGGGCATTTAGCTTTATCAATATAGTTTTTGGCTTGCTGAGCTACAAGAAATCTTCTATATGCATCCACGATAACTAAAATCTGAAAATTTAGTCCTCTTGATACATCCAAAATTATTTCTCTTATTTCATCATCGGTACTATCTTGTATTGCTAAAAAAGCAATATCTGCAGTAATGATATGATTATTCAGATTGAATTTTTTACTTTCATAATTTCCTTTTACAGGAACTTCAACACATTTAATATTTTCCTTAGGAACGTTATATTGTAAAAGTTCTGATATTAACTTTTCTTCTTCGTATTTGTCAATGGATGCAGGTCTTAAAAGGAGAATTTTAAATTCTTCATTTTGGGAGATAAGATATTGGGTTATTGCTCCAATAGTAGAATTCCCTTTAAAGGATTTTTTGTTGGAGGTTTTATTATCATTAAAATGATA
>Ga0072500_172766_pt1 | contig 25231 bp, 30 predicted proteins | sample GBScelen77Swater_FD_63803 | JGI IMG/M metagenome (GOLD analysis project Ga0072500, IMG submission 63803) | Hot spring microbial communities from Great Boiling Spring, Nevada - cellulolytic enrichment S 77C v2 (version 2) | ecosystem: Environmental > Aquatic > Thermal springs > Hot (42-90C) ...
TTGCCTATTGCATGATGATCGGTTGTTTCCAGGAAGAGTGACGAGGCGACGCGGGGGTATAAGGATGGCGAGGCGGTTGCGAACGGTACGCGACCTGGAGGTCGAGGAGCGCTGTGTCCTCGTTCGGGTCGATTACAACGTTCCGCTCGAGGGAGGACGCGTTGTCGACGATACCCGCATCCGGGCGACCTTGCCGACGTTGCAGTGGTTGCTCGAGCGGCGGGCGCGGATCATCCTCTGCTCTCATCTCGGACGACCGAAGGGACAGGTGCGCGAGGAGTTGCGACTCGCACCGGTGGCGGCGACGCTGAGCGGGCTTCTCGGGCAACCCGTACGCTGGGTGCGTGACATTGTCGGACCGGAAGCGCAGGAAATGGCCCGGCGCTTGCAACCAGGCGAAGTCGGCATGCTCGAAAACCTCCGCTTCGATCCGCGCGAGGAACGGAACGATACAGAATTCGCAGCAGCCTTAGCCGCTCTGGCCGATTGCTACGTCAACGATGCTTTCGGTGCAGCGCATCGCGCGCATGCCTCGGTCGTTGCGGTGGCTCGTTTATTGCCGAGCGCGGCGGGGTTCCTCATGGAGCGGGAAGTCCAAGCGTTGGAGCGCGTGCTCCGCAGTGACGAGCGACCGTTCGTCCTCGTGCTCGGTGGAGCGAAGGTATCCGACAAGATCGGAGTGATCGAGAACTTACTGCCGCGTGCCGATGCGCTCCTGCTCGGTGGCGGCATGGCCAATACGTTTTTGCGGGCACAGGGGCTCGAGACAGGGCGCTCGCTGGTCGAGGAAGAAAAGGTGCCCGAGGCACAGCGCATTCTCGACATGGCGGCCGAGCGTGGTGTGCGACTCGAACTTCCGCGCGATGTGGTCGTCGCACCAACGATGAGCGCTGTCTCACAGCGCCGAATCGTACCCGTTACCGCGATCCCTCCTGATCAAGCGGTTTACGATATCGGACCCGAGACGGTGCGTGCGTACTCAGCGGTGATCGCTGATGCCCGCCTCTTGGTCTGGAATGGGCCGATGGGTGTGTATGAGGTTCCCGAGTTTCGCGAGGGGACAAAAGGGATCGCCGAAGCCGTTGCCGGGTGTTCCGGTTTTACGCTCGTTGGTGGGGGCGATTCCGTGGCTGCGCTTCAGGAGCTCGGTCTAGCCGAGCGCGTTGGGCATCTGTCCACCGGTGGAGGGGCAACACTCGAGTACTTGGAAGGTCGCGAACTTCCTGGAGTCGCGGTGCTCATGGAAGAAGCATGAGAGTGGGGGATGCGTAGACCGCTCATCGCCGGTAATTGGAAAATGCATACGACCTATGAGCAGGCGCTGGAGTTGGCCAGTGCGATCCAGTCGCATTGTGGAATGGCGAAGTATGTCGAGGTCGTTCTCATTCCACCGTTCCCCTGGATCGTGCCGTTGTCTCGGCAGCTTGACGGAAGTTTGATTTCGCTTGGCGCCCAAACCTGCAGTGCCTTCGACGAGGGCGCCTATACGGGGGAAGTGTCTGCCAAGATGGTGGCCCCGTTTTGTCGCTATGTGATCGTCGGTCACAGCGAGCGACGACGCCTGTTCGGTGAAACGGATGCGGTGGTCGCTGCCAAGCTCCGTGCCGTATTGCGGAACGGCCTCCGGCCGATCCTGTGCGTCGGGGAGACGCTCGAAGAACGGGAGTCGGGCTCGACGAGAGAAACGGTCCAGCGACAGATCGCAGCGGCATGCAGCGATCTCGAGAGTGAGCAGGTGGCGCGACTGGTCATCGCGTACGAGCCGGTATGGGCAATCGGGACGGGTCGTCCAGCTACCCCCGCGGATGCCGAGCTGGTCGCTTCGTGGATCCGTGCCTGGTTCAGGGAGCGATTCGGGCCGGAGATCAGCGAGGGACTCCGCATCCTCTACGGTGGAAGCGTCACGGCTGCGAATGTGGGTGGCTTTCTGGCGGTCGCCGATATAGATGGGGCGCTCGTCGGTGGGGCGAGTTTGGATGCCCGCGAGTTCTGTAGCATTGTGGAGGCGGGTGTGGGACGTGCCCAGTATGTTGGCGAAGGAGGCTAGCAGCCGTGGAGACCGCGTTCTACGTCGCGATCATTTTAGTTTCGCTCCTGTTGATGTCGGTGATTCTGCTGCAATCCAAGGCGTCCGGGTTCAGTGGTGCCTTCGGCGGAGATACGTCAGCGATCTATCGCACGCGGCGAGGACTGGAGAAGACGCTGTTCCAGTTGACAATCGGTGTTGCAGCCATTTTCGTCGTTCTCTCCCTCTTGGGACAGTGGCTGCTCTAGGCTGACTTCGACGAAGGGTCACCTGATTGACGACGGTACGGGGACGCGCGTCACTCCTGCGATCACGCCGGGTGCGCTGGTGGGCGCTTTGGCTGGCTAGCTCGTTGCTCGTTGTCCTGATCAGTGGAATCCTGGTTCTTTGGCGATTTCATGCACTCCCTCGCAGCGCTTCGAGCATGACACCGATCAGGAGTGAGTCGGTGCTCCCGAGCCCTTCGGCCGAGCCGGCGCGGGTCGTTGGCGGGACGTTCCGCGAGGGAATCATAGGGCAGATCGAGACGCTCAATCCGTTGCTCGCCGAGTCGACGGCGGAAGCAGCGGTGAGCGTGCTCGTGTTCGAGGGACTGGTCTGGGTGGACGGGAGCGGAGTGCCGCAGCCAGCGCTCGCGGAGCGTTGGACCGTGAGTGACGATGGATTGGAATACACCTTCGTTCTCCGGCCGGATGCCCAGTGGCATGACGGTGAACCCGTGACGGCCCGCGATGTCCTCTTCACGATACGCCTTCTCCAGGACCCTGATTTTCCCGGGAACGAGACGATGGCGAACTTCTGGCGAACGGTGACCGTCGAGGTCGTCGATGCAAGATCGGTCCGTTTTCGTCTACCCGAGCCGTATGCCCCATTTCCGACCTACCTCTCGTTGCCGATCCTACCGGAACATGTGTTGGCGGGAACGGTGGTGAGCGACTTGCCACGCAGCGGCTTCGAGTCGCAGCCGATCGGGAGTGGGCCGTACCGTATTGTTCGGTTCGATCGTGACCGGAGAGTGATCGAACTCGCTCGGCACGAGCCTTACCAGAGGCCGAATCCTCTGTTCGAGCGGGTGGAGTTGCATTTCTTCGAATCGGCCGATGAGGCTCTGGCTGCCTTTCGGCGCGGTGATCTGGACGCGGTCGATCTGGTGCCCTGGGGAGCGCTCCGTGACCCGAAGTTGGTGGGTTCTCACGCCCGCATCTACGCTCCATTACTCTTTGGGTACACAGCGCTCTTTCTGAATGGTCAGGCGCAGTTTTTCGCCGATGTCCGGGTCCGGCAGGCGTTGTCTCTGGCGATCGATCGTGTGCAGTTAGTCCGCGATGTACTCGACAATCGGGCTGAACCAGGAAATGGGCCGATTCCCCCAGCGTCATGGGCTTATCAAGCGCAAGAGTACCGATTCGATCGTGCGGCAGCACTGAGCCTTCTTCGAGAGGCAGGGTGGGAAGATCGCAACGGTGATGGGGTTCTGGACAAGGAGGGGTTGACCTTTCGCTTTACGCTACTGACGAACGTCGATGATCCCCAACGAGTGGCTGTCGCTCAGACAGTGGCGCAGCAACTGGCGGAAATCGGTATCAGCGTCACTGTCCAGCCAGTGGCTGCGGCGACACTCCAGCGGCAACTGTTGAATCGCGAGTACACTGCTGCGGTGTTCGGATGGATGTCCTTGACCGGCGATCCGGACATGTTCGAGTTCTGGCATTCCTCGCAAGCCGAAGAAGGGGCTAACATCACAGGTTTCCGGAGCCGCACAGTCGATGTGCTCCTCGAGAAGGCCAGACAGGTATCCGATCAGGGAGAGCGGCGATCTCTTTACGTCGAGTTCCAGCGCCTTTTCGCCGAATACGTGCCAGCGATAGTCCTGTATTACCCTCGTTATTGCCTCGTGATGAGTGATCGCATCGGCGGTGTCGATGCTGCACCGCTCATTCGACCCGAAGATCATCTCCGTCAGCTCCCACGCTGGTATCGGATCGCGGGGTAGCGTGCTCCCGTCGTTTCGCCTATACTCGACACCGCGTGCTTGGTGCACATGACTGGAGGCATTCGGTGTATCCGCTTTTGCTCCCCTCATTCGGCTGGCAGGAACTCCTGCTCGTCCTCCTGATCGTGCTCGTCGTTTTCGGCGCTGGTCGGCTACCGGAGATCGGTAGTGCCATCGGACGCACGATCCGGGAGTTTCGGACAGCGACGCGCGAAGCGACTGCCGAGATTTCGGGAGACGAGCCGCGTTCGTGAACGAATCTCAGTGCTCGTCGCGAAAGACAGTGAGGAGCTGACTTGGACGCTGGTCGCTCCCCTCGTCCAGGAGTTCGCTGCATGTGATGCGATGCCACGGGTGGAGCGCTATGGTCACTCCCTCGACCGTGGTGGTCAAGCGTTTGCCGTCGCGTCGCCACGGATTCCGTCGTAACACGTACTGGTGCTGCGGATCAGGGAGTTTATCGACTTCGGCGACGAGCGGGTCGTCGATCAGGACATGAACGATGACGCGGAGCGTGCTCCGTTCCGCCTCGAATCCGGCGCGAGCGGTATGGCTGAGACTCGACCATCCAGGTTTCCGAGATATGCGATACCTCGCTGCAGGGAGTGGTGTCGCGACACAGCGAGCGCTGAGGTCGGTCGCCTCGTCTATCTGTCCATCTGCTGCGAGCTGTATGAGTGTACCAGCCGCGGTCGCGATCAGTGATGTGACCTTCGCGAGGACCGGTGTGCTCGCGATCCGCGCCGCTCAGGCGACTTCCCCGATCACGTTACTAGTTTCGGGGTGACAGGCATCGATCGTTCCAGTATGGCCAACGAGTATCAGCAGGTTCGACCATCTTGCCGGGCATGCCACGAAGGGTTGCTCGAAGCAGCGTCGCCAGATGATGGTGCCATCCCACTCGAGGCAGGTGACTGTGTAATCGAGTGAAGCGAGGACGATCCGCCCGTGGTCAGCATGTGGCTGATTCATACCGGATCCGGTACCCGCAGGTGCCAGAGAGGGCGACCATCCACCAAGCGCCAGTTGACAGCGACGCCATCGTCCGAGGCTGTCAGTAAGGAGTTGGTGCCGGAGACCGGTGTCGCGCGGACAGGATGACGACAGTCTCGGCGCCAAATCACGTCTCCAATAACAGCGGAAAGGACATAGAGGCATCCATGATCGCTGCCGATGGCGACGAGTTCGCTTGTGTGACCGCAGGGGAGGCACGAACTGGGCCAGCGGTGCGGTAGCGCCAGGCGAGGTGACCGGTGCGGGTTCCGACTGGATACACGGGGCCGTCGTCAGAGCCGGAGAATACGAGCCCTCGAGTCAGACCCGAGGTGGTGGCGATAGCTCGTCCAGTTGGATCACTCCAGCGGAGGGCACCCGAATCGCGCTCGACACGTAAAGTATTCCATCATGCTAACCCACGGTGACGAGCGAGTTGTCCAGGACAGCTGATTCATGCACTTCGTCACCGGTCTGAAAGAGCCAGACAATCGATCCCTCTCGGGGCAGTGCTCGAATTGCGCAATCGGTCTTGCGACCGGCTGTTGCCGAAGGACAACGAGGGGCTGTATCGCGCAGAGCGCGCAGCGCTGCGGCCATGGCTCCGGCATCGGAGAAACGCTGGCTGGGATCGTAGGCCAGTGCCCGGAGAATGGCGTTCTCGAATGCCGTGGTGAGTTTGGGATCGAACCTCCAGGGAGGAGTTTGGGAGAGCGAGAAAGACGGCTGGTCGCAGGGATCGACGCCAGTTGCGACGTGATAAAGTGTTGCTCCCGATGCAGAGAGATCACCGCGTGGATCGATGCTCCCGCGGTACCGTCTCGGTGGTGCGTAGCCGACTGTACCGACCACAGTGCCGCGGCAGAGTGGTTGGAACAGTTGAACGATGCCGAAATCGATGAGGCAGAGCGTATCATCCGGTCGGAGCATGATGTTCGATGGCTCGAGATCACGAAACACGATCAGTTGTGGTTGTTGAGTATGGAGACACGAAAGACCATCGGGTAACTGGAGCGATCAGTCGATGAGGAGTGACTCGATAACGGGTTGACCGGTGCGTGCGAGGTAACGCTCGAGGTCTTCTCCGGGTACGAGTTCGAGCACGAGACAACAGCCACACCGTTCGACGAAGGAGCCGTCGATCTGGGGGATGGCTGGATGACGTAGTGTGGCGAGAAGTGCCGCTTCTCGCCCGACGGGAGGGGTTGGAGTTCGCGAACAGTGGGATCGTCACTCGCCCGCATGACTTCGATTGTACGCGTTCGTGTGACTTCGGAGAATCGTTCGTCACGGGCGAGGAAGACAGTACTCATTCTTGCCGTGGCCGAGTTCCGTCAAGAGGCAAGAACGTTGGGCGATCGACGAACCTCGCTGAAGGTGCTTAATGGGGGTTGCTCCTGCTGTTGCGTCCGCATGCTCTTCACCAGATATAATCGGCGTCCGGATGGTTACCGATGAGACTCGGAGCCAGATGCGATGAGGGATCTCGAGGGTGAGCGTGAGCCGGTGGGGACAGCGAAAGAGGAGGCGCGTCGGCGATCATTCGCGTGGGATCTTGCCGAAACACTCCTGATCGCGCTCGTTCTTTTCGTTGCTATCCGGGGGCTCATCCTGAACTATCGCGTGGACGGCTCCAGTATGGAGCCGACACTGCACAATGGGGAGATGCTCATCGTCAACCGGCGTGCGTACATGGGAATTCCGCTCGGTCGGTGGCTGGCAGCTGTGCCGGGAGTACAAATCGACCAGGATTGGGTCTGGTACCCGTTCGGTCAGCCGAAGCGCGGTGACATCATTGTCTTTCGACCCCCGAACGGAGGAAGCGAGCCGTACGTCAAGCGGATCATCGCCTTGCCTGGGGAACACGTCGAAATCCGCGACGGAGCTGTCTACATCGACGGGAAGCGTCTCATCGAGCCCTATCTGACGGAACCGACGATGTGGCGGGGAATGGCGCTGAATCACGAGTACGTGGTGGAGCCCGGGCATGTGTTCGTGATGGGCGACAACCGGAACAACAGCAGTGACTCGCGCGTCTTCGGTGCGGTGCCGATGTCGTCGATCATCGGGAAGGCGTGGCTCACATACTGGCCGCCGGACGAGGCGAAACTTTTGGGCACGCCAGCATACGCCTTGGAGTGACGGGCCCAGGAGTGTAGAATGGTGATGACGCGAGGAGCACAACGTGTGGGCGTGGCGGGAGGGGCCCTGTACGAGGATGTGAGCGTGCCAGAGGAAGGTGCAGGGTATGATCGAGACGGTTGTCGATAGCATCCGCGTCAGCTTGGTGACACAGCATCGGGTCGTGCTCCTGAAGGAGGTCCATGGAGATCGGCACCTCCCGATCTGGATCGGCCCATTCGAGGCCGAGGCGATCGCGATGGCGATCCAAGGCATGGCGCCTGCCCGCCCGTTGCCGTATGACCTCCTGCGCACGATCATCGCTGAACTCGGGGCGGAGATTCGGGAGGTAGCGGTCACGGATCTCGCTCAGGAGATCTTTTATGCCCGGATCGTCCTCACGGTCAATGGCCGACGTATCGAGATCGACAGTCGACCGAGCGATGCGATCGCTCTGGCGGTCCGCGCGAAGGTGCCGATTTATGTCGATGAGTCGGTGATGGATCGCGCCGGTGTCCGTTTGGAGAGTGAAGAGGAATCGGAGAGCGAAGCGGGATTGGAGCCGCCGGAAATCGAGCGAGTCGAATCGGAGGAATCGATCTCCGAGGCAGATTTGTCGGTTTTCCGAGAGGTGATCGAGTCGCTCGATCTCGATGACTTGGACAAGAAGTAGGAGAGGCATGGATCCGCGTTGGGAACGTGTTCGAGCGATCGTGCTCAATTTGGTCGAGCGGTGCGCGGTCTGTGGCCAACGATTCGCTCCGGAGGATCTGCAGGCCCTCGGGCGTTCTCGTTCGACATGGGCGTTCCGGCTGACCTGTCACTCTTGTGGCGCCTCGAGTTTGATCGCCGCGGTCATCGGTGAGGAAGAGTTTGCTGCGACCACAGCTCACTCGAGCAGGGAACCCGTAACCGAACGTGATGTCGAGGAGATCCGGGCTTTTCTCGAACACTTCGATGGTGATTTCCAGCGGTTATTCGGTTACACCGGTAACGGTGGGAGTCGATGAGCCAGCCTCAGGGTGGGGATTCTCCGCGACGACGCCATTCGCGTTCGATCATGTCCTCGGGAAAGCGTACGAGTTCATGCCCCAATGATGGACAACGAAGATTGTGTAGATCGATCTTCTTGTTGATGGCGCGGGCCAGTTCCCGGTAACGCCATGCCAAGCGACGCAGGATGGCGATGTGCCCGGGGTCGTTTCGATCGAATTCTTCCACCGCTCGCCAGTATTCGTCCCAGGCCTGCCGAACCAAGGCACGCTCCGCGTAGATTTCCTTCCGCAGCTGTAACCAATCGGGAAGGAGCCCATTCTTTTTTAGGATCCGATGCGCGGCCCATACGTCGCTGGGACCGCCCTCGTCAGGTGGAAGGGGACGTCCCTCACCTGTCAAATTGCGGAAAGCACCGCCCTCTTGTGCTTCGCGGATGCGCTCTTCGACGAGTCTGTCCAGCCAGAACATACGGAATTCCCCCGATTTGGCAATGAGTATAGCGTGGCTCGCTGGATGCTGGCGCGTGCGCGTATACTGACGCCCGGATGAGCGAGAGGATCGGGTGATGGAGGAACGCAAAACGGCTCGCCGGGAGGTCGATCTCCAGCCACTCCGACGTATCCTCGGGGAACGGTATCGCCCGCGAGATCACCAGGAGGCACAGGAACTGGTCGTCGGTGCGTGCCAGGAAGCACAGCACCTGTACGGGTGGGTACCGCCACAGGCCGCGCAACTCATCGCTGAGCATCTAGGCGTGACAATCAATCGAGTATATGGACTGCTTACCTTCTACGCAGATTTTCGCACCGAACCACCGGGTGAGCATTTCCTGTGGCTCTGTCATGGTGCGGCATGCTATGTCGCTGGATCACAGAAGGTCGTCGATGCTTTGCGGACCGAATACTGTCTCGGTGAGGATGGAACGACTCCCGACGGTCTTCTAACCGTGCACGTTTTCAATGGATGCTTGGGGGCGTGCGACTTAGCGCCCGTTGCTCAACTCGATCATCACGAGTACATCGGACAGCTCGATGTGGATCGCTTGCGGGAACTCGTTGAGGAACTGCGAACGCGCCGAGTGGCAGGGGGAAACGATGGGACGCTTGAGTGATCGGGCGGCGTTCGAGCAGTACGCTGCGAAGGCCCGTGCACGGTGGGACCGGCTCTGGTCGGGAGACCAATGGGTGATTTCGGTGGGGATAAGCGGATGCAGTATCGCGAAAGGGGCGTTGGAGACGTACCGGCATCTGTCGCTTCACCTCTCCGAGGGACATATCCCTTTCGTGCTCCGGCAGGTTGGCTGTGCCGGTTGGTGCTTCGCCGAGCCCTTCGTGGAGGTGAAACTCCCTGGGCACCCGCCGATCGTCTACGGCTGGATGACGACAGACCGCGTCCCGGAGCTGCTGGACGCGCTCCGTCGCGGCGATCTCCGGCCAGACTGGGCACTCGGTGTACGAGCTGCCGAGGCTTGGGAGGGAATCCCGCCGGTCATCGAGCATCCGTTTCTCCGACGTCAGCGCCGGCTGTTGCTCGAGCATGCGGGCATCATCGATCCAGAATCGATCGAGGACTATATAGCGATCGGTGGCTACCGCGCTTTTCTCAAGGCGCTGTTCGAGATGACGCCGGAGGAAGTCATCGCCGAAGTCAAGGCGTCTAACCTGCGTGGCCGGGGTGGAGCCGGGTTCCCGACCGGAATCAAATGGGAAAGCGGGCGTCGCACACCGGCGCGACCAAAGTATGTGGTCGTCAACAGTCATGAGGGAGAACCGAACGTCTTCAAAGATCGGCGCCTCCTCGAATCGAACCCGCATCTCGTCCTGGAGGGCTTGCTGATCGGCTGTTACGCCCTCGAGACACCCTACGGTTACAACTACATCGGCGGCGAACATGCCCTTGCGCTTCAGCGATTCCAGCGTGCCGTCGAGCAAGCGTACGAATTGGGTTTGCTCGGTGACGACATTTTGGGAAGCGGCTTTTCCTGCCACGTGCGCGTCCGCACCGGAGGTGGTGCGTACATCTGTGGCGAAGGTTCAGCCTTGATGTATGCGATCATGGGCCAGCGGGGGCAGCCGCGAACCAAGCCACCCCGCTCCGTGGAAGAAGGACTCTGGCGTCGCCCGACTGTGTTGAACAATACCGAAACGTTCGCCTCGATTCCAGCGATCATCCAGAATGGTGGCTCGTGGTACGCCTCCTTGGGCACCAAGGAAAGTGCTGGAACCAAACTCGTCACCATGCAGGGACCGGTCAAGTATCTCGGCGTGGCCGAGATCGAGTTCGGTCTCTCGATGCGTGAACTCGTTTTCGAAGTGTTCGGCGGTCTGCGCGAGGGCTATCACTTCAAGGGAATCCAGACTGGCGGTGTGTCAGCGGGTCCTCTGCGCGAGGATGAGTTGGACGTGCCCATCGACTTCGAGGCACTCACGCCGCTTGGAGCGATGGTCGGTTCTGGTGGATTCGTCGCTTTCGACGAGTCGGTCTGTGCGGTCGATTTCGCGCGCTATCTCGTCGCGTTCAGTCGTTACGAGTCGTGTGGCAAGTGCACGCCCTGCCGGCTCGGAACACCAGCGTTGGTCGAAATCTTGGATCGCATCCGGCATGGATTCGGCCGACCCGAGGATTTGGACATCATCCAGTATGCAAGCAAGCACATCATCGAGCTTTCCTTGTGCGGTCTCGGCCAAGTTGCACCGATGCCGCTGCTCGGTATGCTGGAGCGGTTCCGAGACGAGTTCATCGAACATATCACCGAGCGACGCTGCCGCGCAGGAGTTTGCCCGATCGCGGCAAGAGAACCGCTCGGCGTAGGAGGCTGATCCATTCTTCGCTGAGTCCCAGATCATCGCAGATGGCGGCGTACGTGCTTCTTGCGCGTCTCACAACGAGATCGTGAGCCCACGCCCTCTCGCAACAGCCTGGCCGACGGCTTCGGCGGCGACTGCCAAATCCTGAACGGCGTTACCCACAGATTTGAAAAGGGTGATTTGCTCGGGCGATGTCCGGCCTGGCCTCTGCCCGGCGACGATCTGACCGAGTTCGGTCCGAATATGCTCTTCGTCGATGAGCCCGGCGCGAAGTGGCTTGATCAGGTCACCTGCCTCGGCGAGCGCCGCGCTCAGCGCGTCGACCACTACGTAAGCCCGAGCCACTGTCTCCGGTGGGATCTCCTGCATCTCGGGAGTGAAGGCGCCGATGGCGTTGATATGGACGCCTGCTGGTAGGAGTTCGTCGGGGAAAAGTGGTTCCCGAGCTGTCGTGGCGGTACAGATAACGTCGACGCGGGGCAAGACCGTGAGCGGATCTTGGATCGGAATGACTTCGGCTGAACAGTCAGGCATGAGCTGGCGAAGACGGTCACCGAAGGTTGCAGCAGCTTCATGGTTGCGATCGTACACATAGACTTTTCGAATCGGTCGAACAGTCAAAACCGCCCATGCCTGCGTCGGCCCCTGTGCTCCAGCGCCGATGATGAGAAGCGTTTCGGCGTCGTGGCGGGCCAGTAGGTCGGTAGCGGCTCCGGAGGCGGCTCCGGTACGGAGAGCAGTGAGATAGGTGCCGTCAAGCAACGCGCTCGGTTCGCCCGTGATCGGGTTGACGGTGAGGACCGCAGCGTGAATGGTCGGCTTGCCATGCAGGCGCGGGTTGTCCGGAAAAACCGAGACGACCTTCAGGCCGAGTCCACCGGTCGAGGGGACGAAAGCTGGCATGAAGAGGACGGTACCGTTGTGTTCCGCAACCTCGAGCGGTGTCCGCAGCGGTGACTGTGCTCGACCGAGTGAGAGATCGCGAAAGGCCTGCTTGACGAGTTCGATCGCTCTCGACATCGGCACGAGTTCTTGCACGTCGCGTCGCGTCAACACCAGCATCGTCAATCGTCCCTCCGGAACAACTGCACTCAGTCGGCCGCAGTGTACCACGAGAGCGTTTTGGCGATGCATGTTGGACCAAAAGTAACAATCGACTCGACTGTCTGGGCCCCGTTGCCTTGACGGCGCGGCCGCAGTTGTGGCAGAATGCGAGTGTGACAAACGAAGAACGGTCCCCGATAGCTCAACGGTAGAGCAGGCGGCTGTTAACCGCAAGGTTGCAGGTTCGAATCCTGCTCGGGGAGCTGGACGACGGAGCCACCCATAGGGGTGGCTTCCCTTGTTCGATGCCGTTTCATGCTCCTGTGCTCCTGTGCGGGGTGCCTTCTCGCGGTCAGTCGGCGTTTCGAGTGTCGGCGCAGGGGAGGAGTTCCGGCTGTGTGTCATGAGGGATAGAATGCGGGCAGGTCGAGTCGGGATCGTGGATACGCGGAGAGAGGGCTGAGCGTGCGAGTAGTCGTAACGAGGCGGATCCCCGAGGCTGGACTGGGTGTTCTCGAGCGAGCTGGCGTAGAGTACCGCATTTGGCCTGGAGACCTTCCACCGAGTCGAGAGGAACTGATCGAGTTCGCGCGTGGTGCCGATGGACTGTTGACGCTTTTGACGGAACGCATCGACGAAGCGCTGCTCGACGCCTTACCGACCGTCAAAGTCGTGAGCAATATGGCGGTAGGCTTCGACAATATCGACGTCGATGCGTGCACGAGAAAGGGTGTCGTCGTCTGCATTACGCCGGACGTTTTGACGGAAACAACAGCCGACTTTACCTGGGCGCTGATGCTTGCCGTCGCACGGCGCGTCTGCGCGGCGGCTGAGAGCGTTCGAGCCGGTACCTGGAGGACGTGGGAACCACTCGGCTTCCTCGGGCGCGATCTCTCGGGTGCAACGCTGGGGATCGTCGGTTTCGGGCGGATCGGCCGTGCAGTTGCCCGTCGAGCCCGCGGATTCGGCATGCGGGTGTTGTACACGGACCAGACCCGGCAGTCATCGGAGGTTGAGCGAGATCTCGGGGCGACGTTTGTCTCCCTCGAGCAGCTTTTGGCGGAAAGCGACGTCGTGACACTGCACGTGCCCTTGACACCAGAAACGAGAAAGCTTATCGGCGCGCGGGAACTCGCATTGATGAAGCCTGGGGCGATCCTCATCAATACGGCGCGTGGTCCCGTCATCGATACCGAGGCCCTGGTACGAGCTCTTCGAAAGGGTCATCTCTGGGGCGCCGGGTTGGACGTCACCGATCCCGAGCCGTTGCCAGCCGATCATCCGCTTCTGCAGTGTCCGAACGTGATCGTGACGCCGCACATCGCGAGTGCAAGCGAGACGACGCGTGCGCGTATGGCCGAGTTGGCGGCCGAGAATCTCATAGCGGCCCTCCAGAACCGACGTCCGCCGCGGTCGTTGAATTGGGACGAGATCCGCCAGAAAGGGAACTGAGATGCGTCGCGTGGTGGTGACCGGGATCGGGATGATCACGCCGATCGGGAACGACCCGACGACCGTATGGCAGGCGCTCATGGATGGACACTCCGGTACGTCGCGGCTGACTCGGGTACCGGCGGATGATTTACCCAGTCGGATCGCGGGAGAGGTCAGAGGGTTCGAACCGGATCAGTACTTGCCCGCCAAGGAAGTCAGGCGAACGGATCGCTTCGTACAGTTTGCGGTCGCTGCGGCGCGAGAGGCGCTGGCTGCTGCTCGTCTCGAATTGACACCTGCACTGGCGGAGCGCACCGCAGTCTTGATCGGATCGGCGCTCGGTGGAGTGGAAACGTTCGAAGCTGGGGTCGAGACATTGCGGACACGTGGAGCGGGGAAAGTCAGTCCATTTCTCATACCGATGTTCCTCGCAGATATGGCCGGAGGAGTGACTGCAATCCAGATCGGTGCGACTGGACCCAATTTTGCGACGCTGTCGGCATGTGCGAGCGGTGCCAATGCGATCGGAGAGGCTGCTCGCATGATTCGGGACGGGCGCGCCGACATCGCCCTGGCGGGTGGGAGCGAGGCACCACTGACACGAACCATCGTAGCCGGCTTCGCAGCCTTGCAGGCGCTGTCGCGTCGTAACGACGAGCCGGAGACTGCGAGCCGCCCGTTCGATCGTACGCGCGATGGTTTCGTGATCGCTGAAGGGGCAGCCATTGTCGTGTTGGAAGCGGAAGACCTCGCGCGTGAGCGCGGCGCCCCGATCCTCGCCGAGCTCGTTGGTTATGGGACGACGGCGGATGCCTATCACATCGTGCAGCCCTGTGCCGATGGGCGGGGTGCAGTGGCAGCGATGCGAGAGGCTTTGGACGATGCTGGGCTCTCGACCAAAGATATTGACTACATCAATGCCCATGGGACGAGTACGCCGCTGAACGATGCAGCGGAAACAGCGGCGTTAAAGCAATTTTTCGGGGGGCGGCAGGCTGTTCCACCTGTCAGTTCGACGAAAGCGCTCACCGGACACCTCTTAGGCGCAGCCGGTGCCCTGGAAGCAGCGATCTCGGTACTCGCTTTGGTGCATCAGGTCATCCCACCGACCTGGCACCTCTCGGAACCAGACCCGGACTGCGACCTCGATTACGTGCCGAATGCACCACGGAAGGAGCGCCTTCGCTACGTCATGAGCAATGCTTTCGGTTTCGGTGGACACAATGCCGTGTTGATCTTCGGTCAGTATCCATCGAGCGAGTCTCCGTCGAATGGTCCGAGTTGGTCGAGCCACTCTTCGACAAACGCCGGATCATCCTGAAGCACGAGCGGCAGCCCGTGCGGTGTGGTGCCCTCTTGTAGCCCCGGACTATGAACGTTCTTCCCCAGCTCGACGAGGAATAGATGTGGGCTCCCCTGTATCGCGCGGGAGTGACTCTCTTGCCAGTCATTCCAGAGTTCGCGCCAGCCTCGGCCGGACCAGAATGCATCTTGCAGTCGATCGGTGACGATTCCCTTTCGTTCGAGTGTGAGGAGGAGTTCGGGTAGGACGGCGACATTGCATTGGTCGAGGAAGAAGGCTTCTCTCACAGCCCGGTCGACGGTGTCAGCGAAATCGGGGTCTTGCTGGCGTGCAGCGGCGGCCAAGGCCATTGCGGGAAGGAAAGTGGAGGGATAATCGTCCCGTCGCCACGGGGCGAAGGCGTCCGGCTCGCAACGGGCGAGAATGGCGCGTTCGGCCTCCAGGAGCCAACGTGGGGTGGCGCGTTGGTTGACGAGCTCGAGAGGCCAGTAGCGCCAGAGAACGCGGAGCGGGCGGGGGGAAGCGTGCAGCGCGCGGCGCAGACGCAACGAAACGACATAACTCCACGGACATTGGATATCGGACCAAAACTCGATCGTCAGCACGAGATCCTCCTTTCCGTCGGTTCCCGACGGAAAGGAGGATAGCAGAAAAGCGTGACGATCAGTCCAGATAGCCGCGCAAAAAGCGGCTGCAGCTCGGCTGGCGCAGCTTGCGGAGGGCCTTCGCCTCGATCTGCCGGATCCGCTCGCGGGTGATACCGAACTCGCGCCCGACTTCCTCGAGGGTGCGGAACTGTCCGTCTTCGAGGCCGTATCGCAGGATGATGATGCGGCGTTCGCGCTCGGTGAGGCGACTCAACGCTTCTGTGAGCTGTTGGCGAAGGAGTTGCTGGGAAGCGATCTCCAGTGGGGCTGGCTGTGTCTCGTCCTCGATGAAGTCACCCAAGAACGCGTCACCGTCTTGACCGATCGGTGCTTCCAACGAAACGGGGAGGCGTGCCGCTTCGAGGATCTGGCGAATCTTTTCTTCCGGCATATCGAGGGCACGGGCAACTTCCAACTGGGTCGGTTCGCGTTCGAGAATCTGTTGGAGGCGGTGGCTGACCTTCTTGATCCGGTTGATGGTCTCGCCGACATGGACGGGCAAGCGGATGGTCCGACTCTGATCGGAAATCGCCCGCGTGATCGCTTGCCTGATCCACCACGTTGCATAGGTGGAGAACTTGTAGCCCCGCTTGTAGTCGAACTTCTCAGTCGCCTTCATGAGGCCGATATTGCCCTCTTGAATGAGGTCGAGAAAAGAGAGACCACGTCCGACATATTTCTTGGCGACACTGACTACCAGCCGCAGATTGGCTTGAATCAAATGAGCACGGGCGCGTTCACCGTCTTCCTTGTCCGCGACGAGAGCCAGTCGTTCGTCTTCCGACTTGTAGTCTCCCCGCTCGAGCCGAGCTTTGGCGATCTTGCCTCGTTCGATGCGCTGAGCGAGCCAGACTTCCTCTTGGGGGGTGAGAAGCGCCGTTTCACCAATCTCTTGGAGATAGAGACGAACGGTATCGCTGGTACTGAGGCCGTCGTCGTCGAAGCGTTCGGGGTGATCGTGCAATCGTCGCTGCAGGCGTGAGAGTCGCGAGGGAAGGAGGCCTTCGCTCTCGGTTGTCTTCAAGGTTTCGTCTGCGGAAAGCTCATCAAAATCGGTCAGTGAGGGAAGCACGTCGTCAGCGAGGAAGTAGGAATCGCTCGTTCCGTCTAAGGCATGTAGATCCATGGAATCCATGTTTCAACCCCCACTCACCAGTCGGCACCGCATCGACGTTGTCGGACCAGAAGATCATGACGTCGTGGGCCATTTCCCGGCGAGCGGTCGTGGCGAATCTCGTCCGCCTTTCACTCGCTGTCCCTTCCGTTCAGTTGCGCAAGGCGATCGTGCGTGCGTTCCGATCGGCAGTATACTGCACTTTGGCTATGCTTTCAAGCGAATCCCGACGATCCGTACCGGTTGCTGTGTTCGAAATGCTGGAAACGGCAGCTCAGACGAAACGAGTGAGGCGAGTGTGCGTGTTCTAGGAGTCGATCCCGGAATGGCGAGGTTGGGTTACGGCGTGGTCGAAGGAGGCGATCCGCTACGAGCGTTGTCCTTCGGTGTCGTAAGCACGCCTCCCCACTTGCCGGTAGAACGACGGCTGGTCGTTCTGCATGACGAACTCGCTCAACTGTTGGAGCGTTGGCAACCCGATGTCGTCGCGTTAGAACAACTCTTCTTTGCCCGAAACGTGACGACCGCGCTGGCTGTGGGGCAAGCTCGAGGAATCGTCTTGCTCCTGTGCGGACAGCGCACTATTCCCGTTGTCGAGTACACTCCCGCACAGGTCAAGCAGGCGGTGGGTGGCTATGGGCGGGCGCGCAAGCGCCAAATGCAGGAGATGGTTCGCCTCTTGCTCCAGTTGCCTGTACTTCCGCAGCCTGACGATGCAGCCGATGCTTTGGCGCTCGCCGTATGCTACTTCCAGTACAGTCGTGCTGCACAGCTGGAGCGATTCACCTGAGTTGAGCGATGACCAAGCGCCGCGTTAGAGCCGATGACCTCCTCGTGTCCCGCGGACTGGTGGCGACGCGGAGTCAGGCTCGCGCTTTGATCATGGCTGGCAGGGTGTGGCTGGGCGACCAGCGAGTCGAAAAGGCCGGAGAGTTGCTGCCAGCGGATGCTGAACTGAGGCTTTTAGAGCCGCCGCGCTATGTCAGTCGTGGCGGGGAGAAGCTGGAGCATGCGCTGCGTTCGTTTCAGGTCGATGTCGAAGGGCTCGTGTGCGCAGATTTCGGCGCGTCAACCGGTGGCTTTACCGACGTGCTTTTACAGCATGGCGCGCGGCGGGTGTACGCGATCGATGTCGGTCGGGGACAGCTGCATTACCGATTGCGTCACGATCCACGAGTCGTGGTGATGGAACGAACCAACGTTCGTTATCTCGAAACTCTGCCGGAACCGATCGATCTCGTTACGATCGATGTCTCGTTCATTTCGCTGCGCCTCGTCTTGCCGGCTGCTTGGAAAGTTCTCGCTCCGGGTGGTCGGGTCATCGCTCTCGTGAAGCCGCAGTTCGAAGCTGGACGCGGTAAAGTGGGGAAAGGAGGCGTCGTCCGTGACCTCGCTGTGCACCGCGAAGTGCTCGAGCGAGTCACGGCAACAGCCCTCGACCTAGGTTTCTCGGTCGAGGGACTGATTCGATCCCCCATCACTGGCGTGGAAGGCAACATCGAATATTTTCTCCTTCTACGGCGGAACGGTGTTTCACGACCGGACATCGGTTCGCTCATCGATAACGTGTTGAGTGGAGCGGAGAACGCGGCATGACCAGCGAATGGCGGAGTGATCCGTTTCAGGATCTTCGGGCCGCTCTCGAGGGCGAGGAGCTATCGGGTCGAACGAATCCAGGCGTGTGGGTGGACCCAGCGCGACGCCGGCGAACGGGCGTGCCGGAAATCGTCCTCGCCGAGGGTAAGACGATCGAGCAACTCCTCGCTGCCATCGACCTCTTGTTGGAGCGAGAAGGCCGAGTGCTCGTCAGCCGGGTGCAACCGGTCCAGTATGAGGCCATCTGCACCCGCTTCGCCTCGGTGTCGGTACGTACGGCACCCTCGAAGCGGACCATCGTTCTCAGGCGAAACGAGTGCGTTGTCCAGCCCACGGGTGGACGGGTGGGCATCTTGACGGCCGGAGCGGCTGATCGGCTGGCGGCTGAAGAAGCGCAGCTCGTTGCGGAGGAACTCGGCTGTCTCGTTCGTGTCGTCTACGATGTCGGTGTTGCTGGTTTGCATCGTTTGGTACCTGCGCTACGCGATCTGGTCAGCGAATGGGATGCCGATGTTCTGATCGTCGCCGCTGGCATGGATGGGGTTCTCCCGAGTGTGGTCGCTGGACTCGTCTCCGTTCCGGTGATCGGCCTGCCGACTCCGGTAGGGTATGGTATGGGAGGGCAAGGGCAAGCGGCGTTGTACAGCATGCTGCAGTCCTGTGCTCCCGGCTTGGTCGTCGTCAATATCGACAATGGTGTTGGGGCCGGAGCAGCTGCAGCCAAGATCGCGAATCGCTGTGCTGGTCAACGGAGTCAGCGAGAATCATCAGACGAGGTGGCAAGGAGGGCGAACCGCTCGGCAAGTTTCTGGTAAAGCCGTCGCTCAAGCGTGCGCGCTTCACCATGGCTGCCGTTCGATGTGAGTCCGTCGTTCAGCAATTCGTCGATAATGCGAAGACAGCGCGTACGGAGAGAGTGCTGCCACAGACGAGTGGTAGCACGGCGGCGCCGGTCTTCGAGGATGCCACTCGCGGCATAGCGATCTCGGAGTGCAGTGATCGCCTCGATCACCGCTGTGATTCCCTGTCCTTCGCTCGCGACCGTCTGCAGGATGGGTGGAAGAGGGTGACTCGCATCGGCGAGGAGCCGGTAGTAGGCGGAAAGGTCGCGAACAAGTTCAGCTGCACCAGGACGATCCGATTTGTTGATCACGATAAGGTCTGCGATCTCGAGAACGCCCGCTTTCAACGTCTGCACACTATCGCCGAGCCCGGGGACCAGTACGAGGAGAGCGAGATCCGCGGCGAGGAGGAGCGGCGAAGCCTCCTGCCCGGCACCGACCGCCTCGAGAAAGACGACGTCGAACCCATAAAGATCGAGGACAGCGAGGAGCGCAGGGAGAACCGGAGAACCGGCCGGATCGCGTGCAGCGACGGAACGCACGTAGACGTTGGGGTGCTCCGCGGCATCGAGCATGCGGATCCGATCGCCGAGGAGTGCACCTCCGGAACACGGGCTGACCGGATCGAAGGCGAGGACGGCGACCGACATATCCCCGGAACCCATCTCAGCAGCCAGTCGACCCAACAGCGTACTCTTACCGGCTCCCGGCGGTCCAGCCACCGCAACGACCGTCGCGTGTCCTCCACGCTCCAGCGGAAGCAGTTGCGCCCGGTCAGGATGACGCTCCAACAGGGAGAGTACGCGCGCCAGGGAGGAACGATCCCGTTTCCGAACGCCTTCGAGCAAGTTCCCCAAGTCCTGCGACATCTCGACTCACGCGCCCCTCACTGGCTCACCAACATGCGTTTCGATGAAGCGAATGATTTCTGACAGCGGCGTACCGGGGCCGAAAACCTCGGCAACCCCCTGTGCCTTGAGGAAGGGGATGTCTTCTTCGGGGATGATTCCGCCGACAAGCACTAGAGCATCCTCTTTCCCGGCGGACCGCAGGGCTTGCAATACTTCCGGTACGAGTTGGTTATGTGCGCCGGAGAGGATGCTCAGGCCGACAACATCGACATCCTCATCGACGGCGCTCCGCGCGATCGTTTCAGGCGTTTGGAAGAGACCGGTGTAGATCACTTCCATTCCCGCATCGCGCAGCGCTCGTGCCAAGACCTTCGCACCACGGTCGTGGCCATCGAGCCCAGGTTTTGCGATCAAGACGCGGATTCGTCGCCGCACACGTACCTCCCGCTCAATAGTGCAATCCTCGTCGTAGTGGCTCATGATCCCGCGATTTGATCGTTTGCATGAGCGTGACGCTGTCAGCCGCCTCTTGCAGTGCTGGTGGCGCTGCTCGCCCCGTCAGGACAATATCGGTCCACGGTGCGGCCCGCTCGACCAACTCGAGAATGGTCTTCTCGTCGACCATTCCCTCTTCGACCAGGGTCAAAAGACCGTCGAGGATCAGGATGTTCGTCACCCGCAGTGCCACATGCTGCCTGGCCTCTCGTAGCGCGGCCTGCAAGCGCTCCGGCGAGATTGCTGGGCCACGGATCTCTTCAGGGCGCGTCCGGACATCGATCATGCCGTACTGGGAGAGCGTGACGCCGGTCAAGAAAGACACTGCGGCAACTTCTCCCCGCTCGCGCCCAGTTTTCAGGAACTCGATGATATGAATCCGCAATCCATGCCCAGCACCACGCAACGCAATACCGAGCGCTGCATCGGACGTGCGACGCTCGTCACCGACCAGCAGCATGAGATACGCGCGTTCCGTTTGGCCCCGATCGACGTCCATCATGCCCTCCATCCCTTTTCATGGTCATGATACCTTGTTGGCGTACGGCAATTCCGTTGCTTTCTTGGGGTACTTACCAGTGAGCATCAGGCCGCTCGCGAAGAGAATGCACGAGCACGTTGCACCCTCCCGGGCAGTACCGATCGATCGAGACGCTTGCTCCGAGGCAGATCCGAAGCCCCTCCCGCGACACTCTATCAGCGAGGCAGCGCACTCTCGTCGAGAGACAGACGGAGCCCATTGAACCGATTCATTGCGACCGTCATGCCTTCCCGGTGCCACACCAGGACCGCTTCAGCTGCGAGGGTTGCGGTCCGCTCCGCGAGCGGTCGCTCCTCGGGATGGAATGGACTCAGCACGTAGTCGCGTCCTTCCTCCCGGCGGGTCGGTCGCCCAATGCCGATCCGAAGACGTCCGAAACGATCGCTTCCCAATTCGCGAATCACTGATTCGACACCATGGTGACCGGCAGCGCTTCCTCCCTGCCGGAACCGCAATGTGCCGAGTGGCAAGTCCATATCATCGTGAACCACGAGCGTTCGATCCAAGGAAAGTTTGTACCAGCGAACTGTGGCTGCGACAGCCACACCACTGCGATTCATGAATGTCAGAGGCTTCAGGAGTAAAAGTAACCCGCGGTCGGTGTGCACCGTTGCGAACTCTCCTTCGAATCGCCGCTGAAAACCGACGACATTCGTGAGTTGCGCCACGTGATCGATCACCCAAAACCCAACGTTGTGTCGGGTTTCAGCGTATTCCGAGCCTGGATTACCCAATCCAACCACGAGCCACGCATCAGAAGCCACGATCGAGCACCTCCTGATAGACTGCGAGCGTTCGGCGAGATGATTCCTCCCAGGTAAAGCGCTGTGCCCGAAGGCGAGCCCGGTGAGCGAGTTCTGCCCGGAGATCGGCATCGCTCAGTACACGGACCAATGCCCCCGCGAGGCTAGCCGCCGTTTCTTCTCGAACCAAGAGTCCAGCATCGCCCACGATCTCTGGAAGTGCACCGACAGCGAAAGCAACGACAGGTACGCCGTGGGCCATCGCCTCGACTGCTGGCAAGCAGAAACCTTCGTCGCGGCTTGCGACGACGAGCGCAGACGCTACAGAGTAGAGCGCATGCAAGTCCTCGTCATCGATGTCCGACAACCAACACAGGACTCTTTCGCGCTCTCCAACGCGGAATTGCTGTACGGTACTGGTGCATTGCCAACCTTCTTGTCCGACGATCACCAGCAGCGGAGCAGGTTGGACGTCAGCCTGCCGGAGAAGCGAGAACGCCTTCAGCAAGAGATCGTAACGTTTGCGCGGCTCGACCGTCCCGATCGCCAGGAGGAGCGGTCGCTCTTTGATCTGAGGGCCGAGCCGTGGCATCAGGATACGGCTCGATCGTTCCCAGGCGTCGGACACAGTCGATCCCCATTGGTGGTGGACACCGTGATAGATGACGCGGATGTGCTCACCCCTTTCCGGCACCACCGAGCGGAGTCGCCGAGCTGTGGCCTCTGACGGCACGATGATCCGATCCGCGGCTCGGAGGCGCTCCAGAGTCCGCCGGTAGTAGCGAAGAGCGGAGGGAGTCAAATCACCAGGTGCATCGAGAAAGGCGAGGTCATGGATGGTCGTGACACCGCGTATCCAAGGGGGAAGGCGCGGCAGGACGAAATCGGTTGCATGGTAGACACGAATTCCGCGGAATGCCAGTTCACAGCCGAGGCTCCAAGTTTCCAATGGATGATGCGGTGGTGTCATGACCCGAAGCGACGACAAGGGAAGATCCGGCAGAGAACGATTGACGACGAGCCGAAAGCGCACTTCTGAGGAATCGCTTTCCGCACGTGCCAAAGCACGACCGAGTTCAGCAATATAGCGGCTGATCCCGCCCCGACGATACGCCAAGAGACGCCCATCGAGCGCGACGACCGGAGTCAGCGGGAACCTCACCGTCAGGACTCCTTCCCCGAGCCTGTTATACTTCCGGCGGAGTTCGCTGTCTCGGCTACCGAGATCGCTCCCTAGTGGCGCAGGAGCCCAAAGGCGGAAAGGCGAAGAGGACGAGCCATGGACTTCTTCGGAATGGGACCCGGCGAGCTGCTCGTCATCATGATCTTGGCACTCGTGCTCTTCGGTCCGGGTAAGTTACCGGAAATCGCCGCCACGGTCGGACGAGCAGTTCGCGAATTCCGCAACGCGACAAGGGAGCTGACGAGCGAGTTCGAGCAGGCATTCCGTGAGGTTCAGGAGAGCACGACGGAAGTCGCCACGTCGGTTCTCTCGGTCCAGCAAGAAACTCATACCGCGCTTCAGGAGACTCGGGCAGCACTGAACGAGGCAACGGTCACCGTCTCTCAAGCAGCGAGTACGGTTGCGCTCGATCAGGTCTCGGCGCCTGCTACCATGCCTGCTGCCCCCATGGTTCCGCCACTCGCACCCTCGGAGTCAACCGCCGTATCGGCCAATGTGAGTAACGGACGGCGTGAGCCGACGAAGGACGACCCGCTCGCGGATCTGGTCGACCTCGACGAGCTGCTCACCGAGCCGAAACCGTTGTCATCGACTGGACCGTGGGAAACGTGAGTTTTCCCGCACGCTAACCAGCGCGCCGAGCGATCCACAGGCAGACGCGACCAGTAGCATCGTCCCGTGTTTCCCAACGCATCTCGGCGAAGAGCGGGACGGGTGGTGGGGAAGGAAGCTGCGCACAGTCGAGCAGAGCATGAGCAGCAGTCGGACCGAAAAATCGACGGAAAGGACGCATCCACCACGGCCACGAGCGCGGCTGTGCGGTAACGACCGCAACGTACAGGCCTCCTGACCGGAGAACCCGAGCTACTTCACTGGTCATCTCGTTGGTCAGGAAGACTCCGGTCGGAAAGGTGGTCACGACCGCATCGAGGCAAGCATCACGCAATGGTAGTCGCCGCGCGTCAGCGCGGACGATCCACACGCGCTCGGAGCGTGCGACGCGGCGGCGAGCTAGCCGTGTCATCGTCGGGGAACGATCGATCGCCAGGACTCGCTTGCCTCGCGTGGCTAAGTCCGCTGCGAAGTCACCCGTCCCACAACCGATCTCAGCAACGTCTCGCACACCGGCAAGCCAGGGCAACGCGGCACGTTGCCAGGCTTGCCACGCGTTTCCGAAGAGCATTCGTGTCAACAACGGATAGACAGGAGCGAGCGGACCATAGAAGAGTTCCAGGACCGACCGTCGGACGTCCTGACCGCGTGGGATCAGCCGCAACCGGTTATGCGATGACTCAGCCATGATCCTCGTTCACCCTCCTCGTCCGCCTTGTGCGAGTCTCGATCGACAGGGTATACCGGATCGAGAGACAGAAGGAGCGGCACTTCTCATCGAAAGGATCGACGAGAAAGGCATGAAGGGGAAGGGAAGGTTCCGCATCATCGCACGCGACACGGCCACGATGGCCCGCCGCGGTGTTCTCCACACCCGTCGCGGGCCGGTGCAGACCCCCGCATTCATGCCGGTAGGGACACAAGCCACAGTCAAGTCCCTGACGCCCGAGGAAGTGCGCGCCACAGGGAGCGAGATCATCCTGGCGAATACGTACCATCTCTTCCTGCGCCCCGGGCTGGAGGTCATCGAAACAGCTGGAGGCTTGCATACCTTCATGTGCTGGGACGGTCCGATTCTGACCGACTCCGGCGGATTTCAAATTTATAGTTTGGCAAAACTCCGTGACGTCACAGAGAAAGGAGTACGATTCCGATCGCACATCGATGGCTCCCTTCGCGAACTCACCCCGGAAATCGTCATCGAGCTCCAAATGCTCTTCGGCTCGGACGTACTGATGCCGTTGGATGACGTCGTCGGCTTCGGGGAATCCAACGAGCGGCAGCAGGAGGCGATGGCTCGTACGCACCGTTGGTTGCAAAGGAGTCTTTACCGCTTCCAGGAGTTGACAACAGCGCTCGCGGAGGAGAAGCGACCATTGTTGTTCGGTATAGTCCAAGGCGGCTTCGACCCCAGTCGCCGCGTCGAAAGCGCGCGCTTCGTGGCGTCGCTCCCGGTAGACGGTCTCGCGATCGGCGGGCTCAGTGTCGGTGAACCGAAGGATCTTCTCTATGCAATGCTCGATGCGACTGCAGGAGAGTTGCCCGATGATCGGCCGCGTTACCTGATGGGCGTCGGTGCGCCGGATGATCTTTGGCGAGCGGTCGCGTGTGGCATCGATCTGTTCGATTGCGTCCTCCCGACCCGCTTGGCACGGCATGGTGCGCTCTTCACGCCAACCGGCCGCGTGGACATCACCGGAGCGCGCTTTCGTCTTCAGACTTCACCAGTCGACGAGACGTGTGACTGTTACACCTGCCGGCGATTCAGCGCAGCCTATCTGCACCATCTTTTCCGCGCGCGCGAACTGTTGGCCTACCGGCTCCCCACCCAGCCCCACCGCCCGGTCCTGCAGCGCCCGATTGGAACGAAGCGCGCCGCGCTCGGGGGCG
>Ga0072500_141866_pt1 | contig 25170 bp, 30 predicted proteins | sample GBScelen77Swater_FD_63803 | JGI IMG/M metagenome (GOLD analysis project Ga0072500, IMG submission 63803) | Hot spring microbial communities from Great Boiling Spring, Nevada - cellulolytic enrichment S 77C v2 (version 2) | ecosystem: Environmental > Aquatic > Thermal springs > Hot (42-90C) ...
CAATCCATCCCTCATGCAGGAGTAGGCAGAGGGTTGGTGCGTCCCCGTGGTATCGTAGACCTCCCGCATGTATCGGCGGAGGTATGAAGTCGGAGCCGAGTGTGTACATCGGCAGCAGCGGCGTCATCTTAGCTGTGTCGCCGAAGTCGTATGTGTATATGCCCTTGGTCATGGTTGGGCAGGCGGTCGGCTCTGTCGCGACAAACTTAACCTTCTTCGGCGCCTTCTTCGAGACAACCTCGTAGTAGTAGGGCCAGAAGAGGCCGGAGAAGCTGCTTCCCCCACCGACGCATCCGGCAACTATGTCAGGGTATTCGTCAACCTGTTTAAGCTGCTCCAAGCATTCAAGCCCCTGCACAGTCTGGTGCATCAAGACATGGTTGAGGACGCTTCCGAGGCTGTATTTCGTGTTGTCATGCGTTACGCAGTCTTCAAGAGCCTCGCTGATGGCTATGCCGAGGCTTCCCGGGTGTTCTGGGTTTTGAGACAATAGAGAGCGGCCGAAGTTTGTCTTATCGCTTGGACTTGGATATACCTCGGCGCCCCAAGAATGCATCAACATCCTTCTAGCAGGCTTCTGGGTGTAGCTAGCCCTTACCATGTAGACAGTGCACTTCATACCAAACATGCTTGTCGCAAAGGATAGGGCGCTACCCCACTGCCCCGCACCCGTCTCCGTAGTAAGCCTCTCAACACCCTCCTTCATGTTATAGTACGCTTGAGCCACCGCCGTGTTGGGTTTATGCGAGCCCGGGGGCGATACACCTTCAAACTTGTAGTATATGCGTGCAGGTGTCTTCAACATTTTCTCAAGGTTTACAGCCCTGTAGAGCGGGGTGGGCCTCCAAAGCCTGAGAACATCTCTAACTTCCTCGGGTATGGGAATCCATCTCTCCGGGCTCAGCTCCTGCGCGATAAGCTCTTTCGGGAAAATCCTCTCAAGCTTCCTTGGGTCAATTGGAGCTTTCGTCGAAGGGTCTATCGGTGGTGGGAGGGGCTTTGGGAGGTCTGGCAAGATATTGTACCAGTTTTTCGGAAGGCTGTTTTCGTCTAAAACAATTTTACGACTCATGCGCATGTAAAGACATTTAAGATTATATAAGCTTTACCGACGTCTGGGGCAAAACCGATAAACTAAATTTCAGACCACAGCAAGGTGATGTATGGATTTTGAAGAGGGGGATGATGTCAAGTTTATCCGGAAGACGGTCAGCGACTTCATGAAGAGGTTTCCGCCCGAGTACTGGAGGAAGGCCGACGCCGAGAGAAGGTTCCCTGAGGAGTATTGGCGTGCGGCAGCTGAGCAGGGCCTTCTCGGCATCTCCATTCCTGAAAAGTATGGTGGTCTCGGGCTCGGGCTTTACGAGGCAGCGGCCGCGATGACGGCTGTGGCGGCTGAGGGTGGGGGCCTGCCGGCCGGCGACCTCCTGATGCGTACGCTTGTGTTTGGCGGCGTGATTATTGAGAAGTGTGGGACGCCTGAGGCGAAGGAGCGGTATCTGCCGAAGCTTGCATCGGGAGAGTTGCTGTGCTCCTTCGCCCACACAGAGCCCAACGCAGGCGTCAACACATTCGACATAAAGACCAGCGCCGAAAAACGGGACGGCGGCTTTGTGCTAAACGGTCAGAAGATCTGGATAACCTTGGCCCATCTAGCCGACATAATAGTGGTTGTCGCGAGAACAACCCCCAAGGAGAAGCTGCGGAGAAAGTCGGAGGGGCTTAGCCTCTTCGTGGTTGACGCGAAACAGCCCGGTGTAAAGACGTCTAAAATCCCCGGGATGGCTTTGAGGCCCTTGACAAGCAACCTCGTCTACTTCGAGGATGTCTGGGTACCTGAGTCGAACCTTCTCGGCGAGCTGGACAGGGGGTGGGAGGTGCTGCCGCTTCTGCTCAACGCCGAAAGGGTTTCAACGGCGTCCATTGCTTTAGGGTGCGGGGAGTATGTTTTGAGGAAGGCCGTCGAATATGCATGTGAAAGGGTTGTGTTTGGGCGGCCTATTGGAAGCAACCAGGCCATTCAGTTCCCGCTGGCTGAGGCAAAAGCTGAGCTGGATGTCGCTAGGCTAATGGCCCAGAAGGCGGCTTGGCTCTTCGACCAAGGTAGGGAATGCGTCTATGAGGCGAATGTCGCAGCGTTCACTGCGGCGAGGGCTGCATTCAAGGCGGCGGACAGGGCCGTGCAGACATTCGGGGGCATGGGTTTCGCAGAGGAATACGATGTAGAGAGGTTTTTCCGAGACATAAGGCTGTTTAAGACGGCGCCGGTGCCTGAGGAAATGGTGCTCAACTACATAGGGACACGTGTTTTGAACATGCCGCGGACCTTCTAATTATCCATTAATAGATGGCGCCACCTTCTACATACATGGATTTCAAGGTTGTGGGTACCTCTGTTAAGACAAAGGAAGGGTTCCGTCATGTACAGGGACGCGGTAGGTTTGTTGACGACATCAAGCTTCCCGGCACAGCATATGTTGCCTTCCTCCGCTCACCCTACCCTCATGCATACATCAGATCTATAGACTATTCCCAGGCCCTCGGCTCAGAAGGCGTCATAAACGTCTTCACGGGGGCGGACATCGCCGCTGTGACCAAGCCCTTCCCACAGCTCACCGTGCCTCCGGCTTCGAAGGTTGTCGACTACTCGATGGCGGTGAAGAAGGTTAGGTTTGTGGGGGAGCCGGTTGCCGCGGTTGTTGCCGACACATACTACCATGCGAGGGATGCTGTTGACATGATAGACGTTGAATACGAGCCCCTAAAGCCTGTCACAGACCCCGTCAGTGTTTTGAACGGTGATGAGCCCCTGATACATGAGGAGGCTGGGACAAACATAGCGGCTACGGTTGACTATGACTACGGCGACTACGATGAAGCGCTTTCGAGGGCCGACCAAGTTATTAGGACTAAGCTTGTGTTCCACAGGTTCAGTTCAACACCTCTGGAGCCCAACGCCGTCCTAGCGAGCTACGACCCCTACAAAGGCTACACAATATACTGCAACAACCAGATGCCCATGTTTCTCTCGCCCTCGATAATCAGGGCCCTTGATGTTGAGATGACTAGGTTAAGGATTGTGACACCGGATATAGGCGGCGGCTTTGGCGTGAAAATCCTGAACTACACATACATGGTTCTTGTCGCAGCGCTTTCAAAGCTTGTGAACAGGCCGGTTAAATGGGTTGAGACAAGGACGGAGCACATGCTGGCAAGCTCCCACGGTGCCAGCAGACACTTTGACGTCGAGGCAGCGGTCAAGAGCGACGGAACACTCCTAGGGCTTAAGACAACGACAATAGACGACATAGGCGCCTACGCAAGACATGAACCGGCAGGCCTGACGGTCTGGGCCCAGGTAGCTTCAGGGTGCTGCAGGTTCAAACACCTCAGGCAGAGGATGTACGCCGTCTTCACCAATAAATGCCCCGCCGGCCCCAACAGGGGCTTCTCACGTGCCCCGCACCAGTTCATGATTGAGAGAGTGTTGGACCTGATTGCCCGTAGGCTGGGTAAAGACCCTCTTGAGGTCAGGAGGGTTAACTACGTTACCCGTGACGAGCAGCCCTACACAACACTCAACGGCTGTGTCTACGACGACGGCGACTATTTCGGGGCCTTGGAGAAGGCTGCGGAGCTGGTGGACTACTGGGGTTGGAGGCGGAGGCAGAAGGAGCTTGCGGCCGCGGGCAGGCTTGTGGGGATAGGCCTCGGGGTGACAATAGACTCCGGGGCAGCTAATTTCGGGCAGGTGAGGATGCTTAACCCCTCACTACCCAACGTCGGGACAAGCGAGGCCGCAACAGTCCAGATAACACCGGACGGGAAAATACTTGTAAAACTTGGAACGGTGCCGCAGGGCCAGTCACATGAGACGATAGCGGCCCAGATTGTTGCCGACGTCTTAGACGTCGACGTAGACGATGTGACGACGGCCCCCGGATTCGACTCCGACTCCCACCCCTACTCCCTCCACTCAGGGACCTACGCCAGCCGCTTCGCCGGAACAGGCATGGTCTCGATTTACCTGGCCGCGCAGAGGCTGAAGGATATGGTGGCGGCTGTTGCAGCGAAGATACTTGAGGCGAGGAAGGAGGACATCGTGGTCGAGGGTGGCTTCGCATATGTCAGGGACGCTCCGGAGAAAAGGGTTTCGTTCAAGAGGATTGCGAGAACAGCCTACGCCAACCCGTATGAGCTGCCGGAGGGTATGGAGCCCGGGCTCACCGCCACCGCTGTTTTCGCTCCTGACTTCAAGCCTCCGAACGAGAAGAAGGTTGGGAACCTGACCCTGACATACTCGTACCAAGCCCACGCCGTCGTTGTGGAGGTTGACCGCGAGACAGGTGCGGTCAAAGTCCTCGACTACGCCATCGTCGACGACTGCGGGAGGGTCATAAACCCCGCCATAGTTGACGGACAGGTTCATGGCGCTGCCCTCCACGGCCTTGCCGCCGTCCTCCACGAGAACATAGAGTATGAGAGTGATGGGACACCTCTGACGACATCCTTCGTCACATACCTCGCACCCACATCAGCCGACGTACCCAGTTTCAAGACCGCGAGGATATCCATCCCGTCGCCGTTCACACCACTTGGCGCGAAAGGTGTCGGGGAGGGCTGCGGGGCCCCGATACCTGCCGTGGTGGCCGCTGTTGAGGACGCCCTAGGTGTCGAGTTAACAACATCCCACATCAAGCCCGAGGACGTCAGGCGGATGCTTGCTCGCAACCAATAAATTATCCAAAAACAGTGTGAAGGCGATGTTTTCAGGCAGCGTCTCTGTTTCAGGATATGCAGAGACACCGTTAAGCCGTGCAAGGGTCGACAAGGGTGAAAAGCGTCTAACAATTGAGGAATACTACGCCCATGCCCTCAGGAAACTTCTCGACAACACGGGGCTACGGCTCGAGGACTTGCGGGGCCAAGGTGTCGGGGTTACGGGCTCGGCCTACCCCCGCGCCGAGATATGGTCTGCAGAGGTCGTGCAAAACCTCGGGCTTGAGCCGAAATTTCTTGCGAGGGCGGACCACGGCGGGGCAAACGGCGCCGCCCTTGTTGTGGTAGGGGCCCTCGCGATTTACAGCGGATATGTGGACCATTTTCTAGTGCTGGGGGCGGACACGCCCATGAACATAGCGGGTGAGGGTGCTTTGACATGGAGATATGAGCTGGACTACCTCATGCCCGTTGGGATGATGGGGCCCAACAGCATGGCCGCCATGATTATGAGAAGGCAGATGGACCAGTACGGGTACAAGCCCGAACATTACGGAAGCATATCGGTCTCCCAGCGCTTCAACGCAGGCAAAAACCCGAACGCCTACTTCAAAACACCTCTGAAGCTTGAGGAATACCTTCAATCACCGCTTATCTCAGACCCGTTACGCATGCTCGACATCTGCCCCTTCGTAAACGGGGGTTTCGCAATCCTTCTCTCAAAGACCGAGCTGGCGAGGAAGGTTACGGACAGGCCCGTCAAACTCCTCGGCTTCGGTGAGTGGCACAACCAAGACGCCGCAAAAACATCACCCGACATAACCACCACAGGCCTCAAACCCGCCGTCCAGCAGGCCCTGTCCCTAGCAGGCGTCAAACAGAGGGAAATAGGCCTATTCAACGCATACGACGACTACACCCCGGTTGTCTTGATGCAGCTGGAGGACGCCGGGTTCTGCGAGAAAGGTGGTGCGGGGAAGTTCCTTGAAGAGAACGACGTAACCTACAGGGGGGCCCTACCCGTAAACACCGGCGGAGGCCTCCTCTCATACGGTCAGGCTGGGATGGCCGGGGGCCTGCACCACATCGTCGAGGCAGTGATACAGCTGAGGGGTGAGGCTGGGGAGAGGCAGGTGAAAACCCCGGCCAAAGCACTTGTTACAGCCCTCGGGGCCCTGGCCCACGGCGGGAGCTTTATCAACAACTACGCACTCGTCCTCGGAGGTGATTGAGCGATGTCGGAGTATAAACGCCCCCTGCCCCAAGTAACGGATTACACAAAGCCCTTCTGGGAGGCGGCCCTCAGGGGCGAGCTCGTAGTCCAACGCTGCAAGAGCTGCGGCCTCTTCATATGGTATCCCAGGCCTTCCTGCCCGAGGTGTGGCTCCATCGACCTGGAGTGGGTCAAGTCTAAGGGGCTTGGCACAGTATACTCATACACCGTCATCAGACGCGTCGTTGCAAACAGCCCCGACTTCCAGAGAGACATTCCGTTCGTGGTCGCGGAGGTTGACCTCGACGAAGGCGTGAGGCTTTACGCACGCCTCGAAGTAAAGCCTGAGGAGGCGAGGACTGGTATGCGGGTTAGAGTCGAGTTTGAGAATGTGACGCCCGACATAGCTCTTTACAGGTTCAAGCCATCATGAAGCTACATTCTGAAAGATTCCGAATAGGGTTTCAGGACACAGACTCAACCACAAGAGTCTATTTCCTAACCTACGTGAAATGGTTCGACATAACCTTCATCGAATACCTTAGGAAAAACAACATAGTGTTTGACGGCTCCGGGGGCCTGAGGATTGACGGAAAACCCACCCAGCACACCTTAGTGGTCGGCGAATATGGGTGCCGTATAGTCAGCCCATCCGCCTACGACGACGTTGTGGAAGCGTCTCTGACAGCTATTCACCCGAGGCGGCGCAGCCTTAGGGCCGAGTTCACTTTAAACGACTGTGGGGACGGCAGACTTCTCGCCACCGGCTGGATAGGATATGTGTACGTCGACATGAAGGCCTGGAGGGCGGCTGAAATGTCTGCGGATTTCCTTTCAGGTCTCGGGGTTAGAGGGGTCTCGAACCCTGAAACGTAAAATTCAGGGAATGTCCAGCCGGGTTTGATGGGTCCAGCGGAGGCGGGGGCTGTTCTGTTCACGGGGCTGACGGCGGCCATAGCAATCTATGCTTTGAAGAGGTCTTCCCCAGAGACTAGGCTGGAGTGGCCCTACTCGGTCCTCGGCGTTCCCCCGGGCGCCCCACTAGAGGAGTTTAAAAAATCATACAGAATGCTTGCGAAAAAATATCACCCCGACAGGCTGCCGCCCAACGCGCCCCCGGAGGTGAGGAGGAGGTTTGAGGAGGAGATGGCTCGAATAAACACAGCATACAAGACTGTGCTGTCGCTCTACGATAGCAGGGCGCCTTCGCTGAAGCTGGAGCCGGAGAAGCTTGACGCCGTTGAGGCTGTTTTACGTGACGCCGAGCAGAAGCTGAAAGGCGGCGGAAACCCCGTGGAGGTCGTGGAAACAGCATATAGGGCGGCTGAAGAGCTTGTGAAAACACTCTACACCTCGGCGGGGCTCTACGCAGCCAGCAGCCATTACTACGACATCCTCACGGAGCTGATGACAAACGACCTAATCACCATCGAGGAGTACAACACACTCGCAGACATACGTAAGGTGGCCAACCTCCACAGCAGGAGGTCTCCATCGCTCAGAGATGCCGCGGTAGCTTTGCGCAAGGTTAACGGGGTTTACCATAAAATACGCCAGAGGGCTGTGGCGAACTAGATGGAGGAAGCACGGGCTGTCTACGTGGTTATCCCAACTTATAATGAGCGGGAAAACATAGGCATGCTGCTCAATAAAATACTCTCCCTGGAAGGCCTGGCTCTGCGTGTGCTGGTGGTTGACGACGGCAGCCCCGATGGGACAGCCGGCGTTGTGGATGAGATATCCCGTAGGGATGGGAGGGTCATGCTTCTCAACAGGGGGCGGAAGATGGGCCTCGGCTCAGCATATTACGACGGCTTCCGCCATGTGCTTGAACACGGTGCGGAGGTTGTTGTCTCCATGGACGCCGACGGCTCCCACCCACCCGAGATGGTACCCGCTCTGGTCAAGGAGGTGTTTGAAGGCGCCGACGTCGTCGTGGCCTCAAGGTATCTGCCTGGCGGAAGGTGGTCGGCGGGGATGTGGAGGATGCTGGTGAGCAGGGGGGCTAACCTTCTGGCACGGCTCTGCACAGGCCTGGACATCTCGGACATGACCAGCGGGTTCAGGGCCTACAGCAGGAGAGCTGTTGAGACGCTGGTTAGGAAAGAGTTTGAGAGGGGCTATGTCTTCCAGGTCGAGTTGCTGTACAGGCTGAAGAAGGGCGGCTTCAGACATGCGGAGACACCATTTGTTTTCGTTGAGAGGGTTGCGGGCAGGTCGAAGCTCGGAAAAGCAGAGATACTGCGGTTCCTTAAATGGTGCCTGAAAACCCTGTTCAGAAGGGCTTTGGGGATGGAGTGAGATGGCGAAGCTGCATGAGTTGGGTGAACGTTTCCTCATTAAGTATCTGTTGGAGAAGACTTTTGCAGACGAGTCGGCCGTCCTCCAGCCTGGGGACGACGCTGCAGCACTTTGGTTTAACGGCATGCTTGTGACATCCGTTGACACGCTTGTCTGGGAGACGGATGTACCGGAGGGTGTTACATGGTTTGACGCGGGCTGGAAGGCGGTTGCCTCAGCCGTCAGCGATTTGGCGGCCAAGGGGGCTGCACCCCGCTACCTACTCGTCTCACTCGGCCTAAGCCCCGACATGGAGTTTTCAGATTTTCAGGAGCTCGTTGATGGTATAGGCCAGTCCTGCATACATCACGGGGCATCGGTCATCGGGGGGGACTTGAGCAAACAGAGCAGCCCGACCGCAACGGTCACGGTTATAGGCTCGGCGCAAAAGGTGATCCCACGTAACGGAGCACGTCCGGGAGATATACTGGCCACCACAGGCCTCTTCGGAAAAACATACGCAGGCCTACATGCAACCCTCAACAAGAAAACGGCCGACATGGAACTTCTCCAGAGTATCAGAAGACCCGTAGCACGTGTAGTGGAGGGCCGTCTCCTATCAGAGTCCGGCGCCGTCACGGCCTCCATTGACTCGAGCGACGGCTTGGCGGAGTCGATTCACCTGTTGGCCGAGGCCAGCGGTGTGGGCTTTGTCGTGGAGAATCTTCCCCTTGACGGACGGGCTGAACAGTACTGTAAAAGTAATGGCCTCGACGTTTTTGAGGCCGTCTTCTACGGGGGTGAGGAGTACGAGCTTGTGTTTACGGTCAAGCCTGGGTGGGAGAACTTTCTCAAACAGCTTTTTGAAGGCAGGGGTTTTAAGGCCTACTTCATAGGGAGGGCTGTCAAGGAGCCCGGTGTCTGGGTTAGGGCCCGCGGCTTCGAGGGGCTGTTGCAGAGGAGGGGCTGGGACCCCTTCAAATACGCCCAGCAAGCTCCCGATAGATGAAAATCGAGGCGATTGTCTTCGCATCCCTAATGACACCGTTTAAAACCATGTCCACGGCCTTGTCCAGAGATGTTTTGAACAGCTTAATTTCCTCATCAACCTCGGTCTGCTGAGACGTCCGCCGAAGACCTCTCGCGAGAAAGAGATGCATAAGCTCAGTGCTGTAGCCCGGTGCGAGGTAAAACTCCGCAAGCTTCACCAGCTCAGAGGCCTGTAGCCCGGCCTCCTCCTCAAGCTCCCTCGCCGCACACTCCGCAGGCGACTCGTCCTCCAGCGTCCCCGCAATCACCTCCACCAGCTCACCGCCGACAGCATGCCTGTACTGTCTTACAAGGTAGAGCATGCCGTCCTCGTCGACGGGGATTACTGCGACGGCCCCGGCGTGGACTACGACCTCCCTCACGAAACGCTTTCCACGGGATTCAAGGAGGTCCCGCCTCACCTTGAAGACCCTGCCCTCTAAAACTGTCTCTGATTTGATGGTTGTGAACATGCTCTTGTGGTTGGTTTAGGGTTAAATTTAGGCATATCCTAAAATTAGGTCATGCCTAAAACTGTCATAAACATAGTGGAAGCCCGGTACCTTGCCGAAATATACAGACACCTCGAGAGGTCTCAAAAACCAACCACAGGAACGCTCGCCAACATATTCAAAGTCAGGCCGGCTTCAGCCGTCGACGTACTTAACCGTCTCAGCAGGAAGCAGTTGGTCAGGAAGGCTGGATGGGGGAAGTTCGTCCTGACTACGAAAGGCGTTGAGTTGGCCTCGTCGATTATAAGAAACCACAGAGTACTAGAGACCTATTTTCACAGAGAGCTGGATTTACCGCCGGACCAAGCCTGCGCCGAGGCCGCGAAAATAGACCTCCTCGTCGGAAAAACCGTGGTCGACAGGCTTTGGGGGAGGCTTGAAAACCCCACCAAATGCATACACGGGTGGCCGATGTGAGAAGGAGGCTTATCATCATACCGCTTGCCGTAGCGGCCGTCGCCGTAGCTTTGTTGGCGGGGTTAAACCTATTCGCACCTCAGCCAGTTTCAGATCAACCCGCGTCTGTCGCGGTGACGTGGGGCCTGCTGGCTGAAGTCGTCTACAGGCTGACCGGCGGAGAGGTTGAAGTCGTCCAGCTGCTGCCAGCCGGCTTCGAGATACATGACTGGGAGCCGACGCCGGAAGCCATAAGAGCCGCCCAGAGGTCGAGGCTTGTGCTCTACACGTTTGAGGGGTTTGACGACTGGGCTGTTGAGATAGCGGAATCTGCCGGCGTAAAGGCTGTCAAGGTTGGCCAAAACCTGCCGATGCTGCTGGAGAGGGGTGAGCACGGCCACGACCACGGCGATGGCCACGACGAAGAACACCAGCATGAGTACGACGTTCACGTCTGGCTCTCACCCGTAAACATGGCTAAGATCGTTGAGAACGTTGCCGCCGCCCTTATCCAAGAGTTTCCACAGAAAGGTATAGAAATTATGCGGAACCGGGACAGTTACCTCGCAGAGCTCAGAACGCTGGACAACGAGTTAAAGCTCATGCTCCAACCATATAGGGGTAGGCTTTTCATCACACAGCATGACGCCTTCAGGTATTTCGCGGAGCATTATGGGCTGAGGGTTCTGCCGGTCTTGGGCGCCGAAGAGGAGGAGCCGTCAGCAGCCCAACTGGCGGAAGTAGTGGAGGCCATCAGAGAGGAGAATGTTAAGGTTGTTTACGCAGAGGATGGCTTCACCCACCCTGTCCTCAACACTCTAGCACGAGACACAGGTGTGAAGATAGAGATGTTGTACACGTTAGAAAGCCTGACGCTCGATGACGTCATACGTGGCGGGGGCTACGTCAACGTTATGAGGAGGAACGGCGAGGCCTTAGTGAAGGGATTTGGATAAAGGGCCCGCTGTCGAGCTCGATGGGGTTACGTTCTCCTACGTTAGAGGCTCCCCCATACTACGGGATGTTTCGCTGAAGATAGAGAGGGGTGAGCTTCTCTTCGTCATAGGCCCAAACGGCGGCGGCAAGTCAACACTCCTCAAAATTTTCGTCGGAGCTCTGAAGCCCGAGAAAGGAGTGGTAAAGCTTTTCGGCGTCGATATCCGAAGGTTTAGAGACTGGTGGATGGTCGGATACCTTCCGCAGAACGCGGCAACCCTCTTCGAGAGGATGGCCCTAAGCGTCGAGGAGCTTCTCTCAGCAGTGCGGGTCAAAGGCCGTGGTATGGGGCTGGAGGATGTGGTAAGACTCGTCGGTGTGGATGAGCCGGGGGAGCTGCTGCCCAAAAGAGTGGTAGACCTCTCCAGCGGCCTTCTCCAGAAAGTTATGCTTGCCATGTCCCTAGTGAACAGGCCTCGACTCCTCCTCCTCGACGAGCCAACAGTCTACATGGACCAGAGGGGGGTGGGGACTTTTATGCAGGTTCTTCGGAGAATTATGAATGAGTGGGAGGTTACAACGGTCATCGCGACCCACGACGTATCGGCTATCTCAACTTTCGCAACACGGGTCCTCTGCATCAACAGGGAAGCACTCTACGACGGCAGCATCGAAGAGCTTCTCACCTCTGAGCAGCTCTGCGACATATATGGCTTCCACGTCTACGCCCTGAGGCATGGCCACGTGTGGTCGGGGCAATGATCGAGCCTTTCCAGCAACCCTTCATGCTGAGGGCCTTCGCCGCGGCCGTCCTCTCAGGCATTACCCTACCTCTCGTCGGGAGCTTCCTGGTGCCCAAGAAGCTCTCCCTACTGGGGGACGCCTCATCCCACTTCACGTTTGCGGCCCTAGCTGTCGCAGCCCTTGCGGGACTCGGTTTCATAATGCTGCCCTACGCCATACCTATTCTGGCGGTATACGGCATACTGAAAACCATGAAGATTCTCAAGCTCTCCGGAGACCAGGCCCTCGCCATCTACCTGACCCTCGGGGCCGCCACCGCCTCGGTCGCGCTCTCCCTCGGCGCACGAATAAACCTCAACGCCGTCCTCTTCGGCAGCCTGCTCCTCGTCCAGCCGGAGGACCTGGTGGCGAGCTTGGGCGTCGCGGCGTTTGTCGTAGGATTTACGGCTGCAAGGTTCGGCTCAGCCGTCCTCTATGTCGTGAACGAGGAGCTTGCGAGGCTTAAGGGTGTCAAGACCGGCCTCTACGAGCTGTTGTTCGCCGTCTTCGCAGGCCTCTCCATAGCCGTGGGGGTAAAGATAGCCGGCGTCCTGCTGGTCACAGCACTCCTAGTAATACCGCCGACAGCCTCCTCAGCCATCGCAACCTCGATGAAGAAATCTCTCGCGCTGGCGGTTGCAGTAGGCCTGTCTTCGCTTACCGCCGGGACCTACGCATCATACTACGTGGGGCTCGCACCAGGAGCCCTAACGGTTATCATACTGCTGGCGCTCCTCATAGCCGTCGCCGCAATGGACCGTGCTGGGTTAAGAATATAGCCACCCGAAAAGGCTCTCCAGATGTTGAAGCTGAGTATGCCGCCGCGCGTCAAGGTGCTTGAAGCGCTCGGCGCTGTATCCGGGGGAAGGGTTAGAGTTCTGTCGGAGAAGGAGGCGGAGGTTGATGCGTCGGAGGGACAGCGCACCTACAGGGTCTACGTCGACCTAGAGAAACGGATTGCCGACAGCGACGACAACGGGACAGTCTACAGGGGGTATATGGGCTACCCAATCATCGCCTTCCTCATGGCTTTGAAACAACTCCCCTACGACGAGGAGATAGGCAGGCTGCTGGCTTCAGTCGGGTGGAGAACTATCAACGAGCGGTACAAAAGCTACAGGGTCGTCGAATCGGTAATCAAGGAGCGGTTGGCGAAGGTCGGCATACCTTCCGAGCGTGTCGACCGCGTGATAAAGGATGTCCTAGAGCAGGTTAAGAAGCTAGGGCTGAGCAAAGCCTCTACTTGACAACGAGGACGGAGCAGTTGGCGTGTTCAACTACGCCGCTGGCCACGCTCCCGAGGAAAACTTTCTTGAACCCGCTCAGCCCACGTGTCCCGGTCACAATCAGGTCGACTTTCTCGTTTGCGGCGAACGTGGTTATCGCCTCCACAACGGACGGCGCTCTCTCCAACACCTCGCCCCGAGCCCTCACCCCCGCCTCCGCCGCCCTGCCCAAAACCTCCTCAACATACCTCCAGCCCTCAGCCCTCGCGTCATCGAAGAACTGTTTTAGCGCCGTGGGTGGAACACCGGCGGCGGCGAAGAGGTAGGGCGGCTGCTGGACCACATGTAAAACCAGTAGCTCCGCACCCAGAGACTTGCAAAGCCTGACAGCCACGTCTGCAGCCCTTCTGCTGAAATCTGAGCCATCTACGGCAACTAAAACCCTGCCGAAAACGCCCGCCAAATCATGTAGAAACAAACCACTCAGAATAAAAGTATTAAGCCACATTATGTGAAAGAGTTATTCAAGACGCGGTCCCACAAAAGCATTCAAAAGGGCGGGAGAGCCTGAGACGCTCAAAGTCTTGCTGAAGCCTTGAAAGGGTATTCTTTAAATAAGCGGTGAATCGGTTTCCCGCAGGGCTTGGTTGTAAAGTTCGCTGTGCCGAAAGGCTCGCTGGAGGAAGGGACCTACGACATACTGTCTAGGGCGATGCTCCGTCTCAGGGGTGCGGAGAGGACATACAGGCCTGTTGTCGACGACCCGGAGATCGAGGTGAAGGTTCTGAGGCCGCAGGAGATACCTGTTCTTGTTGCTGGCGGGGCCTTCGACATAGGCATCACCGGGAAGGACTGGGTCAGGGAGACGGGTGCCGACGTCCTCCAGCTCCTCGACCTCGAATACGGCTACGTGAGGCTTGTTGTCGCCGTCCCCAAAAACCTGAGATACAGCTCTCTTGACGAGATTGTGGAGGACTATGTTAAGGCTGGAAGGGTTCTGAGGATTGCGACAGAGTATCTGAATACTGCGGCTGCGCATGTGAAGTCGACTCCGGCTTACGGGAGGCGTTTCGGGGGGGCTGAGCCCATGATTGTGACGCCGTGGTGGAGCAGGGGTGAGAACAGCATGGTGAGGATTTACCTGAGCTTCGGGGCTACCGAGGCCAAGCCGCCTGAGGAGGCAGACCTCATAGTTGACGCAACCTCAACAGGAATAACCCTTGAACAGAACAACCTGAAACCCATCGAGACAATCGCCGAGTCCACAGCAGTCCTGATAGCCAACAAACAATCATACGAAGACCCCTCCAAACGTGAGAAAATCCTCGACGTCCTCACACTTCTTCGCGGCGTGGTGGACAGCGGAAAGAAGCTGCATATTTTCGTCAACGTCCACCGGGACAACCTCGACAGGCTGCTGAAGGCGCTGCCGGCGTTGAAGAGCCCAACCATCAGCCCCCTCTCAACCGAGGGCTGGTACGCCATAAACACAGTCATCTCAAAGAACGAGTTCCGCACAATACTACCCGTGCTTAGGAGGCTTGCGCAGGGGCTTGTGGTTCACGAGCCCAACATGATACTCCCGCTTGAGGAAATCCTACAACGCAACAGCGGTAGGGCCTGATTTGAGAGTTGGTAGGGTGTCCAGGAAGACTAACGAGACGTCGGTTGAGGCGGAGGTTAACCTCGACGGCACGGGTTTGTGCAGCGTCTCAACCGGCTACATGTTCCTAGACCACATGCTCCAGACCCTCTCAAAGCACAGCCTGATAGACATAAGGCTCAACGCGTCAGGCGACCTACGGCACCACGTCGTAGAGGATGTGGGCATAGCGCTGGGTATGGCTCTCGACAGGGCTCTGGGTGGTCGGGAGGGTGTGAGGAGGTTCGGACACGCCATAGTCCCGATGGACGAGGCCCTCGCGCTCGCCGCGGTAGACCTTGCCAGAAGGCCTAGGCCCGAGATAGCCCTTGAGACAAAGCTCGAGGTTGTCGAGGACATACCCGTCTCCGAGATAGTTCACTTCCTCGAGAGCATGGCGACAAACCTACAGGCAGCCATACATGTAAAGGTCTTGGCGGGAGCCGACGACCACCACAAGGTTGAGGCCGCCTTCAAAGCCCTAGCACTAGCCCTGCGCAACGCGGTCGAAAAAGACCCGAGGACAACGGCCATACCCTCGACGAAGGGAGTGCTCTAGTTTCCGCCGGGGACGCCCAACGGAAGGTCTATCCAGACACCCTCAAAGACGGAGTCGTCGTCGAACCAAGCATAGTAGCGTGGTGGTACGCGCTGCAGTATGCATGTGGAGTGTGTGCATGGGCCTGAAACCTCGTTGCCGAACGCATCCGTCCAGAAGTATTCGCTGCCTGTGTTGCCCCAGCCGAAGTCGGGGTGCTCTATGGCCCGCAAGTTTCCGCAGAAGAAGCTGTTGGGGGTTTTCGAGTCTTCTCGAACTAGTAAACCGTTTGTCTGTAAAGTAGGTGTATGTTGCCGAGTTCGACGTGTTTTAGGTGTTTCTTTGCCGCCCTGTATGCCTCGAAGGCCTGTCTGTGGGGTGTTATTGGGAGGTCCTGCATCATGAAGTCGGGGTGGAAGACCAGGAGGCTGTAGGGTATTGTGTCGTCGAGGGATGCGATGAAGCCCGCTATTGCATCCACCTCCGAGGCATCTACATAGCCAGGCACGAGGAGCGTGGTGGCCGCCAGCACCGGCATCCCACGCCTCCTGTCATAGAACTTCCTGTAAACCATCTCGAAGTTTTCGAGGACGCGTCTGTTGTCGAAGCCCGTCAAAGCCATATGTATAGCGGGGCTGTATGCCTTCAGGTCAAACTTAACATTCCCGCCGCTCTCGACTACCGGTTCGAGGGCCCTCTCAACCAGTGCGGGGTTTCCGTCCCCGTTCCACTCATAGCATATGCGTAAAACCCTGTCCCGTGGTTTTGACTCGACGACCAGCCTTGAGGCGTTTACCGCGAACGGGAGCTGGGGCTCGGCGCTGCCTCCGAACCAGCACCAGCAAGTTATCCTTTCGTTGCCCAGCGTGAGGTTGACAAGCTCTTCGGCTGAGACGGCCGGCGCCTTGTTGAGCTGTTTATGTGTCCAGTTCTGGCAGAAGAGGCAGTTGAAGCCGCAGCCGTAGAAGAAGAGGGCTAGGTTGTAGTATCCTGTTTCAGGGCCCTCTCTGACGGCGTAACGTGGGTATCCGCGGCCCGTGCCTGCGGGGCAGAACCATGCGTTGCAGCAGTTTGTCACATGCGGGTCGAGGTAGTAGCTAAGCAGTGCCTTACCCGGCGGCGCTACAGTAAATATCCTGCCGCCCCTGTTGCCCCTAAGCCCGCAGTACCCTATCTCACCCTCACCCATAACACACTCCGCCGCGCAGAGACGGCAGGGGATTCCACCCAACGTCTTGGGAGGCCTAACGGGAAGTCCGAAAAGCCTCCTCGAATATTCATGTCCCTTCAACGCGATTGGGGTGGCTTCATCGGGCCTGTCCCTCAGACAACGTCCGCAAACCCCAAGCGAACGTGAGACCTGGACTGCCTGTCCGCATAGAAAGCATCCGGTGTTCATTTGTGTTCAGGCATGCTGTCCTTTGTCAATGTGACTTTGTTAGTCCGACCATGTGGGGTTGTTATGACTACGCCTCTTCTTTTGAGGGATGCGACAAGCCTGTGGGCTTTGAGTCTTGATATGTTGAGGGCCTGAGCTATTTCTTTCTGGGTTGCCTGACCACCTTGCCGGATGAGATAGTTGACGACCTCCTGCTCGGAGGGGGTCAGTCCCGCAACCCTCACACCACCTCTATCCAAGGCAAACACGTAGACCATGATCATCATGGAGGCGACTGCGAGAAGCAGTGCAAGAATCAACGGTATCCAAGGCATCATCATGCCCGGCATCATACCGCCCATCATGCGCCTCATCTCACCCTCATGTTGCCAGATAAAGTAGAGGGATGTTGCAACAAGCCCGGCTAAAGCCGTCGAGAAGGCCAGAATAAAAGCAACGAAACCGCGGCCTAAAACCATCCACTAAACATCGGCGCCGCCCTGTTTTAAGGGTTTCACACACCCCTATTAAGGCATTCCACTGTTTCATGTTTGTTTCACCAAGTCTTTAAACTGTTAAGAATACAACATCTGTTTGTGGTGGTTGGGTTGAGTAGGCGTGTTCTGGTTTTCATAAGCATTATGTTGGCTGTCCTTGGAGTTGGCGTGGCATACGGCATACCCCAGTGGATGTGGCAGTATACGGCGGCCAGAAACCAGGCATACTCGCAGGGGCCTTGGGTGATGCGTGGCGGGCCCATGCAGTGGAACGGTATGGTGGGCGGTGGGTGTCCATACATGGGTGGATGGTGGAGTCCTTCGCAGAACGGGCAGCGTATAACGCTTCAGCAGGCTGTGCAGACACTTGAGGGCTATGTGGGTCCTAGCTTCAGGCTAAAAGAGGTGATGGAGTTCCAGCTCAACTTCTACGCCGTCGTCGTCGAGGCTGACACAGGGGTTGGTTCTTTCGAGCTTCTGGTGAACCCTTTCACTGGTGTTGTGTCGCCTGAGCCGGGTCCGAACATGATGTGGAACACGAAGTATGGCATGCATTTCGGGATGATGGGCGGGTACACATCACCGACAGCGGATATGCCTGTTTCACCTGAGCAGGCCAAGGCGATGGCCCTCAACTACCTCAAAAACCGCTTCACAGGAGCTGTCGAGGTCGAGGAGCCGACACCCTTCTACGGATACTACACCATGGACTACAGGTTGGACGGTGTTGTCCACGGGATGCTGAGCGTCAACGGCTTTACAGGCCAAGTCTGGTACCATTCGTGGCATGGGCAGTTCGTTCAGGAGGTTGAGGTCGATTAGTTTGGCTGTCGAAGAAAGGCCTTACGCGGCATTTGTGCTGTCGCTGATTGGCGGCATCCTAATACTCGTAAGCGGCCTCGTTGGCTTCATATGGCTCAGCTGGCCCGTATGGGGAGGCTGGGGCATGGGTATGATGGGACGGGGGATGATGTGGGGATGGATGCCGTGGTTCTGGACCGTATTCCCCGCCGTCGGCCTCGTCTCCGGCGCTGCCGTTATTACATCCGCCTTTATGCTCTACAACAAGTCCGGCCAAGCCCAGACATGGGGGGTCATCCTACTTGTCTTCGCAATCATCAGCCTCCTCTCCACGGGAGGGTTCCTAGTCGGAGCACTTCTCGCCATAGTGGGCGGAATACTCGCCCTGACGTGGGGACAGCGGACATGAAACCAAAGAGCCTCTTGGCCGCAGCGGCCGCAGCATCAATAGCCTTGGCCGTCATCATCTACCTACAAACAGGGCCCCTTCCTACGCCGCCCGGCAAAACAGTTTTTGAGGTCTACTACTCACCACAGTGTGGATGCTGCGGTGAATACGTTAACTACTTGAAGAGTTCCGGAGTTGATGTCCGTACCCTGCTGGTTAAAGATATGGCGGCTGTCAAGGAGCGGCTGAACATACCGCGCCAGCTCTGGAGCTGCCACACATCCGTGGTGGAAGGCTATTTTGTCGAGGGACATATTCCTCTGGAGGCTGTTAAGAAGCTTCTCGCCGAAAGGCCTGCGGTTGACGGGATAGCCCTGCCAGGTATGCCGGGCGGCTCGCCGGGGATGGGCGGCTTCAAAACCGAACCCTTCACAATATACTCTGTGGTTAACGGCACCAAATCCATGTTCATGCGCCTGTAGGAACGTATAAAGACATCTGATGTATGAGAAGGCTTCGGGTATGGACCCGTATGGGATGTTGTTGGCTAAGAGGGAGACACGCCTCTATCGTGATAAGCCTGTTCCCGACGAAGTTGTCTTAAAGGTTTTGGAGGCGGGTAGGCTTGCAGGGAGTGCGAAGAACAGGCAGCCTTGGGAGTTTATACTCATCAGAGACAAAGAGAGGCTCGCAGAGCTATCGAGATACGGACAGTTCGCCTCACACCTACCCAACGCATCCTTCGCCGTCGTCATCGTCACCCCCGACACCTACATCCAAGACAGGTTTGACGCAGGCAGGGCGGCGCAGAACATGATGCTTGCGGCACACATCCTTGGAGTTGGTTCATGTCCTATCACTCTCCACGACGAGGCAGGCGCCAAATCATTCCTCAAAATACCTGATAAGCTGAGGTTAGCAGTCTGCATTGCTTTTGGATATAGCGCCGAGGGAAAGCCGCGGGGCAAGGTTGCGCGGAAGGATTTGCGGGAAATCTTACACCTTGAGGAGTATGGAAAACACTACAACCCGGGGTTTTGACCACCCCCCGCACGCTTGGCTGGTTTATGCTGTAAGGCCCATTTGTAGCCCCACTGCCTCATACCATCTATCACAGGCTTAAGCTCCCTCCCGGCGGGGGTCAGGGAGTATCTGACGGCGAAGGGCTGGAGGCTCACCACTTCTCGCGTTACAAGCCCCTTGTCCCGCAGGGATTTCAAAGTCCGTGAAAGCGTCTTTGAGTTGAGGCCTGGTACCTGGCGAAGGAGCTCGTTAAACCCCATGGGCCCGTTCATGAGATAGCTCACGACAACCAAGGACCAGATACTTCCCAGAAGCTTAGCCGTAGAGGCTACAGGGCAGACCTCCACCCTCTCAAGCTCTGTCATCTACTTACTCTCACGCCACCAACCAACTAAAATACTTGCCTTCCTTCACTAGATGGCGAAAGGTGAGTAATGTGGTGTTGCTAGACCTTTCAGCACAGACGGACCTAGGACTTTTGGTGCTACGCGTCATCTTCGGCTTCATAATGGTCGTCCACGGTATGCCTAAGCTCTTTGGCCCCACGAGACAGCCGATGAGAAGCAGTATGTCCCAGATGGGGATTCCCGCGGCACTCTTTGACATGGTTGGCCTACTCGAGTTCATTGGCGGCATAGCTTTGGTTTTAGGTGTATTGACAAGGGTCGCGGCATTACTCTTCGCCTTGGAGATGATCGGCACAATAGCTCTTTACCTTGGGAAGCTCGGCAGGTTCACCCCACCGCCGGAGATGCTGCAGCAGATGGTCGCAAACTCGAGAAGAGTTATGCGCGGTTTCATTGCAGGGGTCGGTGGTTGGGAGTTCGACTTACTGATACTCGGGGCCGCGTTGATACTGCTGACAGCTGGCGCCGGCGCCTTGTCCGTTGACGCCTTATTAAACCTGTAAATCCTCAATTTTTTTATTCGTTGGACTGGGTTTGTGCGCAGCCTTTGCGGTTATCTCAATAGAGCAGGCGTGATGGGTTCTGCAGAATTCCTCACACCGCCTAGCCGTCTCAAGCTCGTGGTAAATGAACCCGCATTCCTCACACACATAGTCTTCAAGGCCGCAGACACTAACCTTTGACACCATTAATCAAAACATACCGCTTCCGGGTAATAAGCTTGCGGGGGAGGGGATTCGAACCCCTGAACCCCTACGGGAGCAGGTCTCCCTTCATGTAAGACCTTAAGCCTGCCGCGTCCACGGCCCTTGAGGCCTCTTTGACCAGGCTTGGCTACCCCCGCCAAAACATGGAAACAACCGCCTTCATATTAACATACATCATCTTTTCTTGGGGTTTATCCAGTTATAGCTCCTCCATTTCGGGGATGGGTATCCGCAGCTGGCGCACCTCCTCTTGGACTTGTGGAAGGACCTCCGCCCACACCTCCTGCAACGTATGTGGACTGGCTTGTTATACTTCCCCATCGAAGGCGTACCCTTAACCATCGGCTTTCCCCAACGCCCTGTTCAAAGCCGTATTAAAACATACCTACGGAGGGGATATCATAACGATGCTGTCCCCTCTCACCACAATTGTGCCAAGCCTGTTCTGTGTGTTTTCGCCGACGATTTCATCGGTTTCCTCGAGGACGATGTTCATGTGCTGGTCGTAGCCCTTCAGCAGGCCCCTCAACACCTTCCCGTTCCTAAGCCTCACCAGAACAGTGGAGCCGAGCGATTTTTGGAGAATTTTAAGCGAGACGTCTGAGGACAACTTATCACAAAAACGATTTCCGTGTTAATTAACGTATCTCAGGCGCCGGAGAGAACAATTGTCTCCATGTTACTGGGGGCGTATATGTTGGCTGGAGTTATCCTGGACGCGGCCTGTCCCAAGCTCCTGATGGCCTCCTCCTCTCCGTGGACGAGTATGATGTTTCGCGGCTTGGGGTGTACGCGTCTGATGTAGTTGAGGAGCTGCTGCCGGCTTGAGTGGCCTGAGAAGCCATCCACTTTCTCCACCTGCATCTTCACGTTCAACATCTTGGCCCGGCCATCATCGCCTCTCAGATTAATCTCCCTAACCCCCTTCAAGATAGTCCTACCCAAAGTGCCCTCAACCTGGTAGCTTACAAACATCAGTAGGTTGTTTTCGTCGCCGGCGAAGGCCTGTAGATATTTCAGCACAGGGCCGCCCTCAAGCATGCCTGAGGTGGAGACAATCACCGCAGGCCCCCTGCTTTCCAGAACCTCCTCCCTCTGCTGCTCGCTCCTGACAGCCGTAAAATACTCGGAGATGAAGATATTCTCTCCCTCACGTAGCCTCTGCTGCAGCTCAGCCGTAAAGTAGTCGGGGAAAGCGGTGTGTATTGCGGTTGCTTCAACCACAAGCCCGTCCAGGAATATAGGCGTCTCCACAAGCCTCTTCTCGGATAGCAGCCTGTTCAAGACAAGCAGTATCTCCTGAGCCCTTCCTATCGCCGGGACAGGGATGATCACCTTCCCGCCCCTGTTGACGGCTGAGGAGATCTTCTCCGCTAAGATGTTTATGCTCTCCTCGAGGGTGTATGGGACGGGTGTGGCCCCGTAGGTGCTCTCCATGATGAGGGTCTCAACACGTGGAAACTTTGAGACACAGGGGTCGAGGGCGGTGGACTTCTCATACTTGAAGTCCCCTGTGTAGACGATGTTGTGAAGCCCCTCGCCGACGTGGATGTGTATGGCCGAGCTCCCCAGGATATGGCCCGCGTTGTAGAACATTATTCTGACGTCGGGGGTTATGTTCGTCACCACGCCGTACTTCAGCGGAAAGCTGTGCTGAAGAACCATCCTGACCTCGGTCTCCGTGTAGGAGGGGAAGCTTCCCTCTTTTCCCGCCACCGAAACGTAGTCAAACTGCTCCAACGCCATCAGCGGGATTGTGGGCTCAACGGCGTAGACGGGTCCTCTGTAGCCGTATTTGAAGAGGTATGGGACGAGGCCGACGTGGTCCAAGTGGGCGTGTGAGACTATTACTGCGTCAAGGTTCTGTATGAGGTCTGGGACGGTGTCGATGCGGGGATAGAAGCTGAGGGGTGTGTTGGCGCCCGCAGACAGGCCGCAGTCCAGCAGGACGTTGCTCTCAGCTGTTTGGAGAAGTATGCATGAGCGGCCGACCTGCCGCCCAGCACCAAGCACCGTAATCCTCACATCCTTTGAGTCAAAAGTCTGGGCTCTAAAAACCAGCTCCCCAATCCGCCTCAGTATGTCAAGCTTCTCCTCCGTATCCCAGTACAGATACCTTTTAATCCTCTCGATGGTTCTGGAGGGCATCAACGGCTCTCTCAAAATCCTGATAACCCAGCCCGTTTCCTCAACCAGGCCCGCCAAAACCTCCGTACGGTCTATGTTTGTGACCCTTGGGTCGCTGGACTCGATAACGATCTCACCTAAAGGTTCGTCGAAGATCAGCCTGTAGCCGTTTCCCAACCTGTTCTTTATGATCTGCTCGGCCTCTTCACGCGGCCGCCGAAGCTCAACATCGGGCCTGACCACGACGCGTTTCTTAAGAAGTGTGACAAGCTCCCTCGCAATCCTGTCCCTCTCCCGGAAAACATCCCTGCTGTTTGTGTAGACGGCTATCCTCGGCCCCTCGTACTCGATCTTCGATATCGCAGGCTCAGCAGTCTGTATAGACGAGAAGTACTTCAGTAGCTCAAGTCGGAGCCTTTCAACCGAGTTCAACAACCAAACACCTAAACAGGAGCATAGGTGAAGTATTTTCTGTAGAGGGGTCTCTTCTCCTCTAAAGAGAGCTCACCGTAGCCTTTGTCTTTCAACACATAGGCCACATCCACGCTGTCGCCGCTACCGGCGTCACGCCTGATTGACGCCGACACCGACTGGAAGGCAAGCTCGATCGCTTCCTCGAAGGAGAGGTCATCCCTGTACCGTGGTTCGAGGACGCCATATGCGACCGGGCTCCCGGAGCCTGTTGCAATCAGCTTCTCCTCGGTTATGGAGCCGAATGGGTCAAGGTTGTAGAGATGCGGGCCCTCGCTGTCTACCCCCGCTATTATCAGTTGGGCGTAGTAGGGGAAGAACCGTGAGCTGAACATCATGTTTGATGCGAGTGTGACTATTGCATGGAGGGGCATGGGCTCGTTCCTCAACACCTGGTAGTAGTTGATGTTGGCTCTGATTATGTCGATGAGTACTTGGGCGTCGGCTACACGGCCGGCTATGGTTATGGCGGCATGTTTGGCTAGGGGGTGGACCTTCTTACCTCTCCTGTGGGCCACGAAAAAACCCGCGGTAACCCTTGTGTCAGTAGCCACCACGACGGCATCCTTCACAACCATGCCGACCGTGGTTGTCCCAGTCTTCAACTCCGTAGGACGGTTTTCATGCAGCAATCCAGAACACCGAGTAAATCACACAGCCCGTAGGCTGTTGTTTCTACTACGAAGCCGTAATAAAAACTTTCCCAGAGACCAAGGTTAAATACCGTGCGTTGGACTGGATGGGGGAGATGTCTGAATCCGCTGGACAGCCGGCTGAGGATGTGGTGCAGCCGAACTCCTACGTCCTTATCGACTACACACTGACTGTGAAGGAGACCGGGGAGCTTGTTGACACGACTGCGGAGGAGGAGGCGAAGAAGGCGAATGCCTACGACGCCTCGAAGATCTATGAACCACGCCTCGTGGTGGTTGGGAGGGGGATGCTGCTGAAGGCGGTTGAGGACGCCTTGGTTGGCATGAAGCCCGGAGAGAAGAAGACATTCGACATACCCCCGGAGCAGGCCTTCGGCCCACGGGACCCCTCCAAAGTCAAGACCATCCCGCTCAGAAAGTTTAAGGACGTTGAGGGCCCCGTCAGGGTCGGCGACGTCATCAGCATAGAGGGGCGTCAGGGCGTTATCAGGTCCATCGGCTCCGGACGCGTCCAGGTAGACTTCAACCACTACCTTTCAGGTAAGACGCTCGTATGCACCGTCGAGGTCAAGTCAATTATACATGACGGCCTTGAGAGGGCAAGACGCCTCATACACGGGAGGCTGCCCGACATCCCCGTCGACAAACTGGAGGTTGTCGCGCAACCGCCGGAGCTGAGGGTGAGGCTTCCTGAGGAGGCGTTTCTCGCACCCGGGCTACAGGTCGCAAAGAGGGCTTTGGCGAAGGAGTTGAAGGAAGCGGTCAGCGGTGTCGAGAAAGTCGTCTTCGTAGAAGAGTATACTTGATGAAGAGGGCGATGTATAGTATTTGGGCGAGGGAGCCGAGGATGAAGACCGCGGACTCCAGCACCATGCCCCTCGCTATGAACATTAGGTGGGCTGGGGCGGGGGCTGAAACGGCGAGGGTTACGAAGGCGAGGACGAGTCCAAGCCAGTAGCCGGCGGCCACTCCCCTGTACGCAAGAGCCGCGGCCGCTGCGTAGAGCACGAGCCCTGTTAGCAGGCTGTAGAGCAGCCACGGGGGTACAACGGCCCAAGCCAGCCCGACCAACGCAACCCCCAGCAAAACACTACAGAGTAAAAGAGCCCTCAAAGCATACAAGCCGTTAAAAATAAAGCGGACCCGGGATATGAGTTTGAGGGGCCGGTAGATCAGTCTGGAAGATCGCCCGCCTTGCACGCGGGAGGTCCGGGGTTCAAATCCCCGCCGGTCCATATCCATGGTATATCACCACCGTTCACTCTTTAGACCTCATACCTTAACCACCTTCATTAAAATCTATATTCACTCTCGGCTTGTCTTCCCTGTTATCCTTCCTACCTTCCTTCCTCGTCTTAGTCCCGCAGACAGGGCATTTATCCGCCTTATAGTAGCCCTTTGAGCCTGTGAGCTTCGCCAGCTTTGCAGCTTCTTCCAGAACTCT
>Ga0072500_145452_pt1 | contig 25142 bp, 19 predicted proteins | sample GBScelen77Swater_FD_63803 | JGI IMG/M metagenome (GOLD analysis project Ga0072500, IMG submission 63803) | Hot spring microbial communities from Great Boiling Spring, Nevada - cellulolytic enrichment S 77C v2 (version 2) | ecosystem: Environmental > Aquatic > Thermal springs > Hot (42-90C) ...
ATGCGGCTGTCCTGCAGATTGAGAATGCAGAGGGGGGCACGCGTACGCTTTATCTGACCACCGAGACCCTTGAGACCACGGAGCTTCTGGCTTACCTGTTGCCACCGTTGCCGCCCGGCGGGGCGTTTGATGTTCGGTTTGACGGCGACAGCCGACTTGCCGGCGACGGAGAAGCAATGCTGCGAATTCAGGCATCCCCGGAGCTGTTCCCATTGCGCCTGACGCTTACCGATGCACCTGGCGACGGGACGCTCACGGTGCAGGAAATGCAGGGCACGGCGCCTAGCCGCACTTATGTGCTGACGCCCGGACAGGCATTGCAGCTCGACGATGCGCAGGTGACAGCGCTCCGGGTGGTCTGGCAACCCGCTGCGGTCCTGCTACCCGAGACTATCCAGCTTTATCCAAACTATCCGAATCCCTTCCACACAGAAACCTACCTGGTCCTGGACCTGCCGGAGCCCGGTGAGGTGAGGGTGGAGGTGTTTGACCTACTGGGACGGCGTGTCCAGCAGCTCCACCAGACAATGGCTGCTGGCTATCAGAAGCGCATTCGGCTGGACCTGAGCCGTGAGCCCTCCGGCACCTACCTCTATCGGGTAACCGTGCGCACCCTTTCGGAAACCTACACCCACGTAGGGCAGATGGTGCGCGTGCGATAGGGAGGCGACACTTTAAGACAGCGCAAGCGCGTTTGTAGTGAGCCACAGAGGCGCTAGCCGGAGTGGGATTACGCTGAGCAGCACCTGCTTCGTTTTGTGCCTTATTACGAGCGGGTGCTGGTATGCGCATAAAGGCGCATGTCGCATGCGCCAGAACGACCAATGCCCTGCCGAAAAAACGCGTGCGCCGAAGAGGATCTCTTTCTCGTAAACTACAGCTGTGAATCCTGAAAATCATCGATAGGTAAATTCATGGCAAATCGGCGGGTTCTGGTGACCGGAGGTGCCGGATTCATTGGGCGATGGGTAGTAGCACGCTGCTTAGAACAAGGTTATCAGGTTGTAGTCTACGATAACCTCAAAGCTGGCTCAGTAGACCATCTGCTGGAGTTTTCTGGGCGCGTCGACTTCTACCAGGCCGATATTCTGGACGTGGCTACCTTGGGCACGGTTATGAATGAGGTGCGCCCAGAGATCGTCTTTCATCTGGCGGCTTTACACTTCATTCCGTACTGTAATGCGCACCCGCAGGAGACGTTGCGGGTGAACGTTGAAGGCACCTACAACGTACTGGAGGCTGCAGCTCAGGCAGGAGTGCGTACCGCCGTAGTGGCCTCCAGTGGAGCGATCTATCCTAGCGTGGAGGGACTGATTCCGGAGACGCTTTCACCGGCTCCGGTCGACATTTATGGTCTCAGCAAGCTGCTTGCGGAGCAGGTTGCTGCATATTTTGCCCACACCAAGGCGATAGCCTGTGTGTCGGTCCGGCTGTTTAATACCTATGGACCGTTTGAAACCAATCCCCACCTGATTCCCCACATTATCGCTTCCCTCCAACAGGGACCTATAGTTGAGCTGGGCAACATCCACACCAAACGAGACTACATCTACGTCGAAGATGTGGCACGGCTGTTGGTAGCGCTGGGTGAGCGGGTGACTAAGGGCTATGAGGTGGTCAACGTAGGGACGGGCCAGGAATACTCTGCTGAAGAAATCATCCAGACGCTTGCCGAGCTTATGGGACAGGAGATCAAAATCCAGATTGACCCTGCCCGGGTACGTCCAGTAGATAAGCTCCATCAACAAGCTGATACAACACGGCTACATAAGCTGACCGGGATGCTACCCACAATAACGCTGCGGGAAGGATTAACACGGCTGCTGCAGCACGAGGGATTACCCGTGCGGCTGTGAGATGCCGGTACGCTGTCTCTTTGCCAGAGAAAATTTGTCCTTAGCCGCTTTGCGACCACTGCTAAACAGAAGCAGGGAGCATCCTGACGGTTGAATAAACCGGACATCATTTGTGAAGACTCGAAGCGCAAACGACCGCGCTGAAGATAGCGTCGTGAAGCCACAGCAGCTTCAGACAGCAGAGAAAAAAGCGACAACGCTGATTTGTCTGACACCGGTGCGTAACGAGGCGTGGATTCTGGAGCGATTTCTCCGCTGCGCCTCGACGTGGGCCGATTATATCGTGATAGCCGACCAGCAATCAACCGATGGTTCTCGGGAGATTGCCCGGCGGTTTGAAAAGGTCGTGCTCGTAGACAATCCGCATGACGCCTATGATGAAGGAGCACGCCAGCGGCTGCTGATCGATACGGCAAGGCAACTTCCGGCTCAGGGCCGACGCATTTTGATTGCGCTGGATGCCGACGAGATGCTTTCGGCCAACTGGATGGAGAGCTCAGAGTGGCAGCAGTTGCTGGCCGCACCGCCCGGAACGGTGCTCTACTTCCGATGGGCCAACATAGGACCGGATGTTACCTACGCCTGGATTGATCCGGCTTACAAGCCGTTTGGGTTTGTGGATGACGGTTCGCCACATGAAGGACGGCCTATCCATAGCCCTCGCATACCGGTTCCAAGAGAAGCGCCGGCGCTGTATTTCGAAGAAATCAGGGTGCTGCACTACCAGTACGCTTACTGGGACCGCATGCGCAGCAAGCAGCGCTGGTATCAGGTGTGGGAATGCCTGAATTATCCCGAGAAACGGCCGGTCACCATCTTTCGCCAGTATCACCACATGGAGGCGGCCATTCGGCGCGCCGGGCCGGTGCTCTCTGAGTGGCTGGCCGGCTATGAGGCGCAGGGCATTGACATGCGGACGATCCAAAAGCAGAACAGCTACTACTGGGACGATGAAGTGCTGACGTGGCTGATGGAGCATGGGCCTGAGAAATTTCGCAAGCTGAACATCTGGGATCGCGACTGGGCCGCGCTGGCGGCCCAGAAGGGGGTGGTCGTCGATGGAAAGCTGCGCGATCCGCGCACGCCGTTCGAAAAGGCGGTGCATGCCTGGCTGCAGGCTACGCAGCCCTGGGCCCATACGCTGCCGGTACGTGCGGTGCAGAAGCTGCTGCAGATTTTTGGGTGGTAAGAGAAGCCGCTTGCGCAATATTTTGAGGGCCACGATTGTGAAGTTATTAGACGAAACGACCTGAATGAGGCATAAGAACAATGCGTAAACTGCTGGTTACCGGTTCGTCCGGTCTGATTGGCTCTGAAGTGGCCACGTACTTTTCCCATCGGGGCTGGGATGTGCATGGCGTGGACAATAACATGCGGGCGTTTTTCTTTGGTCCTGAGGGAGATACGCGCTGGAATCAGTGCCGTCTCGAAGAGACGTTGCCCCGCTTTACCCATCACGAGCTGGACATCCGGGATCGTCAGGGGGTGCTCGAGCTGATCGAGACGCTCCGGCCCGATGCCATCGTGCATGCGGCCGCGCAACCCTCGCACGACAAGGCCGCACAGATCCCGTTCGAGGATTTCGACGTCAACGCCGTTGGGACGCTCAACCTGCTAGAGGCCACCCGGCGCTACGCGCCTGAGGCCGTGTTTGTGCACATGTCCACGAACAAGGTTTACGGAGATGCCCCCAACGAACTGCCGCTCGTCGAACTGGAAACGCGCTGGGATTATGCCGATCCGGTCTATTACAACGGTATCCCGGAAACCTTTCGCATTGATCAATCGAAGCATTCCATCTTCGGCGCTTCGAAAGTGGCGGCCGATATCATGGTGCAGGAGTATGGCCGCTACTTTGGCATGAAGACCTGTTGCCTGCGGGGAGGCTGCCTGACGGGGCCTAACCACGCGGGCGTGGAGCTGCACGGCTTTTTGAGCTATCTGATCAAGTGCAACGTAACGGGCCGCAAGTACACCATCTACGGCTACAAGGGCAAGCAGGTACGGGACAACATCCATTCCTACGATGTGGCCCGGTTTATTGAATGCTTTATCGAAGAGCCGCGCGTGGCCGAGGTGTACAACCTGGGCGGTGGTCGGGGGAACAGCTGTTCGATTCTGGAAGCTTTCGAGATGGTCGAGGCGCTCTCCGGCAAAAAAATGAGCTACGACTACGTGGATAAAGCGCGCGAAGGTGATCACATTTGCTACATTTCAGATCTAACCAAGATGAAAACCCACTATCCGCAGTGGGACATTACGAAGAAGCTGCCGGACATTTTCGAGGAGATTTACCGGGGATGGGTCACGCGCATGAAAGCCGGGCAGGCGGCCTGATCGCCTTTGTGCAACCGTTTGGGTTGCGCGATAGCAGTGGAGGCGGACGTATCCTGCGGGCACTATTGCAGGAGGCCCCGGTGCCGTTTCTGAGCATCTGCACGAGCGTGCGGCCGCCAGCACCGCCACCGTTTGGGCGCGAGGTGCACCTGCCGCCGCGGCCCTATTTCGGAAGGCTTGAGGCGACGCGCTTTGCTCGCTACCTGCGTTGGGTGGCCGAGTATCAACGGCCCACCTTCGAACGGAAGCTGGAAAGGACTATCCTGGAAGCAGGGGCAACGGCCATCCACGCCATCCCGCATGGAGAGGCTTTCTGGCAGGCGTTCCAAATTGCCGAGCGGCATGGCCTGCCGTATTTCCTGAATGTGCATGACGACATGCGCTACAATCTGGCCGGGCATCCGAAGCTAGACTTTCTGATGGACCGGTTGGCCTACGTCTGGAAAAGGGCTACCGGCCGCATTGTGATTTCTGAGGCAATGGGAGAGGCCTATAGCCGCTGGTTTGGTCGTCTGCCTTATGAGATCGTGACCGACGGCTTGCCTGACGAACTACCCACGTCGCCACGTCCGCGTCCAGAAAAGCGCTCTGTGGTCTATTTCATGGGTGCCCTGCATCTGTCGTATCATCCGAACTTTCAGGTACTGGCCGAAGCGCTCGATCGGCTAAAGGTGCGGCGGCCCGATTGGAAGGTCGCTTTCATGATCCGGGGGAGCCGGACGCCCGCTCGTCCCCAGACCGTGCCGGTGGAGGAGCTGCCCTATGCGCCGGAAGCCGAGGTGTTGCGCGATCTGGAGCGCGTCGATATGCTGTATCTTCCGTTGCCGTTTGGCGCGCAGTACGTCTGGTTTACGCGCTACAGCCTGTCGACAAAGCTGGTGACGTATCTGGGGAGTGGGTTGCCAATCCTTTATCATGGGCCTGCCGATGCAGCGGCAGCGCAACTGCTGGCGCGTTACGGAGCGGCTGTGCAGGTACATACGCTGGAAGCCGGGGCGCTTGCGCAGGGCATCGAACAGGCCCTGGAACGACGCGAAGAAGTGGTGGCCGGCGCGCTACATCTGGCCCAAGAGCGGTTTCGACTATCAGACCAGCAGGCGCGTTTCTGGAAATTGCTGACCGGAGCCCTGGTGGAGGCATCCTCAAGCTGATCGATGAAGGCGGATTTTCAGACATCGCGTTCGGCCGTCTGCACCCTTTTTGAGGGGCATTACCACTATGGCGTGGGAGCCCTGGTAAACTCGTTATATCGAAATGGTTTTCGGGGGATCGTGTGGGTCGGGTATCGCGGTGAGCTTCCATCCTGGGCCCGGGCGGTTCGTCAGACAGCGCTGGGCTACGACCTGGAAGTGGCGCCGGGGTGTATGGTTCGCTTTTTGCCGCTTCAGACCGAAATTTTCTTTTCAAACTATAAGCCGCACTTTATGCTGGACCTCTGGGATTGTTATGGCCTGGAGGCCGAGCGACTGTTCTATCTTGATCCGGACATTGTGGTCAAGTGCCGCTGGTCTTTTTTTGAGGAATGGGTTGATGCCGGCGTAGCGCTTTGCCTGGACGGGGCCTATGCGCACATGCCTGCCACGCATCCATTTCGGCGCCAGTGGCAGACATTTGCCTGCCGCCATGGCTTCCAGGTGCAACGGTGTCCCGACGAATACTATAACGGGGGGTTTATCGGCGTGCGCCGCGAGCATCGCGCCTTGCTCGAAGCCTGGCGGGCGTTGATGGAAGCGGTGCGTAAGGAAGGGATCAACCTTTCCAGTTTTAAAAATTACGAGGGGTACAACATTGAGGATCGGAGCCATCCGTTCTATGTGGCCGATCAGGATATGCTCAACCTGAGCGTGATGGTAACCGACGTACCGCTCAGCGTGATGGGCACCGACGCCATGGATTTCACCGGGGCTGGTTTTACCATGTCGCATGCGGTGGATGCGCCCAAGCCCTGGAAGAAGAATTTTCTCTGGCTGTTGCTAAAGCGAGGCAAGCTGCCCGGTCTGCCTGACGCTGAGTTTTTAAAATACATCGACGGGCCGATTCGCCTTTATTCTCCGTTGCGTTTGCGCTTAAAACGCCTGAACTATCTGGCCAGCAAAGCTGTGGGCACGTTTTATCACCGGCACTGAAATGCAAATCGATCTGCTTTTCCCGGCACTGCCTCCGGCGCTGGACGGCATCGGCGACCACACGGCGCATCTGGCGGCTGCGCTGGCCCGCGAGGGCCTCAGCGTGCGGGTATGGACGGCGCAGCCGAATGCCAGGTCCATTCCGGGTGTCGAAGTGGTGCAGGCCTTTCGCTATCCACCCCGGCGGGGCGTGTGGGAGCTCGTAGCGGCCGTGTCGGCCGATCCGCCCGACTGGCTGATCGTCCAGTTCAATCAGTTCAGCTATGGCCGCTGGGGATTGAATCCGTTTTTGCCGATGGTACTGCGTAAATTGCGTCGATCGTGTCCGGCTATGCGTGTGGCCTTGATGTTTCATGAGGACTTTGTGCCGCCTACTAGCTGGAAAAACCGGGTGTTTCGCTGCTGGCAGATTCCGCAGTTTTGGGCTTTGGGACGATTGGCCGATGTGGTGGCGTTTTCGATTCAACCCTGGGTTGAGCGCTATCGCTTTTGGTTTTCCCAGGCCCATGTAGTGCATTGGCCAGTAGGATCGAATATCCCGAATCTAGGCCTTACTCGCGCAGCAGCGCGTAATCAGCTGGGTATCGCCCCAGAAACGCTCGTATTAGGGGTTTTTGGCACTATTGGTGCCGGCCGATTGCTGGACTATATCCAAGCAGCCCTTGTGCGTTTGCAACAAGAGAACCTGGCGTTTGAGGTTCTTTACGTAGGACCCCATGGTGCGCGACTCCGGGATCATCTGCCAGAAGGGATTTTCGTGCGGGATGCAGGCTCGCTTCCGGCCGAAGCGGTATCTATGCATTTGGCCGCAATGGACCTTTTGCTGGCACCCTTCATCGATGGGGCTTCGATGCGGCGTGGCTCTCTGATTGCTGGATTGGCACACGGTCTGGCCGTAGTCAGTACCGAAGGACCATTGACGGATCCTATGCTGCGCTTTGCGCACGGGAAGGCGCTTTGGCTAACCCCTGTAGGGGATCGTGCAGCCTTCGCCAATGCTGTGCTGCATTTGGCTCAGCAATCCGCTTTGCGTGCGGCTTTAGGCAAAGAGGCCAGCGCGTTTTATGCCACCCATCTGGATTGGTCACGCTTAGCCCGACGGGTTCTGAAAACCCTGAGCGTAGCCACTCGGCTTGCTTATCAGGAAACCTTATGAAAACCGCGATTCTTATGCCGCTTGCGGAGCAGCGCGGAGGAGCCGAGCAGCTCTTACGGCTTTTTTTACATCATCTACCGGATGATCGGGTCAATTGGATGCTCATTTTTTTTGAAAGCGGTCCACTGGTTGAGGAGGCGCGCGCCTTGGGCTTTGACGCGCAGATTTTGCCTGCAGGAAGGCTGCGCCAGCCGATTCGATACACCCAAGTGGTTGGACAGCTTGCCAGACTATTTCGCCAAAAGAAGGTAACCCTGGTGCTGAGCTGGATGGGAAAAGCGCACCTATACGGTGGTGTGGCTGCCCGCCTGGCCGGTATTCCGGCCCTCTGGTTTCAGCACGGGATTCCCCTGGGCAGTGCGTGGATGGATCGGCTGATTACCCGGATTCCGGCGGTAGGGGTGCTGGCCTGCTCGCAGGCAGCGGCCGAAGCGCAGCGACGGTGGCGGCCAGCGCGTCCGACAGCTGTCGTGTATCCAGGAGTTGATCTCAGTGCTTTTGACCCGGAGAAGCTGCCGCCGCCTGCCGAAGCGCGTCGGCAGCTTGGGCTGCCCGAAAACGGCCCGCTGATCGGCATGGTCGGTCGTCTGCAGCGCTGGAAAGGGATGCACACGCTCATACAGGCCATGCCGCAGATTCTGGAGCGATATCCTGAAGCCAGGGCTGTAATCGTCGGCGGCCGCCATGAACTGGAACCGGACTACGAAGACGAGCTGCGCAAGCTGATTCGTCGACGTGGCCTGCAGGATCGGGTGTGGCTGGCCGGGTTTCAGACCGATATTCCGCGCTGGATGCAGGCCATGGATGTGGTGGTACACGCTTCAAACCGGGAGCCTTTCGGGGTCGTGGTACTCGAGGCGATGGCGCTGGGTAAACCCGTGGTGGCCGGTGCTGAAGGCGGGCCGCGTGAGATTATTACCGAGGGCGTGGACGGTTTACTGGCACCCTATGAGGATGTTGAGACGCTGGCCCGGCAGATACGGCGCTATCTGGATGATCCGGACTTTGCTCGGCGGGTGGGAGAGGCGGCGCGCCGCCGCGCTCACGACTTTAGCCCGGAAGCCTTTGTAGACCGCTTGATAACGGTGCTCCAAACAATAAACGCGCTTGATCCTCACCTCGTGGCTTAAATGGTTGGAAACATTTCCGTCGAAAGTCAGAAGGGCGGCCTCCGCTGGTATCTGCCGTGGCGCGCTATATAAAATCCAGAGAGTGCATCATGATTTTGGGTATTGAGAGAGGATTGCTCCATTGGCGCATGCTTGAAGACGCTTTAGGGGGTATGTTGGAGACAGTGGCTTGCCGTAGTTTACAACAATCCATACTGAAGCGCCGCGTGAAATGAGGGAAAATGGGCATGCGTCTATCGTTGTCCATATCAAGTCCGATGGTAGCTGTTTCCTGGCGGCGGACGCTGGCGTTGGGGCTGCTGGGGCTATTGAGCATTGGTGCCGTGCTCTTTTTGCTGCTGACAGGGCATGGACGCCTGGCTTTTACCTTAATGCTCCTGGAGCTGTTTGTGGCGATCGCCACCGTGAACGTGCGCGCGGCCATTCTGGCGGTGTTTTTCTACCTGATTGTTCTGGGGGATTTGCGGAGGCTGTTGATTCCCCTCTTTGGCTGGTCGGGTACCGATCCATTGCTCATGGTGGGGAGTGTGTTTGCGCTGGTAGTAGTCGCAGGTGCCCTGGTCAACCGGGAGATCCGCTTCGACACGAAGCTGGCCAAGTGGACGCTGGCGCTCATGGCCATCATGGTGTTGCAAATTTTTAATCCTAAGCAGGGCGGATTGATGGTAGGGTTAGCTGGAGCGATGTTTCTTATTGTCCCCATTTGCTGGTTTTGGGTAGGGCGTACCTATGCCACACCAGCCTTACTGCGTACGCTACTTTACGGTCTAGTGCTACCTATGTCGCTGTTGGCGGGCATTTACGGTACTTATCAAGTTTTCTTCGGCTACCTGCCGCACCAGCAGCGTTGGTTGGAAATGAACTGGTACGCGGGGTTGGGTGACCCAAAAAACCCCGCGCCCATTTCTCTGTTTGCTTCTAACACAGAGTATGGAAAGTTTCTTGGTATCGGAGCAGTGCTGGCTTGGGCAGCTTTTCTCCGAGGCAATCGTAGTGCTGGTCTGTTGGTGCCTCCGTTGCTAGTTGCGATAGCCCTTACGGGAAGCAGGGGACCGCTATTTTTTTCTTTAGCAATGATGGTCGGGCTCTGGGCTGTACTGGCACGTACCACGGCAGTTTGGGTTGCACGGGGTGCATTAGCTGCCGTTATTGCAGCTGTGGGGCTGACGTGGACTCTGACCCAAAGTACCCAGCTCGGCTTAGATCCACGCGTGCAGGCCCGTCTAGACCGACAGGCCCAAGAATTTATTCATGCTCGGCGAGGGGATGTAGAGTACAGTTCGGCGGAAACGCACTTCCGCATGATGCTCAATGGTTATCTGGTCCCTTTTCGAGAACCGTTGGGGTTAGGTATTGGAGCCGTTACCAAAGCTGCATTAAAGTTTGGGGGGAGAGGATACAACACAGAAACCCATTTTGGAAATAGCTTTGTAGCATTAGGGCTGCTTGGAGGCCTCTGGTATCACCTAATCATAGGTTTGCTCATTTTGACAGCATTTCGTTATTGGATCCGTACGCGCAGCTTGATGGCTTTGGCCATATTGGGGGTATTGGGGGTTACCATGGCCAACTTAATGGGAGGTGAACTGTACGCTGTAGGGCCACTGACGGCTTTTTGCGCAGGTGCTGTGGATCGGTTGGCATTATTGCATCAAGCGAAAAATGAGCTTGCCTAATCGATATTATCGCTTTTTGGGTTATAAGGAAAGCCCAGAAGCTATAGACCTTTCATGCCCACCAAAGCGGCCGTCCTATTTGCATCGGTTGCTCCAAGTTGTAGAGGCACAGCTTGAAGGAGCCGGGCTTGTGTTTTTCGTTACGTGGAAGCTGGATAAGCTTCCAGAATATGGAGATCATGTGGTGGCGATTGTGATGGGAGATGAGTGGAGCCAGATTCCGGATTATGTGGATCGGGTGCTGGTTACGTTCAAATGCTATGGCATCTATCCGCAACTGGCTGTCCGACTCCTGCGCCGACCTTCTTATTTGAATACGCTGGTATTCCTTCGTTATCTCCGGGTGTTGGTGCACTGGCTGCCGGGCGCCCTGCGCTACGCTGGGCGCTACATGCGCAACCGGCTGCGTGGACAGCAAATGCCTCCGATTTACGATATGCCTCTGGGATACGGTAACCAGCAGGATTTGCCCATGCAGCCCATTGAGACCCGGCCGATTGATGTGTTTTTTGCGGGGAGCATTGAACAGGGGTTCCCGAAGCGTCTATGGTCGCCGCATCGCTGGCTACCCGGTCCGAAGCGGGTTTCGCGGATGCACATGCTGCGCGTCCTGGAGGACCTGCAAAGCCGGATGCCGGAGCTAAAGGTGTGGGTGCATACAAATACCCGTTTTGTGCTTAACGCGCTGGAGTATGGGTTAACGCAACCTGGGGAGGTGCTCGATACCGAGGCATATTCGCAAACGCTGATGCACAGTAAAATCTGTCTGGCGCCTCGGGGTACGTCGGCCGATACGTTTCGTCTTTTCGAAGGTCTACGGTATGGGTGTGTAGTCATTACAGAACGTCTACCCAAACGGTGGTTTTATCAGGAAGCGCCGGTGCTTCAGGTAGACGATTGGCGCGAGCTTCAAGTGCTGGTTCCCAAATTGTTGCAGAATCCCTACCATATGCAGCAGCTTTCTGAAGCTGCTCTGCATTGGTGGCAAACTGTAGGGTCTGAAGAAGCCGTTGGGCAGTGGATGGCACAAAAAATCCGTGCCTGCTTGGCTGTGCAACACACTAAAGCTCCAAAGCCTATAGACTTAACCGATGCACATAGCGATCGTTACCCATAACGTTATTCCTGGCGATGGCCAAGGGCGCGTAAACTATGAGCTGGCACGCTATCTCTTGATGCGCGGGGCCACGGTCACGCTTTTTTGCGATAAGCTGGACCTGACGCTGCGCGAGATGGGCGCTTCGTGGGTGCCGATCCATACGGGGCCGTTGGGCGAGGCCGTCGACCTATACAAGGTCTGGCGTTTCCGACAAAAAGCCGATCGAATAATGGCTACGATGGACCATATGTTCGACGTGATTTTGGGTTGTGGGGTTGTGATGCGGTTTCCCCATACGATCAATGCTGTGCATTTTGTACATGGCACCTGGCTGCGCTCGCCCTATCATCCTGCTCGCCAGGGTCGAAGCTGGCAAGCACGTTACCAGGGACTATTTACCCGGCTTAATGCAGCTTGGGAGCTTGAAACCTTTGCACAGGCGCGTTGCATTGTGGCCGTTTCGGACATGGTGCGTGAGGAGCTCATTGCGATTGGCGTACCCCCAGAGCGCATAGAGGTGATCGTTAACGGGGTGGACTTGGACGAATTTCATCCGGGTCGAGCCGATCGCAGCCGCCTCGGGTTGCCCGAAGGTGTGCCCCTGGCCCTATTTGTAGGGGACATTCGCTCGCCAATTAAAAACCTGGATGGCGTGCTGCATGCCCTCAAACAAGTGCCTGAGCTACATGTGGCCGTAGCCGGAAAGCTGCCGGGAAGCCCTTATCCTGCATTGGCCGTGCAATTGGGCGTGGCCGATAGGGTGCACTTTCTGGGCTTTCGCCGGGATATTGCCGCGCTCATGCGGGCTGTGGATTTTTTTGTGCTGCCCTCTCGGCGCGATTCGTGCCCGCTTGTACTGCTTGAAGCCATGGCTACGGGATTGCCGGTTGTGGTTTCCCGGCAAGTTGGTACAGCTAACTTGGTCGGTGAGGCAGGTTTTGTCATTGAAAGTCCTGAAGATCACGAAGCGCTGGCTCAGGCGTTGGGGGCGCTCACGCGAGACCCGGATCTGCGGCAGCGGATGGGTCTGGCCGCGCGCCGCTTGGCTGAGCAACATAGCTGGGACCAAATGGCCAACCAGTATGCCGGGCTTTTTGAGCGTCTTACAGGCAAAACGTTTCCGCTGCCCGCCCTCTATACGGTGTGACGATGGCGCGCCCGAAAATGCTTTGCATCAGTACCGCCGGGCCAGTAGGCCAGGACATACGGCGAATTCAGCGCCTAACCCAGGGGCTGTCGGTGGACTGTACGATTTGGGGACTGGACCGCAAGCGGTCCCGCCGGGAAAACATGCAGGCGGTTTGGGAGCGCCTGCGCCGAGAAAAGCCCGATCTGGTGTATCTGGACGGGACAGGCATTGCGGCCGGGGTGCCGCTTATTCGGGCAGCCCGGGCCTGGGGCCAGCGCTACGTGGTCTCGTCGGGCGACCCTGTGGGAGGATTTTTTAAGGTCACGCGGGGATCGCTCTACGGTTTTGTATTCGGGGTGTATGAGCGCCTGCTTTATCGGCACAGTGCGGGATTCATCGGGTGGACGCCGTACCTAACCGGCGTGGCCCTCAAGCTGGGCGCGCCTCGGGCAATCACGATCGAAGGCGGCGTTGACCTGGAGACGTTTCGGCCTTACCCGGAAGCGCAACGCCAGGCGTTACGCAGGCGCTATGGGATACCGCTGACGCATCTTGTCTGTGGTGTTGTCGGTAGTCTGAAGTGGGTGGCACGTCAGCGCTACTGCTACGGTCTGGAACTGGTCGAGATGCTGCGTTACCTGAAGCGGGACGACGTCACCGTGCTGATCGTGGGCGACGGCGACGGACGCTCCCGGCTTGAATCCCGCGTGCCGGACGGTCTGCGACATCGCATCGTCTTTACCGGGCGTGTCGAAGAAGCCGAGGTGGTCGATCTGCTGAACGTAATGGATATCGGTTTTATCACGCAGACGCTGGATGAGCTGGGGCGCTACCGGCTCACGACCAAACTGCCCGAGTATCTGGCCACCGGGTTGCCGATAGTGATGAGTCCGATTCCGGGCTTTTACGACTACGTTTATCCGGCTGGATGGGTATTGCCGGAGGGGCATCCGGCCGATCCGGGTTTTCATCGGAAGCTGGCAGCCTGGCTGGACAGCCTGCGCATGGAAGAAGTCAGGGCGCGGGCAGCGCAGGCGCCTGCGCTTGCCCGGCGATTCGGCTACGATGTGCTGCGGCCGCGTTTTGCAGCATTTATCGACGAGCTGCTGGGCACGGAGCCGGCAGCGCAGCAGGTGCTTTTAGAAAACGCACAGGGCTGATGCGGATTGCTTGCTATGCATTGGTGGAGCAGCATGCCGGGAGCGTGGCCTCGGCCAACTATCTGATTCTGGAGGAGCTGTTGCGACGGGGGCATCAGGTGGACCTGTTCGCCAAAGCCGATTTTGTGCGGCAGCCGGAAGGACTGGCGCACCAGCCGCATTTCCATTACGAGGGCGTATTGCTGGAGCAGTTGCGAAAATGGCGCGACCGGTTGCAGCCGATGCTTCGGGGGGGACTGGAACGCATCGTAGAGGACTGGATCTATCGAAAGCACCTGGAGGCCATTGCCCGGCGCGTGGCCGAACGGCATCGCCGGAAGCCTTACGACGTGTTGCTGTTTCTTGGGGTCGGGGCCCAGTTCGGGGTGGAGGGGTTGTCGACGGTGGCCTGGTTGCAGGGGCCGCCACAGACCGAATGGCAGGCAATCCATCGGCTCCGGCATCGGTTGATCGAGCTGTCCGGCCAGATGCTTTACTGGAAGCTCTGGGCTTTTTACCGGCATCGGCAGCAGGTGGCACGGCGTGAGCTGGCCCGCTGCCAGGCCGTTATCTGCGGCAGCGAGTGGAGCCGACAACATCTAATTGCTTTTGGCATTCCCGCCGAACGCGTCTTTGCCTTGCCCTATCCTTTTGATCTGGAGTTGTTTCGTCCAGCACCCAACGTGCCACCGCGTCATCCCGGGCGGCGGACGTTTCTCTGGTTAGGCAGAATCGATCCGCGTAAACGGTTGGACTTGATGCTCGAGGCCTTTGCATTATTGCTAGAAAAACGCCGCGACGTGCATCTGGAGATTATCGGACGGTTTACCTACGCTCCAGAGTATCGGCGGCTGATCGAGGATTTCCCTTTGCCCGAACATCTGACGTATGCCCCGTATGTTCCGCGTACGGAAGTGCCGGATCTGCTGCGTTCGGTAGATGTGGTGGTGCAGCCCAGTGAAGACGAAAACTTCGGCTCTACGGTGGCCGAGGCACTCTGCTGCGGGAAGCCAGTGGTGGTAGGACCGACGAATGGTACGGGCGAGTATTGCGGAGCAGCTGCTTTTCGCTTCGAGCAGTATACACCGGAGGCACTCTGCGCAGCGCTGGAGGCCGCGCTGCAGGCGATCGAGACCGATCCGGTGGGTCTGGCAGCCGTGGCGCGGCAGACGGCCGAGCAGCAGTTTGATGTGCGACGGGTGGTAGGGCGTTTGGAGGAAGTCTTAATGCAGCAACGCTCTAAAACAAAGCTGCAACCATATGAACCGATTGCCTGATTTTCTCATTATTGGTGCACAAAAAAGCGCTACGTCCTGGCTTGCTCAGCTGCTAAGGCAACAGTCTAACGTGTTTATTCCGGAGCACGAATTGCACTTTTTTAACCGTTATGAACCTATAGCGCATTATTATAAAGCCTTTGCTTCGGCTAAGCCAGATCAATTAGTTGGGGAAAAAACGCCGGATTATTTGCACCTCACGACATCCCAGATTGCACGCATCCGTGCATTGCTTCCTCAAGTACGGCTCATTGTTGTGCTTCGAAATCCGATCGAACGCGCTTGGAGTCAGGCCCGCATGGAGATTTCGGTGGTCAACAAACGACAGCTTACCCGTCGGGATCTATGGAAGATGGCCTTGCATGTGCATTTAATGCGGAATCGCATCCGAACTGCTTATGCTGCAGCTTTGCGACGTTGGCTTCGATTTTTTCCGCGAGATCAACTTTTGGTGCTGTTTTATGAAGAGCTTCGCCGCGATGCGGCGCAGCAAATAAACCGTCTTTTTGCGTTCTTAGGCCTACCTCCCTTAGCTGTTGATCACCTTGAAGTGCTCAAAAAACAACGGATTTGGCCTTCGCCAGAACTGGAGTTGCCTCTGCTACTACGCTACCTGCTTATCAGACGCTATTGTGCTGAAACGCTTGCTCTGGAACGCATGGGATGGACTGTGCCCCAAGAGTGGCCTAGGCCGGAACATTTGCACCTGTTGCGGGCGGCTCATCCTTGGCTTCCGATTGCTGCTGGTATCTGTAGTGCCCTGCTTAGTCTTGTGGCATTGCCGGAACATTTGCTGGTTAGCTTGGGGAGGTATTTTCCGCACTTAAACTTGTACCGGCTTTATGATCAGCTGCAGCGCTGGCGCTTTCGCCGACTTGAGTCGAAAAAGAAGTAGACGAGCATGTATGCGTTACAACTAGGGTCTGGGTGGTTTGGAGAGACGCCTGGTGGATTAGAACGGGTCTATGATGGCTTATGCCGTTATCTGCCTGGGGTGGGCGTATTATGCAAGGGCGTTGTGGTTGGTTCAGAAGCTGTAGCAGCTACGACTAACGGCCAGTTTGTAGCTGCTGCCGCTCCGGAGGCGCCGCTTTGGCAACGATGGCGTGGAATGCGAAAAGCGGTGCGGCAGCTTCGGCAGCAAACCTCGTTCGATCTGGTAGCGGCTCATTTTGCCCTTTATGCGTTTCCGGTGCTGAATCTGGTGCGCGACCTGCCGATGGTGGTGCATTTTCACGGTCCGTGGGCCTGGGAAGGGCGCGAAGAGGCAAAAGGCGGGGTGCAGGTGTTCGTTAAATCTTGGCTGGAACGTGCAGTCTACCGGCAGGCAGTACGATGCATTGTGCTGTCGGAGGCGTTTGGACGAGAACTGGTGCAGCGCTACAGGGTGGGGCCTGAGCGGGTTCGCGTCGTGCCCGGTGGCGTGGAAGCCGACCGCTTTGCGCTGCCGCTTTCGCGCCGGGAAGCCCGGGAAGCGCTTGGGTGGCCGACCGACCGGCCGATTGTGCTGAGCGTACGGCGACTGGTGCGGCGCATGGGGTTAGAACGATTGATTGAGGCAATGGTGCGGGTGCGACACCAGATTCCAGAGGTCTTGTTGCTGATTGCCGGGCGGGGACCTTTAGCTGAAGCATTACAAGCCCAAATTGAAGCACATCAACTCCAGCAACATGTACGCTTAGTAGGATTCGTCCCCGACGCGCAACTTCCATTTGCCTATCGAGCAGCGGATCTAACCATTGTACCAACGGTAGCGCTTGAAGGCTTCGGACTCATTACCTTGGAGTCCCTGGCAGCGGGTACGCCGGTGCTGGTGACGCCTGTAGGAGGCTTGCCCGAAGCCGTGCGAGGACTGTCGGAATCATTGGTCTTGGAAGCCGCCACAAAAGAGGCATTGGCTGATGGCTTAATTGAGGCGTTGACCGGTCAGCGACCCCTTCCAGATGCCCACGTCTGCCAGACTTACATCCGTACCCATTTTGACTGGCCCGTCATCGCAAGTAAAGTAAAAGCCGTGTATGCCGAAGTGCTGTGAAAGCTTTTTGGCGATACTGACTATATGCAGTTTGGGATTTTGCCATTTGACTTACTCCCAAAGCTTTGCACATTGGAGAAATTCGTCCCTAAAGGCGCATAAAACAAAAGCGTTGGTATTAATTTTGTCCTACCTTGGACGAAACTAAAGAAGCTCCTATTATAGCTAACAGCTTAGGTAACGCTTATGCGAATCCTGTTACTGGTTTTGGCCTGTTTGGTGGGAAGGGTGTGTGCAACCTATGCGCAATTCACGGAAACAAATTCACGTCTTTATCGACCTGAAATCCCTGCGCTGGCAATGGGAGAGGCTGTAGCTGCGGTGCCCTTACCCCAAACTGCCTTTTTTTACAATCCTGCCCATTTGGTTCATGTCACGGGATTAAAGCCCTCTGTCGTGCTGATAGGCCTGCAAGGCGCGCTGAGCACCAATGTGTTTGACCAGATCGCGTTTGTGCAAGATGAGCTGCGCCCGGCTATCGATGAAGGCCTGGAGAATCTGACTCCTGAGGAGCGGCGCCGGCTTTATGAGAAAACGTTGGAAAAAGGGCGTACGCGTACTACAGCGGCCTTCTCGTTGCAGTTGCCTACCGTCAGTGGCCGTATTGGTCCAGTTGCAGCCGGAGGAGGTATTTTTCTCGCTGCAGGGGGGCGTTATCGCACGGTAGAGAGCAGTTCAGGCGCAGGTATTCCCCGCATTGAAGCCGATGGTAGGTTAGATGTAATGGCTGTAGGCACGGCTTCGGCGCAACTTCAACCTGGATGGAGCATGGGGCTTAGCCTGAAATACCTGCGGCGTTACCTTACCCACAAACATAAGTCGGTTGAGGCTTTTGCACCTGACGAGGCCTTGCTTTTGTTACGTGGACAGGCCGTAGGGGCTGACGTAGGCGTGCTTTATGAACCACCCCTGCCTGGACCAGGGCAGTTGCGTTTGGGATTGGTCTTATACAATCTCGTTTACACGCCGCTTCGCTATCGCTATAGCCGCATTCTTTCGGGTGACAATGGCGCACCGCAACCAGCCTTATTGGCTAACGAGATTGCGCAGGCGAATCAGTACTTTGACCTGCGGCCCGGTTATCGGGTTGGGGTTGCGTATACCTGGCGCTGGCAAACCCCATGGTTGCAGGCTCCAACCCTTTCAATGGATTACGTGCATCAGCGCGATATGCGCGGCAGCATATTGACGCGGCTTTCGCTGGGGATGCGGGTTGCTGTAGGACCTGTGCTGAACGTTGCTACTGGCTTACATCAAGGGTATACCACCTTAGGATTGGGCTTGCGCTTGGGTGTTTTTCGCCTGGATTACGCGTTTTTTGGATTTGAAGAGGGACGGCTGCCAGGTCAGCTTCCCAGCTGGCAGCATATCGCTTCATTAACGGTTAGTCTTTAAGCTTATGCGTACGCAAACGGTTTATCTATGGACGCTGGTTTTAATGGCCAGCCTGTTGCTTACCCGATGCAATGTGTTTGAAGGTTTTAGCGGGCCGGGACAAAGCAACGATCCAGAGACCTTGCTGGAAGATGCCTTGTTGGCTTTGCAATCCGGTAAGACGGAAGCGGCTATTGAGTATTTAGAAAAGGCGCTTGCAAATGCTCCACCAGGCCATCGCCTGCGTCCGCGCGTGCAGGTGGCCCTCAGCAACGCCTTGTTACGGAAAGCGCAGGTCAATGTTTTGACACTTGAACGGTTGGCCAGAGATTTTAACCATCGGGTTGAAGGGCAAAGGGCTGCAAAGCAGCGAACATCCTTTCAAGAAGCCTGTAGCTTTCCCGAGACCCATATCGTTCAGCAGGAAATCACCCTCGATGATTTAGATGGCTACGTCGAACTGAGCAGTTGGGAGGAAGCGCTCAGACGGGTAGAAGAAATTACCCGCGAAGTTTTGGGCACAACAACGTTACCTTTTGACATTCAGGGGCGCATTGCGACGTTGCGGAGCCAGGGAGTCTCGGACGAAGAGATTGCAGCTGCCCTCTTGAATGCGGCAATTGCCAGCGTAGGCACTAGTTTTATAGAGCTGGTTCAGGTAGGGATGCAGCAGCAGGTGCGGTGGTATAGTGTGCGTCGACCTGGGGGCCGCGCCTATTTAGGGTACTGCGCAAATGATGAAGCAACAGTAGCCCAGGTGCGGCAACGCTTAGCTTGCTCCGTCGATGCAGTAGGTTTTGCAGCGGCTTTGCTACAAGCACGCGTGGCGCTATTGAACAACAGCCAGCTTGCTCGTGAGCTGGGGCAGCGGGTGCAGGAAGCTTATGAGGCCCTTGAAGAAAACCTAGGGGGTGAATGCACGACGATAGATTAGGGCTTGATGCGTGTTCTTTTCTTAGATCACAGTGCATCGCTGGGAGGGGCTGAGTTGTATTTGCTCGATCTGGCCCCGGCTTTTGCGCCCCCGGGAGAGGTTTTGTTACTGGAAGAAGGTCCTTTCTATGAAAAGCTCCAGGCGGTAGGTATTCCGGTCGATGTGATGGCTGCGCCCGAAGTGGTGCGGCGGGTGGCCCGGGAGGCCGGACCTGCCCAGGCGTTGCGGGCGGCGCCCGCTTTGCTGCAGCTGGCCTGGCGTGTAGCCCAGAAGGCGCGCGCTTTCGAACTGATCTATGCTAACTCCCAGAAGGCGCTGGTGGTCGGCACCCTGGCTGCGCAGCTGGCCCGGCGGCCGCTTGTGTGGAACCTGCACGACGTGCTGACGACCGAGCACTTTAGCCGGATGAATATTCGGCTGGCCGTAACGCTGGCCAACCGGTTTGTGCGCCTGGTCATTGCCAATTCAGCAGCTTCGAAGCAAGCTTTTGGTGAAGCAGGTGGGCGTGCTCCGGTTGTGGTCGTGCACAACGGGATCGACGCGCAGCGTTTTGCAGCCGTGAATCCGGATCGGCTGGCTGCCCTGCGTCGGAAGCTCGGCTTGCGGGATGGGCCGGTGATTGGGCTTTTCAGCAGGCTGGCGCCTTGGAAGGGGCAGCACGTGCTCCTGGAAGCGCTGGCCCGCTTGCCTGAAGTGCAGGCGATTTTCGTGGGCGAGGCGCTCTTTCAGGACGAGCAGCACTACGCCCGGCAGCTGCGCGAGCGGGCAGCACAGCCTGACCTGCAGGGGCGTGTGCATTTTCTGGGATTTCGGGACGACGTGCCGGCGCTAATGCAACTTGTCGATGTGGTAGTGCATACATCGGTCGCACCCGAACCATTCGGCCGGGTGATTGTCGAGGGCATGCTGGCCCGTCGTCCCGTCATCGCTACGCGTGGCGGAGGGGCCCTGGAGATACTGCGTGATGGAGAGACGGGCCTGTTGGTGTCGCCCGGCGATGCACAGGCACTTGCTACTGCCATTCGGCACCTGCTGGAGCATCCGGAAAAGGCCCGTCAACTGGCCGAAGCCGCCTACCAGGACGCCCACCGGCGATTTTCTGTAGAGGCCATGCGCCAGAAAGTTTGGCAGGCGCTGACCGAGGCTGTGGGACGCGAGCGATAACGTTTTTGCTTCCCGTTACTTAATGTAATTCCCCGTACGTATATCAATCGGCCTGCTTTCCCCATTCCACGCAGGTTCGACCTGATCGGCATATCATTAGCCCCCGACATTTCCGGCCGGTGCCTGTTCGGGGCCGGTAGTTCCTGCCTTCCAACCAGCCCAGAGTTGAAAGATGTCGGGGATGACGCGTTACGCTTGGGGTTTGCTATCCGCCTTCCTGCTGCTCATGCTGGGATGGACGTATCTCTTGCAGGCCGATGACGAGGTGGTCGTTACGCTTCCGATCGAAGTAATCGGACCCGATGGGTACACGGTGGCCGTCGAGGTGTATGTGTCCGACACGACAGGGGTGGATTCGATGTACCTAAAAGGGCATCTGCTGGGCTACCTCTACACGCCGGCACTGGAAGACACCGGTGGTTACGACAAAAAGGCGTCTTTTCGGATTAATGGGGGCCGATGGATTTCCATTGACAACGCGCATTTCAAGGCGTTCTGGCCGGAGTCGCGGATGTTTACGCCGCCGCTGACCGGGCCCATCGGAGGACCGTACCGCACCCTTCGGGGAATGATTTCAATTCGCGGCACAGGCAAGCTGCGTCCCGGTCGCAATACCATTGAGTTTCGGTTCAACAGAACGGAAGGCCGCACGGCCGGTTATCGCATTCTGGAACTGGACCTCCGGCGTGGAGGACGCAACGGCCAGAGTGTGCTGCAGGGAACGCGCTTCGTGTGGGACGATCCGGCGCAGTGGAGACCACCCGAAGGCTACGACACGCCGGCAGCCATTGAAGAGGGACGGCGCCTGTGGCAGAGGCGGGGCATGCTAAAAGGCCTGTCCGGGGAACCACTGGTGGCAGCCTGCAGCGACTGCCATGCAACAGACGGACGCGATCTGAAATATTTCAACTTTTCCAACCAGGTTATCATCCAAAAGGCCCTGTTGCGTGGACTAACAGAAGAGCAGGGTAAAAAAATTGCGGCCTATATTCGCTCCGTTGATCTGAAGCTGCCGCCGGGCGAGACCGTAGCCAGCTGCGGTGGGCGTCCCTGGGATCCGCCTTACCAACCCGGGCCCGGGCTCTCGAAGCGGCCGGTTGAGTGCTGGGCGGCCGGGGCTGGTATTGACTGGGCGCTTGCGGAGGACCGCGACGTGCTGGCCTACTTAGCACCCGACGCGGCCACCGAGGCTGCACTGGAGGCGCTTCAGGGCGTGCCGCCTTCGCCGGACTACTTTCAGGCACGTGCGGATCTGTCGGTGGAGAACCTGGTGCGACGCTTCGATCTGAAAAAGTCACTGCCGCTCAGTGATATTCCGGTTGCTTATCAGATGCCCGACATCTTTGAATGGTGGCCCAATGTATATCCAGGGGATTACTTTGGTCCGGAAGTCTTCCATAACTCCCAGGCTTACCTGAGTTGGGAACAGGCCTACGAAGAACTGCAGCAGCCGGGCAGGGCCGATCAACTCGTGGAGGAGGCGGCCCGTTATGTGGATTCTTGGATGATCAAAGGCATTACGACGTTCTTCCGCTTTGAGGTAAACACGAAGGCCATGCCCTCCGATCTACCCACGCCTTCCTCCTGGTCGGATAAGTCTGGCGAAGGCGAACTGGCGCGCCTGGCGCTTCGTCAGTGGATTTTGATCAAGCTCTGGGAATTGATGCACAAGCATAAGCTGGAAGACAAAATTGTCGAAATCTACGGCGAAAATGCCCGGGCCGATGAGATCGATCTGAGCGGCTGGGACCGCAACTGGCCAGTGCGGGGAATGTGGGTTTACGATATGGCTACCCACAAACAGGGTAGTCCGTATCCGGATATCGGCCCCTATGCCACGAAAGCACAGGACCAGTACTTTTCTGCTGCCTGGTATCAGCTTTCGATTATTCTCAATAACGGCACGCGTGCCTCAGGCGGCACCACAAACGTCGACTGGAACTATGTCTTTGCCCACCTCAACGATATGCAGCGCTGGTACCAGATTGCGCTTGGGGCTGAATATCTCAAAAGTCTGGTTACCATGATGCAGACGCGCACCTCGTGGTACGTGGACCGCAATGCACCGGATTGGATGGCGCCAGGCTTTGGAACGCAAAACCGGCCAGGCTTTCGAGAGCTCAAAGAGCACATGCCGCTCAACTGGTTCTACCTCGGGCATAGGCAGCGGGCCGAGGAGTTTACGCCCGAGGAGATGCGCAACATCACCGAAGCACTGCTGCGGGTGTGGATTGAGGAGGCCGAGCGCTATGATGAGCGGCATGTCGGGTGGATTCGCTCCTGGGAGGATAACACGAAGCATAAGGTCTTACTCCCGACCGATACCACCTACGATGTGCGCCACGAACGCTGCGACCGCCAGGTGCCTCTGGATCCCAACTGGTGGAAGGATGAGGCTATGCTGCAGTTTCTCTACCAGGCGCAGTGCTACGGTGTGGATCCGACGGTACTTGATCGGGTAGCCCGCTACATGGAGCGGCTCTCTCCTGGAGGAAACTGGGAACGGTTTTTTGTTGAGCAATCTCATGAGGACACTACGCGGCAGGCAGAGCTGATTCAGCAGACCATTAGCTTGCATGCAGGATGGAATCTAGTTTCGCTTCGCGTGCATCCTATCGAGCCTGCTTTAGACGTACTGCTGGCATCCATTCGGGATCGCTTGATTCTGGTCAAGGATAAATACGGCCGCGTTTACAGCCCCGAGCTTGGCGTAAATCAGATTGGCAATTGGGATTGGCAGCAAGCGTACATGATTTTGGTATCTGCAGCCACTTCTCTGACCGTTTCTGGTACTCCAGTAGAAGTGAGCACACCCATTACGCTCGAAGCAGGTTGGAATCTAATACCTTATTGGCCGGCGCAGGCATTACCTGTTCAAGAAGCCCTGGGTTCATTGGGAAGCGCTCTGGTTTTAGTAAAAGATGTGGAAGGGCGTCTTTATTTCCCGGAATATGGCGTGCAAGACCTATCGGTGTTGGAGCCAGGTCAGGGCTATAAGGTGTATGTGCAGCAGGCAATTACGCTGCAGTATCCTCACCAAAGGAGTGCTAAGCACGAGCAACCTACACGTTCTGTGCTAAACAATGGTGTGGGACTGCTAAGCAGCGTGCTCGTGGTTAAGGGAGTGCCAGAAGGAAGTGTTCTTGAGGTCCGTACCCTTAGCGGCAAGAAGGTGGGAGAAGCAACTGCCCAAAAGGAATGGGCGGTGGTTGTAATCTGGGGGGATGAACCGCTAACCACTATGAAAGAAGGGGCTCAAAGTGGCGAAGCCCTTGAACTTTGGTGGCACGGGGTTGAAGGCATGCATCGACTGCAGGTGCAGGCGGTGGTTGATTTGCTTCGGGGTGAAGCAACGCAGGCAGCGCTTACATTCGCGCCAGATCAGGTTTGGCAGGTAAGCGTCACAGGATTGCCCACTGCCTTTAAGCTCGAGGGCCCTTATCCTAATCCTGTAGCTACCACAGCGACGTTTACGTATGTGCTGCCGGAAGCCGTATGGGTACGGCTGGAGATTTACGATGTGTTAGGGCGGCGCGTCGCAACGCTGGTCGATGAACAGCAAGCCGCGGGCACCCATCGGGTTGTTTTTAATGCGCAGCAGCTGGCAGGAGGCGCGTACTTCTATCAGTTGCAAGCAGGGTCCCATCAAAGCGCTGGAAAGATGGTGGTGATGCGTTAATCCGTTATCCACGAGTACAGATTGGGCCTGCGTGTTCTTGCCAGTTTTGGGAATCGAATTCGGGCAAGATCATGCAGGTGTATCGCCGATGGATTGGCTTGGGACTGGCTGGAGCATTAGGCTTTATTGGAAGCTGGATCTTGCTTCAGCCGGGGGGTCCCCTGAAGGCTTCAGAAGAGTTGGTCGTTGTGCTTCCTATTGAAGTCGTAGGTCCAGACGGCTTTACAGTCTCGCTTACGGTGTACGTTGCTGACACGACCGGGGTAGATTCCCTCTACCTGAAAGCCCACAACCTGGGCTATAAGTACACCCCCGAACTGGATGGCAGTGCGGACTACGACAGGAAAGCCAGCTTTCGAATTAACGGTGGCGCGTGGATTCCGATTGACAACGCGCATTTCAAGGCGTTCTCCCCGGAGTCGAAAATGTATGCGCCGCCGCTGACCGGTCCGATCGGCGGGCCGTATCAGACGTTGCGGGGCATGATTTCCATTCGGGAGACGGGCAAGCTGCGGCCCGGACGTAACACGATCACCTTTCGTTTTAACGGTACCGAGGGGATCAGCTCCGGCTATCGCATTCTTGAGCTGGATCTGAGGCGCGGCGGACGAAATGGCGTGAGCGTGCTCCAGGGGACGCGCTTCGTGTGGGATGACCCGTCGAAGTGGGGCCCTCCCGAAGGCTACGAAACGCCAGCGGCCATTGCTGAAGGCGAACAGCTCTGGTCCTCCAGGCACATCCTGGTAAAGAACCCACGCAGCCCGGAACCTATTGTGGCTGCTTGTGCCGACTGTCATGCTTCAAGTGGCTTTGATCTCAAATACTTTAACTTTTCCAATCACGCCATTGTCGTTCGTGCGCAGTTTCATGGGCTTTCAGAAGAGCAAGGTAAAAAAATCGCTGCCTATATTCGCTCGGTTGATCTGAAGCTGCCGCCGGGCGAGACCGTAGCCAGCTGCGGTGGGCGTCCCTGGGATCCGCCTTACCAACCCGGGCCCGGGCTCTCGCAGCGGCCGGTTGAGTGCTGGGCG